>Ga0208937_1001087_pt1 | contig 13120 bp, 22 predicted proteins | sample June2015DPH_11_5_FD_184705 | JGI IMG/M metagenome (GOLD analysis project Ga0208937, IMG submission 184705) | Peatland microbial communities from SPRUCE experiment site at the Marcell Experimental Forest, Minnesota, USA - June2015DPH_11_40... | ecosystem: Environmental > Terrestrial > Soil >...
TTCGGGCAGCTGAGCCATCACGCGCGCCAGGCGCTTCGTCGTATGCGCAAGCGGCCTACCCTGGTGATCGCCTTCTGGCAGCAGGCCGATCTGTTTCCATTGTAACTATATTATGCAATGCTCAATAACTTCCAGCATAAGCTTTCCCCAGATAGGCCTGGATGACCACGGGATCGCTGGCGACCGCGGTGGCCTGGCCCTCGGCGATCTTTTCGCCGTGGTGCAGCACCACAATACGATCGCAGACCGCCATGACGAAGCGCATCACGTGCTCGATTAGACAGATGGTCACTCCCTTGTTCCGAATCTGTTGCAGCAAATCGCCGAGGTGCGCACCCTCGGAAGGAGTCAGGCCGGCGTAAGGTTCGTCGAGAAGCAGCAGGCGAGGCTGGGTGGCTAGGGCCTTGGCCATTTCCAGCATCTTCAGGCGCCCAATGGGCAGTTCGTTGGGCATGCGGTTGGCCATGTCGGTAAGCCCCATCAACTCCAGCGCCTCGTCCGCGTATCGTGCCGACAGCTTGCGGTCGGCTGTGCGCGCCAGGGCTCCGACCGTCACGTTTTCTCGGATCGTCAGGCGCGGAAACGGCTTCAGGTTCTGGAAGGTGCGCACCATGCCGCGCGAGCATATTTTGTGCGGCGACAAGCCGGCGAGCGGCGCACCGTCGAACACGATGGAGCCATGGTCGGGGCGTAGGAAGCCGGTCAGGAGGCTGAAGACGGTGGTCTTGCCCGCGCCGTTCGGACCGATCAGGCCTATAATTTCGCCGCTCTCGACCGCGAAATCCAGGCGGTTTACGGCTATTAGGCCACCGAAGCGGCGAGTTAGTCCCGAGACTTGCAAAAGTGGCACGCGAGTACCTGCTCCAATCTCTGCCGTCCTTAAACCTAACAACTCTATCCCAAGGTTTTCGGATGATGCTCAAACGCTGGCGCTTACGTGCTTCTGCTCTTCAGCAACCGCCGCCGTCCGGCGAATCAGCAAACGTCGGACTCCACTGACGATGCCCTCCGGCAGGAACAGCATGAAGACGACAATGAACAGGCCGTAAATCAGCGGGTTTGCCACCGGCGAAAGGCTGCGAAAATACTCCGACAGCGGAACGATGATCAGGGCGCCCACCGCCGGCCCTTCCAGAGTGCCAATGCCCCCGACGATCGTCACCACGATCATCTGGATCGAGATCTGCGACTCGTAGACCAGGTCGGGATTGATATAAAGCTGGTAGGAGGCGAAGAAGCTCCCGCCGAGCGCCACGAAAAAAGCGCTGATGGCAAGCGCCATCACCTTCATGCGCGTGGCCGGGACGCCCAGTGCCTCGGCGGCGTCCTCATCTTCGCGGATCGCGTTCAAGAAATAGCCCCAGCGGGAGCGTACGCAAGCACGCATCACTACGAAGCCAGCCACCACCAGCGCAAGGATTATGTAGTAAAAGCGCACGATGCCGCCCAGGTCAGTCAAGATGTTCAGGCCATCGCCGCCACCAGTAAGCTTGTCCCAGTTGTAGACTATCACGCGGACGATTTCGGCAAAGGCCAGAGTGGAGAGGGCAAAATACGGCCCACGCAGGCGGAAGGTCAGCCAACCCAGGGGCAGAGAGAGCCACAAAGCCAGAACCGCTCCCACCAGCATGCCTAGCCAGGGCGAGATTCCAAAGCGCAACAACAAAATGGTGGAGGTGTAAGCACCTGTGCCAAAGAATGCGGCGTGACCGAAGGATATCTGGCCGGTGTAGCCGCCGAGCAGGTTCCAGCTCATACCCAGCAAGGCATAGAGCAGGACCATGATGGAAAGGTGCAGGAAAAAGCGATTGCGCACCAGCAGCGGGAAGACCACGAGGATAACTCCTGCCAGCAGCACCAGGGCGTGTTTGCGCATCCGGCAACTCCTACACCCGGGAGCGGCCGAAAAGGCCGCTGGGCTTGAACAGCAGAACTAGCAGGAAAATTACCAGCCCCACGGCATCCCGGTATCCGGAGGGGATGAACAGGCAGGCCACCGACTCCACTATGCCTAACAATAACCCTCCCAGCCAAGCCCCCAGGATGGAGCCCATGCCGCCCAGCACCACCACCACGAAAGCCTTGACCAAGAAAACCCGCCCCACGTAGGGATAGACATAAAACACGGGTGTGAGTAGCACTCCAGCCATGCCTGCCAAGGCAGTGCCCAGTGCGAAAGCCAGCATGTTGATGCGATGGATTTGCACTCCCATGAGCGCGGCTGCTTCCCGGTCCTGGGCTGTGGCCCGTATGGCACGACCGGCATCGGTGTAAATGAGGAAAAGGTAAGTGACCGCCGTCAACAGGACCGCCGCCAGGAATGCCCAAAGCAGCGAGTAATTGAGCGAGATTCCTCCCAGAAACAGAGAGCGCGCAGTCAAGGCCGAGGGCAAGGATCGGAAGTCGGCCTTCCAGACCAATTGGGCGGCGTTGGCCACGAGATACGAGAGACCCGCTGTGACCAGCAGAGTTCCCATCTCCCCAGCGCGACGCTCCACCCGGTTGACCACAGCGCCGTAAATGGCGGCACCAAGAACGAGAAAAAGGGGCAGAGAAATCAGCAAGGCCGCCATCTGCCCCATCCCGAGGAACGTGTACACCCAGAACGCCACGTACATCCCCAACATGATCAGTTCGCCATGCGCCATGTTGATAACCCGCATGACGCCAAAGATGATGGTCAGCCCCATCGCGATCACGGAATACAGACTGCCCACCAGCAGTCCGTTCACCATCGCCTGAATGTAAGGGATGAGTTTCATTCGCTTCTTACTTGTAGGTTCCGGGGTACTCGGGCTTGGCTTCGGCGACGTCCGACGGCCAGACATTGTAGAGCCTGCGATTCTGCCATTGTGACAACACTACTTGCCCATTCTTGAGTCCATTGTTCTGGTTCGTGTAGCCGTCGAAGTTCTCGAACTTCACCGGACCAAAGGGGGTCTGCAGGTCGGTGGCGGCGAGCGCGTCGTGGATATCGGAGCGGGAAAAAGACTTGGCCCGCCGCAGGGCATCGGCCATGACGTAGACCGCGGAATAGCCCTCAGCTTCGTGCTCTTTGGGATAATGACCGAATCGCCTGTAGAACTTTTCTGCCAATGCCTGCACCTTAGGGTCTTTGGGGTTGCCCGACCAGGGGCCGGTCGAGAACACGGTATTGGCCGCATCCCCCGCCTGCTCGATGAACTCGTTAATGCTGAAGCCCGCGCCGGCGCCGGTGATCATTTTGGGAGTCAACCCCAGTTCGCGCGATTGGCGGATGATCAGCGCCGAGTCGGGGATGTTGGAAGCCAGAAAGAGCAAGTCCGGGTTCTGTGCCTTCACCTTGTTCAGCAGGTCGCGATAGTCAAGAGCGAGCGGCGGGTAGAGTTCGCTGACCACCACCTGGTAGCCGTTCTGGCTCAGCCATGCCTTGAAGGGCTCGGTGACTCCCTTGCCGTAAACCGAGTTCTCGTAGAGCAGGGCCACAGTCTTGATGTCCTTGGCATAGTCCTTGATGAATCTCTGTAACGGCACGGAGTTGAACGAACTTGCAGGATTGAGCCGCAAGGTCCACTGGAAGCCGCTCTTGGTAATGATGTCGGCGCTGGGATGGTCTACCAGGTAGGCAATGTGCTCACGCTCCGCGATCTGGGCGATCGCCATACCCGCTCCGCTGAGCCGTCCTCCCATCAAGGCCACGATCTTGGGGTTCTCGACCAACTTGCGAGCTGCGGTCTGGGCTAGATCTAGTTTGTCTTGGCTGTCTTCGAAAACAATCTGTATGGGCCGTCCCTTGATTCCTCCAGCAGCATTGATCTCATCGGCAGCCAGGTTATAGGCCTGGTAAAACTTGACCCCGAAGGCGGCATAGGGTCCAGTCATCGGTTGAATTGTCCCGATCAGGATGGGCTCACCTTTGGCCGACGCAGTAGAACCGGCAAACACGCTCAAGAGCGGGACCCACAAGAGCGCTGCCAAACAGGCGGCTAGCAGGAGCAGTCGAGTTTTCATGACGCCTTACCTCCGTTTCATTTCCAAAGACGGTGACAAGGTATTACTTAATGGTGCAGAATTCAAGCTCAATGGGAAAAGCAGATTGCAGTCGAATAGCGGAAGGTGACAAGGAGTCCAGCCCCCTTCCTTCGTGATCCAATCGAACACCACGCCCATTTCAGACACCCAGGACTGAAGATGAGCATTCCCAAGCGTGATCGGACATTCCGGTCACAACTCAAAATCCACAAGACTCCGCCAGTGGCAGATAGCAAAGCAGTGCCGCCACGTGGCACGCAGGAGCACATCTCTAACGTCCAGCTTCCAAAATCGAGGTCTCGTCCCAGTTATCGGGCGGCACGGACACGCCCCAGATGTTTCGCGGCTCATCAAGTTCGATCCCGCAGCGCAGCGGGTTCTTAGGATCGATATAGACAACCCGAGCCGCAGCACGCTTATCCGTCAAGTAGACGTGAATCGAAATTCTCATTCCACTAGTCAACCCCAATGCGGTTGCGATCAATGCTCCGTGAAGGTTGACGACGATGGTCTCGCCCTCGCACGTCCGACTCTCAGCGCCACCCTCAACCGTGATAACCACCTTTAGAGGGACACGGGTACTCCGTCGGGACTCATGAAACGTCGCTGTGGAGTGCATGAATCAAAGGATACATCTGGCGGACAGCCGATGAACAGCTAAACCAAGGTGCGCCAATGCCGGTACCCGCAGTGCTGCAACATGGCACGCAGGAGCCATTCCCTCGGCGGACAACCATAACGTAGGCTGGAATGTGCGCAGTAAACGGGAGCGCCCCAATGACTCTAACCGGAGTCTGGGGCGCTTTTCGTCTTCTTAGCCGTGATGGCTCTGACGCCTCATGCGGCTCCCACCGTGCGCTCGCACATCTCCGCTGATAGCCACATGCACTTCGGATCGTCGCAGCAACGGCTGATTGCAGTCAGGTTGCCTTGTCTCTGGACAGCCTCCTGTGTAGCATCGTTGAGGCACCAGACGTACTTTTGACAGTGGCTCGCGGGGCGGTACTCCACTTTATAGGGCGAGTTCATGGCTCGACTCTTCACAATTTCCCGCTTGTTGCAAATAAGTACGATTAACCATTTCCAACACGAATGCTAGGCACCCACCTCTACGGACACTAACTCCGGGATGCGTCGGGAGTTTTGGATGGATTTGACGGCATCTTCGGCTGTAAACCTTCCCATCACCAGTGCCAGCTTGCGGTTGAATGTCATTTTGACGGGAGTCCGATCAATCCGCTGCACGTACTCGGCGGCATGGGTACCGCCACGATCTACTTTCACAATAAATTTCGTGTTCTTCATGAGTTCTCCTCTCGCTCGGGATCGGGCTCGGCATGTCGCTGGGTTGGCGCAGACGGTGCTGAAATCGCGTCGACATTCGCGATCCAAAGCTCCCTTTTGCACATACGCCGCCCCGTGATCTGCTGCTCCGCTCCCTCGCCGATGCTTAAACCGCACTTTTGGCCACGCTACGGGGCGTACCATTGGGCATGAGCAGCATACATCCAGAATGTCCCGACTCGGACCCTTCTGATCGGTTGCCTGCTGATGTCCTTCCTCGGCAAGAGCCAGACGAGGAAGAAGACGAGGAGGAAGACGGAGGCGACGGCAAAGAAAAAGAAGATGACGATGATGATGACACGACCGACGACGGCTACTCGGAGTGACCGTGCCCCTATTTATTTCAGTGGGTGAAGGATGAAGCGCGAACACCTTCATCAAGGTAGTCGAGGAGGCGCTCGACTCGCTCCCGTAAGAATTTCGCAGTCGCATTCGTAACGTTGCCGTCTTGGTAGAGGATAAGCCGCCGAACCAGCCATCACCGCAGTCGGGGCAGCAAAAGCGGCTGCTTCTGGGTGCCTTCCATGGCGTGCCCACGACCAAGAAGAGCATATTTAACCTACCGACAGGACCGGATCACATCGTGCTCTAAAGGCGCAGCCTTGAACTGTTTACGCCGGTGGAGCGCCGCTGATATTCCGCAGCGTAGGCGGGAGTTCGCAATAGGTGGTCTGCATAACGTGGCAGGACGCCGCAGCCTGCCAACGGGCGATAGACTCCGTAGGCCGGGCTGACGATTCCAGTATGCCGCGCGACGCCCAAGGCACCCATCCAAGCCCACATAGTGTTAATTACCACGTCACCGGGGCGGCAGATCTTGTGGCCAACATTTGACTTGGCGAGAAACATCGTGATCGTCTTCTGACTGCGCGGCGTTACGCCAGTCAGATGCGATACCGAGAGTAGTTCTTCCCGCCCAGTCGTAGAACGCTCGTCAACCTCGCGAAACAAGTACTTGGCTCGCAGATGACCCCAGTGAGCAGGCATTATTCCAAGCCACGTTGAGCCTGACTCCTTGTATTCGGGTTAAGGTATTCGGGGTAAGGTTTAAGAAAGTCAATCAATGCCGTTCCTCTTGCGTGACCCGCACTAGGGAGAGGAGTGTTGTCAAAAAGCAACGGATGCTCCACGCCGAGCGCGACTCGACTGAGTTTAGGAGGATAAACTTGAGATGCTTCATGTTCGTCAGTTGCTGACGAATCTGTCGCTGCACCGCTCTTCAGCAAGCCTACCCCAACTGCCGCAATGGGTTCGCCAAAAAGGAGAAAGTCGACTATTGGCAGCGGCTCAACACACCTGGGATGGTCGTTCTTGCTCTGCTTGATCTCTTCCCGAAGTTCCATCAGCAGTCGGCCTAAAGCGTTCGTGCCCACCAACGTATCGGCATCCGCTACTTTTGCGCCCCAAAAGTCATCTTTGCGGGACTCTTCGACAATCGCACGATCACCTGTCGCAAGCAGAAGACGGCTGAACTCACCCCAATTCTGCGCGAGCTTTACCCGCAGGCGCCAACGCATGACCTATTCGCACGCGATCCCAGTCCGGTCTTGAATCCTTGCGGTACGGCTTGCTCTTCATCTTGGTGGTCATTGGGCTGAGTTGCTCGATGATCAGCCGTTGCACATCCGGCAGATGCGGAAATCGGGACGCCTGATAGAGCGCCTCAGAGGTGAGAATGCGGACGCCGTTAACGCGGATGGGGAAACCAGCGGCCATATTCGACAAACCACCGAATGCTTCCTTCGTTTTGGAAAAGACCGCACTCTCCGCACGCTTGTAGGGTGCGGACATGAGCCTCTGCTTTCATTCCAGAGGTTGATCGCGTTGAATTGGGATGACTATTCATACGTCTTTCGGAGAACGAGCGGATACCAATGGAATGGTCCGGAGGTCGCAGTCGGGTCAGGCTCGCTGGTGATCGCAACCAAGTCGGCCAGTTCATGAACGATCGACGCGGACAGATGATCGCTACCAGCGTCGGCGCAACAGCGATGGGTCGAGGTGCCGACACCCTGATAGTTGATGATTCGGTCAACGCTATCCAATACCTTCAACAACTTAACCAGGCTACTGGGGACTGCCAAGTACCTGATAGTACGTGCAGCCGAAAGCATCAACGGGTGCCAATGCGGGTGCTGCGAGAAAGTGCGAAATCGCACTCTGGGGAGCGTCCTAAAAATGGTGCCGCACAATGACACCAGGGGCTTTCTTGGGTAGCGCCGTGGTGCGCCCGTTGCAACAAACCGCATCCGGCCTGCGCCGTCAGAACGACCGTCCAACGTAAACATTGAACGTACGCAGGACTCCATTCAAGTTCGGGTTCCAGTAGTCTCTATAACTTCCGTAATAGAAGATGAGCCCTCCCTCGAACTTGTGCGGAAACAAGTAGTAAGCCTTCGATTGGCCGATCCATTGCGGAACGGTCACCTCCGAGATCTGGGTTGAAATTGTGTTCAGGTTGCCCAGCGCTGCCCCAAACATACTCGGACTAAAACAGGGCGGCGTCGCTCCCGTGTCGCAATTACCTTGCGAAATCAAGTACTGGTTGCCGAGCAGCGCAGCATCGTTCGGATTCAGATCGGGCCGCATTCCGCTGCGCGCCGAGTTATACGTAAGCCGGAGATTGAGTCCCAAACGCTGCCTGAAGGTGTAGGTCGACTCGCCCCAATAAGCTTGTGTGATCTGTTTGTAGGGAACGGCAGGCTCTTCCAACACGTAATTGGTACCACTATCGTTTTGAAACGCCATGTACGTCGTTAGATTGTTCTGCTGGTAGGAATATCCGAGTCCCAGGTTCCAGGTTGGCAGAACCCTCAACGTGGCGCTAGCTGTGTCGATGTAGAAGCGGTTGCGCCGCTGAAAAGTGGGAGGCAGGCCGGCGATGTTCACGTCGAATCCGGGCGACGCCAGGGGACGCGCGGTCCCGCCTGGGGTGTACGGCAGTAGAACGGGCGAAAAGGCGTTCTGCACAAGGATACTGGTGTCGTTGGCAAGCATCAGCCATGTGGCAGGCGTAAACGTCAAATTAGCGAGAACGCGGATATCGCTCTGCGGAACGGTCAGGAAGCCGGGGTCATGCGTGCCCGTCCAATCATATCCGGCTCGTGCGCTCCATAGACTGCCGTCGTGGTAGCGCAAAGCCAGTCCTGCAGTGTTGCTGAACGAGGATGGCACGACCGTCAGTAAATCAGTGTTGTCGACTGAGTAGAACTGCGGCCACAGGGAAGCATTCGACCGGGTGATTCCGCTGCGCTTGTAATGAGCTTCCACATCGAAACCGCGTGGCAACTCGTATTCCAGCTTCAAGCCTTCCCAGTGATTGTGATACGACACATTGCCGTACAGGCTGTAGTAAGACGTGAAATTGTTGAGGAGATTCTGCTGATGATAATCGGCGGTCAGCCGCAGGCGATCCATTGGGCGCCAGTTCAGGGTCTCGTCCGAGTCGAGTTCCCGAATGCCACCCGAGTGTTTGAAAAGCTCGGCATCGGCTACTGCTGTGGCGGAAACAGATCGTTGGAAGAGGCCTGCGCCGCCGCCAATTTGTCGGCAGACGAGATATTGGATTCGCTGGAAATGGCCGAACCGGCCTCCCAAGCGGGCCGGACGGAGGGCAATTGTGGCGCACGGTTCTTATGGTGTTTAGACATAAATCGATCCTCACCGGGCTAGATTGACAATTATATCGTTACACGATATAGTTGATCGGCAGGAGGAGGACCACCATGAAAAAGTTAGGAGCTTTTGCGATTTCCATCTTCGTCGGGACTTTGGTTCTGGCTGCGGGGTCGCTGCCGGCTTGGGGCCAAGGCGAGAACCCCCCAGCCGACACCAAGGCAGTTGGGCAGACTTCGGGCCACGGCGTCACTCTCGTGGAACAGAGCGCCCAGAGAGATGTCGAACAACAGATCAGGACTCTGCATGATCAAGGCCGACAGGCGGCATTAAAGGGCGATGCTGGCTTTTTTGAGAAGCACCTGGCCGCTGGCTACTTCGGAATTGGCGGCGACGGGAGGTTGAGTACGAAGGCGGAGTCGGTTCAGGACTTCAAGTCGGGCGTCATCAAGTACAATTCCATTGACGAACGCGACGTGAAGGTGAACACGTACGGGAACACAGCTGTGGTGAACTCCGTGGCCTCCGTCAAAATGACCGCCAATGGCAAGCCGGTCGGTGGCGATTATCGCGCAACTTTCGTGTATGTGAAGCAGGGAGGCGACTGGAGGGAAGTCGCGTTCCAGTCAACGCCAGTGGCACCAGAGGGCCGGTGAACCACCGTGAAAAAACAGCGATCAGCGTCAGTAAAATTCGGTACCGGTCGTGAAAGCGAACGCCAATCCCGCCGCAGTCCTGTGGACTCTGCCGCGGCGACAGACACACTTAGCGGAGGAAACCCTATGTTCACACGTATGATGACCTGCACACTGAAGCCGGAGAAAAAAGAAGAGTTCTTGGAAGCAGCACGCCAACTCCCAAACGCTTACAAGAAACAGACCGGCTTTGTAGACCTGCTTACCTTCATCTCGGAAGAGCATCCTAACCAAGCGCTCGTTGTCGCTGTCTGGAGGACGAAGTCGGATTCCCAAGAGTTCTACAAGAACCGTGCTCCGCTGCTCGATCTGAAGCCTTACCTTGAGGAGGAACACATCGAGCATTACTACCTCGAGACTTCGAACGTGTTCAAGATTGCCAGCGGCAAGGCTGCCTAATCGTGATTGCCCCACTTCTTGCAGTTTTCGAGAAGTGGGGCTTTTCTCAGCTCGCGATCGGAGGATTCTTCAGGCATGATTTGGCAGTGACGAGCTTCCCCTCAAAGCGCAGCCAGCCAGCCGCCGTTGGATCAGCAGGAAGTACAGGGCCAGCAGAATGAGCCTGGGAATAATGCGGAAAACCGGCATTGGTGCGAATCGCGGAGCCGAGCCCGTGGCCCGCCCATGCGGTCGGCGACTCGCCGCCTTTCAGTCGGCGCAGGCGTTCCAGGCGCACTCCTCCCCGACGGTCCCGAAAGTCCTCACTGGTCTTTATGCTTCCTGGCCTCGGCAGGCCTTAGGCTTTTCTCCTGGCTCGCGAAGCTGCCCTGGCCGGGACTCCTTTGCCCCTCTTGCTCGTGTGAATCACACCCCTCAGCGCCGCGATGAGAGCGGGTCCGCGCATGCGGAGTTCTGCCCGATGGTGTAAGGAAAGCCCCTGCAGCACCTTTTCACCCTTTGGCGTCAAGGAAAGCAATACTTCGCGGCCGTCTTCACCACCGCGGTGTCGCCGGACATAGCCGCCGGCAGAGAGCCGGTTTACCAGCTCAACCGCACTGTGATGTCGAACCTGTAGCCGCTCGGCCAGTTCACCGATCCGTGGGCGCACATCTGTGGGCAGCCCTTTCAAGGCAAGCATGAGCTGATGCTGGCTAGGTTCAAGACCAGCCATGCGGGAAGCTTGCTCACTAAAGTGGAGAAAACGGCGGATCTGATAACGCAATTGCGCCAGTGATGCGTAGTCAGCCAAGGTAAGTGTCCTTTCCATGCGGTAAAGTATATCGTCTCACGGCCATTGACGCTGTGACGGTTGGACTCGAGTCTTCTGAAAAACAATTTTCGCCCGCGTTTTGGTTCCTCCGTTCTCGTGCTCCGTAATTTCTGTCTAAAACGATGCGGGCAGCACCAGATTGGATGTTCCCAAAAGTTGAGCCAAAGAACGATTTACATGGTATATCGTAATACGATATAAATATAGATCAAGGTGAAAATGGCACTGAACCATAGCTCCCGCGATGCAGAGCACAAGAACGCAGTTGTCCTGAAAGCGTACGTGGAAGCTCAGATCAGCGGACGTCACAAGGGGCAGCGAGTCGCGTTGCCACTTTCCTCAGAAAATGGTCTCGCTCTTGTCCCTGAGTGCGAGATCGTCGCTAAAGTACTGCCCACCATAATACCTGTCCACAGCTTTCTTGCGAGCCCATGACGGGTTCCGAGAGCATGGGCAAGCATTTCGCACTTCGAGCCGGGCCTGACCTCACTAAGAGGCAGTTTCAGCCTCGAATCCCTCTTCGGAATGGGCTGTTTGCGGTTACGCGATGGACCAACCTATATTTCCGGACGCGGTTTGGGCTGTTCGGGGACTTCGTCGGGGGAGAGTTGAGACCTCTGTTCGGGAACGGCATCCGAGACCGAGAGGTAACCACGGGAAGTCTGCTTAGAGACCTCACGTTGCTCGCTCACGTGTCTTATTGGCACGCTGCGGCATCGCCCCGAAAGATTGTAGGTAAAGCCGTCGCGCTTGACGTTCTCGTCGACACACAGGATCTCAACGGGGAACGGCTCGGAATCCCGAGGTATGAAAGATCTCATCTCATCCGCACGTAGCACCTTGTAGGAATCGATGCTTGAAGGCGATTTTGCGAAACGGTTCGAACGCGGTAAACTAAGTCTTACAGGTGACGTTTTACAGGTGATTTCCGTTTTCGGCCGTCAGCAAAAGTTTGCTAAACTATTGAAACGGCTCACTGTAGGCGCGTAGCTCAGTTGGTTAGAGCGCTACCTTGACACGCTTCCGTGGTTCCATCCTTCCAATAACTTAGAGACCGTCGGGGACTGCCCCAGTACGTGTAAGTACGGCCAAGACGAGCCTTTTACAGGTGATTTTACAGGTGTGATTTTTCTACCCTCGGCAACTCTAGACGAACAAACAACGAAAGTTCTAATATCGCGGTTGTGGACGAAGGCCGCAAACGCGTGCTGGCGATTGTGGCGGGAATCCTCCAGCTACTTCTTGGTTGCATCCTGATCCGACTCCTCCGAATTTAAGTTCTTTGGGCGTATCCCATCTGGCGGATAAGCTCGTATTGAATCCATCTCGTTGAAACTTGGAATCTTGATGTCTGCTACTTCTAATAACTTTCTCACTGTCTCTTGCTCGTCATTAAGGACCGCAGCCGAATCAACGGACGCGGCGAGGGTTTTTCTAAACCAGAGAACTGAAGCCTCGCCCCGCTTCTGGTCAATCTGGTCCATATCTCGCACATGGCTCAGAGGGTTCCGGTAATTCTTCAAAGCCAAGGAATGCGACTTTAGATCCTCGCGACTACCGAAGAGATCCTCGAACCATACCCAATTCTTGTCGATTATCTTGTGATAATCCATCAAGTCAACATACTGGAGTCGAATGAGCGGATCGTCGATTCGGTTGACGATCTTAGACCGGTTACGCTCGCTAATACGCTTTTTTACATTGTCTCGTACGTCGCTTGGGACGGCAACTTTCCAGTATTCTGCGCCGACTCGGGACTCAAGAATCCCGTGCACTACACGACGAAGCTTGACCTCAATCTCATCGACGGCGAGGCGGGCCTGGTCGCGAGGCACAGGGGCCCCGGAATCGTAAATATCCCCCTCGCCGGTGACCCTCAGTATTTCAGCCCAAATCAACTCAGCCCTTTGTCGGAGGAATTCGTTGTAATCGTTATTCCAGATCGGTGATGGCAGGCCTGGCGGAATAAGATGAGACCTTAAGGCCGTCTCGAATTGCGGATTGTCGTCTGCCTCTCCCTTGAACTCCGCAAAGTATTCAGAAGGCGGGCGGTCCCGGATCTTGTTGTTCAAGTCCGCTGGCAGGAAGCAGAAGTTCGCTAAAAGATGGACTTCCTCGTGACCTGCCCCCCAGAAATTAGTCCAGCGGAAATGTGACTTCTCCATGTAGGATGGCCCGCTCAGGGCCAGAGAGGAGGAGTCGTGCGCAAGAGTCGATTCAACGAAGAACAGATCATCGCCATCCT
>Ga0208937_1001089_pt1 | contig 13105 bp, 14 predicted proteins | sample June2015DPH_11_5_FD_184705 | JGI IMG/M metagenome (GOLD analysis project Ga0208937, IMG submission 184705) | Peatland microbial communities from SPRUCE experiment site at the Marcell Experimental Forest, Minnesota, USA - June2015DPH_11_40... | ecosystem: Environmental > Terrestrial > Soil >...
ACTTCAGATAAGTTTCATCGGAGCCATGAATCTGTGGATGAGGGCTACCAAGGCGGTCGCTCAGGGGGAGCTTTGACCCCGAGATCAATGAGCACCCCATCAGTTCCAAAGTTTTAAATACCTTATATTTTATGCTTAGCTGATGGAGGCAAACGGGAAAATAACGGAGATAATTGCAAACTCGAACTCTGCCCTCCGGAAGAGATTCTGGATTGATAATAAAAGGTTAGATAGCGGAAAAGAAAATGAGTTGCAAGCCTTCCCCTTTGCTGAAATATCTGATGAATAAAGAGGAGTAATATTATGGCCTTAGTTGATTTTGTAAAGCGCTGGCGTCCCCCTACCGCCTATACGGCCCAGGAAATTATGGACATGGATCTCTCACAGACAACAACCATTGTTCCGGGCATCATCTCCCAAGGTGTGAGGATATCGTAGCCCCCAGGAAATCTATCATGATGGCCCGGTTAAAATCCGGTCGAATCACCTCTTTCTGGGTTTCACCACTATCGAGCACTTTGGAGTCCCCCGAATTACTTATTTATCCTCCTTATATCAGATACTTCTACTATTTTCTAACTTTTTCTGCGGCATAATCCAGGATCATAGGAATGAGGTCTTGATCGACCTCATTCCTATGATTTGACAGTCGTTTTAAGGAGCCAGGTATCGGCACGTTTACTTAAGCCCGCGCCTTCTTTCTCCCTCCCGCTTTTCCAAATCCTCTATCCTTGGCCATCTTGCTCCGCTGCGCCGAATACTCCTTGCACACGAGAGGATATTTTTTGGGGTCAAGGCCAAATTGTTTAAGGTATTCTTTGGGCAATAATCCATGGGCTTTCTTGATATGTGCTTTCAAAGTTCGACATTTTTTGCCACACTCCAGACAGACCACAAATTTTTCTGTAACGATCTCTTTCAAAGGTATCGACGGTTTCTTCACCATTCCGGCTTCTGGAGCTTTTTTAGAAGCCATGATCTCTGGTGCCACACCGGATTCCAGAGAAGACAAGACGCCGTAGATCTCTTTAATTTCTTCGACTAATTCCTGGGTGGATAATTCGGTCATAGATGCATGGGAAATGACAACCTCTGCCGTTAATTTCAAAATTTCAGTGGCCATGGAAATTCTCCTTTCTCTTTGGCATAATGGATAAATCGATATAAGGATGTTATTATGTTTTAGTTTCATTTTGTCAAGGAAATTATTAATGGGAGCGGAAAAGAGATTAAATTCCCCCTCACCCTGGCCCTCTCCCCCATCGGGGGAGAGGGGATAAAATGAAACTTCCTTAGCTAATCCAATTTTTCGCCCTGAGTAATATGTCAATGAACCGGAGCCAGGGTAAAGTCAGCACTGAGGTATCCGGGTTCAAAGGCAGGTATGCCAAAACTTCTGAAAAAATAACTGTTTTCATGCTTTACTTTTGCCAACCTGACGTCTTTCCGGGCGAGCGGCTAAGGTGCGAACCCGGCTCGATTTTTCCGGGCCAATTTAACATTCGGGCCTGGGTTAAAATCAAAGAGTTTAAAGCCGCAAAAAAAACAGAAGGAAACGGTCCGGGCCAGACAGCGGCGATTCTATCATGATGATCAGGAGGGTTTAAATGAGGATGTGGGACAAGGGAATGGTGGCAGGCGTGATCATGGGCTGTCTCCTTTATGGCGGATTTCCCGCTCTGGCGCAATCAACGAACGATCCGGGCATCCAGGGCCGGGAGCAGCGCCAGCAGCAGCGCATCCAGCAAGGGGTCCGGTCCGGCCAGTTGACGACGGGAGAAGCCAACCGCCTGGAGGCGCAACAGGCCCGGATCCAGGGCACCGAGGACCGCATGAAGGCCAAAGGCAACCTCACCGGAAAAGAGCGCGCCAAACTGACCCGGATGCAGAACCGGGCCAGCCGGAATATTTACCGGAAAAAGCACCACAACCGGATGGTTGCTACCAGCTAATAAATGAGAAGTGGCCAGCAATAAGAGCCAGCGGGGGTCCTCGGGCCCCCCCGTTTTTTTGGGGGAGCTTATCATGCTCAACCAATCGGGAAGATGGGAGGGCTCTTAATCTGCCGCGGGGCTGCGCTCATTGGTCTTGAGGGCGCCGATCCTCTGAAGGCAGTCCTCGGCGCTGAGGCGGCCGTAGAAATAATCCTGCAAGGCCTGGAGGAAGGGGTTGGCCGCGAAAAACTGCTGCATTCCCAGGCGGTCTCCCAGGTCGGGGAGAGGCAAAGGGATTTTGAAGTGGGCGGCAATTTCCTGGAAGACTTCCAGTTGTTGGATCTCGGCCTGGCGCATCTGCGCTTCCACCTGGAACAGGAGTTTCCGCAGGCGCAGCAGATAATCATCCCTTTCGTGGTATTCCCGGACCTTGTGCCTCAGAAAGTTGAGCTGTTGCTGTCTGGCCAGGGTGCTGTAGGAGATGACTTTGCTCATCGGCGGGGGCCTTTCTCTGCCTGGAAAAGTTCCTGAGTTTGTGGGATACTCACCCTCTGGTAGCGGGTTCCCGCGCCGCCGGGGGCGGCGGCCCTACATTTTCATGATTTACGGGTGAGCCCAGGGCTCATAAGCGACTCTTGGAAAAATTATCATCCAAACCTTGCAGATTCAAGGCAAAAAGGTTAATTTCCTCGAATATGAAAAGCACGGAGATACCCGACTTCGCCAAAATGGGGGGCCTGGTGCCCGCCATCGCCCAGGACGCGGCCAGCGGCGAGGTGCTGATGCTGGCCTTCATGAATGAAGCGGCCTGGGTCGAGACCTTGAAAACCGGTGAGGCCCATTATTTCAGCCGCAGTCGCAACCGGCTCTGGCACAAGGGCGGCACCTCCGGCCACGTGCAACGGGTCAAGGAGATCTACCTGGATTGCGACAACGATGCGGTCCTCCTGAAGGTGGAGCAGGTGGGAGGCGCCGCCTGCCACACCGGTTACCGCAGTTGTTTTTACCGCCGCCGCCTGGGGACCGGCTGGGAAGTGGTGGGCTCGCCAATCTTTGATCCCAAGGAGGTGTATTGAGGTGGCTAAACTGCGACTGGGGCTCCCTAAGGGCAGCCTGGAGAAAGCCACCCTGGAGTTGTTTCGCCGTTCCGGCTGGCATATCCAGGTGAATGGCCGGAGCTACTTCCCGGACAGCGACGACCCGGAGATCAGCTGCTCCATGTGCCGGGCCCAGGAAATGAGCCGCTACGTGGAGAACGGCACCCTGGATTGCGGCATCACCGGCAAAGACTGGATCATGGAGAACGACTCCAGGGTAACGGTGGTGGCGGACCTGATGTATTCCAAGTCGAGCCTCAACCCGGTGCGCTGGGTGCTTGCGGTGCCGGCGGATTCGGAGATCAGGACTTTGCGGGACCTGGCTGGCAAGAAGCTGGCCACCGAGCTGGTGAATTACACCCGCCGCTATTTCGAGCAGCGCCAAATCCCGGTCAAGGTGGAGTTTTCCTGGGGGGCCACCGAGGCCAAGGTGGCCGCCGGCCTGGTGGACGCCATCGTGGAGGTGACCGAGACCGGCAGCACCATCAGGGCCCACGGCCTCAAGATCATTCACGAGCTGTTCCAGAGCAATACTCAGTTCATCGCCAACAACCAGGTGTGGGAAAACGACCCGGTGAAGCGGGAGAAGATGGAGGGTCTGGCGGTCCTGCTCCTGGGGGCGCTTCGGGCCGAACGCATGGTGGGCCTGAAGATGAACATCCCGGAAAAGCAATTGAAGAACATCGTGGAACTGCTCCCCAGCCTGATGGCCCCTACCATCGCCAGCCTCTATGAAACCGATTGGTATTCGGTGGAGGTGGTGGTGAACTCCTCCGAGGTCAGGAGCCTCATCCCCCGTCTAATCCGGGCCGGGGCCCAGGGGATTGTGGAGTATCCGCTGCATAAGGTGATTTGATTTATCCGTTAATGAATCGGGATTAAGGGGAAGGATAAAATGAATGAAGATCTATAACTATCTGCATGTAGTCCAACACCCATTAATCCCGAAGGTTTCAACCCTAGGGTAGAATTGCCCTACGGGTTGCAAAACGAGCATATAATGCTGGCAATGAAAGATTTTTGGGGATTTTTAGCAAACTTAATATTAAACAGATTCCCTGCTTAGAGTCAATCTTAATGCTTGCCAATTTCAGTAGTATAGTGGGTGAATTTATTAATAACGAATATCCCCAGATATTGGCAAACCCTTGCTATTAATGGGAGCAGAAAAGAGATTAAATTCCCCCTCACCCGGTGTCGTCCCCCATCGGGGGAGAGTGGATAAAGCTGGAACCCCTTTCATGCTCCCGTTAATAATAATCGATACCCTAATGGTCATCCTGATCTAATTTCCTCAGGCAGATTTCCAGGAGATTCTATTCAGCATTCTGATGAAGGGATTGAAATTAAAGCCTCGCGATATTTAAGTAAAGGAGGATAGCAACATGGCAGAACGCCCTGGAGCAATCACCATGAAGGGCAATCCCCTGACCCTGGTGGGCCGGGAAGTGCAGGTGGGGGAGAAGGCCCCGGATTTTGAGGTTATCGCCAACGACTTGAGCCTTTTCCGGTTTTCTTCACTCAAGGGCAAAGTGGCCATTATCTGCGCGGTGCCTTCTCTGGACACCCCCACCTGCAATATCGAAACCCGCTGGTTCAATGAGGAGGCCGCCAGGCTGGGGCCTGACGTGGAAATCCTGACTATCAGCATGGACCTGCCCTTCGCCCAGAAACGCTGGTGCGGCGCGGCGGGCGTGGACCGGGTCAAGACCTACTCGGACCACAGAGACGCGGCTTTCGGCATGGCTTACGGGGTGTTGATCAAGGAATTGCGCCTCCTGGCCCGGGCCGTGTTCCTGGTGGACAAGGGGGGAGTGGTGCGTTACGTCCAGCTCGTCAAAGAGCTGTCCAAAGAGCCGAACTATGACGAGGTCTTGCAGGCGGTAGGCAAGCTGACCTGAGAAGGGGAATGAACAGGTCTTTAGCGTAGGGGCGGACCAGGTGTCCGCCCTTGCCATGAGGGGCAAACAGCTGCCCTGCTTTTGGTCCCAGGCCCGGCGTCGGCAGGCTCAGGACCTGGTCCGGCTTGGAGCCGTAGCGGTAAACCGTGATGCCCTTGAGGCCCTGGCTGCGGCGGGGGATAGGGAAGGGTAGGGGTTAGGGGGAAAAGCTCCTGGGGGGAGGGCAAGGGACTTCGTCCCTTCCCTCCCCCCAGACCCCCCTCCCAACCGGTATAAGGGGAAGGGTGGCACAGGCTTGCCACCTGTGTCGCAGCGGCTGGCAGCCGGTGCCACCAAAAAGAGGGGCGACAGTGGCACAGGCTTCCAGGCTGTGAACGGGTCGCCCTCTTATTCAATTATGACATTGAAGCTTCCACCACCTGCTAACTCCGGTAGCTGGCGTTGATGCGGATGTAGTCCTCGTTGAGGTCGCAGGTGTCGTAGTAGTCGGAAAAGTTCCCATGGTGCAGGTGGATGGTCAGGTTGAAGGCCCCGCTGCGGATGATCTTTTGGGCCCGGGCTTCCGCCTCCGGCCCCAACCCCTGTCCTTTTTGCACCACCAGGGAGTCGCCGTAGGAAATCTCCACCTGGTAGGGTTCGAAGCGGGCCCCGGAGCGGCCCAGGGCCGCCATGACGCGTCCCCAATTGACGTCCGCCCCGGCCATGGCGGTCTTCACCAGGGGGGAGAGGGCCACGGCGCGGGCCGCCTTCAGGGCCTCAGCCGCGGTGGCCGCCCCCCGCACCTCCACCCGGTAAAGGTGCCGGGCTCCCTCGCCGTCGGCCACCACCTGGGAGGCCAGATCCCCCATCACCTGGTTGAGCATTTCTCCCAGGGTTGCCATGGCAGGCCCCTCCTCCCGGACCGGGGGATTCCCGGCCCGGCCGCTGGCCAGCAAGAGTATGGTGTCGTTGGTGGAGGTGTCGCCATCTACGCTGATGCGGTTGAAACTAAGGGGCAGGGCCCGGCGCAGTATTTTGGTGAGGATTTTAGGGAGAATGGCCGCATCGGTAAACAGGAAGACCAGCAGGGTGGCCATATCCGGATGGATCATGCCGGCTCCTTTGGCCATACCGGCCAGGGTCACCTGGCGGCCGTCGATCTCCTCCCGCAGCAGGGCGGTCTTGGGACGGGTGTCGGTGGTCATGATGGCCTCGGCCACTTCGGGAAAACCCTGGGGGTGAAGCCGGTCCACCAGCCTGGGCAGGGCCCGGGTGATCCTGTCCAGCGGCAGCGGTTGGCCGATAACCCCGGTGGAGGCGGGCAGCACCAGGGGTTCCGGGATCTGCAGTAAGTCGGCGGTAATCCTGGCGCTCTCCCGGGCGTCCGCCAGCCCCGCGGGGCCGGTGCAGGCGTTGGCGTTGCCGGCGTTCACCAGGATGGCCTGGGCCTTGCCCCCCCGCAGGCGCTCCCGGCTAAGGAGCACCGGGGCCGCCTTGACCAGGTTGGTGGTGAAGACCCCGGCCGCGACGGCGGGGGCGTCCGCGGCCATCAGGGCCAGGTCCAGGGCGCCGGTCTTCTTGAGGCCTGCTGCGGTGGCGGCAAAGCGGAATCCGGGAATAATCACGGCTCACCTCTCAGGAAAATTTACCACAGGGCAACAGAGAACCAAGAGAAAAAATGGAAACACCGGTGGGACGCCGGCGCCACTGAAGCTATTTAATCCCGCCCCGGTTCGTAGTGCGATTAGGGGGCGACCCAATCACAGGCTGGAAGCCTGTGCCACTGCGCCGCTACTTAAGAGGGTTGGAGGAGGGGGTTTGGGGGAGGGGGCAGGGGCCACTTACAAAAAGCCCCTGCCCCCTTCGCCAAGACCCTACTTCCCGCAGCACTTCTTGAATTTCTTGCCGCTGCCGCAGGGACAGGGATCGTTGCGGCCGGTCTTTTTTTGCTGGCGCTGCTGGGATTGGGGGGCGGCGCCGTCCCCGCCGTGGCTGAAGAACATGGGCTGCTGCGCCGGCTGGGCCTCCTCCGGAAGTTCCTGGTGGGGCTTGACCTGGAGGTGGAAGAGGGTGCCCACCATCTCCGCCTGCATGCGGTGGATCAGGTCCATGAACATGTCATAGCCCTCCCTTTGGTATTCCCGCAAGGGATCCTGCTGGGCGTAACCCCTCAGACCGATACCGTCCCGCAGGTGGTCCATGGAGAGAAGGTGGTCCTTCCACTGGTTGTCCACGATCTGCAGCATCACCCGCTGCTGCAGCCAGTGGAAGAGGTCCGGCCCGATCTCCTCGCCCCTGGCGGTGAAGCGCCCCTCAACCTGTTCGAGGAGATATTCGCGCAGATCGCCGTCCAGGTTGGCCAATGGCGGACAGAAGCCGAACTGCCGTTGGAAGGCGGAACCCAGGCCCTCCAGGTCCCATTCTTCCGGGAGCTTGTCGGCGGTGTATTCCTCCACCATCTCCTCGACCAGCTCCCGGGACATATCCAGGATATCCTCCTGGAGTGCCGCTCCGGAAAGGATCTGGCGGCGCTGGGCGTAGATCACCTCTCGCTGCTTGTTCATGACGTCGTCGTATTCCAGGAGATGTTTGCGGATCTCGAAGTTATGGCCTTCGACCCGCTTCTGGGCCTTTTCGATGGCGTTGGAAACCAGGCGGTGCTCGATGGGCTGGCCGTCGTCCATCCCCAGGTGGCCCATGAGGCCCTTGATGCGGTCAGAGCCGAAGATCCGCAGCAGATCGTCTTCCAGGGACATGTAAAATCGGGAGGTGCCTGGATCGCCCTGGCGGCCGGAGCGCCCCCGCAGCTGGTTGTCGATACGCCGGGATTCGTGGCGCTCGGTGCCCAGGATATGGAGCCCGCCGGTGGCCACCACCCCTTCCCCCAGGACGATATCGGTGCCCCGGCCAGCCATGCTGGTGGCAATGGTCACCATGCCCCGTTGGCCAGCATGGGCCACGATCTGCGCCTCTTTTTCGTGTTGTTTGGCGTTCAGCACCTCATGCTTGATGCCTTCCCGTTTCAGGAGACGGCTCAGATGCTCGGATTTCTCGATGGAAGTGGTACCTACCAGTACCGGCTGGCCCCGTTGGTAGCACTCCTTGATCTCTTCCTCCACCGCCCGGAATTTCTCGTCCTCGGTCTTGTAAATGACGTCGGGGTGGTCCAGGCGGACCATCTTTTTATGAGTAGGGATCACCATCACTTCCAGGTTGTAGATTTTTTTGAATTCCTCCGCCTCGGTGTCTGCGGTACCGGTCATGCCCGCCAATTTTTGGTACATGCGAAAGTAGTTCTGGAAGGTAATGGTTGCTAAGGTCTGGTTTTCATTTTCGATCTTGACTCCTTCCTTGGCCTCCAGAGCCTGGTGCAGGCCGTCGGAGTAGCGGCGGCCGGGCATGAGGCGCCCGGTGAACTCGTCCACGATGAGGACCTGGCCTTCTTTGACAATGTAGTCCACGTCCCGCTTAAAGAGGTTATGGGCCTTGAGGGCAGCCTGGAGGTGGTGCAGGGCTTCGATATTCCCGGGATCATAGAGATTTTCCAGGCCCACCAGCTTCTCGGCCCTTGCCACTCCTTCTTCGGTAACCAGCACCGAGCGGGCCTTCTCGTCCACGGTGAAGTGCTGGTCCCGCTTGAGCTGCCGGCCCACCCGGTCCAGGACGTAGTAGAGCTGGGTGGATTCCTCGGCGGGGCCGGAGATGATCAAGGGAGTGCGGGCCTCGTCAATCAGGATGGAGTCGACTTCGTCCACGATGGCGTAGTGGAAATCCCGCTGGACATAGTCCTCCAGGGAGAATTTCATGTTGTCCCGCAGGTAGTCGAAGCCGAATTCATTATTGGTGCCATAGGTGATGTCCGCGGCGTAGGCAAGGCGGCGCTGTTCATCGTCCAGGCCATGGATGATGGTGTCCACCCGAAGCCCCAGGAAGTTGTAAATCTCGCCCATCCACCGGGTGTCACGTTTGGCCAGGTAGTCGTTCACCGTGACGATGTGAACCCCTTCGCCGGTGAGGGCGTTGAGGTAGGCGGGCATGGTGGCCACCAGGGTTTTGCCTTCACCGGTCTTCATTTCGGCGATTTTACCCTGGTGCAGGACGATGCCGCCGATGAGTTGGACGTCGAAGGGGCGCTGGCCCAGGACCCGGGTGGAGGCTTCCCGGACCGCAGCAAAGGCCTCGGGCAAGAGATCGTCCAGAGGCTCGCCATGGTCCAGGCGCTCTTTGAACTCCGGAGTCTTGGCCTGCAGGTCGGCGTCGGAGAGGGACCGATACTCCGGCTCCAGGGCGGTGATGGCGTCCACCAGAGGCGCCAGGCGCTTCAGCTCCCGCTCGTTTTTGCTGCCGAAGATTTTTTTAAAGACAAGGTCAATCATATGTCAGGTAGGTCTTTAACCTGGCGCCTTGGCGCCCTGGCGTGAATAATTATATCTCTCGCCAAGACGCAAAGAACGCAAATAATGAAATAAGGGCAAGAGATCACACGCTGCCCTGCAGATATTAATGGGAGCAGAAAAGAAATTAAATTCCCCCTCACCCTAACCCTCTCCCCCATCGGGGGAGAGGGGATAAAGCTGGAACCACTTTCATGCTCCCGTTAATAGTTCCCTGAGGCTAAGCCCCCATTCCCAGGAGCATGGGGACTTCGTCGCAGTCGGGGAATTTGAGGCAATTGACGCAGTCAGCCCAGACGATGGGCAGCAGGTCCTCCCGGGATACCACCCGGAAGCCGAAGCGCTGGAAAAATTCCGGCCGCAGGGTAAGGAGGAAGATCTCATCCAGGCCCAGAGTGCGGGCCTCGGACAGGCAGGTTTGCACCAACTGGCTGCCGATCCCTCGTCTTTGGTGCTCCGGGAGCACTGCCAGCGAGCGGATCTCCCCCAGACCGGCCCAGCAGACGTGCAGTGCGGCGACGCCCAGGAGAGCCCCCTGCTCTCCGCGATAGACGAAATAATCCCGCAACTGGCCGTAAAGATCGGCCAGGGTGCGGGGCAAGATGCCGGCATCCAGGGCAAACTCCGCCAGGAAACGGCGGATTTCCGGAACTTCTTTAATCTGCGCCTTGCGAACCATTTTCAATGGGTTATCAGATAAGAGTGATTAAGCTATACTTAAACCTGGTCGATTTGGATCACGAACGAACCCTGCGACTAATTTTTAATTATAACACAGTTTAGAGGCGGAATCACATGACCGTCATTGCCAAAGACCGATACGTGGTCCTGGAATACCGCATGCGCCTCGATTCCGGGGAACTGATTCGGGGCAGCGCCGAGGCGCCGGTCTATCTGCAATTCGTGGCCGGCTACGGCGAGGTTCTGCCCGGGCTGGAACGCCGTCTTTGGGGCCTGCGGGAGCATGAGGGGGTGGAGTTCGTAGTGCCCGCGGCAGAGGCCTTCGGCACTTATGAGCCGGAAAACATCCAGGTCTGGAGTCCCAAGGTCTTTTCGCCGGACATGGAATTGCGGGTGGACCAGAAGGTGATTCCGGCCAATCTGCCCTTCCCGCCGGAATATCCCCTGACCATCAAGGAAGTAAGGGAGGACGCCGTCATCCTGGATATGAACCACCCCCTGGCCGGCCATGATCTGCACTACCAGGTGCGGGTGCTGGAGGTGCGGCCGGCGACCCCGGCGGAATTGGAGCCGCGGCAGCAGTGCAAGTCCTGCCGGGAAGAGACGAGTTGCGGGACCTGATGGGGAGGGTTAGTTTTAAGGATAAATCGCGCCAGGCCGGCAAGGCGCATAAAAAATAGGGGGTGCGCCTTTTTTTTAGTGCGCACCCCAGGTTTCGCCGATTCTCAGGACTCGGTCAGCGTGATGGCTGCCGAAGGACAGACTTCGACGCAGCTCTCGCAGCCCAGGCACTCCTCTTCGTTCACCGGGTTCGCCTTGTCTTGCAGCATCTCAAAGACGCCGACGGGGCAGACGTTGACACACTCTTCGTCACCGCTGCACTTATCCGTATCGACTTCCACGCGAAAAGCCATTAAACCTCACCTCCTTGCCTTTAGTAACGGGCCGTTCTTCGGGATGGCCGAGTTATACCAAGCTGCCGTCAACCGGTTCTTTTTCTGTAGGGGGGGACCTGCGTGTCGGCCCTAGGGTGGGCGCCCACCTGGGTGCGCCCCTACCAAAGATTCTTCTACTTTTGATGGCAACTTGAGAACTCTGCGAAAGTCCCCACTTTTGTCATTCTGAGGAAGCGAAGCGACCGAAGAATCTCATAAATACGAGGAAATATGAGATCCTTCGCCTCGCTCCGGATGACAGAGTAGCTTTTCGCAGAGGGTCGAGTAGCTCAGCCATTCGGCTTTTGCCCTCACAGATCCGGACGGGCGGCTTTCCCGCATCCGGCTCCTCCTGAAGGTAACCCGAGGTTAGGCGACCGACGCAGTATGCCAGGGGTGAGTGATACGTGGATTGGGCAAGGGAAATCTCCTCAGCAAGTCATGGAAACGATCCCAGTTCAGGCCGCTCCGCTGGCTGCGACGCTGTAAGGCCCTCAACCAGATTTTGCCGACTTCCCAAAGAAATCGGGCCAGCGACCGAAAGTTTGATGGTACGCCATAATAGGCATAGTGGCCCCGCAATACCGAGGTGAGCCATTTATGTTGATCCTTTAATGGCGCATGCATCCGGCGCCGGCATTCCACCCGCAGTTGTCTAAGTTTGCGGATCATGCGGTGCCGCTGGGTCTTCCGTTTGACCTGAAACCGTCCATCCCGAGTTTCACCACAATAGTGAGTGAACCCCAGAAAATTAAACGTTTCCGGTCGCTGTAGACCACGCCTGAGACGCCTTTCTTTGGCAAACTTGCCGAACTCCAGGAGCTGGGTCTTATCTTCATGGAGACTCAAGCCGAACTTGCTCAGCCTGGTGGAGAGATCAACCCACAACCGCTGGGCATCCTCTTCATACTGGAAGCCTATGACAAAGTCATCACAGTACCTCACAAAGATAACATGGCCCCGGGCCTGAGACTTCCGCCATCGCTGGATCCAAAGATCGAGGACATAGTGCAGGAAGATATTGGCCAGCAAAGGGCTTATGCCCGCTCCTTGGGGAGTTCCTTCAACCGACTCCCGCCACTCACCGCTTTCCAGAACGCCGGCCCGGAGCCACTGCCGTATCAGCCGGAGCACTCTTGGGTCAGCTATTCTATGGGCCACCATCCGCAATAACCACTCGTGGTTCACCGAGTCGAAAAATCTGCGGATGTCGGCATCAAGCACCCAGTTCACGTAGCGAATCATGATCGCTGTTCTTAGGGCATCCAGCGCCTGATGGGGACTGCGTCCAGGTCGAAAGCCATACGAGAAACCCAGGAAATCCACCTCATAGATAGCACTCAACATCTCTGCCACGGCACTTTGGACTATCTTATCCTCAAGAGTCGGCATTCCCAGGGGCCGTTGGCCGCCGTCCGCTTTGGGGATATAGGTCCGGCGCACCGGCTGCGGCCGGTAACGTCCCGAATGAACCCGATCACAGAGGTTTTTGAGGTTTTCTTCCAGGTTAACTTCGTAGTCCTTCGCGGTAATTCCATCGACGCCAGCACTCGCTGTCTTTTTCTGGCGATGGAACGACCTCCTGAGAGCATCCGCATCGATATGATGCAATAACGCCGTGAACCGTGTCTGGCGCCCGCGTCGCGCCGCCTCGTTCACCCTGGCAAGATTGGCTGGCAAGGTTGCCCGGCCCTGCGTCCGGACCTCCGCCTTCCTGCCAGGAATCCCTTCAGGCCGGGGCCTTCCCTCCACACGCCTCGTACTATTTTCCTTCGGCGGCATCATCAGTACTACACCCCGGTCCGCCACCCCGCCTCAGCTCGGTGCCAAGCTCTAGTTGTCCCTTGCCTGACACCCCCTTCGGTAACCAGCCGAAGGCCCCGGCGGGGCTTCCTGGGTTCCAACGACATCCTTTCATCCGTGATGTGGCCTTCGACCCCGGCGGAGTGGAACCATCTCGCTTTAACGATGGCCTGCATGCTGCCTTCAACGTTGAGAACCGTCTCAGCCTCCGCGATATTACCTATTTCGTGGCTCAATCCCACACCCCACATGACCGCTGTCTACGCTTCGGACCCCACGTTACCATGACGCCCGCAAGACTCGCTCCCAGCCTGCCCGCTACGGCTTTAGCTGGACGGGACTTGCACCCGCAAGATATCGCTGGCTTTGCCCAGCGCACTC
>Ga0208937_1001096_pt1 | contig 13003 bp, 9 predicted proteins | sample June2015DPH_11_5_FD_184705 | JGI IMG/M metagenome (GOLD analysis project Ga0208937, IMG submission 184705) | Peatland microbial communities from SPRUCE experiment site at the Marcell Experimental Forest, Minnesota, USA - June2015DPH_11_40... | ecosystem: Environmental > Terrestrial > Soil >...
GTCTTCGCGCTTCACCGAGACGTCGGAGCCTTTTTCTTGCAGGGTGAGCACCTCATCGGTGACGCTGACGAATTCGCCGCCGTGGCTCTTCATGGTGGATTCGATCACTACAATGCCCTGGCCAACCTTCAGGCCACGCAGGTCGGACCACGAGCCTTGCTGCTTCTGAGCCCAGAGCGCGGCGGGCAGTCCGAGGAACAACACGAGGATCAGGCAGGTACGAGAAGTCACGTGCCGCCTCCAGTTGGGCGGTCGAACAGGAGCCTCGATCCACGCAGCCGAGAACAGAGGGTGCCCAGAAAACTGGCACCGCTTGGCCCGCTTTTCTGTTGCTTCTGGAATTGACTGGACCGCCAGTGCCTTACTTTTCATTGTGTCTCCCTCCCATGGAATCAATGGCCAGCACGTCTTGAGATGGCTACAATCACCCCAGTCACCAGTTAGGTGGGGCGGCGGACGAAGCGAACCTCAGGCGGAGGCGGGCAAAACCTTGCCCGGCCTCCGCTTGCGCCCCAACTAGTCATAAAAGTCGGCATCGGGAACCCGCCCGAGCTTTTCGCCATCGCTGTGGATCGACACCGGAACCGCTGTGGTCGATCCGGGCGGAATCAACTGCGAAACGATCGCGTGAATAGTGCGGGCATGATTGCTCAGGACGAACATCAGATTGATCACCGCGCCCGTGGAACCCGGGGGAGCGGGAAAATCGATCTCCGCCGTGCCGGTGCAATCTGAAGAGACGGTGTACTTGCCAGTCTCACTGGTGTGGAAGCCTGCCTTGTCCGTGGGTCCCGGCAGCGGAAAACCGTTCGACATCACCCAGTCCACCTGGGTCAAATGGCCGGCGCCATCAAAGTGCGTCATCGCCACTCCGTCGCGCTGCTGTGCGACCACCCCATTCGGGCCGTAAATCTGTCCCGAGATCCTGAACGCGTACTCCCCATACAAAGTATTTGTTGTGCACCCACTGTCGATTGATTGCGCCAATGCGGTACCGGAAATCAGCGCCATCAGCGTCAGCGCTGCCAGAAATGTTGCAATTGCCCCACTCTTCATAACTGCCCTTCTCGTCTTCTCTGAAAATATGGTTTCGCCATTTTGTTTTTTCATCGTATCCTCCTGAATTTTGCCTTCAAGGCTGAAAATCACTCCATGTGCATTTCAGCAGCGAAGGTAGGCAAATCTGCATCGAGCCGTCCAGTGCCGCGGTGGCGTGAAGCCTCTTTGCCTCCGAGCTCGCCAGAATCCTGTGCGGCAGGACCTGGGCCAGGGCGCTCGCTTGCTCCAAACTGAGCATCTCGACCTCGGCGTCGCAGCTCTGGCACCAGCTACGAGGCAAGGAACCACTCCATCGAGTAATCGACACCCGCTCGCTCTCGATTGTGATTCGGGTTGTCTTCTTGGCCGCCACGTCTATCTCGTTGGGTTAGCCCTTCGCCGGAAACCGTGATAAAGTGCCCTTTTTGGCTTACAGGTGTTATCCCGTGCCCTAAAACTCGGCCATCTTCTGCAGTGGGGGTCTTACAAGTCTTAAGGAAAAGCTGAATAATTCTTGAGTTTTTCTTAGAAGTTATGAGCAGGCCGGGAAAACACCTCTACGCGTTCGAATCGTTCCGCCTCGATCCCCAGGAGCGACTTCTACTGAGGAACGGGCAGCCCGTTCCGCTCCCCCCTAGAGTCTTTGACACCCTACTGTTGCTGGTTCAGAACAGCGGGCACCTGGTGCTCAAAGACGACCTGATGAAAACCCTTTGGCCAGACAGCTTCGTCGAAGAAGTGAACTTGAGTCAGAACGTGTCCATGCTGCGGAAAGTGTTGGGGGAGAAGGCAAATGAGAAGCGTTACATCACCACCGTTCCGGGCAGCGGATATCGGTTCGCTGCCGACGTAAGGGAGCTAGTTGAGAATGGCAAAGAACAGAACGAGATGGTCGTAAGCAGCTACGCTCGCTCGCGGGTGGTTATTGAACAACAAGAGGAAGGTGAATCTGCAGAAGCAGCACTCTCCATCCCCACGGTCAACACGCAATCAAAGGTTTCTGCGGCCGACCCGACGCCAGTCCGCACGGCAAAAGCGATAATTCGGCTTTTAGCCCTCGTGCCGCTGGCCGTTATCGTCATAGCCGCTGTGCTCTTAGGGCTGAATGTGGGGCGTTGGCGAGACAGGCTCCTGGTACGCGACACAAATCGGCACATTCAAGCGGTAGCTGTGCTCCCACTTTCAAATCTCTCTGCCGACCCCGAACAGGAATACTTCGCCGACGGGATGACCGAAGCACTGATCACCGAACTGGGGAGGATCAGCACTCCGCGCGTGATCTCGCGCCAATCCACCATGCAATACAAGGGCAGCAAGAAACCGCTGCAGGAGATTGCCAAGGAATTGAGAGTGGAGGCGGTGTTGGAGGGCGCGGTGGAACGTTCGGGCGATCGTGTCCGTGTAACCGTGCGGCTGAACCAGGTTTCCCCAGAGACTCAACTCTGGGCCAATGAGTACAATGGCGGCGTCCGGGACCTGCTGCGGCTTGAGGATCAGATTGCACGCGCAGTCGCGGATGAAATCCAAGTCAAGCTGAAACCTCCAGAACGGGTTCACTTCGCAAGTGCCCGCACGGTGGACCCGGAAGCACAAGATGCTTACCTCCGTGGCAGGTTTTTCTGGAACAAGGGCACTACCGGAGCTCTTAGCGGCGGTCAGATCGAATTGGATCTCCAGACAGCGATTGGGCATTTCAAGCGAGCGATCGAAAAGGACCCGGATTATGCGTTGGCATACGCCGGATTGGCCGACGCCTATATAGCGCTCGGGAACGAAGACGGGGGAGGCCACTACCCGAAAGAGACTTTGCCGGAGGCAAAAGCGGCGGCAACAAAGGCCTCGGAACTCGATCCTTACCTCGGGGAAGCTCATTTTTCCCGTGCCCAAACCGTCGAACTCTATGACTGGAACTGGTCGGAAGCGGAGAAAGAGTACAGGCTCGCGCTTGAGCTGAATCCCAACAATGCCGACGCCCATCTGGAGTACGGGCGCTTTCTGCAAGCGCTTGGACGAAACGACGAAGCCACTGCAGAGATGAATTACGCGATTGAACTGGACCCGCTCAACTTTAAGACCATGGATGTCGTGGGATACGTAACCTATGCATCGGGTCAGTATGACCTCGCGATCAAGCAATTTTCGAGCCTGGGGGATGATTTTGGCCTGGGATGGGCCTACCGAGAGAAGAAGATGTACCCCGAAGCCATCGCCGCTCTCGAGAAGAGTGTAAGTCGGTCCGGGCGGCACGAGCTTCCTCTTGCGACTTTAGCGGGCGTTTATGGACTTGCCAGACGGAGGAGCGAGGCGGTCAAGTTAATCGATGAGTTGAACGCAAGAGCACGGCTGCGCTATGTTCCCAGTTCTCTCTTCGCGCAAGCATACATAGGTCTCGGCGAAAGGAACCGGGCGCTCGGATGGATCGAGCGGGCTTACGAGGAGCATGATCAGGGGATGGTCTACATTAAAGCCTATCCGGGCTGGGATGCTTTGCATTCCGAGCCGCGCTTTCAGGCTCTGGTGCGCCGCATGAACTTCCCCGCCGTGCGACGGCCAGACACCGCTAGTGTGAGCGCCCCTTGACCGCTTCGTCCGCTCGCGCCCCTGGTTACTTATTCGTTACTACGGAGGACGGACTTTTTTTCTCCTACCTCCTATCCCCCATCTCGTTTGACGGGGTGAGAACAGGACGGGAGGGAATATGCACCCCCTCTGCTGTCAAACGGTTGGGGGGATAGGAGGTAGGAGATTTCAAAGTTGCACTCCATAGTAACGAACCAGGAAACAAGGGGGCGGGGTTACCAAAATCTTGAAAACGGTTAACAACAGTTACTTGCGAGTAGGCCGTTAATCGCGAAGGACTTAACGAAACGCGACAGTGTCGAGCGCAAAGAGGATGGCCGCTAAACAGAGTACGACTCCGAAAGCTCGATACCACTGAAGGAACAAGGATCTGCGCGGCGGAGCCAATTTATTGAGGCGTTCTGATCCCCAGATTAGTGCCGCCCGATGGGGCGCGACCATAATAAAGACTCCCAACGCTATAGCGACGCCACTGACTAACAGGTTCATGATACACCGCTGGCTTTAATCCACATGCTCGCCCACGTCAAAGCCTTCTTCGGACACGGGAAGCACATCCCGTTCTCCTGCTACCCACACATAGAGCGTGGGTAGCAGAAAGATGCTCATCACCAGGTCAGCAATCAAGCCTCCCACGATGACGATTGCAAAGGGGCGCTGCGAATCGGAACCAATCGCGTGCGAGAGCGCAGCGGGTAGCAGCCCGAGTGTCGCCACAAGCATGGTCATCATGATCGGTCGCAGCCTCAACACAGCTCCCTCAACGGCGGCATCCTCGATCGAATATCGCCGTGCTCGAAGCTGATTGATGTACTCCAGCATGATGACTCCGGTCTGCACGGACACGCCGAACAGCGCCAGGAAGCCGACGCCGGAGGAAACGCTGAAGTTGGTGCCGGTGATTAGAAGGGCAAGCAGACCACCGATTCGAGCCATGGCAACGTTCGCCAGAATCAGCAATGCCCACTTGAAGGATTTGAACATCGTATAAAGGATGATGAAGATAAGCAGGATCGTGATGGGCAGAACGATAAGCAATCGCTCGTCCGCTCTTTTCTGGCTTTCGTATTCTCCCTCCCAATCGATGTGATATCCCGGCGGCAGTTTGACCTGTTCGTTGACCTTCTTCATTGCCTCTTCCACGGCGCCGCCCAGATCGCGGCCCCGGACGCTGTACTTGATGGCAACATAGCGTTGATTGCCTTCGCGATAGATTTCGGAACCACCATCCTTCTCGTCGATGTTGCTGAGCTGCGCCAGCGATACTCGTTCCCCGGATGGCGCCAGCAAACGAACGCTCTCGATTGCTTCCTTCGTATCCCGGTATTGGGGGAGATAACGCAATACGAGGTCGTATCGCGCCTCGCCCTTGAGGACTTGTGTGAGCGCGTTGCCGCCCACGGCAGTCTGAATCGCATCCTGCACGTCTGCGACGTTGATCTGGTAGCGAGCCGCTGCGTCGCGGTTCACTGTCAGATTCAGATTTGGCTGGCCCAGCACATGAAAGACTCCAAGGTCCTCGATTCCCTTAACAGTCCCCATGATCCTGGCGATCTGGTCGCTTTTTTCTTCCAGAGTTCTCAAGTCATCGCCATAGACCTTGGTGGCAAGTTCGCCCTTCACTCCGCTAACCGCCTCTTCCATGTTGTCTTCAATGGGCTGGGAAAACCCCCAGACGGCGCCGGGGATTTTATCCAGTTCGCGCTGCATGGCGGCGATCAATTCGTCTTTATTCTCGTGAAACACCGGACGCCATTCTTCTTTCGGCTTGAGATCGACGAAGTACTCAGTATTGAAAAAGCTGGTTGTATCCGTGCCGTCATCCGGTCGCCCCGTTTGACTGGTGCACTGCGGGACCTCGGGGAAAGAGCAAAGTATGATCCGCGCTTGATTGGATACTCGAATCCCCTCGTCCGGCCCAGTGCTGGGTGCAAGCGTCCCACGCACCCAGAGCGCCCCTTCATCTAGGTGGGGAAGGAATTCGGAACCGATTGCGCCGCTGAAGGCGAGGTAAAGCGCGATGAAGAGGCCGAGCACACCTGCACCGACAGTGAGCGCACGCCGGCGAATGGCCCAACGAACTGCAATCCGGTAATACTTGATCGAGAACTGCATGGCCGGATTGCGCCATTCTTTCGCACCCTTTCGGAAGGCGAAGCTTGCCAGCACCGGTGCAATCACAATCGAGAACAGCAACGCCCCGAGCAGCGCAAAGGCGACGGTCCAGGCCATGGGACGAAAAAGGCGCCCCTCGACTCGCTGCAGCGTAAAGATCGGCAAGTAAGCGGTAATGATGATCGCAATCGCATAGAACACCGGACGCTGGACTTCATGGGAGGCGTCGCTGATTCGTTCGTTTGGTGTCTTGATCCCATTCTTCAAGCTCAGGTGGCGCACAATGTTTTCGATCATCACCACCGCGCCATCCACCACCATGCCAAAGTCCAGGGCCCCGAGAGACAGAAGGTTTGCGGGAATGTGTCTCAGGTCCAAACAAATAGAGGCAAACAACAGCGAGAACGGAATCGTGGCCGCCACGATCAACGCACCCCGTACATTTCCGAGAAATATAAGAAGGATGATTGACACGAGGATCATCCCTTCCAGGAGGTTGTGCAGCACCGTGTGACTCGTAAAGTGCACAAGGTCGCTGCGATCGATGAAGGGGACCACCTTCACTCCCGGAGGCAAAATATGGCTGTTCAGTTCTTCCACTTTTTTGTGGATGCCCTGCAGGGCCGTATCCGCTGCCGCTCCCTTCCGCAGCAGCACAATGCCTGATACAACATCGTCACTATCAATGATCTTCCCGTCTTCGCGGTGAATGGCTTTCGCAAACTGCCCCAGCCGAATTTTCGGACCCTGCGCAACCACCGCAATATCCCTTACCCGAAGCGGCGTGCCGTTCTTGGTCAGGATGACCGTTCTCTCAATGTCTTGGCTTCGGTCAACCAACCCGACGGAGCGCACGTTGATCTGCTGCAGGCCTTCTTGTATGAAGCTGCCGCCGGCATTCACATTGTTGTTCGTGAGCTGTTGCTCGACTTGCGCCAGGCTCAGACCGTAAGAGATGAGTTTGTTCGGGTCAACGCGAACCTGGTATTCGCGTGTAGGACCACCGAAGCTGGCCACGTCGACAACATCGGGGACAGCCTTGAAATTCTTCTCGATGACCCAGTCTTCTATCGACTTCAGTTCCATCGGGTCATACGCTGGATTGGTGCTGCGCAGCGTAAAGAAATAGATTTGCCCGACCGGGCTCCAGTCCGTGCCCATTTGCGGTACTACATTGGGCGGCAAGGTTACCTGGCTTAGTCGTTCCAGTACTCGCTCCCGGTTCCAATCGTTGTCGGATTCGTCGTCGAAAATGAGTTTGAGGTCGGAGAGTCCGAACAGGGAAAACGAACGCAGGTGCACCACATGGGGGATGCCATTCATCACGACCTCAAGCGGAATCGTGACCTGCTGTTCGATTTGTTCCGCCGAAATCCCTGGCCATTGCGTAATCACTTCAACGTAGTTGTCGGCTACGTCGGGATAGGCCTCAATAGGAAGGTCCCGAAAAGCAACAATGCCTCCGGCGAAAAGCAGCAGCGCGAAAGCCAGTACGAGCAGGCTATTGTTGAGAGCAAAATCAACGACTCGACGAATCATTCATTGGCCCAACGGTGTTAGCAGTGCCCCAACGATCAGAACCTGGCACAGTACTTTCCGTCCCAGAACTCCGTTGAGATAGCGTTGTATAGCGAGGGAGCGTCGATTACGACGCTCCACAACATTCTCAGTCCCTAGAGATGTACGGATTGTGGCACTGACCATTGTGCAAGCAACGTTTCAGAAGGCGCATCCTATCTTTGGGTGTCCATCACTATCTTTCGGTGGGTGGGAGGCTATCTTTTGGCTATTTCTTGACTGGAGAGTTACTTGGCCTGGCGTTCCTGGCGCACCATTAGAATGGCCATGAGGGACCCACTGCCGCTCTTTGCACGGCCCATGAAAGACATCCTGTCTATCTACGCACCGGCCAACCGCGCCAGACTGATTGTTGTTGCTGGCCTCTTGATATCGGCCATCGCTGCGATTGACTGGGCGACGAAGCCCTACATTTCCCTGGGATTCCTTTATCTATTTCCAATCATGATTCTCGGCGGGTTCCTGTCAAGGACCCAGATCCTGGGGGTTGCGTTGGTTTGTGCAGTTCTGCAGGAAGCGTTCAGTAACTTGCCTGAAAATGAAGCGGTGATTCGGTTGCTGTTTAGCTCCGCAGGATTTGTCGGTACAGGTCTGTTTATTTCAGAACTGATCCGGAATCGCCGAATTGCGATGACGCACGTCGAAGAACTTGAAGCGCAGGTCAAGCTGCGCAAAGACGCCGAGGAACAATTGCGTTCACTCGTAGAAAGTAGTCCAGCCGCAATTGTCACGATCGATTCGAGCGGCAATGTCGTACTGGCAAACGAAGCCGCTCAACATTTGCTTGCTCTTGAAGGAACTCGATTACAGGGACAAAAAATAAGCTTGTACCTCCCCGCTTTGCAGACAGTTCTCAAAACCCAACAGGCACGCATGTTTCGAACCACTCTGCAGTGCACGGGCAGAAGGAGCGATGGGGAAGTCTTCTTGGCTGGCGTTTGGTTTTCCACCTACAGCACAATATCGGGCCCTCGCCTAGCGGCCATCATTGTCGATCTTTCTGAGGATCTGAGGAATCGCGAGGATCTCAGCCTGGACTATTTATTGAAGAACACAAGAATCTTGATGAGCGCGGTGGCCCATGAAATTCGCAATCTCTGCGGCGCGGTGCTGGTCGTGCATAAGAACCTCTCCCGAGTTAAGGAGCTTGAAGCGAATGAAGACTTTAAAGCGCTGGGAGGCCTGATCCAAAGTCTGGAAAGGGTGTCAGCACTGGAACTGGGCTCCACCGCAGCCCAGAATGGCGAAGTGGTTGAGCTAACCTCTGTGGTGGACGAATTCCGGATTCTGATTGAAAGTACCTACCACGAATCAAGAATCGAGGTGCAGTGGGACGTTCCAGAATCGCTGCCTTTGGTCTGGGCCGACCGATACGGACTCATTCAAGTTTTCTTGAATCTGGCGAAGAACAGTCGCCGGGCGATGGCGTCAACCGCCACGAAAAAACTTCGTATTTCGGCCCGAGAGGAAGAGGGGACGGTCGCAATTCGATTCGAGGACAGCGGAACGGGCATCGCTTCCCCGGAAAACCTCTTTCGGCCATTCCAGCGTGGCGCCGAATCCAGTGGTCTTGGGCTCTACGTTTCGAGGGCAATTATGCGCAGCTTCGGGGGCGACCTCTGCTACGAGCCCAGATCGGAAGGCTGCTGCTTCGCTGTAGTCTTGCCTCTACGTGTAGCAGAGGAGGAGGTGGAAAATGCCTGAAGCTACGGCGAGCACCATCCACCTGTTGCTGCTTGACGATCACACATTATTTCGAGAAAGTGCAAGCCGCTTGCTCGCGGCGGAAACTGGATTCGAGGTAACCGCCCACTGCGGCACTATTGGGGAGGGTCTACAGATTCTGCGGCGCAAAGCGATCGACGTCGTACTCCTTGATTTTGATCTTGGCGAGGGCGATGGTCGACGGTTTCTCAGATTGGCAAAAGAACAAGGCTTTCAAGGAAAGGTTCTCGTCGTGACTGCAGGCGTGGATGCAGACGTGGCAGCGGAGCTGATCCGATCTGGGATTTCTGGAGTTTTTCGAAAGCACGACTCGGCCGCATTGCTGGCGCAGGCGATCCGTGACGTGATGGCTGGCAAGGTGTGGCTGGATCGGGAACAACTGCAAAGGGCGCTTAGAACTGAGGTAAGAACCTCGCCAGAGAATCGAGCACGGTCATTCACCGAACGAGAACAACAGGTGCTCTCCTGTGTCTTTGAAGGGCTTTCCAACAAAGAGATTGCGGCGCGAATCAAAGCCTCAGAGAGCTCGGTCAAGGCTACTCTTCAGCAACTTTTCTCAAAGACGGGCGTGCGGACGCGCAGTCAATTGGTACGAATCGTCTTAGAGCAGCATCGGGATCAGCTCTAGCTGCCAGGCCACGGGAGTTCCCGGAGGGTCGGCTAAACTGGAAATTATTCATTAGTTGGTGAAGAATCGCCATTACATTCATTGACCGTCAGCCGAAACACCCGCCAACTTCGCCAGCGCCTTCCAGTGCCTTGGATGCGGTTGGTAACCCTGCCGAATCCGGCTTGCGTACCATCGGGACACTCCGATGCGGCGAGACGCGAGCTCCGAAGGTCCGCCAATGCTCCGGGACTCGCGGAAGATCGTTCTTGGGAAAGTTGATCGGCCATCTCGTTTGACGGGATAGTGTGTGGGTGATGTCACAATGTACACACCCTCGTTTTCATCGTTGTGAAATCGCCAATATCCATGCCTATTTCATGGATATGACATGCGTTCTACCCGCGTCATTCCTGCATGTCCGCGATGAACGCAAGAGAAGCGCGAGGTTCGGCCAAGGCGTCATCGAGTTCGATCGCCTTTAGAGCCGCTTTCTTTGCAGCTGAGAGCGCCAAAAGGAAATTCCGGGCTGGATAGACGAACGCAAGGTCACGCAACGGGTTGGAAGATCGCCAGCTGCTACTGCAACTTCGCGTACTCCGCCTTGGCTTGCTTCAGGATGGGGATTTTGGGATCCGCATCCTTCCAAGTTGCAAAGAAATCATCGTAGGCTTTGCGGCTGTTTTCGGAGTCGCCTTTTTTCGCATAGGCCTGCGCCAGGCCGAGCTGCGAGAGCGGCTTATATAGTTCCCAGTCCGGCCAACCCGGGTTGTCAATGATGGTCTGGAAGTCGGCGACCGCCTTGGCCTGATCTCCCGCAGCCATATAGGCGCGAGCGCGATTGTAGGAGACTACGACATTCGGAAACTGCGTGACGGGAGAGAGTAAGTCCACTGCGGCCACGAAATTTCCCCGCGCTCGCTGGATGGTGGAGTGAGTGACGGGAAGGAGGACCTTCTGCTGGAAAGTGTTATCAGGGAACAGTTCATTCAGTTTCGCGGCGAGTGCTTCTGCGGCGGATGTGTCCGCGGCCTGCCCCAGAGCGTGCGAGCAATCAAAAAGTCCGGCAGCGCTATTACTCCGGGCTTCTTCGGACTGGGCACACAGTCTGCGGGCTAAGTGATAGTTCCCAAGGTAGGCCTCCTCGTCGGCATGCCAGGCGAGCTCTGTGGCAACGGTTTCCATTTGGTTGGCCTTCCTCCGCCGACTAACCTCAGCGTCGCTGAGGGAACGAAGTGTCGCGACGTCGCCACGAAGGAATGCCAGGTGCATGTTGAGATCGACCCATGGCGCATCCTCGCCGGAAGTCCCGCGAGTAAGCCGGTCCATGGTAGCGGTATCGTGCTCGATGAAAGCGATGCGGTAACGCAACTTCAACTGAAATGGAGTGAGGGAACCCTGCTGCCGCCATTGGTCAAGCATTGTCTTGGCTTCGTCGATTCGCCCGAGGATCATGAGTGCCTGGCTGGCATTGGAGTTGTGCTGAGCAGAAGGCACAGGGGAATGAGCGATAGCCCACTGGAACTCCTGCAAGGCCTCTTGGGTTCTGCCCATTTGCGCATATGCGATGCCCAACAGGTTGGCGGCATCCACGCTGCGTGGGTAGACTTGCCGGTACAAAACAGCTACGGCAATTGCCTTCTCCACGTTGCCGGTGATGGCCGAATAGTAAAGGACGGTAGTTTGAAAATTTTCCTCTTGCGTGAGGCGCCGGTCCTTTAGCTGAAAGGCCCTCGCAAAGTTAGCCTTGGATTCCTGGCCGTCGCCGATGCTGTGATACGTTCTGCCAAGCAGGTCGTAGGCTGAGCAAAACTGGGGATCCAATTCGACAGCCCTTTCAAAAAATGGGATGGCTTCCCGGCGCTTTCCGGAGCGGTAGAGCGTAAGCCCGGAGCGGTAGGCTTGCAAAGCGTCGAGAGAACTGGTGGTGGCAAGGTCAAGGGGCGCGTCAAATTTTTGGAGAGAGCTTAGACTCTCGCCAAGCCGTTTTCGCAACTGCGAGCCAGCTTTACCCAGGGCAGCGACGACTTGATCCTTGTTATTTGCCTCGGCTTCCTGCCGCGCAACGAGTTTTTGGTTGTGCGCACCAATCGCATCCAAGGTGATGACATAGGTGCTGCCGATCGCGGCAATTTCCGGCACGATGAGGGCCTTCAGCCCACGGCGTTTGCAGATTTCGACGCCCAGATCTTGAGTCACGCGCTCGTCGGGATTGCGGCGCATCATCCGCATGGTAGAGGCGACGTCAGCTTCTGAAAGAACGCTGAGGAACGGGGATTCGGTAAGTTTGACTTCGAGAGGTTTATCGAGGGAGTTGTCAAAGATGGGGTCGCCGGTCTTATTGACAAAGTTCGCGAGAAGGATGACATCTGTCCCGGTCAGCACAGGTCGGGCGAAGAAGACGCGCCATGAAGCTACGGCGACAACAAGAAAAAGGACGAAAGCAGCAACCCCAAGAACACGCCAGCGCTTGGTCAATGAGAGTGGCGTTGGTAAGGGAACAACCGCGAGCTTTTCATGGACAGCGACGGGTGTGGTTAAGTCTCCGTTTTCGACTGGAGCGATGAACCGGTAGCCGCGGCGGGGGAGAGTCTCGATGTAGCGGGGTTCCTCGGCTGAATCGCACAGCGCGTCGCGCAGCTTTTTGACGGCGCTGTTCAGACCGGTATCGAAGTCAACAAAAGTGTCGCCGGGCCAGAGTTTCTGGCGAAGCTCCTCGCGCGTAACGACGTCCCCCGGATGCTCCAGCAAAAGCGAGAGTACCTGGAAGGGCTGGCCATGAAGTTTCAGACGGATGCCGTGCTTGTACACCTCGCCCGAGCGCAGGTCCACTTTGAAGGCGCCGAAGCGCGTCGTGCCGGTTCGGTTGGTAGCTTCCATAGCACGCTGCCCCAGATTGCCGGTAGTTTAGCACTAACTCTTGTCACCTAAGAAACATGTGCGTGAGTCCCTGCAACCCGCCTGTATTCAGAGAGTTGCACGATCAGAAGAAAAACATCTACAAACCATACGTCGACTATTGTGTCTAACGCGACTTCGCCCCAACATCGCGGGACCTCGGCCTAGCATTTTGTACAACGACTGAGCATGACGGAGGCAGCGTATGCAAAATTCGCGGACCCTGGGGCTCACCGCAGCGCTCCTTTTGACGGGAAACCGGGCCGTGGGCGTAGTGGCGAACGCGAGTGGCCACCCAAAACGAATCCATTTGACGTTGTCCGCAACGGAACGGTCGGGTGCGGCATTGGGTTTTGAGATCTCGCCGACAGTCGGGGATGTGGAAGTGGGTAACTGGAACGGGAGGGTGCCGTGAAAAGCGAAACAGTGCTGGTGAGAAAGCTCGCAGTTGGGGGGATTGTG
>Ga0208937_1001100_pt1 | contig 12955 bp, 9 predicted proteins | sample June2015DPH_11_5_FD_184705 | JGI IMG/M metagenome (GOLD analysis project Ga0208937, IMG submission 184705) | Peatland microbial communities from SPRUCE experiment site at the Marcell Experimental Forest, Minnesota, USA - June2015DPH_11_40... | ecosystem: Environmental > Terrestrial > Soil >...
AATCTCAGGAGATGCGGTTTGCGACGGAATCTGCACCCGTGCTGTTCCTTTCACCAACAAGTAGACGCCATCCGATCTCTTACCCTTATGAACGAGCGTCTCACCCTTGCGGAAATTGACCCGGCTAGCCTTGTCGGCGACTAGCGTCCAATCGTTGGGCGTAAGATAAACCAATCCCTGCTTCGATGAAGACAGTACAGACACTTCCTGTTCGATAGCTTTGTGCATGGTTCGCGTGAACCCGAGCTCCCGAGATTCCCTCCGGTGGATGATTCGACAGAAACAACACGGCAGGATTAAGACTAGCAGAAAACACGGTGGATGGAATCCGTCTTGGCTCTCCGCTACGCACTGAAGTACCTTAGCCTTGCCGGCGGCACGGCTTTTCCGATGGAGTTCGCATTCCGCCATCTCGGTTTGAGGTCTGGTCCGAAGACTCTCGGATGCACTCCGGCGTTCTTTGACTCCCGCATGGTTCTCCGGTAGCCTGTCTCTCCGCGATGAACTCGGCCTCGCCAGCGATCTCGGTTCACGGCCTCAAGAAGTCGTACGGTGAGGTCCACGCCGTGAAAGGAATCGACTTCGAGATCCAGCCCGGTGAGGTTTTCGGCTTGCTCGGACCCAATGGCGCCGGCAAAACCACCACGGTGGAGATTCTGGAAGGCTTGCGCCCGCGCACCGGAGGCGAAGTTGCCGTTCTCGGCTTCGATCCTGACCGGCAGCGCCAGCAACTCAAGGATCGCATCGGCGTTTGTCTGCAGGCAACGAATCTGCCCGAGAAGATCCGCGTCCACGAAGCCATGCAGGTCTTCGCTTCCTTCTACGGCCGCCACGTCGATTTAAATAAACTGCTGCAGCGGCTGCAACTTGAAGAAAAGCGGGATGCCTTCTACAGCACGCTCTCTGGCGGTCAGAAACAGCGGCTGGCTCTGGCGCTGGCTCTGATTAACGATCCGCAACTGATTTTCCTGGACGAACCCACCACCGGTCTCGATCCGCAGGTCCGGGTGGAAATCCATTCGCTGCTCGAAGAACTGAAGCGCGAACATCGCACCATCCTGATGACCACGCACTACATCGAGGAAGCGGAGCGTCTGTTTGACCGGGTTGCCATCGTCGACGAAGGCCGCATCATCGCACTCGATACCCCGGCGCGCCTGCAACGACAGAGCCGCAACGCCTCAAGCATTGCAGTGACCTGCGCCACTCCGTTTCCCGAAGACCGCCCGGCTTGGGCGGAGGCAATACACAGTGCGCTCGACTGCAGCGGCCGCACGCTGACCGTCAACTCGCGCCATCCCGCGGGCACGCTTGTGGATCTCGTGAAATGGATCGATCAGCAGGGCCTGGAACTAACCGACGTCAGCCTCAAGCAGCCCAGCCTGGAAGACGTCTTCATCGAGCTCACCGGAAAGACCCTCCGCGAGTGACGGCCTAGAATGAAAGCCTACAAAGCACTCATTGCGCTCGATTTGAAGCTGGCTCTGCGCAACCGGTCTGTAATTTTCTTCAACTATCTGTTCCCGCTCATTTTCTTTTTCATCTTCGGCCAAGCCATGCACGCCGAACGCGGCGCCGCGATGACGATTGTCATCTCGATGGTCCTGATCATCGGGATCCTGGGCAATGGACTCTTCGGCGCCGGCATTCGCGCTGTGCAGGAGCGCGAAGCCAACATCCTGCGCCGCTACAAAGTTACTCCCATCACCCCCGCTCCCTTGCTCTTCGCCTCCGTAATCACTGGCTGGATTCTGTACATGCCGAATGTGATTCTCATTTTCACGTTGGCACATTTGTTGTACGGCATGCCCTGGCCCCAGTCGATGAGTTCCATTCTGATTTTCATCACCATAGCCATCGTTGGATTTCGTGCCATCGGTTTAATCCTGGCTTCCGTCGTCAATTCCATGCAGGAAAGCCAGCTTCTGGTCCAGTTGATCTATCTCCCCATGCTGTTCTTGAGCGGTGCGACCTTTCCGCTCTCCATGTTCCCGCCTTGGCTTCTGGTGGTGACCCAGTTTGTGCCCGCAACCTACATGGTGACTGGCATACAAGGGATGCTTCTGCGGCACGAAGGGCTTGCGGCGAACCTACAGCCCGCAATGGCTCTTCTCTTGACTGCATTCGTTGGACTTTTCATTTCCTACAAGCTGTTTCGCTGGGAGAAGGAAGAGAAGATTCGCGCCTCCGCCAAACTGTGGCTGGCCGCTGTGTTGACTCCATTCTTGTTGCTGGGTCTTTGGCAAGTGCACGCTCGCACTGGCATTGCGAAAACGAAAGTTCTGAACCGGCAACTGGCCCGGAGCGATACCTTTCTCATCCGCGGAGCGCGCATATTCGTTGGCGACGGCAAGGTGATCGAGAGCGGCTCGGTTTTGGTTCGTGGCGGAAAGATCGCCGAAGTCTACGAGGGCGACGGACCCGATCCCAAAGCCTTAAATGCCGAAACCGTGGAAGCTGCCGGCAAAACAATTCTTCCCGGCCTGATCGACGTTCACATGCATCTCGGCGCCCCGGGCGGTTTCTATCCTGACATGAGCAAGTATGCCACCGACAAAAGCATGCTGCGCAGTCTGGCCGCATACCTGTACAGCGGTGTCACTACTGTAAGAAGCGTCGGAGATGGTCTGGATACCATTCTCAAAGTGCGTTCCATCGTAAGCAGAAATGCTGGGCTCGGACTTATCCACCTGTGGCCCGCTTTTTACCGCTGCCGGCGGACATGGGACGGAGTATTTCAAAGACCTTCCGGCCACAGTCCGTTCGAATCTGGAACGACAATTCACTCGCATCCCCACCTCGGCGGACGAGGCTCGGCAACAAGTCGACGAATTGAAGAAGCGAGGAGTGGATTGCATCAAAGCGATTCTTGAAGCCGACGCGGGAGGCCGCGTCTACAACCGTCTCGATACCGGATTATTTGATGCTATCGCCCAGGAGGCTCACGCAGATTCCTTACCCCTGTCGGTTCATACCGGCGATGTCCGCGACGTGGCCGACGCTGTACAAGCGCAAGCCAACTCCATCGAGCACGGGTCTTTTCGCGAACAAATTCCAGACGCTCTGTTCGACCAGATGGCTCGGCAGGGAATTTTCCACGATCCGACCCTCAGTGTCGGAGAAGCTTTCAAAGATTTCGCGCCGGGCAAGACGGACTTGCTCAAGCGATCTCTCGTGCAACAAGTCGGTCCACCGGAACTCTTACGTGGCACGGAGGAAGCTATGGGCTCTGCCGAGACCGAGGCACTTCGCACCTCGCTGGCGCAGTATCCCATCGACATGGCCGTCGCTATCGATGACTTAAAGCGCGCTCACCAGCATGGAGTCTCACTGGTCACGGGCAGTGACTGGAAATTATCTCGTAATCCACGGCCCCACCGTACAACATGAAATGCAACTCTGGGTGCGGGCTGGTATCCCGCACGCGGTTGCCTTGCAGGCCGCAACCTGGAACGCCGCCCGGTTACTAAGGGCCGACACCCGAATCGGCTCGGTTCGCCCCGGCAACGACGCCGACCTTCTCGTGGTCGACGGAAATCCTCTCGACGACATAACTGCAACCGAACGAATCTCGCTGGTCGTGTTCAAAGGCGAACGCATCGATCGGACCGAACTGTTCGATCAGCACTAAAGAATGGATGTGAGAGAATGGCCCGCCCTGAGCGAAGGTGGTTCAGGAGTTAGGGGCATCGTTGGAGCCGGGTAAGTCCTTATGATCAAACTTGCGTATTGCTTTACCAAGAAGGCGGGCCTGTCGGATGACGAATTCTTCCGCTACTGGAAAAACATTCATGGACCTATCGGTGCTCGGATTCCTCAACTCCGCAAGTTGGTACAGAGCCACCGCCTGACCGTGCCCGGCGACAAACACAAAGCTGATTACGACGGCATGGCGGAACTCTGGTTTGACGACGTGGAGGCGTTGCTGGCGGCTCTTCAATCGCCTGAATGGGCGGCCGCTAGCGAGGACGAATCGAACTTCATTGATCACAACAAAGTTGCCTACTTTGTCTCAGAGGAGCACATCATTTTGGACAAGACCAAGCAAGAATAAGTACGAATGATGCGCGACTGACAGAGAGTCGGCCAATCGAACGTATAGGCTTCTCATTCCGCTCACGGATGTTGTGGGTCTCTTAGCGCCGGATGCTGCTCGCGACTCTCTTCTGCTTGTACCGCGATCCGCTTCGATTTGCGATAAACATTTGCAACCGCCATCGTCCAGAAAGGAACGAGATCGACGCCGGGCACCAATTTGGCGAGAAGCGATGGCAGAAATTCCCAGTGCCAGCCTAGGAGGTGAACCATCAGAGCTCCAATACCGAAATCGAGTATGTCATCCGCGGGCGACATAGCGCCTTCAACAAAGAAAGGAAAAACGGCAATTTGGAGTGCGTCCGCGAGGATTGCCAGTATCATGGCGGTCCGAAAGCGCGAACCCGGTGTGATAGTAATGGTGTCCTGAGTCACAAGGGTGATTCTTTTCTGCTGCGTACTATTTTAAACCGATGCTCTTCATAATATGGTCGATCAATCCCGAACTAAGAGCGCCTAGATGGCCAACGAGAGCGCCCGCTGCCACCGAAGCGAGATTATCTTTGGCGCGCGTTTAGCTTGTCGAGTGTGCGCTTCAACTCTTCAAGCTTCTGCCCTGCCTCGCCGAGTTTGCCTTCCGCCGTCAGGCGCTGGTAGTCGGCAAGGTCTTTGGCGGCTTCCGCGATGAGCGCGTTAAGATCCGCTGCGGGCTGGGGTGACGCAGCGGATGTTGGTGTGCTTCGCTGCGACTCCGCCGGGACTGCCGCAGCGCTCGGTGATGGGGCAGTCAAGGACGACACTGTTCCGCCAAAAAGGGACGCCATCGCCGATTCGAAGGTTGGTCCATACGCCAGCCGATCCTGCAGTGCGAGCACGACCAGACGTAACTCCGGCATCGGACTTCGTTCAGCCTGCAAGTAAATAGGTTCTGCATATAACAGTGCTTTCCCAGTCGGAATCACCAACAGGGCCCCGCGCCGCACGTGCGAGCCTTGCTGATTCCACAGCGTCAATTGTCCAGAAAGTTGCGCATTCTGATCGATTCGGGCCTCGATCTGCAGCGGTCCGTCGACCAACTTCGTTTTGGGAAAGTTGTAGACCACCGACGTACCGTACTGTGCGCTGTCGCTGCGCCCGGCGATCCAGCCAATCAGATTGTTCCGGTTAGCCGGGGTGAAGGGCAGAATCTCTGCGAACTCCACGCCGCTTTCGCCCGGCAATTTCATCAGCACAAAGTTCGGCTGCATCGCCTGTGTCGTTTGCTCCCCTCCCTCGCTCATGCCGACTTCCGTGGCCACCGTCCACAGATCTTCACGGTTGTAGAACGCTTCCGGATCCGTCATGTGATACAGGCCGTAAACCTCCGCCTGTAGTTTGAGCAACAACTCGGGGTAGCGCACGTGCTTGCGCAGCCCCGCCGGCATCATGGCCGCATCCTTGAATAGATTCGGGAAAATGCGGCGGTAGCCTGCGATGATCGGATCCTCCGTATCGAAGACGTAGAAAGTCGTCGTGCCATCATAGGCGTCGATGACCACCTTGACGCTGTTCCGCATGTAGTTGATGGAATTGTTGTCGAGACGGTAATGGGTCGAGTACGGATAGCTGTCTGAAACCGTGAACGCATCCATGATCCACGACAGCCGGCCGTCGTCGCCGAGCACGACGTACGCATCCGGATCGTAAGTGAGGAACGGCGCTAACGCCGATACGCGGTCCCGAATGTTGCGACGCATGAGCAGACGGCTATCCTTGTTCACGTCATCGCTGAACGGTAGCTTCGCGAGGTCGCTTTGGTCGAGCGCGATGATCATGCGGCGCAGGAACCCGCCGATGACAATTCCGCCGTTGCCCTCGTAGGACGTTAGATTGTTGCTCTCGCCCTGCGGGTAGTTGAATTCTTTCTGCCGCGTTTTCACGTAGACGTCAGTATTCGTCAACTCGCCGAAATAAATCTCCGGGCGCGTCACGCTCAGACCACGCACCGTGCTCTGGACCGGCATGTTGCTCAGAATCAGCGTGGGCAGCCCTTCCGCCGTGAACCCATTGACTGGGTTCATGGTGATGCCATAGCCGTGGGTGTAGATCAGCTTCTCGTTAATCCAGTTGCGGCTGCTCTCCGGGAGCTTATCGACGTTTAGCTCGCGCGCGGCGAGCATTACCTCGCGAGTCGTGCCGTCAATGTCATATCGATCAATATCGATGTCGGGGAAGTCGTAGTAAGTGCGGATTTCCTGAATCTGACGCAGCGTGTCCTGGAGTGCGCGCCAGTCCCACAGCCGGATGTTCTGAAGTGTAGCCTGATTGTTCTGTGGATCAGCCGCCTCGACCGTCGTCTCAGCGGGAAACTCGCGCTGCGAGACCCGGTTCAATCGGTAGGCCTGCCGGGTCAACTCGGTGTTGAAGACAATGTAGGGCTTCTCGCGAACCAGTTCGTTCGGTTTGACGACAAAGCTGCTGACGTACCAGCCGACTGCTTGAACCGCAACATAACAGACCGCAGCCGGGAGGATCGCTGCAGCCAGCCAGCGCCCGCGTGGCACCCGCACGGCGTTGACGACTGCGATCACCGCGCCCAGAACGAGCGCCGCGCAGACGACGAGCATTCCTGTGAGCGTGACGTGCGCGTCCGTATAGGTCACGCCCCCAAAGATCGTATGATCGTCGAGCAAGAGTTCGAACCGGCCGATATATGCACGCATTGCGAGGATCAGCAGCAGAAACGCAAACGTGATCGACAGCCCGCGCCAAGGTAACGTAACGTGGCGGCTGAGACGCCCGGCGAGCACACGGGCTCCGCCCGTGATGAGGATGAAGAAAAGGGCGAGTGCACAGGTGATCACGGCGAGCGTAAGCAGCCAGCCGGCGATGAGCTGCCACGCGGGCAGGGTGAACAGAAAGAAGTTCAGCGGCTTGCCAAAAATCGGGTCTACGACGCTACTCGCAGTGCGAGGTGCGTACCAAAACAGCGCGAGCGTCGGCCATTCCCCTATCATGGCGGCGCCGGTTGCAGCGGCAATTGCGAGCGACACGCCGAGAGCGATGAGTCGCAGAACAGGCTCTACGGGGAGCTTCACCGGCTGTCCGCCGATGAGAATCGTGTGACCCTCCGGCAAATCGGGGAGATGTGCCTGCTTCAGAGCCAGAAACGATCCGTACAGAATGAGAAATGTGGCCGCTGCAAAAGCGGCGAAGATTTCCGACTGAAGACTCAGTGTTTTCCAGAAGACGTCCGCGTAGCCGAGCGAGCCGAACCAGAGCAAGTCCACGTAATACGACAACGCGGCCCGACCCCCGAAGAAAATAACGGCTAGGACGACGAGAATAAGAAGGAAGCGGCGGCGACGGCGGGGCCGCCCTGGACGCGGCGGCGGCCAGTCAATCGACTGGGACATTGTTCTGCTCCGTTTTCATCAACTGTATTGGTTATCCGCATAATACTCCCTCGCCTTCTGGACGTTGCCCACGATCCGGCCAACGGTGCTCGGTTGCCGCGACAGGGAAGGTGTGAAATGCAGGTGCTGACGGCGGAACAATCTCGGCTGTTTCCAGGGGCGATGATGAAAATCCTTTACAGTCTAGTCTTCGCGGTTACACTCACCGGTATGTTGACTGACAGCCGATCGCTCAGCCCTGTATTTTCCCAGTTTCCGAGAACCTGTGGGCGTGAAGTGTGCTTCTAAAGCTGTCTTTGTTGGCGAAGTCACTGGTTCGAAAAGTAATCAGGAGCGTTTGGGGACTTCCACTTAATGTTACAACCCACACTTGGCTTTTGGTTGCTGAAGACTGCGTGGCCGGACAATACCGCGTCCAGAGCTGTGCGTAGATCTGCGCCGGTGACCGGACGCGCGTTACCGGGCCGGCTGTCATCGAACTGTCCCCGGTAGACGAGGCGATGGTCCCGATCGAAGAGGTAAAAGTCCGGCGTGCAAGCGGCGCGGTAAGCTTTGGCCACTTGCTGGCTTTGGTCGTAGAGATAGGGAAAGGTGTAGCCCACGTACTTGATCTCTTCCGCCATCTTTTCAGGCCGGTCCTCCGGGTGACTCTCGACATCGTTCGAGTTGATTGCGACAACATCCACGCCGCGCGCCTGATACTCCTTGGCGAGAGAAGCAAATTGCTTCTGGATGTGCTTCACATAGGGACAGTGATTACAAATGAACACGACCAGGAGAGCTGGCGCATTCTTGAAATCATCTAACGACACCAACTTGCCATTCGGATCCGGAAGGTTAAAGTTGGGCGCACTTGTGCCCAACGGAAGCATTGTAGAGGGCGTCTCAGCCATAAAGTATCCTCTTCTCGAACTTAATGGATTTTGCAGGCACGAGTCCAGTTGATCAATATCTCCCCTGACGCCGACCAGAGCCTGATCGGTCGAGTGTTCGATCTCCGCTTGGACTGTCTGAACAGCAGCGGGGCTGTCACAAGCGCATGATCGTGTGCCGTCGCTTCAGGTATGATTTCATCAGCAAAGTAGTTCAATACTACTCAAAGAAAGAAACCAATGACCAATCTAGTTGCGGTACTAGAGGAGCTTAAAAAGGAACGTGCACAGTTAGACAAGGCAATTACGGCGCTGGGCTCGGTGGTGTCTGTCGATTTCCAAACCCCGGCAGCGAGCAATGGTCGGGTGAAGCGGAAATTGTCGTTGGCTGCCCGCAAGAAGATTGCGGCAGCACAACGGGCACGCTGGGCAAGAGTTCGGTCAAAAAAAGCAGCCTAGCAATTCCGCCAACCTGAGAAAGGGCACGCAATTCAAGCGTGCCCTTTTTCTCTGACTCCCTGTAATTGTTGCGGCCTCACGTCCGAATGCTATCACTCAGGCGCAGGCATCGATTGCGCAAGGTCACGCCAGCTTTGTCTTCACCTAGTCGGCTCAGCGCTTACTGATTTCCTTCTCGTAGCAGGACGACGTCGGCGACATCGTGTTCGCGGATGACTGCCAGTGTTTTTCCGTCCGGCGACCAGTGGAAGTCAGTGATTTTCTCGGAGTTGAAGTGCGTCAACTGGTGTCCGGGAGAACCGTCCAGGGGCTGGAGCCAGAGGTTGTCCGCGCCGTTTTCGCTGATCCGGTACGCCAGGGCGTTGGCATTCGGTATGAGTTGGGTGGAAGGGCTTAAAACCTGACTTCCAGCGAAGCGCGGGTCAAGTTCGAGCAGACGCGGGGGAGAAGTGCTGTCTAGATTCGCGATAGCGAACTTGGCACGGGCATCGTGCGTGACCGCGTCCGCAATGTCGACGACGTAGCCGATGGATTTTCCGTCCGGGGAAACGTAGCTGACGGCTTCGATGCCGAACTGGCTTGGGACAGCCGTGCCGGGAACGGGTTCCGCTGTGCCGCCGTCGACGGAAACGCGCATCAGGCGGGCTAATCCGGGGCGGTCGATGTAATACACCCACTTGCCGTCGGGCGAGCAGACAGGATTGGTATCAAAGCCTCCGCTGGTTAATTGTTTGGGTGCGGCACCATCGGCGCTGGCGCGCCAGATCGTGATTTTTGAGGAGCCGGCGTGGAACCACCAGGAAAGCAGCAGGTAGCGGCCAGCGCAGGAGGAGAAGCCGAGAAGGAAAGCGTTCGGGTCGGCGATGAGGGCGGCGGAGTTATGCCCGTCCGGATCCATGCGGGTGACGCTTGCGGCATCGGCAACGAGCAATTTCCCATCGGGAGTCCAATCGAGCTCTCGGGGATCGGCGACTTGCGAAAGCGGTTGCGGTTCCGGAGTGGTCTGGGGCGAGATGGCGCCATCCAGAAGGGCCAGGGCGTGGGTAGTCTTCACCTGCACGCTGGAGGCACTCTTGCCGTCGGCGGAGACCGTCAACGTGTCATAGCGATTGGTGTCGCGTGTGATGGGCAGGAGCGCGCCTTTATCGGAGAGCAGTCCGATTTGCGAGCGTTCGTAATTCGGTCCCTTGGGGAGAAAGACGGAAAGCAAGGAATGCCCGCCGGGCAGCCACTTCAGTTCACGGACCTGGTCATTGGGGAGCATGGCCAGAGTGGCAACCTGCTTACTCGCGGTGTCGAAGCTCTCGACGAAGCTGAGGGCATCGCCTGAGGAATCGAAGGAGTAGGCAATCTGCTTCCCGTCAGGGGACCAACTGATGTGCTGGGGATCGGCGCCACGCGTGGATTGCGTAATAAGCAGGATGGTTTCGTCGCCGCCATCCTCGTTGGCCGTGAGCAAGCGGTACTTTCCGGGCTCGGGGTCATTAGCACGAATGTAGGCGATACGGCGTCCGTCGGGGGAGAAGGTGATGTCAGAGTCGACGTCGTGGGCAACAACCTTCGGAACGCCGCCCAGAACCGGAGCACGGAAGAAATCGAACTCTGTACCCTGATGGTTGGCCGCCTTCTCGAAGTACACGTAATTCCCATCGGGAGAAAAAGCCAGGTGGCGATAAATTCCGGGGGCGGGCGGAACGGTCTGCGTATCGCTTCCCGTGGGTATGTTGCGCAGCCACAGACTTTGCATACCGTTGTCGTTTTGGACGTGGAGGATGTACTTTCCGTCGGGCGAAATCGCGGCCAACTCAGCTTTGCCGGTGTTGGTGACCTGGGTGATGGTGAAATTCTGAAACGGCAGGGAGCGGGAACGGCCGAGAAAAGCGTAGACGCCAAAGCCGGCGGCGCCGAGAAGCGCTAGAACGACCACAACAGTGACGATGGTTCCAACGCGATGCTCTCGGGCAACGGCGGTCACGCTGGAGCTGCTGGTGCTGGACGGAGATGCAGGAAGAGACGAGCCACTTGCCGCCGCCGCAGTGCCCGACGCGGATACTGGCGGCGGCTGAGTTTCGCTGGCGGGGACAGATTCGGAAACCGCGGCGCTTCGACCGGAGCCACTGTCACGCTGGAGGCGCTTCAGGTCGCTGCGCATCTCGGAAGCGTGTTGGTAGCGAAGGTCGCGATCTTTTTCGAGGGCTTTGCCGATGATCTCTTCCAGCCGCAGAGGGACGTGGGGATTCAGGCGAATGAGCGGGATCGGTGTCCGGCTCAAAATCCCTTCAAAAATGATGGCCGACGTATCCCCGCGAAACGGGACGGCGCCGGTCGCCATTTCGTAGAGCACGGCGCCGAAAGAGAAAAGATCGGTGCGAGTATCCAACTCCTTGCCACGGGCTTGTTCGGGCGACATGTAGGCGATGGTGCCGACGGCAGTGCCGGGGCTGGTGAGAAAGGCATCGCTCACGGCGGTAGGCCGGTTCATGGGTCCGTCAGCGTCCGCGCTGGCGTGGGAAGTAGGAACAAGTTTAGCGAGACCAAAGTCAAGGATCTTGGCGTGGCCGCGGCGGGTCACGAAGATATTGGCGGGTTTGATGTCGCGATGGACAATGCCTTGGGCGTGGGCAGCGTCGAGCGCATCCGCGATTTCGATGGCGAGTTGCAGCAAAAGGTCGGTCTCGAGAGGCTGGCCGGAGATGCGGTGCTTCAGGGTGAGGCCGTCCAGGTATTCCATGACGATGAAGGCCTGGCCGTTTTGCTCGTCGATCTCGTGGATGGTGCAGATGTTGGGATGATTCAGGGCAGAGGCGGCGCGGGCTTCGCGCTGAAATCGTTCAAGGGCCTGAGCATTCGCTGCAACCTCTTCGGGGAGAAACTTGAGAGCGACGAAGCGTCCGAGCTTGATGTCCTCAGCTTTGTAGACGACACCCATGCCGCCGCCGCCAAGTTTTTCGACGATGCGATAGTGAGAGACGACCTGATCGATCATTCGAGCCTGCCTGCCTGTCGAGTCGCTCCATATTACGGACGCAGCATCCGCTCGTCAACGAAGAGGCGCTTCTGTCGCGAGTGCTGAACCCAGAAAACTTGCCTGTGCGCGAACAGGGATTTGCGACGGAGCACCGACCGGGCAAATGATTTCGTCGAGACCGAGTTCCACTGCACGCGTAAGGCACCGCGGCAGATGAAAAGCAAGGAAACTAACAGCAAGGGTCGCGATCAGTGCTTTACGACCAGCGCACCCCGAGCGGCAGCCCTAGCGCCTTAATCCCAGTGATAGGATCGTCGAAGATGGCGCACAAAACAGTCGTAGCAAAGTGTCCGAAAATTGGCAAGCAACTTCAAAAAGAATGAGACTCGCGGGAAGTGATTTTTAGCAGATAACTGAGAAGACTTCACGACCACCGCACTCCAAAACCGTGCAGCCGTATATGATCGGCCATGACTTCGCTTTCGAGAATGCGAATGTGGCTTTTGAGATTCTCCAGATCTTGTCCCTCGTTGAGCCTCGTTGCTTTGTAGAGTTCTAACAACAGCGTCTTTGGTGAGGCGCCGGTTATTATTTTCATGGTCTGAGGATATTTTCGAGAGCTGTACGCGGCAACGTCACTACTGGTGGGTTACGGTGCTATTACTTTCGGCGGCCGGGAGAAGTGCGGGTTCCATCCTTCCGCCGCTTCCGTGTCACGTGGCTCAGAAAGCCGCGTGTCCCCGAGGATCTGCTGCGATTCTGGATCGGTCACGCGGATAAGAGCATCCGGATGGATATTCGAAGGTGAAGGAAGATGCCGAGTTCCGCAGATTCACAGCGGAGCAAGCTGGACTTGGCTTCCACATGCCGACTGTGGTTACGAAAATGCCAACTGCAGGTCCGAATTCGCCGGTGGACGGAGAGCCCGGGGTAATAGCCGACATCAATAGCCAACTTATCGACTTGCTGGTCAAGCTCCCCCCGGCGAGAAAAACCACAAAGTTATAGTATGAGGTGGCAGTCCGCATCCAGTGGAGGGATCCGATGGGTGGGATGATTCAGTTCAAGCGACCGGACGGAAAGACATGCCCTGGCTATGTGGCACCTACCAAAGCAGGATCAAGCGCGCCCGGCTTTGTCGTCATCCAGGAATGGTGGGGGCTCAACGATCAGATCAAGAAGACTGCTGATCGGCTCGCCGAAGCTGGCTACCGGGCGCTCGTGCC
>Ga0208937_1001101_pt1 | contig 12954 bp, 17 predicted proteins | sample June2015DPH_11_5_FD_184705 | JGI IMG/M metagenome (GOLD analysis project Ga0208937, IMG submission 184705) | Peatland microbial communities from SPRUCE experiment site at the Marcell Experimental Forest, Minnesota, USA - June2015DPH_11_40... | ecosystem: Environmental > Terrestrial > Soil >...
CGCATCCCGAGATCGCGATCAACGTCCCGGCGAGTGCGCTGATTTTCAATCAGAGCGGCTTGCACGTCGCCACCGTCGGCAGCGACGGCCGCATCATTCTCAAGCAGGTGACGATTGCCCGCGATCTCGGCAATGAGGTCGAGATCGGATCGGGGATCACAGCCGACGATCGCGTGGTGGCGAACCCGCCCGAAGGCATCGCGACCGGCGACAAAGTCCGCGTTGCCGGCGCGCCGGGAACGCCCGGCGAACCGGAAACCGCCGAGGCGAAGTGAGCAAACGCTCACCGCCCCGTCATCCGATCGGTTTTAGGCCCTTGGCATAGCGCTTGAAGTTGTCGACGTAGAACTCGGCGCCGTCGGCGATTCCCACCGCTGCCGTTTCGTCGAGCGTGCGGATGGCGCGCGCCGGCGTCCCCACGATCAGCGATTTTTCCGGAAACGACTTGCCCTCGGTGATGAGCGCGCCGGCGCCGACGATGCAGTTGGCGCCGATGCGCGCGCCGTTGAGCACGATCGCTCCCATACCGATCAGCGTGTGGGGGCCGATGCTGCAACCGTGCAGGATAACGCTATGGCCGATCACGCAACCGGGCCCGATGGTGATCGGGAAACCGAGATCAGTGTGCAGCGTGGCATTGTCCTGAATCTGCGAGCGCTCGCCGAGCTCGATCCACTCGTTGTCGCCGCGCAGCACCGCGCCGAACCAGATGCTGCAATCGGTTTTCAGCCGCACCTTGCCGATGACCGCCGCGCTTGGCGCGACCCAGTAGCGGCCCGGCTCCGGCAAGTCCGGCTTCTGCCCGTCGAGTTCGTAGATCATGAGCGATGGTCACCCTGCCAATTCGTCGTTGCGGGTCCGCAAATAGACGAGCCCGGAATCCCTAACCACCATCAGCGAACATGGATTCCAGGCTCGCGGACTTCGTCCGCGCCGGCCAATGACTGAACAATCCGTATCAGACGTTGAGCAGTGCTTGAAGCGCGATCACGACGGCCGTCCCCGACATCAGGCTCCACAGTCCGGCGATCGCCACGGCTATGACGACGAATTCGACGCGGCGGCGTTCGACGCGGCGGCCGTGAAGCGTGTTGCGCATGATCAGGAAAGGGGCGGAGAAGATGAGCAATGGAACCGCGGCAAAGCGCGCCACCATGGGCCCCGTTTCGAGCAAGCGGAAACTTGGGAAATGCATGCCGAAAAGGCGATAGCCGCAAGCACATAGTCCGGCCACCGAAAAGCCGATGGCGACTGCGAAAACGACCTCGACGGCATCGGGCGAAATCGCCGTCTGCATGATTTCGAACATTCGAACGTCCCCGATTTTCCGCAAACCTCGGCGCGCAGCGCGCCGCCACGGCTTGCTTAAAAAAGGGTTAACGGCGCGGCCTCTCCCCGCCGTGCCATACTGCTTCTGATTCGCAGCGGGCCTTAGGGCATGACGGCGCACGCGGTTTCCCGGAGCAAAGTCCGCCGCAAGTCGCGTAGCTTTGTGCTGCTGCCGCTTGCGAGCCTCGTTCTGCTGCTTGCCGCCGTCGGAACCTTCGTCTCCTATGTGCTGTGGCCGACCTGGCCGAACGCGGCAATCCCGGTCGATGCGCCGGCCGTTCCGGTCACGGTCGCGGGCGTGCTCTTCAACGTGCCACAAGCGGCGATCCGCGCGGCCGTGCAACGCCAGCCCGGCGCCCATGAGCGGATTGATCTTGTCTTCTTATGGCCCTCGCTCGCGCCGCCGCCATCGGACGGCGCGTCCGCGGCCAAACCGCCGGTCGTGTCTGACCGAGATACGCGACCCGCGTTGCCCAGCGCCAACGACCACTTGTTCGTCACCATCGCCGACCTTGGCGCCGTGCTCGCTCCGGCCGAGCGACTCCGCACCGTCTATCCGCGTTACATCGAGACGCAGGCGACGGCCGGTCCGGAGGGGCTAGCGATCGTCCCGTTCCGCGCCGGCACGCCTTATGAGAGCGAAGACCTCGTCTACTTGGCGGAGCGGCCCGAGCAGTTCTTCGCGCGCTGCACTCGGGTGGTTCGCATTTTGCCCGGCACATGCATCAACGAGCGCTCGCTCGGCGCCGCCGAGATCACGCTGCGGTTTCCGCGGGAATGGCTGCAAGACTGGCGACGCGTGGCCGCCGGCTTCGATCGGCTGATGGCACAGCTTCACCCGCAGGCGGAGGACGCACAACGGAAGCCGAACGACAGATGACGCACGGACCGGCTCATCGGCCCGGCCCCTGTCCTCCGTCGTCCGTTACTCCAGATCGGTGCCCAGGATCGCCATCTGGAAATTATAGGAGCGCTCCTCGTCCTCGTCGTCGACGAAAAGCACGCCGATGAATTCCTCGCCGACATAGACCTCGGCCGAATCGTCCTTTTTCGGCCGCGGCACCACGCGAAGACGTGGATTGCCGAAGAGCTTCTTGAGGTAAGCGTCGAGTTTCTTGACTTCCTGCACGTCCACCGCGCGTCTCCCGCTGCTGCCGCCTAGCATGCGCCGGCGGCCACGACAATCACGAGCCGAACAGCTCCTTCGCCGTCAGGCGTCGTCCTGAAACATTTGATCCATGGTGCGCGCCGGCTCGGGGCAGCCGGCAACACCGATCACCTTGGCGGGAACGCCTGCGACCGTGACGTTGTTGGGCACCGGCTTGATTACCACCGAGCCTGCCGCGATGCGCGCGCAATGCCCGATCTCGATGTTGCCGAGGATCTTGGCGCCGGCGCCGATCATCACGCCATAGCGGATTTTCGGATGGCGATCTTCGTTTTCCTTGCCGGTACCGCCCAGCGTTACGCCATGCAACATCGACACATCGTCGTCGATCACCGCGGTTTCGCCGACCACGAGCCCGGTGGCGTGATCGAGGAAAATACCGCGCCCGATTCGCGCGGCCGGGTGGATGTCGCACTGGAACACCGCCGACGCCCGGCTCTGCAGGTAAAGCGCGAAATCGCGGCGGCCCTTGCTCCACAGCCAGTGCGCGAGCTGATGCGTCTGGATGGCATGAAAGCCCTTGTAATAAAGAACCGGCTCAAGCACGCGATGGGTCGCCGGATCGCGGTCGACCGTCGCCATGAGATCGGCGCGGAAGGCGTCGCCGAGCGACGGCGTATCCTTGAGCGCATCCGCATAGGCTTGCCGGATCAACTCGCCCGACAGCGCGGGATGGTCGAGCCGCTCGGCCAGCCGGTAGACGATGGCCGCTTCAAGGGCGTCGTGATGCAGAATGCTCGAATAGATGAAGGTGGCCAACTCTGGCTCGCGCCGCACAACCTCTTCCGCCTCGCGGCGGATGCGCGCCCATACCGGGTCCACGGTATCGAGCGCCGGCTTCACCTGATACTGCGCCATCGCAGTGCCTCCCGGGAACAACCCAATCCTATCATAATTGGGGCGGCGCAGGACAGAAACCAGAGGGGCTGCCGACGACCACAAACGGGGTGCTAAGTCCGCCATTGGCCGAAGGAAATAGGGCCAATGGCCGATTGGCCGCTTACGCCCGCTGCGCCAGGAATTCGAGCACGCCGGTCTTGAACGCCCGGTCGCCGACCGCAAGCATATGATCGCGGCCCGGAATGATGAGGGCCCGCGCGCCGGGGATGAGCGCGGCGAGATGCTCCGCCGAGCCGGCAACCGGGTCCTTGCTGCCCACCGCGACCAGAGCAGGCACCGCAATACGGCCGACCTCGCTAGGACTAAGTGTCTGGCGCGAGCCGCGCATGCACGCGGCAAGCGCGCGGAGATCCGAATGCGTCTGTTCGGCAAAGGCGCGGAACATATAGCCGGTGGGATCGGCCACATCGGCAAGCGACGGAGCTTCGAGGGCCTGCGCGACTGTCTCCGGCAGCCCGACACCGTCGACGAGACGGATGCCAAGGCCGCCGAGCACTGCCGAACGCACCCGCTCGGGATGGGCGAGCGCCAGGAACGCCGTGATCCGCGCGCCCATCGAGTAACCCATGACGTCGGCGCGGCCGAGCCCGACGTGATCGAGGAGGGCGCGCACATCCTCGGCCATGAGCGAGCTGTGGTAGGCAGCGGAATCGTAACGCTTGGTCGACTCGCCATGGCCGCGATTGTCGAGCGCGATGACGCGGCACCCGGCGCGCGTGAGCGTTGTCACCCAGCCGGGAAAAACCCAATTCGCCTCCTTGGTCGACGCAAAACCGTGAACGAGAACGATCGGCTCGCCCTCGCCTTCGTCGAGAAAGGCGATTTCCACCCCGTCATGCGTGAAGCGCGGCATGCCGTGACGTTAACGCCCGCGCTCACGCTTTGCATCTCGCAGCGGCCAAAGTCGCCGAGACCCACGCCATGTGCGGCCTCAACAATAATTGGTCACCCGGAATGGAGCGCTAGGAATTGGCGCCGCGGGCCGCTATGGTGCCGGCGCCCTGAACCCACATCCCAACGAGACCATGACGGACACGATCGTTCCTCATTTCCACAACGACCTCGGCGTTCCGGTCATCGACATCGGCGCCAAGGAATTCATGTGCGTCGGTGCCAAGCCGCCGTTCGATCACCCGCACGTGTTCTGCGACATGGGCGAGGACAGCGAGTACATCTGCCCCTATTGCTCGACGCTCTACCGCTACGACCCGACGCTGGCGCCGGGTGCCGCGCGGCCGGCGGAATGCGCTTTGCACGACGTTCCCGCCTGAGCCGCGAGCGGGAGCTTCTGCCCTGACGTCCCCGCGTAGCGTTATCGTTGTCGGCGCCGGCATCGGCGGGCTGACCGCTGCGCTCGCGCTCGCGCGCAACGGCTTTCGCGTCACCGTGCTTGAGCAGGCCGAGCGGCTCGAGGAGACCGGCGCCGGTATCCAGCTCTCGCCCAATGCCGCGCGCACGCTGATCGACCTCGGGCTGGAGAGCCGGCTGCGGCCAGAGGCCGTCGTGCCCACGGCGCTGCGCGTTCTTGGCGCCACGAGCGGACGCGAAATCGTGCGCATACCGCTCGGCGAAGCCGCCGAACAGCGCTACGGCGCGCCGTATTGGGTGATTCATCGCGGCGATTTACAGGCGGCGCTTGTTGCCGCCGTGTCCGAGCATCCCGCCATTACGGTCAAGCTTGGCACGCGCGTGGAAGGTTTCGCCGTAGATGCAAACGAGGTCACCGTCCGGGCGCATGGACATGCCGGCCTGACCAAGGAGCACGGCCTCGCCCTTCTGGCGGCCGACGGGCTGTGGTCGGTTCTGCGCGAACGCCTCGGCGATGACGAGCCGCCGAGGTTTGCCGGGCGAACCGCGTGGCGAGGCTTGATCCCGGCGGATGCGGTGGCGCCCGAATTCCGCGAGCCCTTAGTCCATCTCTGGCTCGGGCACGATGCACACCTGGTGCATTATCCGGTCAGAGCCGGCCGCCTCATCAACGTCGTCGCCATCACGACGGATAACTGGAACGCGCCGGGCTGGAGCAAGCCGGCGAACCCTGCCGACCTCATCCCGCGCCTGACCGGCGAGGGCTGGACGCCATCGGCGCTGGCGCTGGTCGGCCTGCCGGAGGCATGGCTGAAGTGGGCGCTTTACGACCGGCCGCCGCTGCGACGCTGGTCGCAGGGCCCGGTGGCACTTCTTGGCGACGCCGCGCATCCGATGCTGCCGTTTCTGGCGCAAGGCGCCGCCATGGCAATCGAGGATGCCGCCGTTGCCGCACAATGCCTGACGCGGCAGCAAGACGACGCGGCCGGCGCGCTGCGCACCTATTGCGCGATGCGCCGCGCCCGCACGCGGCGCGTGCAACGCTTGGCGGCCCGCAATGGCGCGCGCTATCACCTCGCGGGCGCACGGGCTCGGCTGCGCGATGCCGCGATGCGGATGCTCGGCGGCAAGCGCCTGCTGCAGCACTACGATTGGCTTTACGGTTGGCAGCCGCCCGCAGCCATTTCGATCACCTGAAGTAAAGTGTGTGGGCGTTCGTCGTTTTCGTGGACTGGCGCGCTCGGAGGGATTCGAACCCCCGACCCCCAGATTCGAAGTCTGGTGCTCTATCCAGCTGAGCTACGAGCGCGAATTGGCCTGCGACGTTGGCGCACAATAGCCGCTTCGTCGCAAAAGTCACTTTGCCATACAACTCTGTCACGCTCGCGCGGCGGATTACCTCTCGAATGCCGGATCGATCGGCACGCGATAGCCGTTGGCCAGACGGTTGGTCTCGTTTGCCATGCCGACCACGGCCATGAGCTCCCCGAACATCGCCTCGCTCATGCCGGCCTTGCGCGCCGCGGCGCCATGGCTGGCGATGCAATAGCCGCAGCCGTTGGTCACGCTCACCGCCAGGTAGATCATCTCCTTGGTCACCGCATCGAGCGCGCCCGGCGCCATGATCTCTTTGACGCTGTCCCAGGTGCGTTTGAGCGTCGCCGGGTCCTGCGCCAGGTATTTCCAGAAATTGTTAACGTCCTCGACCTGCCGCGTGCGCTTGATGTCGTCGAACACTGCGCGCACGTCCGCTGCGGCGTCGCGATACTCGATCGGTCCGTGGGCGCTCATGACGTCTGCTCCTTGGGAATACATGCGGTGCGGCAAGCGACGTTACCGCGGCTTACGCCGCCGCACCACCGGGGCGCCAGTTGACCAGAAAGACCCCAGCGACACAGATCGCCATGCCGACGAGGGCGAGCGGCGCCAAGTGCTCGTCGAACAACGCCCACGCCATCAGCGCCGTGAGCGGCGGCGTCAGATAGAACAGGCTCGCCACGCGCGTCGCCGCCGTGCGGCGGATGAGGAAATAGAACAGCCAGATGGCGCCGAACGACAGCACGAACACCAGCCAGGCGAGCGCGAACGCGAATTCGGCGGTCCAATGCACGACGCGGGTTTCGAAGACGAGCGCGCCGAGCGCGAACAGAAGTCCCGCGGCCGCGTATTGCAGGCACAAAGCCGGCCGCCAATCGATGCCGCCGCCGAAACGCTTCTGGTAAGGCGTGCCGACGGTGATGCCGACGAGCGCCGCCACGATCGCCGCCCACGCCAACGGCGCGGTGGCGCCGCCGGCGGTGTTCTCCCGCACCACCAGATAGACGCCGAGGAGGCCGAGCAGCAAGCCAAGCCATTGGCGCGGCAGCACGCGTTCGCCGAGCCAGCGGTTGGCAAGCGTCGAGGTCAACACCGGCTGCAGGCTCACCACCAGCGCGGCTAAGCCGGCGGCAAGGCCGTTTTCGATCGCGACGAAGACGCCGCCAAGATAGAAGCCGTGCACCAGGACGCCGGTCACCGCGCTGTGCACCATGCCGGCGGCGCTCGGCCACTTTGGCCGCGTGACCAGGACGATGACAACCAAAAGCCCCACCACCGCGATCATGCGCACCGCCAGGAATGTCAGCGGCTCGGCGTAACGCAGGCCGAGCTTCGCGCCGATGAAGCCCGACGCCCAGAGCAGGACAAAAACACCCGGCGCCGCGAAGACGGTGAATTTTTCAAGCGTACGCGGCATCGGTCTGGCGACCCGTTATGAAGATGCAAGGGAGCGAACGGAGATGGAGAGCGACGCGACTTCGCGGCTTGCCCGGCCGTTGCCGTCAGCCGTCAGCCGCCATGCACGAGGCTTGTGACGATACCGATGAGCGCGCCGACGAGCAGCACCCCGCAGACGGCCCCTTGGATGGCAAAACCCGGGCCGCGCTTAGCGGCATCCTTGGTATAGGTCACCATGTAGAGGATGCGCGCGGCGATCCAAATGAGACCGAGCGCCGCCGCGCCGATGTCGCTGATGTAATAGGCGAACAGCCAGAGCAGCGGCAGGAAGATCGGCATCCATTCCAGCGTGTTCAGCTGCACGCGGAAAATGCGGTCGAATTCGGGTTGGCCGCTCATCATCACCGGCGCCTTCAGGCCGAATTTCTGCCTGGCGCGCGGCACGCGTGCTCCCGTGTACAAATAAAACAGTATGGCGAGCACCGTGACCAGTGCGGTGTAGTGCGGCATGGCGAGCCGTCCTTCTCTTTGCGGGCGGTACTGTAACGCCGGCGAGCGCCTTGTGGGAGTCCTGGCGCCCGATTGTGACCGCCCCGCGAAGCGGGCACAATCGGCGCCCCGGACGGGATAACAACAATCATGGCAAAGACACCGGACTATTTCGCCGCCAAGACCATCGTCATCACCGGCGCCGCCAGCGGCATCGGCCGCGCCACGGCGCTGATCTTCGCCCGCGAAGGCGCCAACGTCGTCTGCGCCGACCTCAACGAGGCCGGCGCACGCCAGACGGCCGCGGCGGTCAACGCCAAGGGCGGCCAGGCGCTGGCGATAAAAGTCGACGTCACCTCGCGCGCCGAAGTCAACACCATGATCGAGCGCGCCATCGCCGCGTTCGGCAGTGTGCAGTTCCTGTTCAACTCGGCCGGCGCCGCCATCCGCCGCGCCAAATTCCTCGACATCGACGATGCGCTGCTGGAGAAAACCTTCGCGCTCAACGTCAACGGCACGTTCTATGCCATGCAGGCGGTGCTGCCGCATTTCTTGGCCAACAAGCACGGCGTCATTGTCAACATGGCGAGCATGGCGCACCGCCGCGGCGGCCCCGGCTCGTCGATCCACTACGCCGCCGCCAAGGGCGCGGTGGTGACCATGACCATGGGTGTGGCGCGCGAGTTCGCCACGCAAGGCATCCGTGCGGTCTCGATCTCGCCGGGGCCGATCAGGACGCCGTTCCAGGACGCGGCGCAATCGTCGCCCGAACTGGTCAAGCAATTCCTCGAGGACGTGCCGATGAAGCGGTTCGGCGAACCGGAAGAGATCGGCGAACTCGTGCTGTTCCTCTGCTCCGACGCCTGCCCGTTCATGACGGCGGACACGGTCTATGTGAACGGCGGCGGCGGCTGGCGGTAACCGTAGGGCACGAGAGGCCCTTGCCCGCGCCTCACCGAAAACACTACCATGACGTGCACCGTCGCTGTCGCAAGCGCGCAACATGTTTCACTTAAGGTCGGAACCGGACATGCAGATCACCCGAAAATACTTGAGCGTAATCGCGGCAGTCGCGTTCGGCCTGCTCGCGGCCGGTCCGGCTTGGGCGCAAGTGCCCGAGGGCTGCCCCGCCCCCGCGCCGCAGGCCATCGACTTCTCGCAGCCGCTCAACCTCGATTTCATCAAGAACCGGCTCGTCTCTTACCGCTGCACGCAATACGACGCCGACGTCGCCAAGGCGCTCGCCGAAGCGCGCGACTGGGTCGCGACCCGCGCCCCGCAAGTGAACAAGCCGGCCATCGTCCTCGACATCGACGAAACCTCGCTGTCGAACTGGACCAGGATCTACAAGAACCATTTCGCGTTTTTCTGGCACGGCTCCTGCGACCTCGCCGACAAGCTTGCAGCCTGCGGCGACCAGGCCTGGGAAGAAAGCGCGCAAGCGCCGGCGCTCAAGCCCACGCTCGATCTTTTCAATTTCGCCAAGTGCAAAGACCAGCCGCCCCACCCCAACTGCACCAACGTCGCGGTATTCTTCATCACCGGACGGATTCAAATCGCCACGATCAAAGAGGCGACCGAAAAGGATCTCGATCAGGCCGGCTATCACGATTGCGACGGCCTTTATTTGCGCGACCCGAACACGCTCGGCCAGCCGGTCGCCGATTTTAAGACGACCGCGCGCGGCGATATCGACGGCCGTCTCGGCTACACCATTATCGCCAATATCGGCGATCAGGACAGCGATCTCAGAGGTGGCCACGCCGAACGCACATTCAAAGTACCGAATCCGTTTTATTACATTCCGTAGCTCCCTCGCCCCGCGTGCGGCGCATCGGTACCCTCGTCATTGCGAGGAGCAGAGCGACGAAGCAATCCAGACCTTTGCGGCTCAAAAAGCTGGATTGCTTCGCTTCGCTCGCAATGACGTCATCCTCGCGACGCGCTCAGCGCCCGAGGTTTGCCTACGACCACAACAACAAACTCTTTTAGGTTCGCCCCCAGCTCATAAAGAGGGGAGCGGAGCGCCGAGAGGCGCATCCAACCAATGTCCGCGCCACACAATCAGATGTCGCCACCTGACTGTGCGCGGGGCGCGGAAGCGCGCCAAAAGTCGGGGCGCGCTCGCCTTCCGGCGCTCCACTGCGGCACTCGCCAAGGCTTTGACCCCTTGGCTCAGCTTCGGGCCGCGCTTCCTGGAATTACCGGGTGCAAACGGGAGGACCCTCCCCGGCGCCAGTGCAGCGAGCACCTCGCGGACCGGTCGTAATGCCGGACGGTCGATGCCCGAAGCCGCCCGGGTGCGGGGTTACGAGCCCCGCCCGCGGGAACCGCTCCCGCTCCGCCGTCGGTACGTCACCGGTGACGCCCTCGATGAGCGAGATTCGCTTGATGTAGCCGAAACGGGGACGCATGTCAAGGGCTGCGTCGCAACCTCGGTGACGAAATTTTATGAAGCGCCCCGCTCCTCGACCTGGCTCAAAACATCGCGCGTGCGGGTAACGCCGGACGGCCACGCGCGGTCGAAGTCGGCGACCAGCGCCTTGAAGGACTCCGCGTTCAGCGCCGCGTCGGCGGCCGCCAAGTCGGCGAAGCGATAGACCGCGTAATGCACGCCCGGCTCGCGCGCGCTCCAGAACCGCCAGCATTTCTCCGATTTGAAGGCGGCGTGCGCGCTCGGCATGTGGTCGGTCGCATACCAATGATCGAATCTTTCGCGCAGCGGCTCGGCAACCACGGCGCGGACGACGAAGAAAGCTTTGGGCATCTGCTCCTCGGCGAACGGGGTTCGACGCAATCTTAGCCGGACAACGCCGGCTGCAGCGCGCCCTTGGACAGGTAACCGCGCTGTCCGTAAGGAAACCCCGTCAGCTCGCAATCGCGGCTTTCCTCGTGCTGATAGTAGGCGCGAATTTCCACAATGCGGCCCGCCTTGAGGAGGTTCCAGTCAATGCCGCGAAACATCATGCGGTCGGGTTTGCCTCGCGGCAGGTAGGCGCAACTCCATTCGACGACCACCTCGTCGCCGTTCGCAAGGGCGTGGTCGATGCGCCAGACCGGCTTATAGACGAGGTGAAATGTGCGCCAATAGCGGGCGAGCTCTCTCCCTCCCCTGATCGGCTTGTGTGTTTCCGGCAGGAAGTAGTGCACCACGTCGGCATCGAGCGTGCTGATCAGCGCGTCAAGATCGCCGGAGTTGCAGGCATCGAAGTACTTGTGCACGGTTTGCACGTTCGCTTCAGGGCTCATGGCGGGTCACCCCTGCATGCTGGTCGCTACGCCGGCAGATTATCGTGCTTTCGTGCCGGAATCTCCACCGTCTTCCCCTGTCGCAAAGCGGCGGATTACGCTGCGCTAATCCGCCCTACGCGCTATTCGCTGAATGACCGCCACTTCAGCGCAATGTACACGGCAAAGACGGCAACGATCGTCGTGCCGGCAATGATAGCCAAAGTATTTTCTGCCGACTCGGTTGGATAAAGCCCGCTTCCTACCAGAACGATGCGCCCAACGATAACTATGGCGAGCAGCAAAAGGGCGATTGCCGCTGGGCGTCTCTTCATGGTCAGGACCAGGACCCCGGCCGCGGCATACAAGGCGCCGATCAGCGCCGACAGGTAGCTCGCTGCGTTGAGCGCCGAGGTTTTGATCCCGAAGAAATCATGCGTGAACGCCGTGGTCACTTCCGCCAGCCCAAAAAGAACCATCAACAATCCGACGATGGTGATGCCGAGCGGACGCGACCGGAAAAATTTCATGATCGGAAGGGGTCGGTTTGCAGGGTGCGTTAGGCGTAGCACGTAGCCCGCATGAGCGAAGCGATATGCGGGATATTGTTGGAGAGGCAAACCTCGGATATCGCGTCGCTCATTCACGCTACGCTCTACGTTACACGCCTATCGTTGGCGGTGTCGTTGGTGGTCCGCCGCTCGAAGAAACATACTGCCCCAGCCAATGAAGTATTTCCGAGATGTGAGGCTGTAGATTTTTGCCTGCCTGCCTCCAGCCCTCAATCGTTTTGTGAATTTTCTCTCCTTGGAGAAACGCTCGCCAGATGCCATTGGCTACACCGGCGAACGTAAACTCGGAACTCGACTTTGGATCGAGATCTCCCAACGGATCCTTCGGTGGCACAGGTAAGGACGAACTAACATCGCCTATCTGCTGACCGCGAGAGATGGGGAGGGACTGCTCAGCATCGTCTGCACTGCCTTCAATCGTCGCAGCGACTGACGGATCAAAAATTGCCGGTGTGTTTTCTTGAACCCCGCGAACAAAGCCTTCGACCGCATCAAGAGGCAGCGATCGTTCCAATTTGCCGGTCTGCACATCTCGATAAAACTTCGCGATGTCAGGATAAAATACCCGAAGACCTATATGTTGCTCTAGAAAGGTCTTCAGTTTCGACGAAAATGCGACGGATAAGAATTCCGATTCCGCCGCAAAGAGATTCCTTAATGTTCGCGCCTCGGCATCTGCTAAAAGGATGTTTCCGCCACCCGGCTTGTCAGGCAGACGCTCCAAATATCTCTCCAAACCATCCTTATATTCCTCGCGAGCTTGGTAACGGTTTGATTGCAAGTCAGACACTAAGTCTGTTCCTAAGGCGCGACAGGCATCGAGACGATTTGTGTGATCACTCGCGCTCGACAAATTCGGAAAAACGGGCCAGTTCGCTGGACTGACTGAGAGAATTATAGTGCCGGTGGGCGAAAGACCGAATGCAAAGGGCGACGGTACATTATCCAGTGCTGGTATTTCAGCTTCATGACTAGCATTTACCTTACCATCGTTCCTTAAGTCCTCTTTAAACGGCTCAAGCCCTTCGCGACGCCTCAAGTAATTAATTACGCCGAAAGCTTTCTCCGCATTCGATCCTGTGAGTTTGTCAATTTCCCTGATTTCAGGATCCGCAATTAGAGGTGGTCCCGCCTTACGGGACAGAATGGCGGTTTGGCTAAGGTGGATTCTGGGTTCGATTACGCCGCCAATTTCTCCTCGTTTGCCTGCGTAGCATAGACCTCGTCGGGCGTCCTGCCGCCGAA
>Ga0208937_1001110_pt1 | contig 12852 bp, 10 predicted proteins | sample June2015DPH_11_5_FD_184705 | JGI IMG/M metagenome (GOLD analysis project Ga0208937, IMG submission 184705) | Peatland microbial communities from SPRUCE experiment site at the Marcell Experimental Forest, Minnesota, USA - June2015DPH_11_40... | ecosystem: Environmental > Terrestrial > Soil >...
GGCGCCAGCTCGAATTGGATGCCATTGCCGGCCCCATTGTGCGCGGCGGGGAACGTTACGGCATCGATGTCCCCACCACGGTCGGGCTGGTTGCTGCCATTCGGGCGAAGATTGTTGCTCATCACGCGTGACTTTTCCTTCGAGCAGTTCCACTAACGGCAACAATAGTTGCCCATTTTTGGCCAGGTACTTGGCATAACCCCGGCTGTCCTTGACGTCCACAATCTGGTATGATGGCTTCATGGCGGTTCCTCTTTGTCCTTAATGCCCTAAACCGATTCTAACGAATCGGCGGGATGAACCGCCATCCCATTTTCAACTTTCAACTACGGACGCGATAGTCTCTGGACGCGGGGATTACGCAAAAAACGCGCCATTCCGGTTCTTTTTTTGCTGCTATCCTGCATTTCCCGCCAAGGCGGCATCGGGGGCATCAGGCCACAGCCGTATAGTTTTGCATTCAAAATAATTCTTTAGAGGTGCGGTGATGGGGAACAGGATTGGTGATCCTGGCTTAGCCACTCGTCTGAAGCGGGCACTGCGCGGGGAAGTTCTGTTCGACCCTTTCAGCCGTGGCCGATACTCCACGGATGCCTCTATTTATCAAATCGAACCCATTGGTGTGACGCTGCCGCGGGACACGGACGACGTCGAAGCTGCCATTACGATCGCGCGCGAAGAGGGCGTCCCCGTGCTACCCCGAGGCGGAGGCAGTTCGCAATCTGGCCAGACCGTGAATGAAGCGGTGGTCATGGATACCAGCCGCCACATGAACCGGCTGCTGGAGCTCGACGTGGAACGCGGCACTGCGACGGTGCAACCAGGCCTCGTGCTGGATCAGCTCAATAAAGAACTCAAGCCGACCGGATGGCACTTCCCTATTGACGTATCCACATCCAACGTTGCCACGATCGGGGGCATGACCGGCAACAATTCCGCCGGCGGCCGATCCATCAAGTACGGAATCATGGTGCACAACGTACTAGAGATCGAAACGGTGCTCGCTGACGGATCGCGAATCCTTTTTGGCGAGATTGCGGAAAACCTCAGCGCCGCGCCTAGCCGCGTCGCCGAGCTGGCATCCGCGATGCGCGCCCTTTATCTCAACAACGCTAAGGAGATTACGCTGCGTTATCCAAAGGTGATGCGCAATGTCGCCGGCTACAACATCCTGACGATGGGCGAGTGGCCGCAAAATTTGGCAAAACTCTTGGTCGGTTCCGAAGGGACTCTCGGGTTCTTCACCAAGATCAAGCTGCAATTGCATCGTCTTCCGACTCACAAAGTCCAGGGTGTATGCCACTTCGGACGGTTTCGCGATTCCATGAATGCGGTACAGCACATCGTAAAGCTGGGTCCGACCGCAGTGGAGCTGGTGGACAGTACCATGCTGGATTTAGCGCGCCAAATCCCGGCCTTCCAGCCCACTATCGATAGTCTGGTGAAAGGCAATCCCGAAGCTCTACTGCTGGTGGAATTCGCCGGGGAAGACTACGCGGAATTACTAGCGTGCCTTACCCGGTTGGAAGGCCTCGTAGCCGATCTGGGGTATCCGGACTCCGTCGTCCGGGCGACCGACACGGGAGTGCAGGCGAAACTTGCCGAGGTGCGCAAAGCCGGCTTGAACATCATGATGTCAATGAAAGGTGATGGCAAGCCGGTTTCATTCATCGAAGACTGCGCCGTCCCGCTGGAGGATCTGGCGGAGTACACCGACCGCCTTACCGAGATGTTTGAAAAGAACGGGACCAAGGGAACGCTGTATGCGCATGCCTCCGTCGGCTGCTTGCATGTCCGCCCCGTGCTGAACATGAAAGATCCAACGGATGTGAAGAAGATGCGCCGGATCGCGGAAGAAGCATTCGCCATCGTGCGGGAGTATAAGGGGTCCCACTCGGGCGAACACGGCGACGGGCTGGTGCGCTCCGAGTTTCACGAGGTTATGTTCGGCAAGCAGCTGGTGCGCGCCTTTGAAGCTGTGAAAGACGCCTTCGATCCAACCGGCCTCTTCAATCCTGGCAAAATCGTGCGGGCGCCGCGCATGGATGATCGGCGGCTGTTCCGCTACAAGCCGGGGTACGCTGCCATGCCGCTAGATACCGCTCTCGATTGGTCGGATTGGGGCGGGCTTCTCGGCGCCGTGGAAATGTGCAACAACAATGGGACCTGCCGTAAGGCTGACGCAGGTGTGATGTGTCCCAGTTACATCGCAACAGGCGATGAAAAGGACCTCACGCGCGGACGTGCTAATAGTCTTCGCCTCGCACTCACCGGCCAGCTCGGGCACGACGCTTTGTTTTCCGACGACATGCAAGAGGTAATGGACCTTTGCGTCAGTTGCAAAGGTTGCAAGCGAGAGTGCCCGACCGGTGTCGATATGGCGCGAATGAAGATCGAGTTTCTTCACCAGTGGCACCAGCGTCATGGCACCACAAGGCGTGAAAAACTGACCGCCTACTTGCCACGTTATGCGAGTTGGGCGAGCCGGCTTGCTCCCCTCATCAATTTGCGGAATCGGATTCCAATGCTGGCTGCTGTCGCCGAACGCTTCACAGGCCTGAGCGCGCGGCGAAAACTACCCAATTGGCGCCGCGATTTTTACCGGCCATCGCCTCAGAAAGAGGGTGACAGCGGTGAAGTGGTCATGTTCGTGGATTGTTTCAGCCGATACTTCGAGCCGGAAAATGCCCGGGCAGCGCGCGCGGTCCTGGAGGCTGGCGGATACACTGTGCTCGAGCCGAACGCATCTCGGCCACTCTGCTGTGGCCGTACGTTCCTAAGCGCCGGCTTGGTCGCGCCAGCACGCGAAGAAATGTCACGACTGGTGGACTCCGTAGGCGCGTACGCTCAGCGCGGCCTTCCCATCATCGGCATAGAGCCATCCTGTTTGCTTACTCTCCGCGATGAGTTGAAGGTGATCCTGAGGGGGGACGTGGTTGATGCCGTGGCCGCACAAGCCGTTCTGTTTGAGGAGTTCCTGGCGAGAGAAGCTCGGAGCGGCAAGCTTAAGATAGCTTTCCGCAATGACGGTCCGCGGGAAGCATTCCTTCACGGCCATTGTCACCAGAAGGCGTTTGGAGCCATGCCGGACGTAGTCGCAGCGTTGAAACTCGTTCCCGGTCTTATGGTCAAGCAGATCGAATCAAGCTGCTGCGGGATGGCGGGCGCATTCGGCTACGAGGCGGGGCATCAGGAGGTTTCGATGCGCATGGCGGAACGTGACCTTCTGCCCGCGATACGAAAGGCACCTCAGGAGGCAGTCATAGTTGCCGATGGCACCAGCTGTAGGCATCAAATTGCCGATGGCACCAGCCGGATGGCCGTACACGTATCGCGTGTTCTCGAAGCCGCGCTGGTGCGGTAAGTCAGTCCGCGGACGCAGACCCCGATGCGGCTACCCGGGTCGCCTGTGGATCGCCAGAGTTCGGTGCAGAAGTCTTTCTCGGGCGTGATGCTTTCGCAGTTTTCGGCTCCTGAACCTGCTCAGTTTTGGGAAAGTGCTCCAACAGAACTATTTGATATCATTTTATTTTAAAAATCTGACTGTAGAACTTGGGTTTTAGTTCCCCTTCGAAGATCATTCGCCGGAGTTGAGCCAGAACTTCATCGTGCAGGCTGACCGAGGTTTTGTTACAAGCGTTCTTCATGGATTGTATGCAAGTTGATGATTCAACCCCCGAATTCGTTCGGTCCTTTAAGCGACACACCTGCTTGTACTCGAACTCATTTCGGCGTTCATGTTACCATGATAGCGGGAAAAAACCCGATACTTTTCCCCCGTGATTGTTGATGTTTTCTTTGGTCCGAGCCGCGCTCCGCCAGTTGCGCCATTCCTCTGGGCAGGCACGAAACGGCCAGGCAGCGCACGGATCAGAATAGCGATTGCTTCCCCTTAGCTGTCCTGATATAAAATTGCATGCAATCGGAGACTCTAGGAGGAAATCGTGGAGCACCGCCCCGGCCGCCATTTTCTGCAAATCCCAGGTCCCACTAATGTTCCGGATCGCGTTCTGCGTGCCATGGACCGGCCGACCATTGACCACCGCGGTCCTGATTTTTCTCGGCTCGGAAAGGAAATTTTAGAGGGCTGTGGCGCGATCTTTCAGACCTCTGATCCCGTGCTGGTGTTTCCAAGTTCAGGCACCGGAGCCTGGGAAGCGTGCATTGTCAATACGCTCTCGCCAGGGGACAAAGTTTTAGCGTTTGAAACCGGGCACTTTGCTACTTTGTGGCAAGCCATGGGGCGGCGCTGGGGTTTGGATGTGGAGTTCGTGCCGGGTGACTGGCGTCACGGGGTGGATCCGGCACAAGTAGAGGCACGACTTGCCGAAGACCGTACGCATGCAATCCGGGCGGTCATGGTCGTGCATAACGAGACTTCCACTGGAGTAACCAGCCGGATACCTGAAATCCGCAAGGCCATGGACAACGCCCGCCATCCCGCGCTTCTGATGGTTGACACCGTTTCTTCCCTGGGCTCCATCGAATACAAGCACACCGAATGGGGCGCTGATGTTACCGTAACCGGCTCGCAAAAGGGATTGATGTTGCCGCCCGGCCTCGGCTTTAACGCTGTTTCGAAGAAAGCCCTAGCCGCTAGCAAGTCAAGCCGCACACCTCGGTCCTACTGGGATTGGGAGGAGATGCTGAAGGCGAATGCCAGCTACTTCTTCCCCTACACGCCAGCCACGAATCTGCTGTATGGCCTTCGTGAAGCCATCGCGATGTTATTGGAGGAAGGGCTGCAGACAGTTTTTGCCAGACATCGTCGTCATGGCGAGGCCACGCGAGCTGCGGTTCGGCATTGGGGACTCGAGCTCCTCCCCCTGGATCCGCGCGAATACTCGAATTCTTTGACTGCAGTCGTCATGCCGCAAGGTCATGATGCCGATCATTTCCGCAATATCGCGCTCGAGAAGTACGACATCTCGCTCGGAACTGGCCTGGGAAAAGTGAAAGGCAAAGTGTTCCGCATCGGTCATCTTGGCGACTTCAACGATCTCATGCTGGTCGGCTCACTGGCGGGGGTGGAAATGGGACTAGGCGCGGCCGGCGTGCCTCATAATGCGGGCGGCGTGCAGGCGGCTATGGACTCCCTGAGCAACGAAACGGGACCCGCGACAGCAACCCAAGTCACAGCGGTTCATTAGCCATGCTGCGGATACTGATTGACTTCACTCCAACATAACTGCGACTGCGAAGATTTCAATGTTCGCAACTGTTGTTCAGGATGCGAATAGTCGGTCCGTGAACATTGTTGATAAAATAGGCGTTCGAGAGTGGTATCCGCAATTCCGTCAGATGCCTGCGGCAGTCGAACTACCCGTCATGTGACAGACCACCCCCAACATCGAAACAGTTCCGTCTACAGGGGCGCAGTAATCTAAGCAAGTGGCCGTTCGGGATGCATGGTGAACGACAGTGCCGCCCCAACCAGGATCACGCCCATGGAAACAATAAAGGGCAGCATCCAGTTGCCGGTCTTCTGGATCAAATAGCCGCCGACAACCGGCGAGACGATGGCGGCCAGAGCCGAACCAGTATTCATCAGGCCGCTAGCCGTACCGGAAAACTTCGGCGCGATGTCCATAGGGATTGCCCACATCGGCCCAATCGTCATCTCCGCGAAGAAAAACCCGGCGCTCAGCGCCAAAGCAACCACGTTCATGTTGCGGGTATAAATAATGGGAACGAGCGAGATCCCGCAAAAAAACATCATGAGCGCGACCATATTGCAGCGGGCGAATTTCGGATTATGCGTTTTCTCGTACAGTTTGTCGCTGACGAGGCCGCCCAAGGTGTCTCCGACCACGCCTGAAATGAAGACACCGGACGCGAACAGCGCCGACCTCTGCAGGTCGAGGTGATACTGCCCTTTAAAGAACGACGGGATCCAACTGAGGAACAGCCACAGAATCCAACCATAGCAAAAGTACACCACCGTCACAGGCATTATGCGCGGAATCAGGCGGCTCCATGGCACCTTTTCGCCACTGGTCTTCTTGGAGCCGTATGTAGGTAACAAGGCAATCTCTTCGGATGTAACACCGCTGTGTTTGTTCGGATCATCACGGAAGTAGAGCCCCCAAACCAGCGCCCACACCGTACTAATGACGCCGATGATGATGAACGAGCCGCGCCAGGAGATGGTGAGTATGAGGCATGCGACCAGCCATGGCGTCAGCGAGTTGCCTAGACGCGAGCAGGCATGCGTAATCCCTTGCGCGAAGCCTCGCTTCTCCTTTGGCGTCCAGTACGACATTACCCGAGTCGCCGTCGGGAACGTGGCGCCCTCGCCAAAGCCGAGGATGACACGGGCCACGAACAGACTGACCATGCCGTGTACCAGACCGGTGGCGATGGTAGCGCCCGCCCAGATAATGCCGCACACTGTGAGTGCCTTGCGTGGGCCGAATTTGTCAGCCACCCATCCGCCGATCACCTGGAACAGCAGGTACGGGTACGCGAAGGCGGAGAACACGAACCCCATCTGCACCTTAGTCAGCGGAATTTCCTTCAGAAACTGGTTGGACGCAACTACCGTACTGATGTTCACGCGGTCAATGTAGCTAAGGAAGTACATCAGGCAAAGCAGCCCGAGTACGATATTCGTGGCCCTGAAGATGCGAGGACGCATGTGTCTTAATCTCCGCAGACAGAATGGGGAAGCCAGAGCGAGCGTATCATTCTCTAAATGGGAACTATATACAAAATCACCCTAAAAAACGAGCCTGTCCCAAATTCAGTTGAAAGTGGGTGGCGGTTAAAGGTTGATAAAGATTAGGCTGCCATCCATCCTTTAGATTTGGATCAACGCTATTCCTGATTCAGGATCGAGTTTCTTCTGAAGATGAGTCGGACTCTCGGTCAAAATCAATTCGCATGTCGGACGCACGCGAGCCTCAAGGAGGTGCCCACCGTGGGCAGTCCCGTCGGAGCGTCCTACTACCGCGTGCGCATGCACCTGCGGTTCTCCGTCCTTGAGGGCGATGTCGCCAATGAGCGAAAGCAGTTCCACTTGTTCGTGGAGAACGCTGGCTAGCTCGTACTTTTTCGTCTCCCAGTTGAACCAACCCAGCTTCGCGTAAGAAAGAGCGCCGATGGCTTGGAAGCTACTTCCCCCCAAACTCTGTTCCTTCGAGAACTGTTGCAGCACGCTTGCGATCTCGTCGCCGGTCTCAAAGATTAGGGCAAAAACCTTCGGTTCATCCTCGATTTGTTTCCACCGCATGTCGGCTCCTTTTCCTAAATGGGAATCAGAATTAGAGAGAAGAAAAGCCTTTTGTAATCATCAAGAGCGGCTGAGATTCTCATAAACTTTTCCTCCGTGCTGTTCCGGCTCGGGCTTGACTTGGCAGGAATACCCCCGGGTACCATGAAGTTAATGCCGTTGTCGATGGCGGTGCGAATGATGCGGATGCTCTCCTGCTCCTCCGGCCGGCCGAGGTGAAAACCGCCCAGGCCGACGATGGAAACTTTCTCACCCGTGCTACCCAACACACGGTAAGGCATCTGGCCTTTTTCTTGGACCGCCCAGGCATGAGGCAGCGGGCCGGGAATCCGCGCCACTCCTGCGGCTACTCCCAGGGCCGTTAAGTTCTTAATAAACTCGCGACGGTCCATTTTTCGGTCCTTTCAACCGAGATTATGCAGCAGCCTTGGCCACCGCAGTCAAAAAAAGGTTTTTGGGACCTCTTGCCTGGAAAAAAATCCCTCAAAGTTTCTGTTCTGGAAGCCGGATCCTCTCGTGCACGCAATGATAGCACAAATCCCGCAAAAAGGTAAAGGCGCCCCTGCCTGGGTTTCTCGGCCCCAGCAGGGGACATCCGGCACCGCCCCTTGCCAGGCAGTCTCGGCTCTGGACTCCTGGCATCTACCGATGGTCATCCGCTCGTCGCGGTCCCGCCTCCAGCCCTATAGATTTTCGGCCCCTAAACCAAAACCCGATGATAGGAGTCCCGTCCCCCCCTGGTCAATATGCCCCGTCCGCAAATTTTTCATAATTTCTTTTTTCAGCCCCTCCCTGGTATGGGGCCGGCCCAAAAATTTTATAAGCAAAATGTGGCCGGGGGGCGAGGCCTGCATGGGACGAATTAAGCATTTTACAGGCTACCCGATACTTTTCCCTGGGGTTGGCCCTTTGCGGGCCGTGGCCGGGCTGTGAGTGGCCCTCAGCGCCGTAGATTTATCTTTCCGGGTGGAGGTCTGGGGGGCGCGTCTCAGTTTGCCGGTGCTCTCGCCGGGCAAGGTCGGCCAGGAGAAGGGCGACGACCCGTGCCGATTTCTTAATGCTTATTGCTCCCAGTGTCAGCATCGCCCGGTCCCACACATCTGACCTTGGGTCTGAGTCCGAACCCGGAACACCTCAGGACAGCCATCCCCCCAAGTCAATGTGATCTCCTATCCCCTTTGCAAGGTTTCCGATATACGAACGATATGGAAAAATTAGCGAGAGAGCGTATAGTGGCAAGCAATCATCAATGCTGATACTCGATAAAACTCCTCCGTCTCCTTTCCCCTGGCGCACCATTATCTGGCGGTGCCTCCTGGGGTACCAGATATAGTAATTTTTTCAGAAATTTTGGCATACCTGCCCCCCAGACCCCGGATACCTCAAAGCTGTGGAGCTTAAGCATAAGGGCTAACTAAAAATCCATTGACAGGATTCCCAGCCTTGTTATGATTTAAAATGTAAAGTTTTCCTCGGGTTCCCATTCATCCGAACATAACCTTTAAGAGCAGGGAGTGATTATGAGTACTTTTACATTCGAAAACAAGGCATATCCGGTTAACACGGAAGAATTCCTTTTGGATTTCAATGAGTGGGATGAAAACTTCGCGCGGGGGATGGCTCCTAAAGTCTATATAATTAGCGGATTATCGGAGGACCATTGGAAGATTATTAACTTCATTCGCGATTTTTTTAAGCGAACTGGCAAGTGCCCATTGGTCTATGAAACCTGCCGAATGAACCGACTGCACTTACGGGAACTGCAAAAGCTCTTCCCCGCAGGATACCTTCGGGGAGCCTGCAAACTTGCCGGCGTTACATACAAGGAAGGTTACTTCGCCCCGACCCGCTCCCCTCAACTTGATCAATCCTTCTTAGATGAATTAGCGGAGCGGGACACAACCGGAGATCAAGAGAAAAAAACCTTCGAGGTTAATATTCAAGGATTCCTTATTAATCCCCAGGAATGGGATAAGAGGTATGCCATATACAAAGCCCATGAGATGAAAATGCCCAAGCTGACGGACATACACTGGCAAGTCATTAATTTCCTTCGCCAGAGCTTCGAGAAAAACAACCTGGTGCCCACTATATATGAAACCTGTGAAGCCTGCGATATCGACTTGGAGGAACTTCAGAAGCTGTTTCCCGATGGGTATCATCGTGGTGCAGTCAAGATTGCGGGGTTAAGAACACGATGAGATTCAGCCTTGGTTTCCAGGTGGTCAAGCTGGGCGTCATGGTAGAAATTATTCTGGTGCGCCACGGCCAGACCCCCTGACACGGCGGAAGAAAAACCCCACGCCTCATCCATGCCGCAGTTCCCCAAAACCATCACACCCCCAAACTCCATTTATTGAATCCCCATAGCCAAAAATCAACCCACCCCTCCTCACCCAGGCTTAATTCATGGTGACGATTATGAGAATGCGCGGCGCGATTCTCACAATCGCCTATTTTATATGGAAAGATTAGCAGAAGGGCGTATAGTGGCAAAATAGCTGGCCTGATGGCAGTGGGATAATTCAAGCCAAAGAGGGCTTGGCTGATGATTGAAAGTCAGACTATTGGCCCCGCTGGATCCATTTTTAGATCCTCTGACTTAAAGGAACGGAAGGCAAAGCCTGCCACCTAATCTCGGGCTAAAGGGCAATTTTTTGTTAACAATGTTCTTGAAATTGTCTTTTTGTGATACACCTCAATTCAAGTCCAAGGAGACATGTCATGCGTGAATTCAAGATCGCAGCCATCCCGGCTGACGGCATCGGCAAGGAAGTTGTGGCTGTCGGCCTCGAAGTTCTCGATGCGCTCGCCAAGAGCGACGGTGGCTTCCGCCTGAACGTCGAGTCCTTCGACTGGGGATCGGACTACTACAAGAAGCACGGCGTCATGATGCCGGAGAATGGCCGTGAGACGCTTAAGAAATTCGACGCCATCTACTTCGGCGCGGTCGGCGACCCCGACGTGCCCGACCACATCACGCTGTGGGGGCTTCGTCTCAACATTTGCCAGCCGTTCGACCAGTACGCCAATGTCCGCCCCACCCGCATCCTCCCCGGCATCAAGAGCCCGCTGGGAGGGGTCAAGCCCAAGGATCTAGACTGGGTTATCGTCCGCGAGAATTCCGAGGGCGAGTATGCCGGCCAAGGGGGGCGTTCCCATCGAGGCTTTCCCGAGGAGGTCGCCACCGAGGTGGCCATTTTCACCCGGGCCGGCGTCACCCGCATCATGCGCTTCGCCTTCGAACTCGCCCGTTCGCGGCCGCGCCAGCTGCTGACCGTCGTCACCAAGTCCAATGCCCAGCGCCACGGCATGGTGATGTGGGACGAGATCGCCGCCGAGGTCGCCGCCGAGTTCCCCGACGTGACCTGGGACAAGATGCTGGTCGACGCTATGACCATGCGGATGACCTTGAAGCCGGAAACGCTCGACACCATCGTGGCGACCAACCTCCACGGCGACATCCTGTCCGATCTGGCTGCGGCGCTGGCCGGTTCGCTCGGCATCGCGCCGACCGCCAACCTCAACCCCGAGCGCATGTTCCCGTCCATGTTCGAGCCGATCCACGGCTCGGCCTTCGACATCACTGGCAAGGGCATCGCCAACCCGATCGGAACCTTCTGGACTGCCTGCATGATGCTGGATCATCTGGGCGAGAAGGCGGCTTCCGCCCGGCTGATGCGGGCGATCGAGCGGGTGACTGCCGATGCGTCGCTGCACACGCCGGACCTCGGCGGCACGACGACCACGCGAAAGGTCACCGATGCGGTGATCGCGGCGATCCAGGCCGACAACGAGTAGGCTTGGTGAAACGCGGGCAGGTCACGCCTATTAGACCGATAGACCGCATGACTGCCGAAATGTGGGAAGATTACAAAATATTCAAGGCAGCGGGACTACTAGATGAGAGATATTTCAATGATTACCAAATATATGAAGGAGGTAAACTTGTATGGACAAGAAATTGCTTAGAAATGCGCTGATACCTGTTATTGTATGGATCGTTCTTGTGTTGATACCTGTTCCCCAGGGTTTACAGCCTCATGCCTGGTATTATTTTGCGTTATTTGTGGGTGTCATCTTGGGTGTGATACTGGAACCAATACCTGCAGCGGCGATAGGCATAATTGGTGTGACACTCGCTACTGCTTTACAGCTTATCTCCACTAAACCGGGCGATGCCATCAGGTGGACTCTTTCAGGATTTTCAAATGGCACTGTCTGGTTGATCTTTGTAGCATACATGTTTGCTTTGGGTTATGAAAAAACTGGTCTTGGTCGCCGCATTGGCCTTTTTCTGGTGAAGCACCTTGGGAAGAAAACACTGGGGCTTGGTTATGCAATTGCCCTATCAGACCTTGTTTTGGCTCCTTTCATTCCGTCAAATACAGCACGTAGTGGCGGATTAATCTATCCTGTTATTGAAAACATTCCTAGATTATACGGGTCATCTCCAGGGGAGACATCCCGAAAGATTGGCTCTTATATCATGTGGACTGCCTTAGCTACTACCTGCGTCACCAGTTCCATGTTTCTCACCGGGCTTGCTCCGAACCTTCTGGCTTTAGAATTGGTAAGTAAAATAGTAAAGGTAAGTGTTACCTGGCGGGAATGGTTTTTAGGTTTTCTGCCGGTAGGCGGGTTACTTCTTATATTCCTTCCTTATCTTGTGTATAAGATTTATCCACCGGAGATAAAATCCAGCGAGAGTGTCCCTGTATGGGCCCGCGATGAACTATCCAAAATGGGTAAAGTTACACGGAATGAGCTAACTATGGCAAGTCTTGTGATCATTGCGCTGGTACTGTGGATCTTTGGCGGAAGCTGGTTCGATGCTACGACAGTAGCTCTGATGGTTCTCTCGCTCATGATTCTGATGGGTATTATAAAGTGGAGTGATATATTGAATCACAAGCAAGCCTGGAATATATTAGTATGGTTTGCCACACTTGTTACCCTGGCTGATGGTTTGAGGCTTGTAGGATTCCTCAACTGGTTTTCTGCAATCGCTGCAGGGGCTATGAAGGGCATACCTGTTATGTGGATGGTAGTTTTGTTTGTTGCAATCTTCTTCATCATCCATTATATGTTTGCAAGCCTTACGGCACACACCGCAGCGTTACTCCCCGTATTTTTGGTCACTGCCATGGCAGTACCCGGGATGCCCATAAAGCTGCTTGCCATGCTTCTTTGTTACACGCTGGGGCTGATGGGCATTTTAACTCCTTATGCCACAGGGCCGAGCCCTATTTACTATGGGAGCGGGTATGTGGCACCTAAAGATTTCTGGAGATTGGGGCTCATATTCGGCTTGATTTTTCTGGTAGTTTTCCTGATTGTTGGTGTTCCTTATATGAGGTGGTATTTTTCTTAAAAAAATTCTGATAGGTTTTGTCAAAGTGAGGAAGGAAAAATATCTTCCCCACTTTTTGCAAGGTATTTTGAAGTAACCGATGAAAAGAAAGAAATCATGGTTATTAAGGATCGCACCAAATACTACTCAGAGCATAAATTTTGATGCATTTCAAGCGGCAGCGTACCGCACATGTTTTTCCAGAAAATATCTTTGTACCACTTGGGGTTGCATCTGACGTCTGCGAAGGTAACCCCGCACATGTGAG
>Ga0208937_1001116_pt1 | contig 12822 bp, 13 predicted proteins | sample June2015DPH_11_5_FD_184705 | JGI IMG/M metagenome (GOLD analysis project Ga0208937, IMG submission 184705) | Peatland microbial communities from SPRUCE experiment site at the Marcell Experimental Forest, Minnesota, USA - June2015DPH_11_40... | ecosystem: Environmental > Terrestrial > Soil >...
ACATCCCGTAACGACGATGCCCAAAGCTCAAGCGTCGTCTCGACCGATGCTCCCGCCATCCATGATCCTCCGAATCATGGTGGCCCATGGATTCAGAAGTCAAAAGAAAACGCAACTGTAATGCTAGGGGCGTCCTATGAGGCGGAGCGGGATGCGGCGCCTGCGCGCGGATTCGCAACCCGCGCCCGGGCGGCTTCGGGCATCATTCACGCCGGTACTACGGCCGGTGCGGGAGGTGCAGTCCCTGGACTGGGACAGGAAAGGGCGGGTAACGCCTGCCTGGACCGCGTCCCAGGAAGCATGGCCTGGAGCTGAGCCAAGGGGTCAAAGCCTTGGCGAGTGCCGCAGTGGAGCGCCGGAAGGCGAGCGCGCCCCGACTTTTGGCGCGCTTCCGCGCCCCGCGCACATTCAAGCGGTGACGTTTGGATGTGTGGCGCGGACATTGGCTGGATGCGCCTCTCGGCGCTCCGCTCCCCTCGGCTTTTTTCGAGGGGGACTGAGAATTTGCTTCGTGGTTAGCAAACCTCGGGCGCGTCCGCGCCGCGAGAATGGAATTCTTTTATCCGCCCCCCCGAAGCGGGGAAGGGCGACCATACGAAGCGAAGCGAGGGCGCGCACGCGCCGCGAGGACGCGTTTTATTTCACCGTTGCCGGATTTGCCCCGGCAATCCATGCTGCAGCGACGACGCGGAAGCCGTGCGGGGAGGGCCAACAGTGAACGACAAGACCGCGGCAAAGCCGGCCGAAAAGAAGTTCATCTACCAGGTCAATGAGGATTGGCTGGCGTTGCGGCGCGAGGAGCCGATCGATCGTCACCTGCCGATCATCGATCCGCACCATCATCTCTGGGATCGCGGCTTACGCTATCTGTTCGATGAGCTCAAAGATGACATCGACACCGGCGGTCATAATATCCGCGCCACTGTTTATCTGCAGTGCGGCTCCATGTACCGCGCCGAGGGCGACCCCAACCTCGCGCCCGTCGGCGAGACGGAATTCGTCAACGGCGTGGCGGCGATGAGCGCCAGCGATCTGTATGGGCCGGTGCGTTTTTGCGCCGGCATCGTCGGCTTCGCCGATCTATTGCTCGGCGCCGCGGTGGACGCTGTGCTGGAGGCGCACCTGCGGGCCGCGGGCGAGCGTTTCAAGGGCGTGCGTCACCCTTCCGTGTGGGACGCCGACCCCTCGATCCGAACGACGCAGGTTAAGTACCCGCAAGGGCTGTTGCTCGACGCGAAATTCCGCGCCGGCTTTGCGCGCCTGTCGCACTACGGCCTGTCCTTCGAGTCGTGGAATTACCACACGCAAATCGCGGAGCTGGCCGATCTCGCCCGCGCTTTTCCGGAGACGACGATCGTGCTCGACCATATCGGCGCGCCGCTTAGCGTCGGCGCCTATGCCGGCCGGCGCGACGAGGTGTTCGCTGATTGGCGGCGGAGCATCCGCGGCCTCGCCGAATGCCCGAACGTCTGCGTGAAGCTCGGCGGCATGGGCATGCGCATTTTCGGATTCGGATTCGAGGAGCAGCCGCTGCCGCCGTCCTCCGACGATCTCGCCAAGGCGTGGCGGCCTTACGTCGAAACCTGCATCGAGGCGTTCGGGCCGCAGCGGGCGATGTTCGAGAGCAACTTTCCGGTCGACAAGGTTTACTGCAGCTACGGCATCCTGTGGAACGCGTTCAAGAAGCTGACGGCGGCCTGCAGCGCCGACGACAAGGCGGCGCTTTTCTTCAATACCGCCAAGCGCGTCTATCGGCTGCCGACAACCTCGGGCGCATCTACGCTGCAAGAACGATGAGCATTTTTTTGCAAACGCTTTTTAAGGAGTCACTTTCTCCCACACCAGGATGCTGCGGCCCTCGCGGCCGTCCACGGGATTTCGGTTGGGTGCGGAAGTGATGGTCAGGATGTTGCCCTCCAGCTTGTAGAACCGGACTTGATCGGTGCCCGTCCAGATCTGATTCCATGAAATATCGACATGATGGATCACCTTCTCGGCATCCATCGTGTAGGTTCCGGCGTAGGAAATCATCGTCCCATATAGTCTCAGTCGCTCTTCGTTGGCCGGAACCACATCGTGAGGATTGGCGCGATTGTCCCAGGTGATCATCGCGTACATGCGGCCATCCGCGGCGTAGCCGAGATAACCGTTCGGGTGTTCTCCTCGCTCGTTGTCGCGCTCTCCCGTCGCCGCCACCTCACGCACAAAGGATTTCAATTTCCATGTGCCCAGAAGCGGATTTTCGCCGGCAATCGCAGCCGTTACAGACAGGATCAACAATGTTGCCGCTAGGGCGCCGACGACTCTCGCCATGTGAAGCTCCCTGGTGTTTGAGTGAGTTATCCCTCGCCGATCTCGCGCAAAATTTCGGCGGTGTGCTCGCCGAGCCGCGGCGAGGGGCGTTCCGCCGCCATCGGGGCGCCGTCGATCATGATCGGCGTACGCACGCCGGGGATGGTCCCGGCCTTGGCGGCCGTGCTTGGCACCTCGAGCTGCATGCCGCGATGGATCACCTGAGGGTCGGCAAAGACCTGGGCGAGATCGTTGATCGGGCCGGCCGGCACGCCGACGGCTTCGAGCTTGTCAAGAAGGTCGGTGCGCGAGAAGCGCGCGGTCAGCTTGCAGATGCGCTCGACCAGTTGGGCGCGGTGCGCGAGCCGCGCCGTGTTGTCGATATAGGCCGGATCCTTGGCAAGGTCGGGCTCGCCCAGCACGGCGCACAGTTTGGCGAACTGGCTGTCGTTGCCGCTGGCGATGATGATGTGGCCGTCGGCGACTGGAAACACCTGATAGGGCGTGATGTTCGGGTGGGCGTTGCCCATGCGGTGCGGCACCTTGCCGGAAATGAGATAATTGAGCGCCTGGTTGGCAAGGACGCCGACGGTCGAGTCGATCAGCGCGGTATCGACATAGCCGCCGCGGCCGGTCTTCTCCCGCCGCGCCAGCGCCGCCTGGATGCCGATCACCGAATAGACGCCGGTGAAGATATCGGACACCGGCACGCCGGCGCGCAGCGGCTCGCCGTCGGGGTTGCCGGTCAGATCCATGAAGCCGCCCATGCCCTGCGCCATCAGATCGTAGCCGGCTCGCCCTGCATAGGGACCGGTCTGGCCGAAGCCGGTCACCGAGCAATAGATCAGCCGCGGGTTTTCCGGCGCCAGGCTTGCGTAATCGAGACCGAACTTGGCGAGATTACCGACCTTGAAGTTCTCCAGCAGCACGTCGGAGCGCGCCGCGAGTTTCCTGACGACGCGGCGGCCGTCTTCGCTCTCGAAGTCGAGCTCGATCGAACGCTTGCCGCGGTTGGTACCGTGGAAATAGGCGGCGCCGAGATGGCCGCCGTCGGCGGCGGGAACGAAAGGCGGGCCCCAGCCGCGGGTATCGTCGCCGGCGCCGGTGCGCTCGACCTTGATCACGTCGGCGCCGAGATCGGCCAGGATTTGCCCGGCCCACGGCCCGGCCAGGATACGGGCAAGCTCCAATACTCGCAGACCGGCCAATGGACCTGGCATGGACGGCTCCTCAACGCTTCGCGGCCGCTTGCCGCGCGTCCGTTAACTGACAAAGCAGCGCCAATTTGTCTACCGACGCTCCTGCGATAGCGGCCCCGCACGCGGCGCAGGGTGGGAGCAGGGGACTAGCTTGTGTCACGGCTTGCCTTGGCCGCCGCCGATCATTAGCTGTTTCATACCGGGCGGAAGGGCTGACGGGATGGTTGCGCTGAATACGTCGTTCTTCGGCGAGTTGTTGCAGAGCATTGCGGACCGCAGCCGCGCTTTGATCCGGCGCGAGCCGGTGCGCGGACGCTTCGACGGTTTGGCCGAGCTTTGCGAGGCGCTGCTTTCGGGCCGCGGCGAGGCCTCCGGCGTGGCGTTGGCCAATGAGATTCTGGCGAACTATGCGGCGCTGACCACGGGGCCGCGCATCGCCTTCTTCGAGCAGTTGGCGAAAACCTTCGGTCACGATCCCGCCGGCATCGATGCCGCCGTTGCCGCCTGGCGGCAGTCGCCGTCCTCCGATACCGCGAACGAACTGCATCGCTCAACCGAGCCGCGCCGGCTGGAACTATTTCGCCGGCTCAATCTGGCGCCCGGCGGCACCGCGGCGCTGGTGCGCATGCGCGAGCAGCTAATCGACGCGCTCGATCATCGCGACGATCTCGCCGTCGTCGACAACGACTTTGTTCATTTGTTCTCGTCATGGTTCAACCGCGGCTTCCTGGTGCTGCGCCGCATCGACTGGTCGACGCCGGCGCTGATCCTGGAAAAGATCATCCGCTACGAAGGCGTCCACAAGATCCGCGACTGGGACGATCTGCGCCGCCGCATCGACCCGCCCGACCGCCGTTGTTATGCCTTCTTCCACCCGGCGCTGGTCGACGAGCCGCTGATCTTCGTCGAGGTGGCGCTGACCCGCGAGATTCCGGCGGCGATCGCGCCGATCCTCTCCGACAGGCGCGAGGCCGTCGTGCCGGAACGGGCCAATACGGCGGTGTTCTACTCGATCACCAATTGCCAGCGCGGCCTGGCCGGTGTGACCTTCGGTCACTTCCTCATCAAGCAGGTGGTGGAGGAAGTCTCGCGGGAAATTCCGCGCATCTCCACCTTCGTGACGCTGTCGCCGGCGCCGAATTTCGCCGAATGGCTCAAGCGCGAGCGCGGCAACGCCGCCTCGCCGGCGCTCGACGAGGAGGATCGCGCCGCGCTCGCCGCGCTCGATCACGCCAACTGGTGGCGCCAGCCGGATCTGGTCGAAACCATCCGCGCGCCGCTCTTGCGCGCCGCCGCCTGGTACTATGTGCGCGCGCGCAACGGCCGCGGCTTGCCGGTCGACGCGGTCGCCCGCTTCCATCTCGGCAACGGCGCGCGGCTGGAACAGCTCGACTGGCCCGCCGACACCTCCGACCGCGCGCTTGAGCAATCCTACGGGCTGATGGTGAATTACCTCTACGATCTCGATTACATCGAGGAGAATCACGAGGCCTATGCGCAGCAGCACGCCGCGGTCGCCGCCGGCGCCGTGACCCGGCTGCTGCGCTCGCCGGCGCGCGAGGTGGTCCCGATCTCGGGGTAAACGTCATGCCCGCACTTGTTGCGGGCATCCACGTGTATAAGTCAGAGTCGAAGCAAAGACGTGAATGGCCGGGACATAGGCGAGCGAAGCGACGCGTCCTGCGAACGGCTATCCCCGGCCATGACGACTTGGATTACGCGTCAAGATTGTCGCCCATGCCCAATCTGCTCGGCGTTCTCGAAACCTCGCTCTATGTCGAAGAGTTCGAGCGCGCCTGTCCGTTCTACGAGCAGGTGCTCGGGCTCAACAGCATCTACCGCGATCAGCGGCTGTGCGCTTACGACGTTGGCGGACGCGGCGTGCTCTTGTTGTTCCTGCGCGGCCGCTCGTTCGAAACGGTGCAGCTGCCCGGCGGCACCATCCCGCCGCATGACGGTCATGGGCCGGTACACATAGCGTTCTCGATCGCTGCCGACGAGCTGGCGGCATGGGAGGAGCAGCTGGCGGCAGCCGATATCGCCATCGAAGGCCGCACCAAATGGCCACGCGGCGGCGAAAGCGTTTATTTCCGCGATCCCGATGGCCATCTGCTCGAACTGGCGACGCCGGGCTTGTGGCCGGGATATTAGCGCATGAGCCCGAAAAGTGGATGCCGGTTTTCGGACAAGATCATGCTCACAGCAAAAATCTACGACTTCCCGTACACCGGCACCACGGCGCCGCGGGTGATGCGGTTCTCCGGCGAAGCAAGGAACAGGATGGTCGCGGCGATCTCCTCGACTTTCGGCCACAAACTGTAGTCGGCCTTGGGCATGGCGGCGCGGTTGGCCGGCGTATCCACGATCGAGGGCGCCACGGCGTTGACCAGGATGCCGTCCTTGGCGACCTCCTCGGCGAGCGCCACGGTCAGCGCTGCGACTGCCGCTTTGCTCGCGGTGTAGGCGGCCATGCCGGCGCCAGTTCGCCATTCGAGCGCGGCGCGGGCGGCGACGTTGACAATGCGGCCGCCGCCTGCCGCGTTAGCGGTCATGGCGTTGACCGCGGCGCGGCAGCAGAGCAGGCAGCTGACGAGGTTCATCTCGATCTGCTGCTGCAGCGTCGCCACGCCGGTCTCGGCGAGTCGTGCCGCGGCAAAGCCGCCGGCGAGGTGGACCGATGCCCAGAGCGGCGCGATACCCTGGTAGAGTCGGGTGACGGCCGTCTCGTCGGCGAGACTGCCGGTGACGCTGAGCACGACGTGCTTGTGGTCGCGTAGCCGAAAGCGCTGCGCCTCCGCGTCGTCAAAGCACGGCACGTGGCAAATGGCGCCGGTCTCGACCAGCGCCGTGACGACGGCGGTGCCGAGCGCGCCGGCACCGCCGGTGATGACCAGGTGACGATCGCGAAAGTCCATATCGCATCATCGCTGATCCCGGGCCGGAGGCAAGGCCGTGACGAGGATTTGATATTCTGCGGAGCGCAATCAAGGCGCCCGCGCTCGGTTTGTCGACCATTGGGAATCGCGTTACAAAGGCGGCGGGGTTTTCCCGCATGCTGCGGCTGAAGAGGAATGCACAGCGCCGGATCGAAACGAGACTTTGCGCCGTGGACCGATCCCAATCAGCGTCCGCTGCTGCGCATCGAAGTCCTGACCAAACGCTTCGGCGGCACCGCGGTCGTCGATCATCTATCGCTCGACGTTTATGAGGGCGAGTTCTTCGCCCTGCTCGGTCCCTCGGGCTGCGGCAAGACCACATTGTTGCGTCTGATCGCGGGCTTCGAGCGGCCGAACACCGGCCGCATCCTGCTCGACGGTGCCGATCTTGCACCCGTGCCGCCGCATCGGCGACCGGTCAATATGATGTTCCAGAGCTACGCGCTGTTCCCGCACCTCACGGTCGAGGGGAACGTCGCCTTCGGCCTCAAGCAGGAAGGCCTATCCAGGCACGAAATCGCACAGCGCGTTGCCGACATGCTCGCGCTGGTCAAGCTCGAACGCTATGGCACCCGCAAGCCGCACCAGCTTTCCGGCGGTCAGCGCCAGCGCGTGGCGCTGGCGCGTTGTCTGGTCAAGCGCCCGCGCGTGCTGCTGCTCGACGAGCCGATGGCGGCGCTCGACAAGAAGCTGCGCGGCGAAACCCAGTTCGAGCTGATGGAGCTGCAGCGCGAGCTCGGTCTCACCTTTGTCATCGTCACCCACGACCAGAGCGAAGCGATGCTCGTCGCCGACCGCATCGGCGTGATGGATCGCGGACGGCTCATGCAGGTGGCGCCGCCCGAGGCGATCTACGAGCGGCCGAACTCGCGCTGGGTCGCCGACTTCGTCGGCGACGTCAACCTGTTCGAGGGCCGCCTCGGCGACGATTGTCAGAGCGTCGAGGGCACGGCGGCCGGCCGCGTGCGCGCCGCCGCCAAGGTCGACGCCGAGCCGGGCAAGGTGGTGTGGGCCGCGGTGCGGCCGGAGCAGGTCCGCATCGCGCGCGAGCCGCCGTTGCCGGGCCTCTACAATTGCGTCCCCGGGACGGTCCTCGATATCGGCTATCTCGGCGACACCTCGATCTACCAGGTGCGGGTCCGCGACGGCTCGCTGGTCAAAGCGGCGATCGCAAATGTCGGCCGCGGCGCCGGGCGCGCGGTTACCTTCGACGATCAGGTGTGGCTGAGCTGGCCGCCCGAGGCCGCGATCGTGCTCACGCAATGACGACGAAGCTGACGCCATGAAGCGACACCACGGACGCTCGTTTTGGCAAAGCCTGGTGGTGCGGATTCCGTATCTTTGGCTGCTCGCTTTCTTCCTGGTGCCGTTCCTGATCGTGCTCAAGATCAGCCTGTCGCAGACGGCAATTGCGCAGCCGCCTTACGTACCGGTGCTCGATCTTGCGGCGGGTTGGCCCGGCCTGAAGGCTTTTTTTGCCGCGCTGTCGTTCGACAATTACGTCCTGATCGGCTCCGATCCGCTGTACCTCTTGTCTTATGTGAAGAGCGTGGAGATCGCCGCGTTCTCCACCCTCATTCTCATCTTCATCGGCTATCCCATCGCCTACGCGATGGCGCGCCTGCCGCGGCGCTGGCAGGCAGTGCTGGTGGTGCTGGTCGTGCTGCCGTTCTGGACCTCGCTGCTGATCCGCATCTATGCCTGGATGAACATCCTGCAGCATGACGGGCTGCTCAACCAAGCGCTGATGGCACTCTCGATCGTGAAGGAGCCGCAGGCCTGGCTCGCCACCGATACCGCGATCTATATCGGGGTGGTCTATTCCTATCTGCCGTTCATGGTGCTGCCGCTCTACGCCACGCTCGAGAAACACGACGAATCGCTGCGCGAGGCGGCGGCCGATCTTGGCTGCCCGCGCTGGAAGATCTTCTGGCTGGTCACGCTGCCGCTGTCATCGTCCGGGCTGCTCGCCGGCGTGCTGTTGTGCTTCATCCCGATCGTCGGCGAGTTCGTCATTCCCGATCTGCTCGGCGGCTCGCAGTCGCCGATGATCGGCCAGACGATCTGGACCGAATTCTTCAGCAACAAGGATTGGCCGGCTGCCTCGGCGGTTGCCGTCGTGCTGGTGTGCCTCCTGGTCACGCCGATCCTCGTCTATCAGAACCAGGCGATGCGGACCTTGGAGCGGGAATAATGCGCAAGGTGTCCGCCTTCAATCTGTTCGCGATCCTGCTCGGCGCCGCCTTCCTCTATCTACCGATCGTCGTTCTGGTGATTTATTCGTTCAACGCCTCGCGGCTCGTGACGGTATGGGGCGGCTGGTCGACGCATTGGTACGCCGCGCTGATCGACGATGCGCCGCTCGTCGAGTCCGCCTTCATCAGCCTGCGCCTGGCGCTGGTTTCGGCGACCGTGGCGACGCTTTTGGGGACGCTGGCGGCGCTGGCGCTGGTGCGTTTCGGGCGCTTCCGCGGCCGGCTGCCGTTCGCGGCAATGGTCTATGCGCCGCTGGTCATGCCGGAGGTGATCACCGGGCTATCGCTGCTGCTGCTGTTCGTCGCCGTCGCCGTCGATCGCGGTTTCTGGACCGTCGCCATTGCGCACACCACCCTCGCTATGTGCTTCGTCACCGTGATCGTGCAGGCGCGGCTCATCGACTTCGACATGAGTCTTGAAGAGGCGGCGATGGATCTCGGCGCCTCGCCGCTGCGCACGTTTCTCGCGGTGACCTTGCCGCTGATCCTGCCGGCCATTGCCGCCGGCTGGATGCTCGCCTTCGCGCTATCGCTCGACGATCTCGTCATCGCCAGCTTCACGACCGGGCCGGGCGCGACCACGCTGCCGATCCGCATCTATTCCGAGGTCCGCCTCGGGGTGAAGCCGGAGATCAATGCCGTCTGCAGCATCATGGTCGGCGTGGTCGGCATCGCGGTGATCGCCGCTTCGCTGCTTGCCAAGCTCAGCGGCACGCGGGGCGCGTCGGCGCGGGTGCGAGTGCGATGATGAGCTAGTTCGGACTGTTGGGTGTCGCCGGCTTTGGCGCGGTGGCGGCGCCTGGTGCCGCAAATAGCTTGTCGATCACCGAGCGGACCGCGGCGCCGGCGTTGCGGGCCTTGATGGCGTCAAGCAGCGGCGCGGCCGCCCCCGAGCGGCGGATCAAGCTCTGCGGGTCGGGCAGCATGATCGGGTCGTCCCATTGGCCCTGGACGACGAACGGCAGGTCGAACTCGTTGGCGGTTGCGTTCGAGACCAGGGTCGCGACCCCCTTGAGATCGAGATCGCGCGCGGGAACGGAGACTTGCCCGCTGACCGCAAGCCGCACCGCCGGACCGTCGAGATGCATGTCTTCGATGGACACCTCGCCCTGTTCGATCTTGAGGCTGAGCGTAAGCTGGTCGAACGGGGTACGCCCGCTGCGGAAGTCGCCATTGCCGGACAGCGGCCGGCGCTCGAGCCGGCGCAGCAATTGCTCGACGTTGATGCCGGCGAGCGCGCCGTTACGGGCCGTGAGGCTTGCCGTGCCGTTGAGCGAGTTCGTCACGCCGAGCACGGAGGCTCCCGATCCCTCGATGTTGAGCGCCAGATTGCCGCGGCCCGCGAGCTTGCGAATCCCGAATACCTGGCCGAGACAATTTTCGAGATCGACATCGACGAATTGCAAATGCGAGGCCACCGCGACGCCGCCATTGGCGCTGGCGAGCCCGAGCGAGCCCTTGGCGATGCCGCCGAAGGCTTGCGACTCTCCGATCGTCAGGTCGAGTTTGCCGTGGCGGATATTGGCGGCGACCGCTGTTCGGCCCAGTTGCGCGTCCGCGATCTTGACGCTGGCGGCAGAGAGCCGCAGATCGAGGTCGACGTCGGCGAAGCCCTCGAGCGCGATCGGCAGTCGATCCCAGGCGCGTTCGTTCGCGGCCAGGAGGCGAATTCCGGACACATAGGGCGTCAGATCGAGCGCGTCGACCGCGAGCGTGCCCTGCACGTTACGATTGTCGGTCGAGAGCGTGATCACGCCTTCGGCGGCATTACCGTCGAGTTCGACATTGACGCCGGAGAGCGAGATCAGGCCGCCGGCGAGGCTGCTCTGCGCCCGCAGCGCGAAGCGCCCGAAGCCGCCGAACGGCAACTCGCTGGTCCCCATCCAGCGCAAAGCGTCGCGCAGCGAGGGAGCTTCCACGCTCAGCGTGCCGTCGACCTTGAGCGTCGGCTGATCGCTCGTGGTGCCGTCGAAGGCGAGTTTCACTGGCGCGCCGGACAGCCGGAGCTTGACGCCCGAGCGCTCGCCGTTCAACGCCGCCAGGAAATCGCCGAGGGTGAGGCTCGCGTCGACCGGTTCGCCATGCCACACGAAGCGGCCGTTGGCGCCGAAACTGCGCGAGATCGATGGCCAGGCGAGCTGGAAATCCACGCCATCGAGCCGGTCGGTGAAATCCTTTCCGGCGTGTTCACCGTGGACCACGACAGTGCCGTCGTGGATGCCGATCTCCGAGAACGATCCGGTGCGCCCGGGATTGGGTTCGAGCGCGCGGGCCAGCGATCGCATCAATCCCGACCAGTTCGATTGGCCGTTGGGCAGGAGTGTTACGGTGATCGCCGGGCGCACCAGCGCCACGTCGGCAATCTCGATCCGCCCGGCGAGCAGCGGAAAATAGCGCAGATGGGCGATCAACTCGTCGGTAGTCAGAGCGGACTCGCCGGTCTGGTCGTCGCCGAGCAGCACGTTGTGGAAACTGACGGTGCCGGAGGGAAACAGCGACACCGCGATGTCGCCGCGCAGCACCGGATCGAGGCCGGTGACCGCGTGGATCTCCTTGGCGACCGCGTCGCGTACCGATGCGGCCGGGATGAGAAAGGACAGCGCCATCAGCGTGAGGAACACCGCCGCGACCACGGTAGCAACGGCAATCGCGAGGCGTTTCAAGCCAGTAGCCGCGGTCACAGGATGCGTTTCCGATGTTCGCTGGGCCGATCGAATAAGCGGTTCGGCAGGTGAGTGGCAACCATGCCCGACATCTGTGTCGCTTTCGTGGCCGCGGCCGCGGCGGGCCGGGTCAAAGTGTTGCTGCAAAAGGCTAAAAGCGGCCCACCCGAGACGCCGCCGGGGGCTGCCCAAGGCCGCCTGGTGCTTGCGGCGGACCCCGGCCGTCAACGCACCGAGGCATGAAGCGATGGCCTCGCGCCCGCCTGTGCCACCTCGGCGATCATCTTCTTGACGATGGCTCGGCCGAACGAGTTGAAGTTTTCCGCCACCAGGACGAAGGCGCCGGGGCCGCCGATGACATTGTTGCGATAATAATTTTGCAGGCCGCCCGGTGGATTGGTGTGGTCGGGATTCCAAGCCAGTGGCGTCTCGCTGAGGATGACGAGACCGTTGATGGTGACGCCTTGGGCAATGGCTTTGTCGCGCGCCACCGTCACGTCCCCGCCGGCATTGTTGGTGCCGTCGCCGGAAATGTCGATGGTGCGGCGAGCCGGTTCATAGGGGGCGCGGGCGAGCTGCCCCATGGCGAATTCGATGGCGCCGCTGATCGACGTGCGATCCGCGAACGACCGTGGCGCCTCCAACAGGCGGTCGCCGAAACCCCTGGCCGATTCGGCATCGCCGATGGTCGTCCAGTCGATCAGGACCCGCTGCGAGCCGACGCCCGACCACTCGACGAAGGTCAGTCCGACGCGGCCGTTGCGGCCCGAGCGAATGGCATCGAGCACGCGCGGATCGGAGATGGCGGCGGCATAGCCCTCGCGTTGCAGCTGGAATTTGGCGTTGTCGACGCTGCGCGACACGTCGGCCGCCAGCACCAGCAGGAGATCGACTTGCTCGGCTGCTGCTGCAGCCGCCGGCACCGCCGCGGCGCCGGCCAAGATCAGCAGCAGGAGGGTTCTGACAGTGCGCATCCCCGCACCTCGCCGTCACGCCTCGGCGGCGGCATGGATGGCGGCGCGGACGCGCTGATAGGTGCCGCAACGGCAGATATTGGTGATCGCTGCATCGATATCGGCATCCGTCGGCTTAGGCTTCTGTTTGAGCAGCGCCGCCACCGCCATCATCATTCCGCTTTGACAGTAGCCGCATTGCGGCACGTCGAATTCGAGCCAGGCCTTCTGCACCGCATGCAGCTTGCCCTGCGCCGCCAGCGCCTCGATGGTGGTGATCTCCTCGGCGCCCAGCGTGCCGACCGGGACCTGGCACGAACGCGTGGCGACGCCGTTGATGTGGACAGTGCAGGCGCCGCACTGGGCGATCCCGCAGCCGTATTTCGTGCCGGTCAGCCCGATCGTGTCGCGCAGCACCCACAGCAAGGGCGTATCGGGCTCGACGTCGACCTCGTAGGTTTTGCCGTTGATGAACAGTTCCGTCATGCTCGGCGTTCCGTGGCGCGGCCGGCTGAAAGTCGCGG
>Ga0208937_1001117_pt1 | contig 12821 bp, 12 predicted proteins | sample June2015DPH_11_5_FD_184705 | JGI IMG/M metagenome (GOLD analysis project Ga0208937, IMG submission 184705) | Peatland microbial communities from SPRUCE experiment site at the Marcell Experimental Forest, Minnesota, USA - June2015DPH_11_40... | ecosystem: Environmental > Terrestrial > Soil >...
CGGAGGATCCGTTCGAACATTGCTCGAAGGGTTGGTCGGTTCTTGGGAGTGTCGGACCTCTTCACGACCACTCAGGAATTGGCGCAGCAGGTGCAATCACTGGATGCCGGTCTGAACTCGTGCAAGGCATCGATACAGAGACTGTCGGTCCCACCGGCCGCACCGGACGCGGTGCCCAGCGCGTTATCTAGCGCCACACCGGGCGAGATCTATTCTGGCTATTCGGCCAGCGACCTTTGGGTGTTCGACATCTTCTCCCACGAACCCCCGGCACCAACGCCGGGTTTTGTCACAGATTTTCTCGGCACGCGAACACGCACTTCCTCGCTATGGGACGGGGTCCGCAACCTCAATGGACAGGTCATGGGTCGGCCAGTTCCACACGATCTGTTCGAAGCGGTCGAGTGGGTCGGTTTTCTCAAGGCTGTCGCCACAGCCCGCGACGGCCGTTTCGCGATCATGGAGCTCGGCGCCGGATTGGGCCCCTGGCTCGTCGCCGGTGCCGTTGCCGCGCGGCTGCGCGGAATAAACGACCTACGTCTTGTCGGTGTGGAGGCCGATCCTGGTCGCTTTGCTCTGATGCGCCAGCACTTCCTCGACAATGATCTCGATCCCGAGCAACATCGTCTGATTTGCGCTGCGGTGGGAGTGGAGAAAGGCCACGCCCGATGGCCACGAATCACCGATCCTCCAAATGCAGCCGGGTTTCGGCCGGTGCGAGAGGTGGGAGGAGGACTGGATCAAGGCGACGTCGCCTACATGCAACAGGCGATCGAGGATTTCATCGACGTCGAGATAGTGCCCTTCGAAGACCTCCTCTTGCTGGAGCCCACCTGGGATCTCGTACACATCGACGTTCAGGGTTGGGAATCGAAGCTATGTGCGGGTTGTGTGCAGGCATTGAATTCCCGCGTCCGGTGGATGGTCATAGGCACCCACTCGCGGGCCATTGACGGAGAGGTCATAGAAGCGCTTCATGGTGCTGGGTGGGTTTTGGAACAGGAGAAGCCCACTCGGTTTCGTTTCGATGCGGCTCAAGCGTCTCTCGAACTCATGACCGAGGTCGATGGTGTTCAGGTATGGCGAAACCCGCGGCTCTCGGAGAACCCGCAACCGCCATAGGATTGCCCGGACACACTGTCATAGGCCCTACGCGTCTCTCGGGCTGGTGCTGAGCCCCTCCTATAGCGTCAGCTACGCAGGCGGAACCAACTACCTCGCTTCTAACGCCATCGGAGTCGTCCGGCTGTTGTGATCAGACGGCCGCCGGGCTTGTGCCTGGATGGACCCTGATCCCGGGCGACAGCGATGTGAAGAGCGAACCTCCCCGAACCGCGGTCACACGGTGGTCACAGACGCTTGCGGATTACCCCGGACGGGCCAACATGTGGTTGTCGTCTACGGATCGAGGATCGCCCCCTTACCTGGACGATTGCGGACAGCGTGGACGCGGCCGGATGAGACCAGCGGGAGTTCGAGTCCTCCCCCCCGAGCCACTCACAAGAGGTATTCACCGAGATGTTCGACGCTCCGCGACGTCACGAAATCGACGAGCAGCAGGTAATCGATCTGCGACGGGTGCTCAGGGGCGCCGGGATTATCCCCCGGAGTCCACGTAGCGAACGTGCACCGCAAGGTTGTCGATGGTGGTTCCGTTGATGGTCGGCGCGGTCAACGGTTCACCAACAGTGGGGGCCAGACCGCAATATCGTCTTTGGTGGATACGTTGATCGGCGGACCGGATGGCGAGTTGCCATCATTGCAGTGCGGGTGCGGGTGCGGGTGCGGGTGCGTCGACCCTGGTGGTCGGCCATCATGAGTGACTTCGTCACCTCCCAGCCATCGAAGGAGCCAGCCGTGCCGGATATTCTGAATGAAATTCCCGAGAGCCACCGAGACCTTCTACTGGCACCCCTGACCGCCACGCTCACCACCATCGACGTCAACGGCCATCCACAGTCGACAGCCGTCTGGTACTTCGTGGATGGGGATGGCCAGCTGAAGGGTTCAACCACCTCGGACCGACAGAAGTACAAGAACCTGAGTCGCAATCCCAACTGCGACCTGTTCATCATCGATCCGCAGAGCCCGTTCCGCACTCTCGAAATACGGGCCGAAGCCGATCTTGCCCTCGACCCCGATAAGGCCACAGTTCGCAAGTTCGCTGACGTGTATAGCGTTGACGAAGCCATGTTGGTTCGCGCTGAGGAGGACCGCTACACGATCACCTACCGGCCTCGTCGGTTGGTCATGAACCCACCCGCGCAGAGCTAGAGCTGTCACTTATCCAGGTGAGTGGGAGCGCCGGGCCGAGCGCTACTGTCGACGTCATTAGAGAGTCATTGGAGGGAGAGTGGCGGAGCTGGGAGTGCAAGGGTCCGACGAGCTGGATATCGGTGTAGTTGCCGGTCTTGCGGAGCGGTTTCGCGAACTTCATCAGAGGTCTCACCCACTTGTACTCGTGAATGTGTGGGACGCGGCGAGCGCCCGGGCAGTGGCAGCCGCCGGGTTCTCGGCGGTCGCAACCTCGAGCAGGGCCGTCGCGGCATCGCTCGGATTCGACGATGACGACTCCATACCGCCTGATCAAGCCTTCGCGGTAGTTCGCCGGGTGGCCAGGGCCGTGGCTGTGCCTGTGAGCGCTGACATCGAAGCCGGCTACCAACTCCCCGCCACCGACCTCGTGGAACGCCTGATTTTGGCAGGGGCCGTGGGGTGCAACATCGAAGACACTGATCACCATGGCTCAGGTCGGCTCGTCTCTGCCGAAGCGCAGGCCGACCGATTGGCGCAGATCAAAGCTGCCGCAGAAGCCTTTGGGGTGGACATCGTTCTCAACGCCCGTATCGATGTCTTCCGCTTCACTGATGATCACGCCCACGTGGTGGGCGAGGCGATTGAGCGGGCACAGCTGTACCTGCTGGCGGGCGTCGATTGTGTGTACCCGATCCGGCTCGCGGACGCGGCGCTGATTGCTGAGTTCGTCAGCGCCGTTGACGGGCCCGTCAACATCCTCGCTCGCAACGCGCCAACAATCCCATATCTCGCCCAGCTCGGCGTTGCCCGCATCAGCTTCGCCGACGAGCTCTTCCAGATCACGCTGGCTGCGCTGAGCGAGCGGCTCCGCGCTATCGCCAGCGAACTACCCGCATGACTTCAGCAAGCGAGGACCTCGCAACAAACTAAAACAAGGGTCTCATCGAGGCCGCAGTCTGGCGCGCTCTTCCGGCCTGCTCATGCTCGGGCTGGTGAGGACGGGCCTGCCACTGCCGCTGCCAGCACATAGCGGCCCACCAGTCCGCCTTGCTTCTTGGCGTGTTCTGGACGGCGACCTGTCCGAAACTGCTCGGTAATCGTGGTTCTGATCGGCTGGGCCCGCGCCGTGCTCCGGGTGCCGTCAACGTCCGCTGCGGACTATGAACTTCTGAGGTTCGGTCGAACGCGGTCACAACGTGGTCACAGACGCTTTCGGACGGTCCCGGACGGACCGACATGTGTTGTCGTCTACGGGCTGAGGATCGCCCCTTTACCTGGACGATTGCGGACAGCTTGGACGTGGCCGGATGGGACTGGTGGGAGTTCGAGTCCTTCCCCCCGAGCTTGATCCGAGAAGCAAAGCCGCTGGTAAATGGGCTTGCCGCCTGGGTGTGAAGTACCACGAAGTGCAGTCTGTGGTCACAACGGTCCGCCCGTAATCGGCCGGAGCGGCAACGCCACTCATGAATCCATTGGCGACGTTCTGGCCTGACTCAAGCCCTAAGCCCGCACGCGCGAGCCGTCGATCGGTGCGCGGCGGATGCGCTGGGGACCGGGTCGGCGAGCAACACGTAATGGATTGTCGGGCGCGCCGCACTTGAGAAGGGGGAGCGTTCGCCCCGAAGATCACCCCACTGGCGGACGCCGACGAGCAGACCCAGCTCCTCAACTTTGGCGGTCGGGCTGTCCGCACCCCTCCGGCCGGACCCGGCGAGCTCTGACCTTTCTCCAGTTCCCGGAGAGCTCAGGTGTTAGTCCTTGCGCCCGGTGACTGCGAGGCTCACGCCAAGGCCGATCATTGCCAGTCCCCCGGTCCCGCCGATCGTCGCGAGCCGCTGAGGCGATCGTGAGAGCCACTGGCTAGCCGTGCCTGCGGCGATTGCCCAGATGCTGTCTAGTACGAGCGCGATCAGGGGGAATAGCGCGCCGAGAAGCAGCATCTGAAGTGCCAAGTCCCCGGAGGCTCGACTCGTGAACTGCGGCAGCGCAACGACGAAGAACGCGATCGTCTTCGGGTTCGTGGCCCCGACGATGGCCCCGTCGCGCACCGCTTTGAGCGGCCGCATTGGTGCCATGTGTTGAGAGACCGCTTCGGCGAGGGAGCGACGATGCCGGACCGCCTGTACGCCCAAATAGACGAGGTAGGCAGCGCCCAGTAACTTCACGACGGTAAACACCTGCGCTGAGCGCTCTATGACCGCGCCTATCCCGAATGCCACAGCGACTACCTGCATCACAAGCCCGAGTTCGTTCCCGACAACGTTCAGCAACGCAGTCCGCCGCCCCGTCGTGAGAGCACGGCTAATGGTGAACAGCACGCTCGGCCCTGGAATGGCAATGACGATTGCTGCGATACCTGCGAACTCCAGAAGGTGTCTCGCCGACATCACGAGCTCAACCTAGTAGAAGAATTGGGCGCGCTCCAGAACAGGACATACCAAGAGCATGTCTTGCATGGTCGGTCGGACTCGTGGCCACGCCCGAGTCGGCGATCCCGAGCATGCCGTGCTTCTGGGCCGTTGGGCAGTCGCTAGTACAAAACGTTAGATCCGGCTGACCCTCTCGGAGTGGTCGCAACCGCTCGACCGAACGACAAGCTCGTCAGGACGTGGGTGGGAGTTCGATGACGCGGCCATCCTGTTCGCCGAACGCCCAGACGTCGATGGCCGGTGGTTCCACGCCGAGCGTCGTGAGGGCGGTGCAGATCTGGCTCCGATGATCCGTTCCGTGGTGCAGCGCCTGCGCGAGCCGTATGCCCATCACGGTGTGGGTCTCGGACCCGTCGTCGTGGTGCCTCACGAGGACGGCATCCGGATCGAGGTCCTGTGCCAGAAGCCACGACCAGGTGGCGCCGTGGCCTTCCATCGCGGCCCGGAGCTCCGGGAGGTCCATGTGGTTCTCGTCGATGAGGTGGGTGCGGTCACCAGTCGTGGCGAACAGATACGACGAGTCAGACCCGATCAGGTGGCGGACCGTCTCGAGGATCGAGCCGTAGGTCCCCGGGACTGCGGTCCCTAGCTGCTCTGGGCTGAGCCCGAGACATGCATCGACTAACCGCAGTGTCGCCCACACGTGGTGCGCGAACGCGTCCCCTAGCACGGACTCGTTCACGCGGCCACCGTAACACTGGACGGCTGGGCTACCAAAGCTGCATAGTCCACAGAACGCGCGACCACGCAAGCCTTCAACAAGCTTCAGCACCGCGCCCTATTCGGCGATATGGTGTCGCTGCGCGACACCCAGTTTCGGTCGGGAATATCTGTTATGCGCACCTCCGGGCCTGAGTGGCGCTATACGCAAGTGCCGGGTCTGTACGGGGCCACCGAGGGTCGCAGGTGACCACGCCCACCCTGGATCCATCAGGGTGCTCGATCCCGTGCGGTCGGATGTCAAGGTCCGGCGAGCAACACGGCATCACGTTGCGCGCACCCCCGCCGGGTCCAGCGGACCATCCCAGCTTCTTCTGTCCGGCGGCGGGGGTGCCCCGAGGCACCGTTCATCTACAGAAGTCCGAGCAGACCGTCACCAGCGACGAACTGCACAGCCGGCGACGGTAATCGCCGAACGCATCGGCCGGGAGCACGGTACCGTAGAACGTAACGAAGGAGATCCACCATGACCACGCCAAGCTCCACCCTTCCGAAGGTCGGTGCGTACGTCGTCGACGGTGCCCACACAGAAGTCGGCTTCGTCGCTCGTCACTTGGTGGGCACCAAGGTGCGGGGCCGCTTTGCCGAGTTTTCCGGCACGTTCACCGTGGCCGAGAATCCAGAAGCGTCCACCCTGGAAGCCGAAGTGAAGCCCGCCAGCATCCACACGAACCAAACGATGCGCGACGACCACTTGCGCACGAACGATTTCCTCGATGCCGAGACGTACCCCACCCTGACCCTCAAGAGCACGGGGCTCAAGAAGGTGACCGACACCGAGTGGAAGCTCTTCACCGACCTCACCATTCGTGGCGTAACCAAACCAGTGGAGTTCGATCTCGAGTTCCTGGGCGAGGGTGCCTCCATGCAGGAAGGCAAGACCGTGGTCGCCTTCTCTGCTACGGCCGAGATCGACCGACGGGACTTCGGCGTGAGCTTCAACCACTCCCTACTTGACGGAAGTGTCGTGGTGGGCAACAAGGTCAAGATCGAATTGGAAGTCGAAGCCAGCCTGGCTGAATAAGCGAGCACTATTGCTCGGGGCATCGTTTCCGGGCGGGAAGCTACCGACCCAGACCACACTCACACGACATCTCGACCGGGCCAGTCGAATACACACGTCGGTCCCAGAATCGCGCCCCGAAGACCTCGGCAGACCGCCCCGACCGTCGGAGCGGTCCTAAATTTAGGAGTCCGCACCGGGATCTGGTAAGTGTCGCGAGGTCCGTGATGGCAGACGGGCGAGCACGAGGAAGGCACCGCCGAGGGCGACGATGGCCCCGACGACCATCGACATCTCCGCGCCGCTCATGAACGCGGCGCGAGCAGCACGCGCCAATAGGGTGCCGGTGAGACCGCCGACGCTGCCCGCCACGGTGAGGGCACCGCCGAGGGAGCCCAGGATGGCGTGCCTGGCAGCTATCGGCACGTGCCGGGTGGCAAGCGCCGTGGTCATGTGATTCTGGTAGCGGGTCAACAACACGCTTCCGATCACGGCTACGCCGAGCGCGCCACCGACCTGGATGGCCACGCTGTTGGTCGCCGATCCGATCCCCGAGTCGCCCTGGGGGACCGAGCCCACAACGGAGTTTGTCGCGGTCGGTATCAGTAGGCCGGCCCCCAGACCGATGAACAGCATGCCGAGAACCACGTCTCCGTAGGTCGTGGCAACCGTGGGCGCAGCCGAGATTTGCCACAAACCACCTGCGATCGCCACCAGGCCGACGGCAACGGTGAACTTGATCCCGATGATGCGGGCGACGGCCGAAGACAACGGCGCGCTCACGCAGAGCACGGCGGCGATGGGCAGGATGCGCAGCCCGGCCTGGAGGGGTGAATAGCCGAGATCGAATTGCAGGAACTGCGTTTGCACGAACAGCGCCCCCAACAACCCGAAGACCCCGAGGCTCTCGCCCGCTGCGGCTACGGAGAATCGACGATCAGAGAAGAGCCCCAGCTTGAGCATCGGGTGACGGCTGTGGGCTTCCCAGGCGACGAAGGTGCCGAGAACAGCAAGGCTGGCCACTCCGACTCCGACCACGATCCCTGAGGTCCAGCCCTGGATCGGAGCCTCGATGATTGCCCAGAGCAGCAGACCCAGGCCGGCGATCGACAGCACCGCCCCACCGGGGTCCGGCCGGGCGGCGGTCGGGTTCTTTGAGTCCGGCACCAGCACCAGGGCTCCCACGAACCCGACGATCACGATCGGAACGTTGACCAGAAACACGGAGCCCCACCAGAACCTGGCGAGCAGCAAACCGCCGGCGATCGGACCGATCGCGATACCGAGTCCGCTGCTCCCGGCCCAGGCACCGATGGCTCGGGCCCGCTCCGTTGGGTCGCGGAAGACGTCGTTGACGATCGACAGCGTCGAAGGCACCGTCAGCGCCGCACCGGCCCCCATAACGGCTCGACACGCGATCAGCAGATCCACGGAACCCGAGAATGCGGCGCCGATCGATCCTCCGGCGAAGACGGTCAGGCCGATGAGAAAGACCCGTTTGCGCCCGAACTTATCGGCCAGGCTGCCACCGACGAGCAACAGCCCCGCCAAGACCATCGCGTAGGAGTCGACGATCCACTGCAGTTCGCTCGAGGTGGCGTGCAGCTTCCGTACGAGGGTTGGCAGGGCCACGTTGAGGATGGTGTTGTCCAAATTGGTGATCAGGACGGAGGAACACAGGACCACCAATGCGGCCCAACGGTGCGAACGCGACATCGTCGCTGGTCGCGTCAACAGGCTCACAGGCTCACTACATCTCAGAGGGCGTTAACGGGCCAGGGTCGAAGGGCACTTTGTCGTCGCGGTGCCATTGAACTCGCTTGATTCCGCTTTGGCAGCGAAGAGTCCTCGGAGAGCACTCGTGTTCTGAACGGCTTCGTGTCGCACCAGAACGACCCTCTCGCCGGGGCGTAGGGCGAGTAGGGATCGCACACCGATTCGGGTATCGGGGTCACGGCACATCGCCTTCCGGTGGTCGTTCGATAATGCCGCCGAACAGCGCAGGTGGCGTCCGGGTTGACCGATCGAACATGCCGGAAGGAGTGCGGGCCCACCGGAGCGAGGTTTCAGGTGCTCTAGTCGGTAATCGCTGAGAACCGCTGATCCAGGGTGGTCCGCCGTCGGACCGCAGTACTGCTGGACCCGCTGGTGCCCACACTGCTCATCGTTCGCGGAGCTTGTCCACGAGGTCTTGCAATCGGGCTCGCGTGCCTGGGCGCTCCCACTGCTGCGTCACAAGGGCATTAACCGCGGTCAATCGAACCTGATCGAGAGCTGGCGCTCGAAGGCTCTCTTTAGCAAGACGATACGCCTCAGGATCAAATTGCCCCAGGGTCGTAGCCACCGATACAGCGCGGTCGATGAGCTCGTTCGACGGCACAGCCTGATGGATGATTCCGAGCTCCTGGGCGCGCTGGGAGTCGAAGACCTGAGCACTGAAGATGACCTCATCCGCCTTGTTCCCACACGCTTGGCGCAGAACCTCGATCGCCATGGCGGGAAGCGCCACCCCAACACCGAGTTCGTTCGCGCCGATTCGAATGGTGTCAGCAGCGATGCGCAGATCGCACGCACAAGCGATGACACATCCACCGGCGATTGCGGCTCCATTGACAGCAGCGACTGTCGGCTTTGGAAAGGTGAAGACGTTCTCGAAGGTCGAGTGAAGGCCCGAGATCAGCCTGCCCACATAGCTAACGTCTTCAGCCAACAGCCGAGGAAGGTCGACACCAGCGGAAAAGACCTTACCGCTTCCGGTCAGAACGATGGCAGCGACGTCGGTGCGCCTTGCCAGCTCGTTTAGGTTTGTGGCGAGCTCGTCTAAGAGCTCGATATCGAGGGCGTTGACTCTTCCGTGTGCAAGTTCGACCACCGTCACGCTTTCGTGCTTGTACAGGTGGATCACACTATGACCTCCTCGGAATACGTCTGAGCTGTAGCAGGCGAGCGTGTAGGCCGTCAATACTCCGATCGCAGGAACGACCAGGCAGCTGGCGAAGCGAACAAAGAACGAAGGACCGGCGAGCGAGGCTACGCACGGTACTGGTGTTAATTCGAATTGTCCCCGATTCATCGCCGACGCGGCGGCGCGCCAGAATGAGGTGCACATCGGCCGTTAGGGGTGTGGGGGCAGCACGCTGAATTGGCGGGGAGCGTCGGGCTACGGCGTATCGCCCTCCCCTGACCGGTCGGTAATGCCGCCGAACTGCTCATGGTGGCGTCCGGGTTGACCGTCCGCAACTGCCGTTCCTGAAGGAGCGGGGCCGTGTCAAGGGGTGAGGCTCAGCTGCGACCTGCGTGATCTTCCACGACCGACCTGTGCCACGGCGCGACAAAGCAAGGTGTGGGGGAATACCAGTTAGATCTGGAGGGCTCCCTCTCCCCTTGGTGCGGGGTTCGGGGTTCCCATCACGGTGTCGGGGTTCTGACGCCGGCACCCGTAGGTCGCCAGCCATTCCTCCGTCGATCTCCGCGCATGATGGGGTTCGGCCACGTCCCGACGGGCTCAATCAGATTCTCGGCCTCGCCAGCGCACTGGGGGCCACGGCAATTCTCGAGCTCGCGCCGGGCCGTGTCCGATTCCGCTCACGCGGCCTCGAAGCGTTCGAGACAGCGAACCTCGCCGTCGCGAAGGCCGTAGTACACGAGGGTGAGGAGCTTGCGGGCCACGGCCACCCGGGCCTTGAACTTGCCGCGGCGCTCGGCGATGCGGACGAAGTCGGCGTGGAGCTTGGTCCCACCGTGGTTCTTCGAGATCGCCTCGATGGCCGCCCAGCGCACGATCGGTGACCCCTGCTTGGTGATCGGGCCTCGTTGGACCTTCTCGTCGGACTCGCGATGTCTGGGGGTCAGCCCGGTCCACGAGCACAACTTCTCGGGCGACTCAAAGCGACCGATGTCGCCGATCTCGGCCACGAAGATGGCCCCGAGCACCTTGCCCACGCCGTTGATGGCCATGATGGCTTGATAGCCGCGGTCGTCTTTGAGCTGGCGGTGGATATGGGCGTCGAGGCGACGGACTTCGGTGTCGTAGATGTCGATGAGGCCGCGCAGGCTGGCCAGGCGCATGGCGTAAGCCTCGGGGAGCACCAGGGCGTCGAGCTGCGCGGTGGATCTGGGCCTTGCAACTGCTGCGGTGGCGCACCAGGCGCAAGCGATAACGCACGAGCTCTCGCAGCTCCCGGGTCTCAGGCGGGGCGATCCAACCCTCGGACAAGCGCCCCAACCGGAGCATCGCGGCGAGGTCCTTGGCGTCGCGCTCGTCATTCTTTACCCGGCGGTTCCCCCAGTTGTTCCCAAGGGCATGGGCCAAATGGACATTGGCGCCGAGCTCTTCGAGGAGATCGGCCGCCCAATACCAGCCGTAGGTGGACTCCAGTACCACCTCCGGCTCGGGTCCGGCCTCGGCCATCGCTTCTGCGAGTTCGAACGGCTGACTCGGGATGCGCACACAGCCGAGCATCCCCCCGTCATCCGACATCCTGTAAATGGTCGAGCTGCGACGGTGCAGATCGATTCCAACGTACTGTCGCTTCATAGGGGCCTCCCTTGTCGCGGGTTGGTGTAGGAAACCCCGAGCTTTACAAGGCTCGGATCCCACGGGGAGCGGAGGCCCCGCTCCTTCATCACATCAGTTATTTCACCCCGCTGGGTGGCGTGGGACAGTGGCCTTACTGCACGGTATCGCTCGGACCCGGCGGTAGGTGGCACTCTTGCGAGCGTTGAGCCCCCGGGTTATTGGGATACGTTCACGTCGCCCGATAGCCGGCTCCGAACCGTTGAAGAGGCAGCCGCCTGATCCCGCAGCACCCCACTACTGGGTAGGGAAACGACTTCTCGGTGCCGTTGTCATCCATCCTCACCGGCATTCTCGGCTGGTTTCGTTCCCTGCGACTTGAGGTGAGTGTTGAAGAAGGAGACGATCCGCCGACGGGCGTCTTGAGCCGATAGCTCGTCGTAGCCGCCCCCGATTATCTTCCCCATCACTGCAAAGAGGGCACTGTCGTGGTTGTTGAGGAACGAATGCCCGGCATCGGGATATTCCTTCACGTCGTGGTCCACGGCAGCCACCGTCAGTGCCCGTTCCAGTCGGTCTGCTGCACCCCGTAGCGTTCGGTCCTTGGCGCCAAAGCTTCCGACGATCGGACAGGTTCCGGTCAGGAAACTGCCGGCGTCCTTTGGGATCTGTCCATAGTTGACGCTCGCTGCCGAAAACCTGTGGCCAGGGGCGAGCAAGAGCGCGAACCCGCCGCCCATGCAGTAACCGATGACGCCGATTTTTCCGGTGCAGTCGTCCTGCCCAGCTAGCCACGCACGAACTGCCTCCACGTCGTTGAACGCTCGGCCCTGTCGAGCCCGCAGATCGCGGAAGATGGAACGCAGACAGGTCATCTTGTTGCCCCAATAGAACAGGTCGGGCGCCGCGGCCAGGTAGCCCTCGCCAGCCAGCCAGTTGGCCTGGTTCTTCACGTCGTTGCTCATTCCTAGGGCGTCGTGGATGACGACAACCCCCGGCCACGGTCCCTGGCCTGACGGCGTAGCCAAGTAGCCCGGTAGCTCGAATGGAGCTGTGGGGATCTTCACCTCGGTCATCGCGTCTCCTTGTCTTACCTAGCAGTTCAGTGTTTGAGGAAGCCGTACAAGCTTATGTTCGGCTGTCGAGTGTGATCACATGCACAAAACATGGTGCCGCCATCATTCGGCGACCCGCGTCTAGAAGGTGTCACGGCTACGCATATCGAATGTCGCTCAAAACGCCGGTCGGTATGTACAGCAGACCCGGTGATCGGGGACAGCGCCTCCCGGGACTGTAGGCGGATCTTCGGGGACACTCGTGGTCGGCATGAGTGTCAGCCTCATTGCTTTGCAGACTGGTCTGGCGAAACTCGACGCGTGCCCTTTGTTACGTAGTCGAAGAAACGATGCGTCACGCCATTAGCAGTCCATTCGGCGCGCAAACGGGTCCGGCGCTCGACTCGACGGAGGGCAGAAAGTAATTGGCGGTTGACCTCGCGAACGTCCTCCCCTTCCATCCAAACATCGACATGGAAGCCGTCGGGCGTCTCAGTGACGATGCCCCCGACAAGTTGTTCGAGCAAAGGCCTGATCGCGGTGGGGCTGTCCGAGCTGACATCTGCAACGAGATGGAATCGGGTATTAGTAACTGTGCTATCTCATCACAGATTTGCCCCAGTGGCGGGGTTCTGGGAGCGATCTGGGATACCTCAGACTTTGCTCTCTCCAGAACTCGTAGGCCGGGTCACTTCGAACGACGCACGTGGTTTGCGGATCTACCGGCCGAGCGGTGGGGTGGCCCAGTGTGACGTAAGGTATGCCGAAGGACGAACTCGCTCACCTTGAGCTCGCTGCAGTCCTTCCAGCTCGGCATTAGCCGGAGTGGGGCGCGCCGAGCG
>Ga0208937_1001128_pt1 | contig 12725 bp, 12 predicted proteins | sample June2015DPH_11_5_FD_184705 | JGI IMG/M metagenome (GOLD analysis project Ga0208937, IMG submission 184705) | Peatland microbial communities from SPRUCE experiment site at the Marcell Experimental Forest, Minnesota, USA - June2015DPH_11_40... | ecosystem: Environmental > Terrestrial > Soil >...
CTCCGCAAAATCTTCGTCGCCGCACGTCCTGATCAAATAATCGCTTTCCTCGGACAACTCCTGTCGCCAAAACTACCCATCAAACCCCTGCGTTTCTTGGCTTTCCGATAGCGAGTCGAGTACTATGGTATCGGCGTCCGACTTGGGCTCTGACGCAATCTCGATGATACTCGCCGCACCTCAGGTCGCGCCGATTAGTCTTGCCTGAAGAAGATCAATCTTTGCTCTGCCGTACATCTGCCGCTTGACGAGCTTGAGCTTGGTGATCTGGCCTTCGGTTTGGCCGTTCGACCACGGCTGGACCAGGGCAGCGTGGACCGCTGCTATGTCTTTAGTGATGCCTGAGGCGAATGAGGCGATCAGGCTTTGGCTTGCGGCGGCAATCCATGGGACAAGATCGGCCTCGGTCCTTTGTTTGACCATGATGTGAAAGCGATCGGTGAGTGTTCGTGCAGCGACGAGCGTCGGCACGCCCGCCTCTATGGCGGCGATGGTTATCGTATCGGCTTTGCTCATGTGATCCTGTGCCGTCGTCATCAGCCGTGCGATCGTGCGGGCCGAGGGGACCTTTTGCAGTTGTTGATCGCTTGCCTTTTCGGCGCGACGACGCCGGGTCGCCCACTCGCTGACCACCCGCTGGGAACCGCGGAAGCCGTCGGATTTAAGCCGTCGCCACAGTTTGGCGGCGTAGCGACAGCCGCCGGCCCATTTGGCATCGAGCAGCGGCAGACATGCATCGAGCGAGCTTTGCCGCGTCCTGAATACGTCGCCTCTATCGCCCCGAAGGACCTGGCGGACGCGATTTCGACTGTGGCCGGTTTTGCGAACGATCTGCTTGATCGCCGCGCCGTCCTTGGCGAGCGCCAGGATTTTGGCAATGGTCTCTTCGCGTCGCAAATAACCTTCGTATTGCAGTCGTTCCGCGCAGGTCAGAAGTTCTGGATTGATCGTCGTCGCGCCGATGGCAGCACGGATCGGACGCATCGATTTACGGACGGCGCTCAAGAATGCCGAGCTGGCGTTCTCCATAAGATGCCAGCGATCGGCAACCTGGATGGCGCAGGGCAATGCCTTCGAAGCTGCTTCCCTTCTTCTCCACGTGCGGCTAGACCAAACCCTCATGGACTATGACTACGATTACTTTCCGCGCGGCAGGGTGAACTGGCGCAAGGAGGACGACAGATGGCTCCTGGTGCTCGATCGGAAGCTTAGTCGCGCGCCATACGTCACCCACATCGTGAACGCGTGGAAAATACCCCGAAGTCGCTTGCTCATTCTGACCGACGCTCACTACCGCAGCATAGCGCGCGTAGGGCCACCCCAATAGCGAACGCACGCCCGGGCTTCATGCGGGGGGATCGGGCCCGGAGTTAGGGGCTGAACCGACTCAGTTCTGATCTGGCGGGCAATCGACCTACCGCCCGAAATGCCATGGCCTCTTATGCGCCAGCAAATCCGGTGTTGATTTACAAGTGCTTGATTAAAGCAAGTATAATCAGTATGTTACTGTATAATATGCATGATTTTTCAATGAAAAGTCTTGCAGCCTGTCAACCTTTTCCTTATATTGGCGGCATGACAAAACTTCAGGCACTCAAGAAGCATCTGCGACCGGGCCGGGTCTATCGCCGCGAGGACCTGGCGCGCTGGTCGAATGCCGTCGATCGACACCTCAAACAATTGCAGGACGACGGGACGCTGACAAAGCTGGCCGGCGGTCTCTACGCCTATCCGAAAGATACTGTTTTCGGAAAAGCGCCGGCAGAGGACGACAAGTTGGTCGGCACGTTCCTGAAGGATCACCGATTTCTTCTGGCCTCGCCCAATGCTTACAACAGCCTTGGGGTCGGCACGACCCAGCTTTACAACAAGACTGTCGTTTATAACCACAAACGACATGGCCTGTTCTCCCTCGGCGGGCGGGCGTTCGACTTCCGCGTCAGACCGGCTTTTCCCAAGACGCTGGACAGGGAATTCCTGTTGGTCGATCTCGTGAATAACGTGGATCGACTCGCCGAAAGCAAGAACGAGTTGCTTGCACGCGTAAAGGAACGCGCCGAGACGTATGAAGTGCCCCGGCTGCAAAGGGCTGCGCGCGACTATGGCAATGTGCGCACGAAGAAGTTCTTCTCCGAAGCCTTGAAAGCGGACATGGCGGCTCATGTCCGCTGACTTTCTTCATAACCACCCGCAATTCCCTGAGCTGATCCGCATTGTCGCGCAACAAAAGGGCATCGATCCCGCCTTGGTCGAAAAAGACTACTGGATCATGCACTGCCTCTACGGCCTGCAGCAATTGGGCATGACGTTCGAGTTGAAGGGCGGCACGTCGCTCTCGAAGGGGTTTCAGATCATCAACCGGTTCTCGGAGGATATCGATATCCGCATCGAGCCTCCCAAGGACCAGGACGTCAAGACCGGACGCAATCATGACAAGCCCGCGCATATACAAAGCCGCAGGAACTTTTACGACTGGCTGGCAAAAAAAATCCGGATCAACGGCATCGAAAAAGTCGAGCGAGACACGGCTTTCGATAATAAGACGCTGATGAGCGCTGGCATCCGGCTTTTCTATAAAACCCATGCCAAGGCTTTGGCGGGCCTCAAGCCGGGCGTGGTACTGGAGCTCGGTTTCGACGACGTGACCCCCAACAGCAAAAAGGATATCAGCTCGTGGCTCTATGATTATGCAGCCGACAAAGAGTCGATCATCGACAACCGGGCAAAGGCTGTCGCTTGTTATGACCCCCGCTACACTTTCGTCGAGAAGCTCCAAACCGTTTCGACAAAATTCCGCCAGCAACAGGCGTCGCAGGAGTTTCCGATCAATTTCATGAGGCATTACTACGATGTCTACAGCCTGCTCCGACGCCCGGAGGTGCAAGCGTTCATCGGCACGGCTGACTATCAAGCGCATAAAACGAAACGATTCCGCGGCGGCGACAATCCCAACATCGCCCAAAACCAAGCGTTCATTCTGCTCGATCCCGAGACGCGCAAAGCCTATGCAAAGGCCTTTGCCGAAAGCTCCGCCCTTTACCACGGTGAAAAGCCGACTTTCGAGCAAATCCTCAAAGAGATCGGTGCTTGGATCGACCGGTTGTGAGAGAACGTTGAGCGCCATGAAGTGATTCCGGATGTGATCACTTGAATTGTGTCCGAGGCTTTGCCGGTCAGTGCCAAAAGCCAACCTCGCAGCAACGTTCCGGCAGCTTTCCACTGCGAGGCGTCTTTTTCGTCCGGCACGCCGCTACTCGTCACGCCGCATCGGCTAACGCGGTATGCTAGCGCAAACGTCACAAGCGGACTGACCGGAACGCACTTATTTAGGCGGCAGGACCATTTGACTCAAATCAAGGCGACCTGAGCTAAGGTGCTTACCGTAGTGCCCGGCTCAATGCGTGTGCTGGCGGCTGGTCGATCTGGCGGCATTGCGCCGCTGCCAGGCTCCATCACGGGAGGGTCCGAATCCATGAAGCCAACCGTGCATCGTTGGGCGGGCGCTATCGCGTCGGCCCTGTCGCTGAGCGCGCTACTGGCGGGCGGCGCGGTCGCCGCCGAGCCGCTCAAGATCGGTTACGTGATCCCGTTGTCGGGCAGCGCCGCTGCTGCGAGCGGCCAGGAGATGAGCCGGGGGACGCACCTCGCCGTGAAGCACATCAACGCCGCTGGCGGCGTTGCGGCGCTCGGCGGTCGGCCGCTAGCGCTCGTCGAGGTCGATTCGCGCGGCGATCCCAAGGTCGGCATTACTGAGACCGAGCGGCTCATCACGGTCGAGAAGGTCCCGGTGATGATCGGCGCGTTCCAGAGTTCTGTCACGTTCCCGGCCACCGCGGTTGCCGAGAAGTACGAAATACCATGGATCGTCGATCTCTCCGCCAAAGCCGATATCACCGAGCGCGGTTTCAAGTACGTGTTCCGGCCGACCCAGATTCCCTCGTCCGGCAATGCCGACAGCGTCGTCGATTTCGTGGCTTGGGCGGGCAAGCGCAGCGGCAGCATGGCGCGAACCGCAGCCATCGTGTTCGAGAACACGGACTGGGGCCAAGATCTCGCCCAGCGCATGCGCGCGCGTCTCAAGGAGCTCAGCATCGAAATCGTGCTCGACGAGGCCTACCCGCCGAATGCGCCCGATCTGCGCCCGCTCGTGCTCAAGCTCAAGGGCCGCGCACCTGACGTGATCTCCGTGACGTCTTATACGGCGGACGCGATCCAGATCTACAAGCTCATCGAGCAGATGCAGGTCGACGCAGTCGCGGTGATCGGCAGCGGGGCCGGGCAGGTCGATCCTTCCTTTATCAATGCGGTTGGCAAGCGCGGCGTCGACCTTTCCTTCACCACCAACGGCTGGGCCGGCTACGAATCCGCCATCACGACGCCGTTCGCCAAGCGCTTCTGGGATGACTACGTCGCCGAATACAAGTCCGAGCCCAGTGAGTTCTCGGTGGTGTCCTATTCGGTCGTATGGCTCCTGAAGGACGCGCTTGAGCGCGCCGGCAAGGACGACCCGAAGGCCATCCGCGATGCGCTCGCTGCCACCCGGATGGAAGGCAATGAAGTCACCAAGCTGCTCGGCTACGACGTGGTGTTCGACGCTAAGGGACAGAACGTCAAGAAGCGCTTCGTCGTGCAGCAGATCGCCGACGGCAAGTACCATGCCGTGTGGCCGGAATCGGTCGCCTCGCCGAACTACAAGATGGTTTGGCCGGAGCCGGCTTGGTCCGCCCGCAAATAGGCCGCGTTCGAACGCGCCGCCGCCACACACGGTGGCGGCGCCGATCCCTGGTCGCGTAAACGTCGCGCGGCTCCGCACGTCGGTTCCAGAGGCTTGGCGATGTCGACGACGACGATACTGCTCCAGGCGCTGCTCAACGGCGTCGCCAGCGGTTCGATCTATGCCCTAATCGCGCTCGGGCTGAGCCTGCAGTTCGGCGTGATGAAGATCATCAACTTCGCTCACGGGTCGCTGTTGATGATAGGGATGTACCTCGCTGTCTGGGCGACGCGCGTGCTGGGCGTGCATGTCCTGGTCATGATCCCGATCGTGACTGTGGTCCTGTTCGTCATTGGCTTCTTCATCCAGCGGTGGCTGATCGAGCCTATCTACCGCAAGGAGGCCACGCGCGAGCCCCTCGGCGTCCTCATCTTCACGACTGGTCTCTGGATCTTTCTCGACAACATGATGCTCATCCTCGCGGGACCCGATTATCAGTCCCTGTCTGGCCCGTGGGCGAACCAGGTCGTCATCTTCGGCAATCTCATCTTCTCCTATCCGCAGATCGCGGCTTTTGTAATTGCCACGCTGGTGTCGGGCGCGCTGGTGCTAACCCTACGCAGCACGCGGATCGGACGCATCATCCGCGCCACCGGCCAGGACCGCGAGGCCGCGAGCGTGCTCGGGATCGATAGCGCAAAGATCTACCAGCTCTCCTTCGCCCTCGGTCTGACACCGCTCGGCGTCGCCGGGTGCCTCTTGCTGCCGCTTTATCCGGTCAATCCCTTCGTAGGCGACGTCTTCGGTCTGCGCGCCTTCGTGGTGGTCGTGCTCGGCGGAATGGGGTCGATTGGAGGGGCGTTTTGGGGCGGGATCCTCGTAGGGATCATGGAATCCGTGGGCGCCCAGCTCATGCCGGTCCTGGTCACCGAGGCGCTGATCTTCGCCGTGTTCCTGGCGGTCCTGTATGTCAGGCCGGCGGGCCTGTTCGGGCTGGAGCACGAATGAAACATGCTTGCCCGCAGCCGTGCGCTCACCCTTCTTGCTGCGGCCGCGATCGTCGCGCTGCCGTTCGGAATCTCTAATCCCTACGCGCTGTCAATCATCATCCTGGCGTTGCTCTACGCCTATCTGGCGCTGTGCTGGAACATCATCGGGGGCATCGCCGGGCAGCTCTCGCTCGGACATGCCGCCTGGTTCGGCATCGGGGCCTACACCTCGACGGTACTGTTCCTCCACTGGGGCATCAGCCCCTGGATCGGGATGCTGGCGGGTGCCGTCGTGGCCGCCGCCGGGGCAGCCCTCATCGGCACGCCGTGCTTCCGGTTACGCGGGGCTTATTTCGCGCTGGCGACAATTGCGGCAACCATGATCCTGCGCATCCTCGTCGAGAACTCCAACGAATGGCTGGGCGGACCGCGCGGGCTCGATGTCAAGCTGCTGCGCGACGCCCCGCTGCAGTTCCAGTATACCCGCAAGGAATTCTATTACGCCATCGTGGTCGCCCTGACGGCCGCCGGCTTGCTCGTCAATCGCGCGGTCATGCGATCGCGCTTCGGCCACTATCTGGTGGCCATCCGCTACGACCAAGAGGCCGCGCTGGCGCTCGGCGTCGACGTGCAGAGATGCAAGGTGACGGCGTTGGCGCTCAGCGCCGCACTGACCGCGATCGGCGGGACCTTTTACGCACAGTTCGTGCTTTTCATCAATCCCGACGAAATGTTCAGCATCAGTCTCAGCATCCAGATCGCGGTGATCTGCATCATCGGCGGTCGCGGCACCCTGTGGGGCCCGGTGCTCGGCGCGCTCGTCCTGCTACTGGTCGAGGAAGCGGCTCGCCGGGTGACGGGTGGGATGGCCGGAGCCGACATGATCGTCTACAGCCTCGTCCTGATGATCGTCATCTCGGTCGAGCCGCGAGGCATGCTGGCAATACTCGATCGACTGCGCCCGCCATCGCGCGCGCAGCCGGCGGCTCACGGGGAGGTCCCATGAGTCTTCTCGAATGCCGGAACGTGACCAAGCATTTTGGCGGCCTGCGCGCGATCGAGGATCTGTCCTTTGCGGTGGAGCCGGGCGAAATCCTCGGCCTTATCGGCCCGAACGGCGCCGGCAAGACGACCCTGTTCGCCATGGCATCCGGCTTCCTGCCACCGACCGCAGGCGAAATCTTCTTCAAGGGACGCCGCATCGACCGGCGGCCACCCCCAGAAATCTGTCGCCGGGGCCTGGTGAGGACGTTCCAGATCGTGCGGCCGTTCGGCGACATGAGCGTCCTCGACAACGTGCTCGTCGGTGCGTTCCTGCGCCATAAGGACGTCGCGGAAGCGCGTCGTGTCGCGCTCGCCGTGCTGGCGGAGGTCGGCCTTGCCCAGCGCGCGGCGCAGGCCGCGAGGACCCTCACGCTCTCCGGGTGCAAGCGCCTCGAGGTCGCCAAGGCCATCGCCACGCAGCCCAAGCTGCTGTTGCTCGACGAGGTGATGGCCGGGCTCACCAAGGTCGAGATCGAGGAGATGATGGCGCTGGTGCGCCGTCTGTGCCAGGGCGGGATTACTATGGTGATGATCGAACACAACATGCACGCGGTGATGAACCTGTCCGACCGCGTGCTTGTCCTGCACCACGGCCGCAAGATCGGGGCCGGCAAGCCCGAGGCGATCGTGAACGATCCTGCCGTGATCGCCGCCTATCTGGGCGAGCGCGAGGACTGAACATGCTTGTGATCGAGAACGTCAGCTCCGGCTACGGCGACGTGAAGATCCTCTCGGACGTCTCGCTATTTATCGAGGAGGGCGAGATCGTCAGCATCGTCGGCGCGAACGGCGCCGGCAAGAGCACGCTGATCCGCACCATCATGGGCACGCTCCCATGCACGACCGGAAGCATCTGGTTTCTGGGCGCGCAGATCAGTGGCCGTCCTACCCACGAAATCGCACGGCTCGGCCTCACTCAGGTGATGGAAGGGCGTCGGTTGTTCCAGCACATGACGGTCGAGGACAACCTGCTGGTCGGGGGCGACAGCCTGCACGACGCGGGACGCCAACGGCGCAATCTGGAATGGGTGTACGCGCTCTTCCCCTGGCTGCGCGAGCGGCGCCGTCAGCTTGCACGCTCTTTCAGCGGTGGAGAGCAGCAGATGCTCGCGATCGGGCGTGCGCTAATGACGTCGCCGAAGCTTCTGCTGCTCGACGAGCCCTCGATCGGCCTTGCGCCCGTCGTCGTGAAGGACATCTTCGCCAAGCTTCCGGCGATCAATGCTGAGAACGTGACGATCGTGCTGATCGAACAGGACGTAGTGCGCTCGCTGCGCCTGTCGAAGCGCAGCTATGTCATCGAACAGGGTCGGATAATCATGCAGGGGCCAAGCGAAGAGCTCCTCGCCGACGACCGCCTGCGCGCCGCCTATCTGGGAATGTAAGGACGCCGCTGCGATGCTGACCACGGGTGATGCCTTACGGGTGAATGCGTTCAAGCATCCCGATGCGCCGTGCCTGATCGACGGGACGCGACGCTTCAGCTACGCGCAGGTCAATCGACGCGTGAACCACCTCGCCAACGGCCTCGCGGCGCGCGGTTGCGCACCCGGCGACGCCGTTGCGGTCTATGCACGTAATTCTATCGAGTACATCGAGCTGTTCCACGCCTGCGCCAAGCTAGGGGTGCGCATCGTCACCCTGAATTTCTGGCTGCGGCCCAACGAGCTCGAAACGCTCTTCAATCACAGCGACGCCACTTGGCTCGTCGTGTCGGAGACGACCCAGCAAGCGCTGGCGCACCTTCGTCCGCGCCTGACCAGGTTGCGGCCCGACGGGCTCATCGTGATCGGACGTCCCGCCGTGGTCGGCGCGATCGCATTCGACGACCTGCGCGCGGCCGACGAGGCGGAGCCGGGCACCCGGGTCGACCCGCAGGCGTCCTGTTGGATGATGTACACCTCGGGCACGACCGGCAGTCCCAAGGGACTTGTGCGCTCGTTTCTGCGCACGACGCTCTGCCTCTGGGCAGGTATGATCGAGTTCGGCTATCGGCGCGAGGACGTGTTCCTCGCGGTCGCGCCGTTCTTTCACGGCGTCACCTTTCTACCGCTGATGGTGATGCAGGCCGGCGGGAGCGTGTACGTGATGCCGGAATTCTCGCCCGGCGAGGTGCTCGACGTGATGCGCGCAGAGAAGATCTCATGCGGCTTCCTCGTGCCCACCATGCTGCAGATGGTGCTCAACCATCGGGGCGTCGGCGATAAGCGCTACGACGCACTGCGTGTCATGGTCACGGGCGGCGCCGCCTTGCCTACTTCAGTTAAGGAGGCAGTGGTGCGGCTGTTTGGCCTCGTCCTCTACGAATTCTACGGCGCCAGCGAGAGCGGCTTCCTCACGGTACTGCGTCCGGAGGACCAACTGCGCAAGGAGCGATGCTGCGGCCAGCCCTGCTTCGGCACCGAGATCGAGATCCGTAATCCGTCCGGCAGTGTGCTGCCACGAGGCGAGATCGGCGAGATCTTCAGCCGCTGTGAAGGCCGTTTCGACGGCTACTACAAGGATCCCGGACGTACGGCCGAGGTGCTCCGCGAGGGCTGGTTCACCGCTGGCGACCTTGGCCGCATGGACGAGGAGGGTTTCGTCTATATCGTCGACCGCAAGACCGACACGATCATCACCGGCGGCGAGAATATCTATCCGCGGGAGATCGAGGACGTGCTGCGCGATCACGAGGATGTCTGCGACTGCAGCGTAATCGGCGTACCGGATCCACTCTGGGGCGAGGCGGTGCTGGCGGCCGTCGTCCTGCGCGAAGCCGCGACGGTCTCGGCCGACGATCTAATCGCGTTCTGCAACGCGCGGCTCGCGGGGTTCAAGCGGCCCAAGCGCGTGGTCTTTCTTCCCGAACTTCCCAAGAACGCAGCAGGCAAGACATTGAAGGCGATGCTGCGTCAGCAATTTCGCCCATCATCAGGAGAGTGAGATGCAGGTCTATATCAACTACCAGAGGCGCCTCCGAGCCCTTCAGGAGGAACTGCGGCGCAATAAGGTGGACGTGCTCGTGGGCACGCGCTTGAAGACCATCACCCACGTCAGCGGCGCCTTCGTGCCCTGGCGGAGCGCGGTTGTCGTACCCGCCGAAGGCGAGATCCAGCTGATCACGGTCGGTATGGACGCGCGCCGCATAGCTGAGGAAGGCTGGCTCGACAACGTCATCGGTTACGGGATCAAGCCGATGATGCAGCTCGCCGTCGAGCGCATCAACGCGCTCGAACTCGCGCGCGGATGCATCGCGATCGAGGATGGCTATTCGTGGTATCTGCCGGAAGGCATGATCACGCAGCATGAACACCGCATGCTGGTCGACGCTTGCCCGCAGGCCACGATCGTGAATCTAACCCACCCGATCGACCTGTTCATGCTCATCAAGGAGCCCGAGCAGATCCAGCTCATGCGGCAGGCCACCGCGATGTGCGACAATGCGCAGGACGCGGTGCGCGCCGCCGCCCGCCCGGGCATGACCGAGACCGAGATCGCCGGGATCGCGGAACGGGTTCTGCGCGACTCTGGCAGCGAGTTCGCCTGGACCTTCACGGGCGGCACGGAAATCGCCTCGGGTCATCGCACATGGACGGGAGCGTGCACGCCTGCGACCCGCAAGATCGTGCAACGCGGCGAGTTCCTGTTGCTGGATCTGCACGGCATGTACGGGCTCATGCTCGGCGACGTCTCCCACAATGCCGTGATGGGCGAGCCCACCAAGCCGCAGCGCGATCTCATCGATGCCTATGTGCAGAGCTGCCGTTATCTGCTCGGCCAATTGAAGCCCGGCCGGACCATCGCCGAGGTAGCCCGCGAGGTGCGCCGCTTCGCCGTCGAGAACGGGTGGGGCGACGTGGTCCGCGGCTTTGGCCACGGCATTGGTCATTTCGGCAACGAATGGTTTCCCTCGTTCACCGACTTCGCGATGCCCTACGTGAGCGAGCCCAACTACACCATGCAGCCAGGATTCCTCGAGATCATGGCCGTCACCTGCAACAAGCCGGGCGTCGGCGGCCTGCGGTTCGAGCGCGCGGTTGTGATCACCGAAAGCGGGGCAGAATGTCTCTCGCACACGCCCGTCGAACCATGGATCTACGCGGACCGCGCCATCGCCGCCTAGGGGACCCGACCAAGCCGTCGTTCCGGCCAGCGACGGCGGCCTAATGGCGACGGCGTGAACATTGACGCGCGGCTCGAAAGGATCGCCAAGCCCGGCACCATCTGCCTCGACGAGAGCGGTCAGACCGGTCGCGAGGGATTTCGATTGAATTTACCAGAACTAAAATTTTTTCATTCGACTTCGGCCGACAAGAATCTTATGGTGTTTTTGCATCAAGAGTGGGGCTGACGCCCTCGCCAACCTGCCAAACCTGGGCAAGGTGGTTCCCGCAAGGGGATGCGGCCACTTCGGCAACGAAACAGGTCGCGCGAATGTCAGCCCTCCTCGGGAAACCGGTGGAGGGTTTTTGGATGTCCAAGTGTAAATCGGATGGCTGGGCGGCGGAGTCACCTCCTCCACCGGTGATTGTCTGCGTCCTCGTGGTCGATAACACGTTTGACGAATTTGAAGTCGAGATCTGCTGCCAACGAACCGATGGAGTTGATCGAGCTTTTTCAACCTCCAAGGACTTGAACTGGTTGCATGCTGAAAGGCCAAGCGAATTCACGTTAGCTTATTCTGCCGAGACCCTCTTGTTCCACATTATCTGGAGTTGCCTCTACTATGTCGGCGAACCGGTGGATGTCCGAGCAGGATTGCTCGCCAAGAAACACGTTGAGGCGATAATTAGTAGCGTTCGTCTCGAGATGGACGAAATCAAGAAAGAGAACGAGGTGTGGCGGGAAGCAGAAATCGTGACCAAGGCCGCCCAATTGGGACTTTCGCCAATGGCCTCATCTCTCGGCGTAGGAACCTGGATCACACGCTGTCCCGGAACAAACCATACTCTCGAACTGCAGCCAAAACGAAACCTGTTCTACTGCGGCTACTGCAGAGACGGAGGCGGCATAGACGAACTCGGCGAGTTCGCGGCACAGAGAAAGGAGTACAGCTGGCGGAAGAACCTGAACTGACCAGCTACGGAACCGTGCCTTACGCGGACGGGGGATTTAGTTCCAAATTGCCAGCCCGTGCAGATCGCAGAACTGGCTAAATCGGAGACTTAGTCTAATCGCTTATTCCCCTCATAAGCGAGAATGTCTGCTGCCTGTAGAGGCGTATAAGTTTCTTTTGAACCAAAGGTCAAAGAAACGATACGATCCTCCATACTGTGCACTTTTTTGATCCATGAAAATGCTGATACTGCCTCGCCCTGATAGTCATTTATCTCGTGAATGAACGCTATCCGCTCATTGCTTTTATATTTGTTGGCCAACTCTAGAATGGTGGCCACCAGCCAATGAAAACAGGCTGAAAACATCTTCCTCTTCTTAAAAGCCAGACCTTCATCTTTCCTACTTCTGGAAGATCCAGCAGGTTTCTGAACCGCAGGACTCGCATAAATAGGTATGGCCGCTTTTTACTGCCGTTGCGCCAATGGTACAAGGAAGCGCAAGGGGGTCTGGCTCAGCGGCCTGTAAGTTGCCCAAGGGTGTAATGGCGATCCCGATGAATACGATGCCGGCAAGAAAGAGGACAGTTTTTTTCACAGTGATGGTCTCCTTGGGATTAAAAGATTAGGTTTCTAAGCTGGCTCAGGTGAAAGTTAAAAAGGGGTGCCGGGCGGACGAACACACGGCAACGGTGCACTCCCGTAGTTATAGTGGCCGCTGAACGTCCCTGTTTGACGATTGTAAGTGTTGAGGTAATTATTATTGCCCCCTTTATCATACCAAGTTACCGCATCATCCGTTATTTGTGCTGGATCATAGTACTCGACGCGGTTGGATAAGGCGTTGAGTTGATTCATAAAAGCGATTCTTTGCCTGACAGCACAGGATCGCGATCATGCAATCGATATTCTCGAACGCCTTATCCAGGGCGGTAGCCAAAC
>Ga0208937_1001131_pt1 | contig 12689 bp, 10 predicted proteins | sample June2015DPH_11_5_FD_184705 | JGI IMG/M metagenome (GOLD analysis project Ga0208937, IMG submission 184705) | Peatland microbial communities from SPRUCE experiment site at the Marcell Experimental Forest, Minnesota, USA - June2015DPH_11_40... | ecosystem: Environmental > Terrestrial > Soil >...
GGGATTGCCATCATCATCGCCGCACCGATGTTGCCGGCCTCGATCGTGATCGCGGTCGGCGCTTTGCTGATCGCAGGATTGATCGGCGTGTCGCTGTACTTCTTCGTCGCGCACAACCTGCTCATCGACTTCACTTATCCGCTGATGTCGTTCTGGTTGATCTATCTCGTGCTCACCTTCGTCAATTATTTCCGCGAGCAGAAGCAACGCCAGCAGATTCGCTCCGCGTTCGGTTTTTACCTGTCGCCGCCGCTCGTCGAGCAGCTGGCAAAGTCGCCGGAGAAGCTGGTGCTCGGCGGCGAGGAACGCCGCATGACCATCCTGTTCAGCGACGTGCGCGGCTTCACCACCATCTCCGAGCACTACAAGGACGATCCGCAGGGCCTGACCCGCTTGATGAATCGCTTCCTCACGCCGCTGACCAACGCCATCATCGAGCGCAAGGGCACGATCGACAAATACATCGGCGACGCCATCATGGCGTTCTGGAACGCTCCGGTCGACGACGAGGAGCACGAGGCCAATGCCTGCGACGCGGCGTTGGAAATGCTGGCGCGCGCCGAAGCGCTCAACGTCGAGCTCAAGCGCGAGGCCGAAGCCAATGGCGGCGTTTATATGCCGCTGCGCATCGGCATCGGGCTCAATAGCGGTCCGTGCGTTGTCGGCAATATGGGTTCCGATTTCCGTTTCAACTATTCGGTGCTGGGCGACACGGTCAATCTCGCCTCGCGGCTCGAATCGCGTACCAAGGATTATCGCCTCTCAATGGTGATCGGCTCGCGCACCGCCGAAGGGGCGAAGACGAAGTTCGCTACCATGGAGATCGACCTCATCCAAGTGAAAGGCAAAAAGCAGCCCGAAGTGGTGTTCACCGTGCTCGGCCGGGCCGAAGTGAACGACGACCCGCGCTGCAAAGACTTGCGCGATCTGAACGCGGCGATGCTGGCGACGTACCGCAAGCAGCAATGGGATGAAGCGAAGAGCCTGATCGATCGCTGCCGCAAGCTCGCCAACGGCTTCGGCGTCGATGGCCTCTACGACATGTATGTCGAGCGCATTGCGGCGCACCGCGCCGACCCACCGCCGCCGGACTGGAACGGCGTCTACGAAGCGCAATCGAAGTGACGTAACGCAGAGCGGCTCATTTGGGCGCGCGCTTGGCGAGGATACGCTGCAAGGTGCGACGGTGCATGCTGAGGCGGCGCGCGGTTTCCGAAACGTTGCGCCCGCACAATTCGTAGATGCGCTGGATATGCTCCCAGCGCACGCGGTCCGCCGACATCGGATTCTCCGGCGGCTCGATCTTCTTGTTGTCGAGCGCGAGCAGGGCGGCAACGACGTCGTCGGCATCGACCGGCTTGGCGAGGTAATCGACGGCACCGAGTTTGACCGCATTCACCGCGGTGGCGATGTTGCCGTAGCCGGTAAGGATGATGGCGCGCGCTTCCGGCCGGCGCTTCTTCATGGCCGAAATGACATCGAGACCGTTGCCGTCGCCGAGTCGCATATCGACGACCGCGAAGGCGGGCGCCGCCTTCTCGACCTGCAACAGACCGTCGGCGACCGACTCGGCGGTGGTCACCACGAAACCTCGGCCTTCCATGGCGCGGGCCAGCCGCTGCAGGAACGATTTATCGTCCTCGACGATTAGGAGGGTACGCTCGCCCGACAGCGGCGCCGCTGATGGACGGCTCGTGGCGCCGGTCATCACATTGGTCATGGCAATCTACTCCACCACAGCGCCGCCCCGCTCTTGCCTGATTTAAGAAACCGGCGCGGCCCGCTCAAGAGGGGCCGCCGCCAGCGGCCGCTCGAAATCCGCACGACTCCAGGTGATGGTAACCAAGGCCCCGTGCCGGGGGGAGGCCTGATTCTTCAACGAAAGCCTGGCGCCGGAGCGTTCCAGCAAGGTCTTGGCAATGAAGAAACCAAGGCCAAGCCCGAACACCTCCTCCTCGTTGTCCGGCCCACGCTGCCCGGGCCGCCGGTGGGTCACGTAGGGGGCGCCGATGCGGTCTAGCACTTCGGGGGCAAAGCCCGGCCCGTCGTCGCTGATCGTGATGCTCACCTCTTCGGCGGCCCATTGCGCCAGGATGTCGACCTGCTTGTTGGCAAAATCGACCGCGTTCTCGACGAGGTTGCCGAGACCGTAGCGGATCGCCGGATTGCGCGCGCCGAGCGGCTCCGCCGTGTGGTCGGCCGGAAGCGTGACAACGATCGAGACGCCAAAATGACGATACGGCGCCACCGCTTCCTCGATCAGGGCGGAAAGCGGCACCCGATCGAACGGTTCACCGGTGGGAAGTTCGGTGATTTTGGCAAGAATCTCCCGGCAGCGCTGCGCCTGTTCGCGCAGCAATTTCACGTCTTCGGCATAGGGCGAATTCGGTTGCAGCGCGCGTTCGATCTCGCGTACCACCACGGTGATGGTGGAGAGCGGCGTGCCAAGCTCATGCGCCGCGGCGGCGGCAAGGCCGTCGAGCTGAGAAAGATGCTGCTCGCGCGCCAAAGCGAGTTCGGTTGCGCCCAAGGCATCCGAGAGCTGGCGCGCCTCCTCGGCGACTTGCCACGTGTAGACGCCGATATAGCCCATCGCCAGCAGGATCGAGAGCCAGACCCCGACCGTGTAGATTTCGGGCAGCTCCAGCTGATCCTCGGTGTCCCAGGGCAACTGGTAATGAAAGAATACCAGCACAGTGGCGCAGACCATGGCGAAGATGCCGATCAACAACGTCATGCGCGGCGGCAGCGCCGTCGCCGAGATCAGCACCGGCCCGAGCAGCAAGAAGGAAAACGGATTTTCCAGGCCGCCGGTGAGGTAGAGGAGCGCCGCGAGCTGGGCGATGTCGAACCCGAGCAGCCACGCGGCGCGGTCGGGCTCGAGCCACTGCGTCTGGCGATAGACCACCCCCAGCGCCACGTTGAGGAGCGCCGCGAGCGCGATCACCGCAAGGCAGGGCCAGATCGGAACATCGAATTCGAGGCCGAAGTGCACCCCCAGGATGGCCACGAACTGGCCGAGCACAGCGAGCCAACGCAGCCGCAGCAGCGTCTCTAGCCGCACGTTGCGGGGCCGGTGATGCGTCCTTGGCGTGCCCAACATGACGTTATTGTAGCGATGGGCCGGGTCTAATCCAAACAAGCCACCCCGGCGGCTTCCAGCAGCCGCACCCTACCGGCCGCCGGCACGCCCATCACGGCTGCCAAGCGGAGGTCGTCGTGCTTGCCTCGGCCGCGGTGGGGCGCGCTTTTTCGATCACCCGATAAAGCGCACGTAGAACTTCGGCGACGCCGTCTCCGCTCACCGCCGAGACGACGAGCGGCTGCTTCTTTGCCGCGCGCTTGAGCCGCGCCAACTGCTGCTTGATGTCATCGGCGCTCAGCGCGTCGGCCTTGCTCAGCGCGACGATTTCCGGCTTGTCGGCGAGACCGTTGCCATAGGCGGCAATTTCCGTGCGCACCGTCTTGTAGGCCGCACCGGCGTCGCCGCCCGTTCCGTCGACGAGATGCAGCAGCACCCGGCAGCGCTCGACGTGGCCGAGGAAGCGGTCGCCGAGGCCGACGCCCTCATGCGCGCCCTCGATCAAGCCTGGAATATCGGCCAGCACGAATTCGCGGCCGTCGATCTCGACGACGCCAAGCTGCGGCTGCAGCGTGGTGAACGGATAATCGGCGATTTTTGGCTTCGCCGCGCTGACGCGAGCGAGGAACGTCGATTTCCCGGCATTCGGCAGGCCGACGATACCGGCATCAGCGATCAGCTTCAGCCGCAGCCGGATCGTGCGCTCTTCGCCGGGCTGGCCCGGATTGGCGCGGCGCGGCGCGCGGTTGGTCGAGGACTTGAAATAGGCATTGCCGAAGCCGCCGTTGCCGCCGCGCGCCAGCACGGCGCGCTGGCCGAGTTCGGTGAGATCGGCGAGAAGGGTCTCGCGGTCCTCCTCGTAGATTTGCGTACCGACCGGCACCTTGAGCACGGAGTCGGCGCCGTTGGCGCCATGGCGGTCCTTGCCCATGCCGGCGTGCCCGTTCTTGGCAAAAAAGTGCTGCTGATAGCGATAGTCGATGAGCGTGTTGAGGCCTTCCACCGCTTCCACGATCACGTCGCCGCCCTTGCCGCCGTCGCCGCCATTCGGACCGCCGAACTCGATGAATTTTTCGCGCCGGAACGACACGCAGCCGTTACCACCGTCGCCAGAGCGAATATAGACCTTAGCCTCGTCGAGGAATTTCATCGGAGATTATATGGGATGCCGTGGCCGAACCCGCCTGTTCGGCGCAGCGCAGCCCACAATACAACATGGATGCAATAATAAACTGGAGGAATCGGGACGATCGTCAATCGGAAGCTTCGCCGGGAGGGGCCAGGTGGGGCCTTGCCTCACTGCTGCGGCCCGATAGGCCGCTCCCGACGCGCCGTTCGCAAAACGCCGCTACGCCACAGCCCGAACGGTACCGCGGCGATTATCGCGGCTTGACTGGCCCGGGGGCATGGCACCTCCATTCATCGTCCATTTGCGGGGGGCGAAACGCGAAAGAAGCGATCGCCACCCGTTATTATCGTCCTCCTCCGGCCTGGCACTGTCAACAACCCCCCCGGTAGGTACCCAAGGGCGCGAATGCCATGCCCATCACGCCACGCGCCGCACCGGGCCCCAGCGCTTGAGCGACGCCCATAATCCGCGGTCGAGCCGGAAGCGGTCGGCCGGCGCCGCCGAATTGATGGCGCGGATGCGCGCCAGGCGGACGCCGGTCCACTGGAAGGCGCATTTCTCCAGCACCCGGCGTGACGCCGGGTTGCTGACGCGGGCGCCGGCCTGCAACGCCTCGTGCTGCAGATCGCCGAAGGCGTGGTCGATCAGCGCGCGCACCGCCTCGGTGGCGAAGCCCCGCCCCCAATAAGACACTCCGAGCCAATAGCCGAGCTCGGGACCGTCCTCGCGCGGATCGATGCCGCAGACGCCGATCAGCGTGTCGTCGAGCGTGATGACGAGGCAAGCCTCGCCCTCGCGCTTGTTGACGCTCGCAACGAAGCGTTCAGCGTCGCTCACGCCATAGGGATGCGGAAGGCGCGCCGTGTTCTCGGCGATGCGACGATCGTTGGCGAGGAGCGCAATCGCTGTCACGTCCTCGGGACGCGGCGGGCGCAGCGTCAGCCGCTCGGTCTCGAGAATGGGACTCCTGCGTTCCCGCCGTGCGTCCACCAGCACTTCTTCCGACAGGCTCATCTTTGGGCTCCTGCAGAAAACCGAAAGGGGGAGCCGGCATCCCGGTCTCCCCCTTTTCGGAGCCCATTGGGCCCGCCGGTTCGACTGGATGCCGGCGGACTCATATGATCCACCGTGTTACTGGGCCGCAGCCTCCGTCATCGGACGTACCGATACGAATACGCGGCCTTTGGTTTTGGCCTGGAACTCAACGCGGCCGTCGATCAATGCAAACAGCGTGTGGTCCCTGCCGACGCCGACATTGCGCCCCGGGTGCCATTTGGTGCCGCGCTGACGCGCGATAATATTGCCGGCAACGACCTCTTCGCCGCCGAAAATCTTCAGTCCCAGCCGCTGGCCGCCGGAATCACGGCCGTTGCGCGAGGACCCGCCTGCTTTCTTGTGAGCCATTGCTGGCCTCCGAACCTTTCTTGCGTGCCACCTATACCCGATTCATGACAAAAGCATCACCGCTTTCGTTCACTTCTTTTTCTTGCCCTTGGCCGCAGGCTGCTTCCCTTTGGCCGCAGGCTGCTTCCCCTTGGCCGCGGGCTTTTTGGCCTGCGGCTTGGACTTTGGCTTCGTCTTTGCCGGAGCTTTGCGCGTTTTCGCCATGGCTCCCTCCGACGCGGCGGGCGCAGTCTCGGACCCCGTCGCCCCGGCATCGTCCGTGGCTGCCGGTCCAAGCGCCGGCGCGCGTTTCGGCCGCGGCGGCACCGTCTTGCTCGGCTTCTGGCCGTCGGTGAGGATCTCGGTGATGCGCAACAGCGTGAATTCCTGGCGATGACCGCGCTTGCGGCGGGAATTCTTCCTACGCCGCTTCTTGAAGGCGATGATCTTGGGACCACGCGCCTGGTCCAGCACCTCGGCCGCGACCGTCGCGCCGGCGACGGTCGGAGCGCCAAGCGTCACGCTGTCGCCGCCCACGAGCAAAACCTCGCCGAACTCGACGATCTCACCGGGCGCGCCCTTGACCTTGTCGACCTTGAGCACATCCTCGGCGGCCACCCGGTATTGCTTGCCGCCTGTTTTGAAGACCGCGAACATCTTGCGTCCTTGTGTTCGATCCCAGGTGTCGCGAAAGCTCGCAACCGCTTGCCGCACGCTTTCGTGCAAGGACCCAGGCCACCGGCAAATTTATGATTCTAATGCGATTTTGGATTTAACCTGTAAATCCACCGCATTAGTGCTCGGAACCGGACCGGCATTTTCCAGTCGAGTCTGCTGCTGGTAGAAGCACGTGCCGGCAGACGTTAACCGTGCCGCCCGGCAACGCGCGCGGTTCTTATGACGGCACCATAAGTCTCTGTCAAGAAATGCAAAGCCGCCACTGCGCCCGGCCATGCCGCAGCCCCGCGCGCGGACAAGGCTCCGCGTCCTGTGATAGGACGGCGGACAGCAAAAAGGAGCTTGGCATGGCCACGAACGCAACGCCGGACAGGCAGAAAATCGGTTGGATTGGCGCCGGCCGCATGGGCACACCCATGGTCGAGCGGCTGATCAAGGCGGGCTACGATGTCGCGATCTGGAACCGCACCCGCGCCAAGGCCGAGCCGCTGGCTCAGATCGGCGGCAAGCTCGTCGATCATCTCTCCGATCTCAGGAATGTCGACGTGCTGTTCTGCATCGTCGCCACCGGCAAGGACGTGCAGGAGGTCCTCTACGGCAACAACGGCGTCTGCAGCCAGGGCGGCAAGCTGCCGCCGATCGTAGTCGATTGCTCGACCATCGCGGTCGAGGTATCCGCTGCGATCCGCGCCAAGCTCAAAGAGCTCGGCGCCGAGTTCGTCGCCGCCCCGGTGAGCGGCAATGCCAAGGTCATCAAGGCCGGCAAGCTGTCCGCCGTCGTTTCCGGCACCGAGGCGGCTTGCAAGGCGGCGATGCCGCTCATCGAAGTATTCGCGCCGCGCGGCGTATCCTATGTCGGCAACGGCGAACTCGCCCGCGTCTGCAAGATCGCCCACAACGTCATGCTCGGCGTCGTCATCGAAAATCTGATCGAGATGACGCTCCTGACCAACAAGATGGGCGTGCCGCGCCACGCGTTCCTGGCCTTCCTCAACAACGGCGTGATGGGCTCGATGTTCACGCGCTATAAATCGCCGGCGCTGGTCAATTGCGACTGGACCACGACGTTCACGCCGGAATTGTTGCGTAAGGACCTCGACCTCGGGCTCGATCTCGGCCGCGAGATGGACGTGCCGCTGCCGGTGACGGCGGCCGCGCGGGAGGTGCTGCAAAACCACTTTGGCGTCGCCACCTTGCAGCGGAACCCGGAGGAATATCTGCAGAAGGATTTCGCGGCGCTCGCCGAGACCATGGCGCTCGCCGCCGGCATGAAGCTCGAAAGCGAGAACAAGAACGTGCCGACCGGTCTGGAGTCGTAATTCCCGACGACTTAAGATGTTGCCTCTCACTCCTGTCGGTGGTCCATGAGACTCGCGCTTAAAGCCATCTTGATAGTTGGTGGGATAGCCGCGGTCCTGATCGGGCTCGCCCATATTGCGCTTGGTCCGGCGTCGATCCCCGGCTCGCTACCCGTATACGCGACCATGGACAGCGAAGACAGGTTCTACGCGGCCATTTTTTTGGGATTTGGTGTATCGATCCTTTGGTGCGCCCAATCGATCGAGCAGAGGGGCCGGGTCATACGATTTCTGATTGCTGTATTTTTCCTTGGAGGATGTGCGCGGGTGATCTCGATGATACTGGTCGGCCCGCCCAACCACCTTTTCCAGGCTCTGATGGCGGTGGAACTTCTGCTTCCGCCTGTGGTCTGGCTTCTGCTTGCTCGCGTAGAGCGTCTGGAGAATCGATAAGGCGCCGCGCTACTTGACCTCGGTGTGCGCGCTGATCGCCATCAGCCATTGACCATTGCGCTTCACCCACACCCGCGCGGCGCGGTAGGGCGGGTGTGAATTATCGGGCGCGGTCTCGGTGGTGATCATCACCGCGCCGTCGCCGTAGACCGCAAGCCGCAGCGTCTGGATCTCGCCGACCGCCACGGCGGCATTGCTCTCCCTTTGGCGCTCGATCGCGGCGATCCGCCCGGATTTCGCGACCGGCGCGCGGCCGCCGCCGTAGAGCACGAACTCGTCGGCGACGTGCTTGGCCCATTCGCTGGCGTCATGGGCGACGATGGCCGTCACGATGGCCTGGTAGGTGTTGGTGATGTCCTGCTCGGCGGACGAGCGCACGCGATAGGGGATCGCCTGGCAGGGATTCCTGCATTCGTGTTGTTTCGGCTCACCGCCGGCCGCGGCCGCAGCCGGGGCGGCAGACGGCCGCTCGGTTGCCGCGGTCGCGACGTTCTGCATCAAGAGCGCGCGCCAGCTGCCCTTCTGCCTGGCCCAGATGTCGAGGAAAAACACGTCGGTGTTGTCCGCCGCTTTGCGGTACCCGGTGACCGTGGCGAGCTGGCCATAGCTGCGCACCTTGGCGTCGGCACTGGCAGCGGCAGCGACGCTCTTGATCTCGCCAAGAAAATCCCTGCGCACGTAAATCTTGCCGCCGGCGTCGACGAAAGTGAATTGCAGCGCAAGGAGCCGGCGGACAGCCGCCCGGTCGCCGGCGCGCATGGCCTCGCCGAGCGACGAATCGGCCGCCAGCACCGGCCCTTCGTCGGCCGCAACCGCCTGGGCTTTGGGTTGCGCCTTGGGTACCGCGAAAGCCGCGATCAGCACCACGGCGGCCAGCGCGACGAGCCATCCCCAATGCAGAATCCGGCGTAACGCCGCTGATATGGCCGACTTTCGCCGCTGCATGGCCCCCGCCGTAGCGCCTCTCCCAACCTCGAACGCCGACGCTTTAGGCCGCCCCAGCCGCCGTCGCGCGCGCACCTTGGCATTTTCGCGTAACGGCGCTCAAGGCGTGGACCGCTCGCGCGACGACGCACTTTTGGCAGGCGCGGCGTGGGAGCGCTGCGGTCAAGACATGATCAGCGGCAATGGCCGTGCCGGCAATGCCGGTAGCTCTTCCACCGATGTGTCCGATACCTGTGGACCCGGTGGCCATGCGACATCGCCAAGCGGCAAGCGGCGCTGAGCTGGGCGTGCTTGGCCTTCATGCATGCCGTGATCCTGGGCACATCTGGGACGAATTCGGAGCACAGCCGCATCGCATCGGGCGTGCAAGCCTGGCGGGCCTCATCGCTGCCCTGGGCAGCGGCTGGGTTGAGGACAGCAAGAAGCGCGACGACCGGCAACACCAGCCAGCAGACGAGACGCATGGTCCGCAGCATATGTTTCGTTCCCTCGTTTCGTGCGGGTTACTCCCGGACGCCGTAACCTAGCGGCGCGCTGGCGCGCCGTCGATGGTCGAAAGGTGCGCGGCCCGTCCAATCCACTACCCAATGAAACCCCCATTTGATTTCGAAGTTCCACGGAACCATTCTGTGGATGCCAAGGTGAGCCATGCGAACCCCAGTCTTGCGCACCAAAGTCGTCATCATCGGCGCCGGGCCGGCGGGCCTGCTGCTCGGCCAGCTCCTGCACAAACACGGCATCGATAACATCATCCTGGAACGGCAAACCGGCGAATACGTCCTCGGCCGCATCCGCGCCGGCGTCATCGAACAGGTCACCATGGATCTGCTCGACCAGGCCGGCGTCGGCGCCCGCATGCACAGGGACGGGCTCGTGCACGAGGGGGTGCAGATTTGCGTCGACGGCAGCCGCCACCGCATCTCCTTCAAGGAGCTCACCGGCAAGGCGGTGATGGTCTACGGGCAGACCGAGATCACCAAGGATCTGATGGACGGCCGCGCCGCGGTCTGCGCGCCCAGCATATACGCGGCTCACGACGTGGCGTTGCACGATATTTTTACCGCTACGCCGCGGGTGACCTTCCGTGCCGACGGCAAATCGCAGGAGATCGCGTGCGACTTCATTGCCGGCTGCGACGGCTTTCATGGCGTCAGCCGCCAGAGCGTGCCCGCCGGCGCGATCACCATGCACGAGCGGGTCTACCCGTTCGGCTGGCTCGGCATTCTCTCCGACACGCCGCCGGTCTCCGAGGAGCTGATCTACGTCCGCCACCCGCGCGGCTTCGCGCTCTGCTCGATGCGCTCGCCGACGCGCAGCCGCTACTATCTGCAATGCAGTCTCGCCGAGGATACCGATGCCTGGCCGGATGAGCGCTTCTGGGCAGAGCTCAAGCCCAGGCTCGATGCCGAAGCCCGCGAGCGTCTCGTTACTGGTCCATCCATCGAGAAGAGCATCGCGCCGCTGCGCAGCTTCGTCGCCGAGCCGATGCGCTTCGGCCGGCTTTTCCTCGCCGGCGACGCCGCCCATATCGTGCCGCCGACCGGCGCCAAGGGGCTTAATCTCGCGGCGAGCGACGTGCGCTACCTCTCGCAGGCGCTGGTCGAATACTACGCCGAGAAATCCGAAGCCGGCATCGATCGTTATTCCGCGCGCGCGTTGGCCCGGGTGTGGAAAGCCGAACGTTTCTCCTGGTGGATGACGACGCTATTGCACCGGATTTCCGAAAACCCGTTCGATCACAAGCTTCAGCTCGCCGAGCTCGACTATTTGTTCCGCTCGAAGGCCGCGGCAACGGCATTCGCCGAGAACTATGTGGGACTGCCGTATTAGGGCATTGCTCGATAGCTGAGCGCCGCTCGCGTGGGCCAGGTCGCCGCGCGCGCCAAAACGCTAACCTTGCGTCCCTGTCGGGAGAACCTTAACGCGCTGCGCGGCCTGAGCTGCCAGGGTCTTCAATTGCGCCACGGCGTGGTTTGCAAGGAACGCGGCAAATTCGTCAGCTGGCACCGGCTTGCTGATCAGATAGCCCTGAATCTCATCGCATTTGTGCGCACGCAGAAACGCCTCTTGTTCGGCGGTTTCGACCCCCTCGGCCACGACGGTGAGATTGAGCGCTCGGCCGAGCGCGATGATGGCGTCGGCGATGACCTTGTCTTCGCTATCATTCATGATCTCGCGCACAAACGAGCGATCAATCTTGAGGGCGTCGATCGAGAATTTCTTGACCAGCGACATCGACGAATAGCCGGTGCCAAAATCATCGATTGCGAGCGTGATTCCGAGACTCTTGATCGCTTCTAGCACGCGCACCGTCCGCTCAACGTTGTGCATCACCATGCTTTCGGTGATCTCAAGCTCCAGCAGTTGTGCTGGCATGCCGGACTTTTCCAGGGCGGCGCGAATGTCATGGAGCAGGTTGGGATCGGCGAACTGCCGTGGCGACAGGTTTACGGCAATCCGTATCGCCGGCAGGCCCTGGCGCTGCCACGCCATGTTCTGCGCGCAGGCGGTCTCAAGCACCCATTTGCCGATCGGCACGATCAGGCCGGTCTCCTCGGCGAGCGGGATGAAGCGACTCGGTTGCAACAGCCCGAGATCGGGATGATGCCAGCGCAGCAGAGCCTCGACCCCGGAAATGCCGTCGTGGCCGAGATCTCGCTTGGGCTGATAGTAGAGCACTAGCTCGTTGCGCTCGAGCGCCCGCCGCAGACTGGTCTCTAGCATCAGCCGCTCGATCGACTGATTTTTGATCTCCCGGGAGTGGAATCGGCATGCATTGCGACCGTCTTCCTTGGCCGCATACATCGCCGCATCCGCATTCTTGATGAGCGATTCCTCGTCCTGTGCGTCGGACGGGAACAGTGAAATCCCTATGCTCGCCGTCACCCGGCACTCTTGGCCGTGAATCGACAATGGCTTGACCACGGTGGAAAGGATTTTTCGCGCGACTGTCGCAACCTGGCTGGCATCGGAAACTTCGCGCAGCAGTATGATGAACTCGTCGCCGCCGACGCGCGCGACGATGTCGCTCTCGCGCACGCACTGATTGAGGCGCTTGGCAACGTCGCTGAGCAGGGAATCTCCGGCGGCGTGGCCGAGCGTATCGTTGATGATCTTGAAGCGGTCGAGGTCGACGAACATAACAGCGAATTCCTGACCGTAGCGCCGCCCGACCTTGACCGCATCACTGACGGCTTGGCCGAACACCAGGCGGTTGGGCAGTCCGGTGAGCTCGTCGTGGGTGGCCAGAAACTGCGCGCGCGCCTCGGCTTGCTCGCGCTCCGTCACATCCTCAAAGATCACCACGACCCCGCCATCCGGCATCGGCTGATGGGACAGCGCGATGATCCGACCATCAGGCAATGGACGTTTCAAGTGGCTGACGACGCCGCTGGCCAGCCAGGTCTCAATTTCGGCCACCATCTCGGCGACGGTCCGGTCAGGATGATTGCCGCGGGCGGCACTCAGCTCGATCATCTGCCGCACGGTGATGCCCGGTGACAGCACTTCCGCCGCAATCCGGTAGATTTCGCAGAACCGTTTGTTCCAGACCAACAGCCGGCGCTGGGCATCGAACATGCAGAGGCCGTGCGACATATTGGCGAGCGCGGTGTCGAATCGGAAGTTCTGTTCCGCGAGCGAGTGGGCAAGCTCGCCTTTCTCCCGGGTCGTCAGAAGCAGGCGGAGGCGATGCCTAGCCAGATATTGCACGATCTCGATG
>Ga0208937_1001132_pt1 | contig 12676 bp, 12 predicted proteins | sample June2015DPH_11_5_FD_184705 | JGI IMG/M metagenome (GOLD analysis project Ga0208937, IMG submission 184705) | Peatland microbial communities from SPRUCE experiment site at the Marcell Experimental Forest, Minnesota, USA - June2015DPH_11_40... | ecosystem: Environmental > Terrestrial > Soil >...
ACAATGTGCCATAAGCCCCATAACTCCTTTCAATGTTTAGATTTTTGCCAAACCCATTATAGCATTGATTGGCTGTTTTGGGGCTGTTTTACTTGCTATCTCAAGTAATTTCTACCGGACAGCAGTGAATTTGACTACAAAATTAAGAAACTTTCCATGGCTGAACTCCGGTGGAGAGGTACGCCATAAATCGGAAGATAAGATACTCTTTCAGCGAAAAATATGTTACCGTAGCCAAGGTGGGGATTCGGCGTCAAGAACAGAAGCTGGGGGGGATTTTCCCCTGGCAAAGGGTTCCCAAAACCGTTTTTCGACTGCGGGGCCAAGGCGGCCGCTAATCTCGGTTAATACTACAGGAGGGGTTAGACATGAAAGGGAATAAGAAGCTTATCGGGGAACTGAACAAGCGTCTGGCTGAGGAATTGACTGCCATCAACCAGTATATGGTCCATTCCGAGATGTGCGAGAATTGGAAGTACAACCGACTACAGGAGGTGATCCGGAAGCGAGCCATCGTGGAGATGGTCCACGCCGAGAAGCTCATCGAGCGCATCCTCTTCCTCGAAGGGATCCCCATCGTCAGCAACCTGAACAAAGTGAACATCGGTGACCAGGTCCCGAAGATGCACGCGAATGACCACAGTGCCGAAGAAATGGCTGTCCGAGGCTACAACGAGAGCATCCGTCTGGCAGCCGAGGTAGCGGACAATGGCACCAAAGAGCTCCTTGAAATGATCCTGAAGGAAGAAGAGGGCCATATTGACTGGATCGAAGCCCAGCTTGATCAGATCAAGCAGATGGGGGTGGAAAACTACTTGGAACAGCAGATCTTCTGAGGGATGAGGTGTCCTGCAGGGCGCGTGGTGGTGGTCGGCCTGGACCCACGATTACCCCATCACCTTTGAGGCCGCCAAGACGCTGGAACTCCCGGTATCCTCCGAGATGCCCAGGGCAGTCATGAACTTGATGGCCCGTTTCCAAAGCCGGTTCGCCAGGTCCCGACGGTGGAATATCTCCACTACTACCGCAATGCTAAGACGTTATGAAGGGGAAGCAGATTTTGTGGGATTCAACTGCCCCTTAGCTGATGAAGGTTGGCGATCCTGAGAATAGGCCTCCGGGCGCCGACCGGCGCCCGGAGAAATTCCCGAAACGCATTTCTCTTAAATTAATCGGGGTTAGTCCCTAACTGCCTGGACGGAGTCAAGGAGCAGGGCGGACGCTCCCTGGAAAAGGAGCGCATCATGGATGATCTCCGCCTTCTGGGGTATTTTTAAACCCGGTTACCGTTCCCGCCCTGGGTCTGCAACCACCGGTAGAAGATCTTCTTCATTAATTCCGCCGCTAAGACGTAAAGGATTAAAATCCCCCCCAACATCAACAAAAACTCGGCCGGCAGCGGTTTGAACTCGAACATGGGCGCCAGGGGCGTATAGGGTAAGGCCAGGGTCAGCCCCACGATGAGCATGGTGGTCCAGAACAGGTATTTCCCGGGCATGCTCTTAAAAAACGGCCGGCGGGTGCGGATCACCAGGACAATCCCCGCGGCCGAAATCACCGACTCCTGGAACCAGCCGGTGCGGAATTGTTCCGTGGTGGCATGAAGGATCAAGAGCAAGACCCCGAAAGTGAGGTAGTCGAAGACGGAACTGGTAATGCCGAAGGCGATCATAAAGCGGCGAATGAACCGGATATCCCAGCGCTGGGGCTGATCCAACATTTCGGGGTCGACGCTGTCCGTGGCAATGGTCATCTCCGGGAAATCGGTCATCAGATTGGTGAGGAGAATCTGCTTGGGCAGCAGAGGCAAGAAAGCCAGAAACAACGAGGCCCCGGCCATGCTGAACATATTACCGAAATTAGCGCTGGTGGCCATGAAAACATACTTCAAGGTGTTGGCGAAGGTCATCCTGCCTTCCCGGATGCCCTGAGTCAGGACCGCCAGGTCCTTTTCCAACAGCACGATATCCGCAGCCTCTTTGGCCACGTCCACCGCGCTGTCCACCGAAATGGACACATCCGCGGCATGGAGGGCCGAGGCGTCGTTAATCCCGTCGCCCATGAATCCCACGACGTTCCCGGCCCGGCGCAGGGTGGAGATGAGGTGCTCTTTCTGATTGGGCTCCACTTCCGCAAAGACCTGCGTCTTATTCACCTGCTGCAGGAGCGCCGCATCGCTCATCTCCCGGATTTGGGGCCCGGTTAGGAGGCGGGGGCTGGGCAAACCCACCTGCCCGGCGACGTTGGCGGCCACCAGGGAATTGTCCCCGGTAATAATCTTCAACGACACGCCCAGACGCTGCATCTGCTCGATGGTTGCGGCTACTCCGGGCTTGGGCGGATCGTAGACCACCAGGAATCCCAGGAAAGTCATGCCGGTCTCCTGGTCTTTGGTAAGGTCGGCAACCGGCCCTAACTGCCGGTAAGCAACCCCCAAGGTGCGCAGGCCCTGGTCGCTAAACGCCGCGAATTTTTGGTGAATCCCTTCCGCCTCTTTGCTCAGATCCACCACTTCTCCCGTCGCGGTCTCCGCCGACGAGCAGACCGCCAGCACGTTGGCCAGCGCGCCCTTAGTGATCATCAGGTCGCCATCCCCGGTGGCCACCAAAATACTCAAACGCTTGCGCACAAAATCATAGGGCACCTCTTCCAGCATCCGGTAGCCCGACACATCCGGGGAGTAATGGCGCCGCACCGCCTGGTCGATGGGGTTGGCAAAGCCGGATTCAAAGTAGGAATTCAGGTAGGCGTAAAGCAAGACCTTATCGGACTGCCGGCCCTGAAGGTCCTGGGCGGAATGGAGCTCCACCACTCCCGCGGTCAGGGTGCCGGTTTTGTCGGCGCACAGCACGTTCATGGAGCCGAAGTTTTCAATGGAAGCCAACCTTTTCACGATTACTTTGTTGAGGGCCATGCGCTTGGCCCCCTTGGCCAGATTGATGCTGATGATGGCCGGCAGCAATTGCGGGGTGAGCCCCACGGCCAGGGCCAGGGAGAAAAGAAAGGCTTCCAGGACCGGGCGGGCCAGATAGACGTTAATGGCAAAGATGGCAATTACCAGCAGCAGGGTCACTTCCATGAGGAGGTACCCGAAGCGCCGGACACCCCGTTCAAATTCCGTCTCCGGCGCCCGCAACTTCAGTTGGGCTGAAACTTTGCCGAACTCGGTGCCCCCCCCGGTGCAGACCACCAGCGCCGTGGTGATCCCGCTGACGACATGGGTTCCCATGAACAGGGAGTTGGTCCGCTGGCTGAGGCCGGCGTCGGGAGGCACAACCCCCGCCATTTTCTCCACCGGAAAGGTTTCCCCGGTGAGGATCGCCTCATCCACAAATAAATCCTTGGATTCCAGCAGGGCGCAATCGCCGGGGATGACATCTCCGGCCTTCAGGAGAACCACGTCTCCGGGAACGATCCCTTCGACGGGAATTTCCTGGACCGTTCCCTCACGCTGCACCGTCGCCTTGATCTGCACGATGGCCAGCAACTTGGCCACCGCGTCGTTCGCCCCCCATTCCTGCCAGAAGCCCAGGAGGCCACTCACCAGCAAAATGATCAAAATTATCAAGGCGTCGGCGTGATCCCCCAGGGCGAAAGACAGGCCACAGGCAAAGAGCAGGATCAGGATGATGGGGCTCTTGTATTGGGACAGCAACAGAGTCAGGGTATTGGTGCGCTTCTGGACCCCCAGTTGGTTGGCGCCGAACCGGGCCAACCGTTGTTTCGCTTCTTCCCGGCTCAGCCCCTGGGGCGAAGTATCCAGTTGCTGCAGCAGGTCCGCCGCCGGAACACTCCAGAATGCCGCGGGAGTTTGGCTTTCCATGCTATTTCTTTCCACTTCCAGTCAAGCACTGAGTCAGTGCCATGGATTGTAACCGAGATTATGTGGCCGTCCTGGCCCCGCAGTTAAAAAATGGTTTTGGGAACCGCTGTGCCCGGGGGAAATCCCCGCAAGTTTCTGTTCTTGGAGCCGAATCATCACCTCGAAGGCATGATAGCACAAGGATCCGCGCTCATCAAGGCTCAACACCATTCTGGAAAAGATCTCCAGGCTCTCCCTGGCACAGTGACACAGTTCCTTCAGGAGTTTCCGGTCGTATTTGCAATAGACCCGGAGCAGTGACCTGCCCCCAAAAGTAATCTACAACACTAACATAATTTGTTAATCGGTTTTTGGTGAGGCAGGTCAGGTTTCCAGGGGGAAGGTGAAATGGAAGGCGCAGCCGCGGCCCGGACTCGTATCCACCCAGATGCGGCCGCCGTGCGCGTCGATGATCCGCCTGACCGCGGCCAACCCCAGACCAAAACCCTGGGTGCTCCCTTCCTGTTCTCCGCGATAAAAGATTTCAAAAAGATGGGGCAGGTCTTCCGGGGAAATCCCCGGACCCTGGTCCTGGACGGTGAACCGGATGGCCGGGTCTTCGACCCGGATCGCCAGCATCACCCGGCTATGGGTGGGGCTATACTTGATGGCATTCTCCAGCAGGTTTTCCAGGACTCTTTGGAATAGGAGCGGATCGGCCCTGAGGGCGGGAATCTCTGGAGGTAGATTGGTTTCCAATGTGATATCTTTGTCTTCGGCCAGGGGTTGTAACAGGGTGACGACTTTCCGGCACTCCTCCTGGACGTTCAGGAATTCGAGTTGGGGAGCCATAATCCGCAGGTCCAAGCGGGCGAATTCCAGAAACCGGTTGATGAGCTTTTCCAGCCCTTCCATCTCCTGATCGATGGTCTGGAGGTAGTTCATTTGCGGCTCGGTCAGGAGGCCCAGTTTGCCTTGCAGCAGGCGCCGGATCAGGCCGGCGGCTCCCACTACCGGGGTCTTCAGGTCATGGGCGAACATGCCGACCAGTTGCCGACGCTCTCTCTCCAGGCGCTTTACCGGGGTCAGGTCCCGGATGATGATGGCCCCGCCCTGGGGGTTCCCGCCATCGTCCCGGAGGGGGAAGGAACTGACCATCACTGGCACCTCCTGGCCTGAACGGTTGCGCAGGGAGAGTTCCTCGGTGACATCTCTCCGCCCCTTCAATATCTGATTCCAAATGCTCAGGTTCACTCCCGGAAGGTGCAGGATTTCCTCGGCCAGGCGTCCCATGGCTTCATCCCGGCTATAACCGGTCAGTCGCTCGGCCGCGGGGTTGAACTCGATGATCCGCCCCTGGTGATCCGTGGCAATAACGGCGCCCGGGGTGTTCTGGATCAGAAAAGGGGACCAATCGTGAGACTTGGATGGATTTGGCGGCTTATCGGACATCGTCGGCTCCGGATCTGAGGTTAGAGGCCTCGGCGCGGCTGCTATCATTTTAAGGGAAATCGCACCCACTCATAAAACCACAACATTGGCCACTCAGGAAGTGATAATGGCATTAAGAACACCTGCCAGAACCATGGAGTAGAAGAAAAATGAGACCAGGCTGTGGATGAGCACGGTGCGCCGCATCTGTTCGGATCTTACATTGACATCGCTCAAAGAGTAGGTCAGGGCCAGGGTAAAGGCGACGTAGAGGAAGTCCAGGTAAGTCGGCTGCTCAGTTCCCGGAAAGACAAAACCTTTGCGCATTCCTTCTTGAAAAGGGCGCCCATGGATATCCTTGCCTTCGTAATAGAGCCTGGCGTAATGCTGTCCAAAGTAAGTGTGCAAGTCAAACCAGGCTAACAGCACAGCCAAAACGCTCAGGGTCAGTAAGAGACGGGAATGGCCGAGAGAGTGTTTGCCCACCGCCGTAAGCAGCACGCCCACGACCATGGTGCCGAAAATCGACATAGAAACAGTCAACACCATCAATTTAATCCGCTTCGGTTCTTCTTCGGAGACGCGCTCCTGGGTCATGGGTCCGCTGGCATTGAGAATGACAATACTCAGGAGGACCAGGTAGCTGCCTATCCACAAAATCCAACCCACCAGCAAAGAGACTTCCCACTTCCAACCGAGCAGCCGGTAGGCAAGGACGGCAACCATCAGCCCCAGAGAGCTGCACATAAGCGCCCGCCGCCGGTCATGGAGGTTCCAGGCGAAATGAAAGAGCCACTGCTTCATTTTGCTCATTAATACCTTCCGAAAGGAAAGACACGGGCCTTCCCTTAATGGTTATGAAGTTCTTGTGGTCGCCTTGTAGGCGCTGACCACCGCACCTGCTGTGGCATAAAAGGCGTCCTGGCCGACCAGGCCGGTTATCCCCGAGCGTTCCAGTTGGGCATAAACCTCACCCGGAACCGCATAAAATATCAGCCTTATGCCCTGCTCCTGGAGCATGGCATAGAGCGAGCGCAAAGTTGCGGCCGCGGTGTAGTCGATGTCATCCACTGCGGAGGCGTCGATGCAGAACCAGACCAGGGGCGGCTTCGCCTCTTTGGCCAGCCAGGTGACCTCCTCGGAGAGCTGCTCGGCATTGGCGTAATACATGCCGTGAGTGAACCGGTAAGCCAGCAGCCCTGGGAGAAGCTGGCCCCGGGTAGCCACCGGCTCGGCCTTCCGGCCCTCGGGTTGGGCCGCCACGATCACCGCGTTTTTTGGCCGGTAGCCATGCCGGGTGTGGCTCACCAGTGACAGGAACATGGCCAGCAAGATGCCCTGCTCCACCCCCAGGAGGACTACGGTGGCCGCGGTTATGAGGGCCACCCCGAACTCTATCGGCCGCTCGCGAAAAATCTGCCGCATTCCCTTCACATCGATCAGGTCCATACAGATGAGAAAAACGATCGCCGATAAGACCGCGACCGGCATGTAAGCCAGAGGCCCGGTCAGGAAGAGGAGCACCAGGAGGACGATGACGCTGCTGGTGATCTGGGCCAACTGACAGCGACCGCCGGCGCTGTCCACCATCTGCGAGGCAGTGGGACTGCCATTGACCACGAAGGCGCCGGTTAGCCCGGCGCCAATGTTGGCGAGGCTGAGGCCCACCAGGTCCACGTTCTCGCTAAAGCGTTCTCCGTAACGGGTGGCATAGGCTCGCGACGTCGCGGCGCTTTGGGCCAGGATAACCACAAAGATGGAAAAGGCCGTAGGTGAAAGGTGCATCAGAAGACTGGTGCTCAAGTGTACCTGGGGTAGCCCGAACCTCGGCAGGCCGCGGGGGACCGCCCCCAGGGTGGCCACCCCAGAGGATGCCAGATCAATGGCCCAGCTCACGATAATGGCGCCGATCACCGCGATGAGCGCCCCGGGGATTTTTTTTGAAATTTTGTCGAACCCCAGGATGATGGCCAGGACGGCAATCGCCACCGCCAGGGTGTGGAAATTCGTCTGCTGGAGATGCTGGAGATCGTGGATGAGGTAGCCGATTGGACTATGCCCGCCCCTGGGCAATCCCAGCATGTCCCCCATTTCACCGCTGGCCACCTGGACGCCCACGCCCGTCAGAAAGCCGATGAGCGCGGTGTGGGACAGGAAGTCCGCCAGGAACCCCAGGCGAATTAGGCGGGCGATGATAAGCATCACCGCGGCCATGAAAGCCAACACACCGCACAGGGCCAGATATTCGGAAGAGCCGGAAACGGCCAGGCCCGCGAGGCCGGCGGCCAGGATGGCGGCGGTGGCAGAATCGGCTCCCACCACCAGGTGCCGGGATGAGCCAAAAAGGGCAAACAGGGCCGTGGGGATGAATATGGCGTAGAGGCCGGTGATCACCGGGGTGCCGGCGATCCAGGTGTAGCCCATGGCCTGGGGGATGTTCAAGGCAGCCAGGGTGATGCCCGCCACGATTTCAGCGGGCACCTGGAAGCTCTGAATGGGCAAAATCCCCTGAAGCATAGGGAATTGAAAGCCCTTAGCCGCGGTCTTGGCGGAGGCCATGGCTGCTCCTGTTGAAACTTGGAAGCCTGGGTGGGCCGGGTGTTCTGTACCGCTGCCCCTGCGGCTTTAGATAATCTCCGCCACGCCCTTGATGATGGCCTTGGCCGCCTCTTTTTGCAAGGCCTTTTCCTTCCTTGCCAGCTTTTTGGCAGCTTTCTCCTCTGCCACCAGGAGGCCTGTCGTTTCCGCCGTTGCCTTTTGGGACTTTTGGAGTTTATCCCGTTCCTTTATAGCCTCCGCCATTTCATCGGTTAGTTCGAGATAAAGATTGGTCACCGGCCTGACTACAGGCTTAAGGATAACACCAATGATGGGAAATATCACGGGAGCAAACACCGCAACCCCGGCTACCGTCAACAACGTTGCGATCGGACGAGCAAATAAAAATTTAAATATAGCATACCCACCCTTGCTATGAAATTGATACCGCCCAAACGGTCAATCCGGCAATGAGATCATTGCGCATCCAAACGCGAGCCAGTGGTGAGAAAGCCACTTGCCTGTAAGGACACATTGTTTCAGGAAGCGGGAACCTGTCTAAGGCAGTGGTTTGCCAGGTTTCAACGGGCGCCGCCTGCTTATGGACAGGAGCGGATCAGGGCTTGAAAATTCAGCCTCTGCCCCCTAGATACCCGTATTTCGTCCTGCTGCAGCTGCGAAATCCCCGGTAGGTTGTCTCAGGCTTCGGGCCTGGCGTAGTGCTCGGCCTTGGCTTCGGCCACCAGGTCGCTCACCTGCTCCCCGGTTTCCTCCACGAAACTCACCGCCATGTCCTTGACGGTGAGGCCGGTCTTTACCACGCCTTTGACCAGAGGCCGCACCACATAGCCTACCGCCGGCAAGAGCACCGGCACCAGTATCGCCACGCCCATCACCACCAGGACGGTAGGCCAGGAAAATTTAAGGGCGTCATCATACCAGGCCATGGCGATTTTCCTCCAAAAAATTCCCTTTTTGGCTCTTTGTTCGGTTTCCCCGTGAAAAGCCTGAGACCGAAGAGCTATTCGTTGTTAGTGAGCTTTCATAGCCTTTTTTGTGGTTTAAGATAATCATCTCCAAGTGGTCTGTAAACGCCAGAGCATTTTTCGCCGCGGCTGGGTTACAATATTTCTGCTATCCCTTCCAGGACGGTCTCGGCCATAGTCTCTTCCGCCGCGACCTCCAACTCTTCCGCCAGCAATTCCTCGCTCCCCGCAGAGAGAAGATTGTGGAAAAGGCCAGGATGGTTTCCCCGCCGGACCTGATGGTGGGCCACGACTTCCTGAACATCGTCCGCCAGGTCGAAATATAGGCGGATGGCTGCTTTAGCAACCGGCCTGGCGATTCTGGCCAGGGCCGGCAGTATAACGATTGCGGCCGCGGCTGCCCCCATGACCACGGGAAAGCCAGGAACCGCAGATTTTATCCCGTCATCCCAAATTCCCACGGGAACCTCTTTTAACAATAGTTAGGTAATTTCAAACAAAGAAGCCTGGAGGATATTAGGCTCCGAGCATTCGCTTTATCAGGCTCTCCGTATCGAGCCCGGGGAAAACCCGGTGCATGACCCCAGCCAAATTGTTACGGGTCTTAACCGTAGCCAGATCCCTGGGGCTAAAAGTGATGAGCAGGGAACCGGTGGCAATGCTGGCCTCCACCGAAGCAATCCCTGGTACGGCGGCCAGGAGGGACGTGAGCTTTTCGGCCAGGGCCTCGTTGTGCAGCATTTGCTGGAGGCGCAAGCGAATGCGCCCAGGGATAGCATGTTTCACTGTTATGCCGAAATACGCCAAACCAGGCTGCGGGCTGCGGGAGATGCCCAAGGCCGAAGCAGCGGTGGGAACCGCCGGTTGTTCCCTGGAGGCAGGAGGGCGGGAAGGCGTTTTCTGTCGGCCCCTTTCTTTGGCTGACTTTTCCCGGGAGGCGGCTTTTTGCCTCTTCGGTCCTGGGCCAACGCCTTTCTGGCCCTCCGGGGCGGCCGGAGTTTCTTCTCCGCCGCCTTTGTTCTGGACTGCCCGGGTTACGTCATCCACGGCCCGCCTGGCCTCTTCCAGGAGTTTCGGCACCTTATTAAAGCCCTCTAACAAGGCCCGCCTTTTCTTTTCTTTGTTTTCAAGGTTGCCCATGATGCGGCCTCCCTGCCGTTTCCCCGGCAAAAATGTCCAGGAGTTCTTGGGCCAGTTCCCGGAAGGCTCTGGCGCCGGGGGCGCTGGAGTTCCAGCGGAAAATCGTGTCGCCGGCAGCCTCTGCCTGCTCGAAGGCGGTGTTTCCCGGGATAGTGGTTCTGAAAATTTGATCTTCCCTAAACGCCCTAAAAATCTGCTCTGTCAGGGTTCGGCTTATGAGCGTCCTCTTATCCACGTGATTAATCAATAGCCGCAAAAATCTCAAATTTTTATTGTCCTGGATCCTCACCTCGTTGATAAGGCGAACTGCTTGCAAGAGGCCTGTCACACTGAAGGCGCTTCCGGCCTTGACGGGGACCAGAGCGAAATCGGCGGTGTTCAGGGCGCAGATGACAAAAGAGCCCAGGTTGGGCGGGTTATCGATGATGACGAAGTCAAAGTGCAGGAGGGCATAATCCCTCAAATGGCGGCGAAGCCGGAAGAGGCTGGCCGGTGCGCTCAATATCATTTCCGGCTCCAAAGAGGCAGTCTCCGGGACGTTGGGGAGGCAGCAAACTCCCTCATATTGGCTGGAATAAATGAACCTGGTCAGGGGAGGCCCCAACGTCTCGTGAGCCAAAAGTTCGTACAGACTGCGCTGCCGGTCGAGACTATTTGAGAGCAGGAGGGACGTGGCATTACATTGGGGGTCCAGGTCCACCACCAGGACGCGCTGGCCCAGCAGTCCCAAAGCATGGGCCAGATTACAGGTAGCCGTGGTCTTGCCCACGCCCCCCTTGTTGTTGACAATCGCAATGATGACTCCCATGGGACCCTCAATTGACCCCCGCTGCCTTGGGGACCATCCATCCATGCGCCTATCTTTCCATCTTTGGAGACCTGAAACCTGACTGCACCCTCCAAATTTTATTAACAAAATTTTTATAAAAGGGAAATAGCACCTTAATAAATAAATGGTCCACAGCGGCTCTCGGCAACCTGCAAATCCACGCTTTTGACAAACCATGGTTTTTCCAAACCCAAAATACGTTGGTAAAGGTCGGTGTCTTGCATCTGAATCCCCTCCTCGGGGACTCTTTAGACACCACCTACCCACCCACAGCAAAGCCGGAAGAACGCTCCAATAAGAAATTCTTCTTATAAAAGAATAAATTCCAAAATAAAATTGTAATTATTTAGTTCAAGACTGCCTTCCCCTTTTAACCTATCTGCCTAATATCACCCATGTTATCTAATTCAGGACTCGTCAGCACACAACTGGCACTATTCTTGATACATCTATGGGCACCTACCATTGAGGAGAAATGTTAAATTAATGACGCAAGCCTTGGCCGGAAGGAACTTCGTAGCCCTTGAAGTGTTAAAGGAAATCCTGAAGTTTGCCTTGAATTGCAGTTTTTCGGATCAAACCGAGGAAATCGTCAATTGCGTTTTCTGGGATACACTCGGATTAAGAGTGGGGTGGGTGGTACCAAATGGCACACGGTAATCTCCCCGAAAAATTTAGCCCCGGTCGTCTTCTGAATCGCCCTTTTCTAATAATCTTGTTGATTTTTTGCGCCTGTTCCGCCAAAGAACCACCCTTGAGTCCCGCCGCGGCCTCTTTTAAGCAAGAGGTCAAAGACTACATCGCGCGGCTGGGGGCGCCACTGGCCGGACTGGTGACCCAACGGGACGCGCCAGCCATCAATAAGACTCTGGCAATGGCCGAGCCGGCTATTAAACTTTGCCGCATGTGCCCTTTCCAGATCGGCGTCCTGAACCAGCATGGAGACATCCTGGCAAGGTGTCCCGAGAAAAAAAGGGGAGCCTTTAATTTCTCCGGTTACGGTTTGATTGATCAGGTCCTGCAAAGCCGCAGAACCTCCCAACGACGCTTCTTTTTGCAGGACGGCTCTGAGATTTATATCATTGCTGTCCCGCTCCTCCATGAGGGGCAGATGGTAGGGCTGCTGGCCTTAAGCCTGGACGCGGCGGAAGCGTTGCAAAGGTGGGGTCTGACCGATAAAGAGTTCCTGGCTTTGGATTTTGATAATTAGCTCAACCTGGTACGAGATTCGCAGGCCCAGAAGAGTCAATTTGCGGGACTGGCGTTTTCCGGGATGCTATGGACTACCCCCCCAACCGAGTCGCAACTTCAGCTTTAAAGTGGCCGGCCAGAAAGGTCGGGAACTCAATCTCGCATTATATGCGCTTAGATCTGGAGTTATCCAAATGCAAGGTTGCTGCTTCTAGGTGCCTCCTCACCGCCCACATTGGTTTTGATACGCAAATCATGAACTAAACGCTTCGCGTGGATGGTAGTCCGCGCGCTTGCATTGATCCAGCCGTCCCGACGACCGCAGTCCTTCCAGAATCAAAATCTTACCTCCTTATTTCCTCGTATACCCAGATAGTTACGTGTAGTTTTCTCCATAGATCCCCACCACCCGGACAAGGAGGAAACTATGGGCAAGCTACACGATCAGATGGAAGGGGACTTGATCCTCAAGGCCTACAGCCCTCACACTAAGATGGCGTACCTGCGCGGTGTACAGCAGTTCGTCAGACACTACATGAGATCTCCCGAAGAGATGGGAGAGACGGAGGTTCGCAACTTCCTCCTGTATCTGGTCCGGGATCGGCAAGCCTCGCCCGCCACGCAGGACATGGATGTCAACGCCCTCAAGTTCCTCTACGCTGTTACCCTCAAACGACCCGAGGTAGTAAAGGATATCCCCCATCCCAAACGGCCTAAAACCCTCCCGGTCATTCTCAGCCCGGAAGAAGTCCTCCGAGT
>Ga0208937_1001140_pt1 | contig 12604 bp, 13 predicted proteins | sample June2015DPH_11_5_FD_184705 | JGI IMG/M metagenome (GOLD analysis project Ga0208937, IMG submission 184705) | Peatland microbial communities from SPRUCE experiment site at the Marcell Experimental Forest, Minnesota, USA - June2015DPH_11_40... | ecosystem: Environmental > Terrestrial > Soil >...
ATCGCCGCAAGCCGCTTGTCCGCATCGAAAAATCCGAGTTGTCCCATCGCCCCACCTCTGCGAATCTTGTCCTCATCAGTCAGACTCGCACAAACTGGCTAAGGCGGCTATTTTTCGAGGTGCCCTTAAATGTTTCTAGGGACCATTTCGACTTTCCATCGGTACGTCACGCGAGCCGTGGGTCGAATTAGCGCCTTGCGTCCAATCTCATTTTAGCGGCCAAAATCCCAAGCAAGGCTCTGCGCCAATCGAAAAAAGATTGCGGCGAAAGACCGAAATAGGGTCGCCTAGAGAAGCTGCCATAAGAATACGATGATTCGGCTTTGGCTGCGAATACCAGTTGGGGATCGTTTGATCCGCTTGAATTTGTCACTTTAGCGAAATTACCCACGTGCGATAACGGCCCACCGCGCGCCATCCCGAAAAGTGGGGACCGGTTTTCGGATAAGATGGCGCGATAACGCCCCGCCGCACGCAAGGGCTCGCAACGCCTTCTGCCGCCAGTCGGCCCCATAGCGCCGGCCTGGGCTCGCCTCGTACGCTCAGCGTTCTACGCTTGACGTAACAGAGGCGATGCGCTAGCAATGACTTGCCCATGATCCAGTCATTCCGCGACCGCGCTTGCCAGCGTCTGTTCATGGGCGGCTTCGTCAAACGCTTCAGCGGAATTGAGAAACAAGCCCTGCGAAAGCTCGATATGCTGCATACCGCGCGCAATCTTAACGATCTGCGCGCTCCGCCCGCTAACCGGCTCGAAGCGCTTGCCGGCGACCGCCGTGGCCAATATTCCATCCGCATCAATGACCAATGGCGCATCTGTTTCACCTGGACCGAACGAGGACCGGCCGATGTCGAAATCGTCGACTACCACTAGCGAGTTTGCGACCCCCAACCGCGTCACCGTCCATCCGGGCGAAGTGCTGCGCGAGGAATTTCTCAATCCGCTCGGAATGTCGGTGCACGCGCTGGCTGTAGCCTTGCGGGTTCCGGCAACCCGCATTGGCGCCATCGTCAAGGGCGAGCGTTCGGTCACGGCTGATACCGCCTTGCGCCTGGCGCGCTTCTTCGCTACCAGCCCGGAATTCTGGATGAACCTGCAGGCCATGCACGACCTGACAAGAACTCGAATCGAACTCGGAAAAGCCATTGCACGCGATGTACGACCGCGGGCCGCTTGATTCCATAAAGCCTGAAAATGCGCTCGCACATCTGTCGCTGATGCCAACAAACGTTTTCAGCTGCGATAATACGAAACCTGAGGCACAAGCGATAACAGCCTGCCGCACGCCATGCCGAAAACTGGCAACCGGTTTGCGGAGCAGATGGCGCGATAACGTCCTACCGCGGACATCTCCTACTTGTATTCACCATTGGCGCGGGCAAGTCGGTCGCACGCCGGGCAATGATATTGATACAGAGCGGCGTAAGATTTTTTTAGCGCAGGCTTGCGATTTAACAGCCACGGATTAGCCGGAGGATTTCTGCGCCCGACGTTGTAATATGTTCTCGATGTCGCGTTTGAGTTTCGGAAGGTCCGCGATCGCGGCATTCCAGAGCACGGAAGCGTCGATTCTGAAATAGGCGTGGGACAGGAAATTCCGCATTTCATAAGCGGCGCGTCCTTCAAAGTCGTCGAGCAGTGACGGATCAAGTTTGACTGCCCGATTAGCAGCTTCTCCGACATCCTCAATGCATTTGGCGACAGCATCTCTGCTGCTCTGTCGGCCAAAAATTGCTCCTTCGTCATCCCCCTGATGTGCTCAGCCGCATGCTGCGCGCGTTCTACCGCGTCGCGGAGGAAGTCATCTGCGGTTCGCTTCACGGGTATAGCGGCATCAGGTCCGTTGCGATACTCTTGGCTATATCGTCGGGTAGTGCCGCCGAAGTGGCGATATCGACCTTGGCGCCCAACAAGTCTTCGAGTTCGATTTTCAACCTGGCCAAATCCATCAAGCTCGTCTGTTCTGTTGGTTCCACCAAGACGTCGACGTCGCTTGCCGGTGTGTCCTCACCACGCGCAGCTGAACCGAATATTTTAGCCGTCTTGAGAGAATGTCGCGCCATGATCGCTCGAATGCGATCGAGGTTGTCGCGGACTGCGACTGACGGTTTGCTGCTCATGATACTCTTTTGCTGAACGAGACCAACAACGACTTAGGCTTGTTTGCCCCTTTCCGCAATATGCCGATCCCGCGAGGCCAAAAACATTCTGTTCGCTGCGCTAAGGCGCGATAACGAACCACCGCGCGCCATCCCGCGCTCCCGCCGCCAGCGGCCGAAATCGAGGCAAGCTACCGCACTTCGGGTGAGTCAAGGCCCCCAAAGCAACCAAGCCAACTGCTATGGCGCCGCGCGCCGGCAGCATTCAAATCGCCGCCGATTTATGCCGCCAGCACCGGCACCAGCGCCTCAGTCTTAACCCGCCTTCGGGCGAAGAGATACATTGGAAGGCGCAGCTCGCACGCTGATTTAGACATGAGCATCAACGGGTTATTCTCGAACAAGCGAGCAAGGCGAAAACAAGCGGCCGCCTGTTACGCTTCGAGAAAGGGACGACCTTCGGCGTTGCTTGGGCGATGACGGATTGATCACCCTGTACGACCATTGCCCCCAAATTCCGCGTCGCTCCCGCCCAGCCCCCTTGCAAGATGTCCTTATTGCTCGGCGATTACTGGCGATGGTGCGGCTGTAAGATATTACCAGTGACACTCGGCACGGCGCCGAAACCGCCGAAGATGCCTCAGTCAAACAGGAGTTTCGCGTTCGCGAACTGGCGGCAGTTGCGAGGAGGTGGCGAATGAAATCGATGACCCCGGGGGCACGGCCTCATACTCCGCGACGCTCTTTATTCTTCAAGCAGGGGATTGGGTAGTTTGAAGCGTTGGCGTTCGTTCGGCCGGGGATCGAACAACTTTCGGCTACCCGAGCCGACACATTTAAATTTGGCGGCATAGTGGACGGAAAACCGAGACCCTTCGTATAACTCGCGCGCGTGCGCGAACACGTGGCGACGGCCAGCCTTATTGACATGGAGGCGAACCATCTGCCGGCAGACGGGACACTGTGCTACGAGGGGGTGGAGCCGCCGTGCTCCTATGAGCTTTATGAACTCAACAACCCATACGGTCAGGTGCCGCACATTTCCCTCCTCGAGAATGCAGGCCCCACAGCACACCTCTGTGTCAAAAGATTGATGTACTCTGAGTTTTGGGCGCAGCGCGAACCATTTCCTTCGCAGCTCAATAGAGACGGCATCCCACGTTTCATGCCCCAATCCCCGGATAAAACACGATAAAATCGGTTTCCGCTAACCCCAACTCGTGACGAAAACTGTTAGCCTCGGTGACTGTCTGATCTGGGAAAGATCGATCCCGTTTCGCATAACGATCACCCGGTGTGCGCCAGTCAGACGTTTTTCCAAGAGGCAGGCCGGCATCCGGTCTTAAGCAAAAACCCGATTCAGGAACGCACAAGTCTTAGCTGCTAGGCCGCTTACTTGCCTGGTTCGGCGACTGCCTTTCAGAGGTAGAATTCCCGGACATATCGCTGTGGCGCGCCGCTCGGCGACCAATCGGCTGACCCGCGACGAGGCCCGCCGCATGGCGGCGAACTTCGCCAAGCTGCCGGAGCTGCTGCGCAGATCCGAGGTCTGTTAGCCGCCGCTTAGTCCAACGCCGCGCTCGGCCAGAAGTTGTTGAGCTTTGCTGGTAAGTTTGTATTTTGCAGGCGACTCTTGGTCAGCCGACACAACAAATCCCTTCGCAATAAGCTGATCAAGAACCTTCCTTTTATCTTCATTCAAATTCGCGCCCCATCCTTCCATTACATCGCAAAGGATCGCAATTTCTTGGTCAGTGACGAGGGCATCTGCCATTACACGGCCCCTGAAGGGAAGCGGAATTCTAAGCCGCGCTCCTGCGCCGTCATGCATCGTACGCCAGGTCGTTTTGACCGGCAATGGACGCTTCATAGAAGACCGCGTGCTGACTCTGGCGTGACCGCTGGTGCGTTCTGCCGCTATCATCGCTCCATGCCCGCCGCGCGCCGTTTGCCGCCGCCTTGGACCATCGAGGAGCATACGGAGTCGTTCATCGTCCGCGACGCCAGCGGGCAGCTCACCGGATGTCCGCTTATAGGCAACTGCGGTCATAGGGTGCGTTTCGAGGGAGACGGCTCGGTCGCGAATGACCCAATTCAGACATGCGCGCGCGATTTTGCTACGAGGCGACACACCCGCAAGAGCCGGGCGACGAGGCCAAAAAATTGGAGCGCTTTTTGATGCAAATCAATGCAGGGCACTAATAACGCAGAGGAACTCTTTGGGTTACGGTGGCCGCACTGTCAAGATCATCGCCGGCGGACTCCGTTGCAGCCGGCAACGGGCGAGAGCCACGGGGGCGCAGCGGTCAAGAATTCGATCTCATGCGGGGGATGGTCATGGAATATTCGATGGTCATGACAACGTGCGCAAACCGCGCAGAAGGCGAGACCCTTGCCGAGGGTATCATCAGGAGCAAGCTGGCGACTTGCGTTCAGATCACCGAGGTATCGAGCGTCTATGACTGGGAAGGAGAGTTCAAGAAGCAAAAGGAGTTCCTTCTGCTGATTAAAGGAAGAAAGGACCTCTTTCCCAAGCTCAAAGAGTACCTCTTGGCAAACCACTGCTACGAAGTGCCGGAATTGCTGCAGGTGGACATTACGAACGGCAATCCGACTCACTTGGCCTATGAGCTCGGCGGATAGATTCGCGCCGGGAGCGAGGCCATCTGGGTGACGAGATTATCTCCGTCACAGCAGCGGATGGTTGCGGCCTTTCGCCTTGTCGCCCTCAGTATTCTACAGAGTGAGTTTGGACTGAAATCAGAAGCGGAGCAATCTCCTGCAATCACCCGGTGCGCGCAGTTGACATAAGTCAAGTTAAATCGACTTAGTTCGTGTAGATAATTTGGCTCGTTTTGATTAGCGCAGCAAGGAAACGGCCTCGCAAGAAATAGCATCGCATGACGTGCACCCCGGGCCAGATGCCGGGGTCGACATATTTCTCTGGACGAGTCCGGGGAGTACCGTTGTGATCTTATCAGATATCGAGTTTCATGAAGCCTCCACGCTTGAACAGGCGGCAGAGTTAATGGCTCGCTGCGGAACTCATGCGCGTTTTATGGCTGGCGGGACCAGTCTTGTCGTGGACCTTAAGACGGATCGCTACCAAACCGATCACGTGATTTCCCTCAATCGGATTTCGTGCTTGTCGGGCATTGCGGCCGCGGACAACAGCGTGCGGATCGGAGCACTCACAAAGCTCAACGAGGTGGCGACGTCCGATCTCATCCGCGAAAAGTGTCTGGTCATCAGTGAGGCCGCCCAAGAAATGGCGAGCCCGCAGATTCGGAACCTCGGAACCGTCGGCGGCAATATTGTCGGCGCCGTGCCCTGCGCCGACCTGCCGCCGGTTATGGCGGTCATGTACTCCACGATAAACCTGTGGTCGCCGTCGGGCGTGCGGAACGTGCCGATCGAGGCTTTCTTTGTGGGCCCGCGCCAAACGGTGCGGCGCAATGACGAGATTCTGACCGAGGTGATCGTTCCGCAATCGCCTGCAAGGTTTGGGGCGGCCTACGCGCGGTTCGGCCTTCGCCAAGCCAATTCGGTTTCCGTGGCAGCGGTGGCCGCCAGCCTCATTTTGAAGGCGGACGGCGCCGTCGATAAGGCGCGTATCTGCCTTTCGGCGGTCGCCGGCAAGCCGACGCTGGTTGCGGACGCACAGAGCACGCTGGCAGGCAATGTTTTGGATAAGAGCAGTCTTGACCGCGCGGCGGAAGCCGCGATGGCTACCGCGCAACCGATCTCAGACGTTCGCGGATCCGCAAATTATCGACGAGAACTTATTGGAACTTTGACCCGCCGGGCTCTTTTGATGGCCCAGAAGCGGGCGGCGGGAGAAAAGTAATGACGACCACACGCACATTTTCCGTAAACTTACGCCCCTATCCCGTAATGATTTCAGGGGGAGAGACGTTGCTCGAGCTCCTGCGCGATACGCTTGGCTTTACCGGCACCAAGAAGGGATGCAATCTGGGTGATTGCGGTGCCTGCACGGTGCTGGTCGACGGCACGCCCGTGAACAGCTGCCTGATGCTTGCCACCGAAACAGAGGGCAAGGAAATTACGACCATCGAAGGGGTGGCGAAGAACGGCGAACTCGCGCCCATCCAGAAGGCTTTCGTCAACGAGGGCGCCATCCAGTGCGGCTACTGCACGCCGGGGATGATCATGTCTTCGGTCGCGCTTCTGAACAAGAATCCGCAACCAAGCGTCGAGGAAATCAAGGATGCCTTGGCCGGCAATCTGTGCCGCTGCACGGGCTACTTCGGCATTCTTCGCGCGGTACGACGGTGCGACAACTATCGTGACGACGGCACCTGCGCCAAAAAAGACAACGCAGACCTTGTAAACGACGACGGCAGCTATGTCGGGGACGAACGCTACACAAGCGTCGGCGCTTCGATTCCCCGCCTGGACGCGGCCGACAAGGCAACGGGGCGCGCGCTTTACACCGCCGATATCTCGCTGCCGCGCATGGTCTACGGCAAGATCCTAGGCTCGCCGATCGCCCATGGAATCATCAAGCGGATCGACACGAGCAAAGCTATGGCCTTGCCCGGTGTACTCGCCGTCATCACCGGTGAGGACGTGCCGGATACTTGTTTCGGTGTTTCGCCGGCCCGTTATGACGAACACGTATTGGCAAAGAGAAAGGTGCTTCATGTCGGCGACCGCGTGGCTGCGGTTGCCGCAATAGACGAGAAAACGGCGGAAAGGGCGCTATTGCTCATTGAAGTGGAATATCAGGAACTGCCTCCGATCCTCGATCCGTTCGAGGCCATCGCTAAAGATGCACCGCAGATTCACGAGCGGTATAATGGCAACATCAACACCTACGTTGATCAGACGCATGGCGACGTGGAAAAGGGATTTGCCGAGTCGGGTTACGTGAAGGAAGAGACCTTCGTCGGCAACCTCACACATCAGCAGCCGATGGAGCCGCATGCATCCATCGCCACCTGGGAGAATGACGGAACGCTGGTGCTTTATACTTCGACTCAGGCACCGCACTACGTGCAGTATATGGTCGCGCATGTCTTCCACCTACCGCTAGGCAAGATTCGCGTCATCCGCCCCACGGTCGGCGGCGGATTTGGCGCCAAGGCGGGTACCTCGCCGCTTGAGCTGTGCGCACCGATCCTGAGCAAGATCACCGGTCGTCCCGTCAAGATGGTCTATTCGCGTGAAGAGATGATGCTGTTCGGCCGCGGGCGCCACAAGCAGTACATGAAGTACAAGCTGGGCCTCGATCGCAACGGCAAGATCAAGGCGTTCCAAAGTGAAATCCATCTTGACGGCGGCGCTTACGCCTCGTTCGGCGTGGCCACCACTTATTACGCCGGCAATATGATGCCGACGCTCTATCACATCCCCAACTTCAAGTATAAAGGCATTCGGGTCGTGACCAACAAGCCCGCCTGCGGCGCGTTCCGGGGCCATGGCGTACCGCAGCCGCGCTTTGCGTTCGAATGTCTGCTCACCATGATGGCAGAAGAGATGGGGATCGACCCGATCGAGATCCGCAGGCGCAATTCGATGGATCCGGAAACCCGAACTGTCAACGATCTCGACATCCACAGCTGCGAGTTCCGGGCCACGCTCAATGCCGTTGAGAAAAAATCAGGCTGGAAGGACAAATACCGCAAACTGCCCAAGGGGCAGGGCATTGGAATTGGTTGCGGCGGTTTCGTCTCGGGCGCCGGCTACGCCATCTATCGGGGCCAAGTCCAAATGTCCCATGAAAAAGGACCTGAGCATTTTCAGAAGAAATCGATCTTCCCCCACGCCAATGCCATCGTTCGCGTTACCGAAGACGGCATGGCGGCGATCCTGATGATAGGGGTGGCGGAAATCGGACAGGGGGCGGAGACCGTCATGGTTCAGATGTGTGCCGAAGCCCTCGGTATTCCGGCGTCACGGCTGCGTATACGTGCCGGGGACAGTGATATCTCGCCGATCGATCTTGGCGCTTATTCTTCCCGTATTACACTGATGGGAGGGCACGCTGTGGCGCGCGCCGGCCAGGACGTCGTGGAGCGCATGAAACCCTACGCCGCGGCGATGCTGGAGTGCGATCCGTCGGAGGTGGTGGCACGGGATGCAAAGATGTTCGCCGCTAATGGCAGAAACCGAAGCGTGCCGTGGGAAGAGGTGGCGCGGAAATACTTCAACGACAAGGGACCGCTGGTGGGGACCGGCTGCTACAAGCCGCCGGACGGGCTGGGCGGCGATTACAAGGGCGCCACCGTTGGCACCAGCCCGGCCTATTCCTTCGGCAGCTCGGTCTGCGAGGCATCGGTGGATATGGAGACCGGCAAGATCAAGATCGAGCAATTCACCGATTATCACGATTGCGGTACGCCGATTAATCCCATGATGGCCCGCGGCCAAGTGGAAGGCGCTATCGTCATGGGGGCCGGCGAAACGATCATGGAGGAGATCCTGTACGACGAAAAAGGCCGTATGATGAATCCGAACCTTCACGGCTATCTGATGATGACCATCAAGGATGCGCCGGATATCTTCAGCGGCCTTGTCGAATCCTACGAACCCCAGGGTCCATACGGCGCCAAGGAGATCGGCGAAGGGACCACGCTGCCGGTGCTCGGCGCGGTGGCGCACGCGATCGCCAACGCAACGGGAGTCTGGGTCAAGGAGTTGCCGATTACGCCTGAAAGGATACGAAAAGCGCTTGCGGAGGCAAAATAAATGCCGAAGGTCGACGCTCATCATGTGTAACGACGTCGATCTTTGGGAAGAAAAGCAAGTCGAGCCAATGGTCAATTTTTCGGACCGTTTTGCGTCTGGTGCGCGGCGGTCCAGAGTGCGATCGGCTTCAGTTCGGTATTCTTAGAAACGGCCCTTCGCGAAAACCACCAGCGGCGGCGCGGTCGGCCGCATGCAGGCTGGGCTCACAACCGCTGTCAAAGACGATGCACTGACCCCTACTCCACGGCTGATTGCCGTCGGATGTCGGTTGTTGGTCCTTCGGGCCCCTTCGGAATGATGCCTTGAAAGGTCGCTATCGGGGCAACAACGGACATTGATCGGCACCGGCGCGGAATGGGTCGGTCGTCAATGACCCATACCGCCCATTTACTGCGAGACTTCGATGCAGTGCAGCACCGGCGGCACCCTCTGCCCCCCGCGTCTGTCTTGCGAGAGGGCCGGCAACATGGAAATATTCAACGGCGGTTGGGGATTCATCGGCGGAATCCCGGCTGATACCAATTCTCGGAGACAATGACTCTTCGAGCCTAGCAACGGTGCAGCGATCGAACGCAAAATCATCATTTAGTTTCAGATAGTTGCCTGTGCGCCGTGTGGTCTGGCCGCGATGCCAAGATGAGTCAGCATCTCCGAGAATTGGTATGAGTTACGGTCAGGCCGGCGAATTGATGTGCATCTCGATGTGCATCTCGTGGAAATTGAGAATCGCGGCTTTCGTCTTGGCCTGCACGGCTTTGATGCCGGCCCAGGCGCTGGCCGCTACCCTCCGGATGGTCGTTCAAAGCCACCCCGATGTCGGCGGCAAATGCCTCGATATTCCTAATGCGCAGTTCGTGCCGGGAATGCGCCTACAGATGTGGGAGTGCAACAGTGGCGTTTCGCAGACCTTTTCCTACGACGAGACAAGCCAGCAGCTGACGATCGGTAACCTGTGCGTCGAATCGTGGGGGCGCGGCGATCCGCAAGATATGGTCGGTCTCGGGTCATGTAATGGCCACCCCAATCAACGGTGGAAAGTCGCCTCTAGCGAAAAACATTATCAGATCATAGGCACGAACGGCCTATGTCTGGAGGTCAGGTATGGCGTGAAGGACAACGGGGTTCCGTTGGATATCATGAATTGTGAGGCCAACAGAGCGCAGCGGCTGTGGGTGCTGCTAAAGGTGACTGCCGCGGTAACGGCACCTAGGATTTCGCATGGTCTTGCCTTTGGCAACGAGAAACGACTTGAAGTCCTTCCGGTTTTATTTGTGCCAAGCGATAATTCAGCGATCACGCCGCAATTCATAGACCGCATTTCTGATTTACTATTTGCTCATTTAGAGCTCACCCAGAGACGCTATAAAGATCATCTAAAAACCGACACTTTCAAAATTGCCGACGGCAAACTAAATGTATATTATTCGAAAAAGCCCCATTCGTATTATCATCCGCCCGCAGACGATGCGGCAGAAAAGGCCTGGGAGCGATCGCATCCAGGCGGGCCCCTGAAGGAATTGTTTGAGTGGAATCGTGATAATCGCTTCGATTCGAAATATATCTATCTAATTCTTTACGCCAGACCGGGTACGCCGGCTGTGTTCGGAAAAGACTCCTTGTTTGGAGCTGGGATACCATTTAATGGGCTACCAGGTAGCGGCGGCGGGGTCGTGTACATGGAATTGTCATCGTTGCTACTCGATCTTCCTTACAGTTTTCAAGCAACTTTGGCTCATGAAATAGGGCATGCCTTCGGGCTTGCTCACTCGAATTGCCATGGCTATGACCAGCTCACGAACACAAGCTTCATGTCCTACAATCAGAAACACGCTACGAAAGGCCTGGACCTGGGTTCTTCTGATATCTTCAATCCGGAGGACTATTTCATCCTATCCAAAAATAAACTTGCGTTTCCAAATTTCAAATACATCGAAGCAGTACATAATCCGCAACGAAAGGAACTGGATACAATAGAAACTTGCTACCTAGGCGCATTGGGTCCGGATATTGGCGGGTTTAGACAACAATTGTCGGGGGCCGGTTACGAGCTATATTACAACGGAAAACGTGTCGACGGTCCAGGCTCCGAATTCCTTTCCTTCAAATCCGCAAAGGAGAATTGCAGGTGGAATCAAAACGCCCACAAAAATATCAGAGTTAGTTGTCGATACAACGGGAAAGTGTTTGATCCAGGACCGGACCCCAAGGTACCCGATCTCGCGGGGGCATGGTGCGACAAACCGCCGGACGCCCCGGCCCCTTCAGGACGGCCCGTGTCGATCACTCAATCCGGCGGCAGCCTGATTTTCAGGAATGGCGTCGAAGACTCTCACGGCCATTTCCAGAGTAACGATTTCGAAATCTACAATATGGTTTTTGCGGACGATTGGGAAAGTGGACTCCCGGCCATCATCAGTGCAGACAGCATGCGTCTGGATTGGGCTAACGGTAGTGTCTGGCTCCGCCAACGAAAATGTGGGGCGTAATATCGATCGGTTCGGATCTGAGGTCCGTTCATGTACAGGTTTCTCGGACGCCGGCGAGTCCGATGACCTCGGCGCTCTCTTGTGCGCGGCCGGCAACCTCGACGGCCTCGCTCAACCGTGGCTGCCAGGATGAATATCCCGGCGTTTCCGCAACACTCACCACCAATGCTTTTGACAACAGCAGCTTGCGGTGGCTTGAGATTAACACCTGATTGCCGACCTCGAAGGACCTACCTTCATCTCCCGTACAGTTGCGCATCGCCGTGTGGACCGGCGTTACTCGTGACACACGACTCAACTCGGACATTGCGGCCCGTACTCGCTTCTGTCTTGAAGGGAGGTCGGAAAAGCGCAAATATTCACGCCGGTTTGGGAGTCAACTGGAGTGTCCCGGCTAAGTTACGGACACGACCGAGGAATTGATGCGCATTTCGTGGAACCTGAGAATCGCGGCTTTCGTCTTGGCCTGCGCGGCTTTGATGCCGGCCCAGGCGCTGGCCGCTACCCTCCGGATGGTCGTTCAAAGCCACCCCGATGTCGGCGGCAAATGCCTCGATATTCCTAATGCGCAGTTCGTGCCGGGAATGCGCCTACAGATGTGGGAGTGCAACAGTGGCGTTTCGCAGACCTTTTCCTACGACGAGACAAGCCAGCAGCTGACGATCGGTAACCTGTGCGTCGAATCGTGGGGGCGCGGCGATCCGCAAGATATGGTCGGTCTCGGGTCATGTAATGGCCACCCCAATCAACGGTGGAAAGTCGCCTCTAGCGAAAAACATTATCAGATCATAGGCACGAACGGCCTATGTCTGGAGGTCAGGTATGGCGTGAAGGACAACGGGGTTCCGTTGGATATCATGAATTGTGAGGCCAACAGAGCGCAGCGGCTGTGGGTGCTGCTAAAGGTGACTGCCGCGGTAACGGCACCTAGGATTTCGCATGGTCTTGCCTTTGGCAACGAGAAACGACTTGAAGTCCTTCCGGTTTTATTTGTGCCCAGCGACAATACCGAGATCAGTCCGCAAGTGATAAATCACGTTTCCGATCTACTATATGCCAATCTGGAGTTTGCCCAAAAACGTTACAAAGCACAACTTGAAACCGATACGTTCAAAATCGCAGACGGCCAACTTAGAGTCTATTATTCGAAAAGACCAAACTCATACTATACCGGTCTAACGTAAGCGGTCTTCAGATCACACGGCTCTGGCGGCTTGTTTTTTCTGCGGAGGCTTCTCGCGATTTGCTGCGTTACGCCGCGAGCCTATTGGTGGAGCGCTCGGCCACCCAGGTCCAGGGCATGAGTT
>Ga0208937_1001157_pt1 | contig 12353 bp, 12 predicted proteins | sample June2015DPH_11_5_FD_184705 | JGI IMG/M metagenome (GOLD analysis project Ga0208937, IMG submission 184705) | Peatland microbial communities from SPRUCE experiment site at the Marcell Experimental Forest, Minnesota, USA - June2015DPH_11_40... | ecosystem: Environmental > Terrestrial > Soil >...
CGCGTCCCCTTGAAACGGACGTTAGACTGATCCGCCGGGAAGACGTACTGGCTGCTTCCGAAGCTGGGGAGGCTCTTGAGCGCGGCGACGGCTTCGGCGGCCAAGGCCAGCTTCTTGGGGCGTCCGTTCTTTGAGCGCGGAACGTAGAGGTGCGGGGCCGGTCCCTCCAGCCGAACCTCCTCCCAGGTCCGGGCCAGGATCTCGCTCTTGCGCGCACCAGTCGTCGCTGCGAGCCACATGAAAGCGTAGAGTTCCGGATCGGTACGGCATTCGTCGAGGAGCTTTCGGAAGTCCTCCGGCAGAAGAAACCGATCCCGCCCGGGCGGCTCCTTCCTTTGCGCGACGGCGCTCACGGGATTGCGGTCGTACTTCTCGCGACGTATGGCGAAGTTGAAGGTGCTGCACAGGATGGTGCGGTACTTGTTGATGGTCGAGGCGGCGAGGCCGTCTTTGCCCAATGATTCGAGAAACGCCTCGACCTGGTCCGACTGGATTTCCCTCGCCCGCCGGCCGCCGAACCGTTCCCGCACTTTGGGCAGGTGGTACTCGAAGCGGCTGCGGGTCTGCTTGCCATGCTTCTCCCACCAATCGTCCAGGAGTTCCTCAAACATCACGCGGTCAAAATGACGGGTTCGAAAGTGCCGCCCCTCGGCGACTTCGGTCTTTCGCTTCGCGAGGAGGTCCTGGGCGAACTTAACGCTGCGTTGCTCCGTGCTCTCGCGCACGATCTTGCCGTTTTGGTCTTTGTAACGGAGATACGCGACGCCGTTTCGGAAGTAGACGCCCCTGCTGCTCATGCCCCTACCCTGGCGACGGGTTGGTCGGCGTGGCGACTCGGCCGCACCGTTCGCTGTTCCAGCCATTTTAGCAACTGGGGCCGCAGGAATCTGACGACGGTGCGCCGCACTCCACGCTGCGGGAACTGCACGTACGGGATGCGCGATTCCCTCACGTAGCGTTCCAGTGTACGCTCACTGACGCCCAGGAACTTTGCCGCGTCGGAATAACTCATGACAACGTCTTCGACTTGGGCAGCCATGCTTTGCCTCCCTCATGGTTGGTCACGAGGTCACGTGTCCGTGCCGGGACGCGTGGGGCGGTGAGGGACGCCTAGATGAGCTTCCGGGGATCCGGCTCCGGATCGAACTGGAACCCCGGTCGGTTTGCTTCGCGCTCCTTCACGTTCCGCAGAGGATCGAACGGCTCCGCCGGGCGCGGCTTCCTTTTTCGGCCGGCGGCTGCGGTCTCGGCCTGGGCTGCTGCCGGCAACCTGCCACTGCTATCCTCCCGCCGTAGCCGGCTGACGTACACCGTGAGCGCCCGGTAGCGGACATCGATGCCGCAGTCGCGGAGCCGTTCAGCGATGGTCTTCAGGCTGTGGCCGGCTTCGATCGCGGCCTTGATGTCCGCCCACGCACGGCGCAGTTGGCCTGCCTTGGTGACTGGTTTTTCAGACCGGAGGTCGCGGATAGGTGACAGATTCATTCGGGAAGACATCGCCTTCAGACGATTGGGCCTAGCTGAGCCCGCGCGTGCCTCGATTGGCAACAGAATTTCCGGTGTTGGCAATAGAACTCAGTCGAAAGCCAACGTTCGGCAACAATCGGCATCAGTTTCCAATGACTGACAACGAAAGGCAGCCGGGGACCGGCGGTTTCGTGCAACACAGCGGCGGAGAAGGAACATAAAGGGATTGCATTGCGTGTGGGCTGCCGCCGGGGGGCGATATCCCCCCATGGCAGTGACTTCCGGCGCATTGCTGGAGCCTGGTCCTGCAATGCGATTGCAATGCGCGCTTTTTGCTCGGCACGAATGCCGCTTGTCTCCGCCCAATCTGGTGAGGGGCATGAAAAACACCGTGGTTCGTCTCAGTGAGGGCTTGCGGGACAGGGTGGAGAAAGCGGCCCGCAAGAGCGGCTATGCCTCCACCAGCGCTTTCATCCGGGCTGCTCTCGAAGAGAGGGTGTCGGACCGCGATGCGACGCTTACGGACGCCGAGCAACGAGTCGCCGCGAGCCTCGATCAGCTCGGTGGGCAATTGCAGCGACTCGGAACGGCACAGCAGGCCCAGTTTGCACTGACCGACGCCTTCGCGAGACTGTTCCTGATCTGCGTTCCCGAGCCGCCCAAGGACGTTTTCGAACTCGAAAAGGCGAAGGCCAAGGGCAGGTACGAAAAACTACTACGCGGCGTTGCCGAGAATATGACAGGCGAAGCTCGGGCAACATTGGGCGGACTGGTGGACCGCGATGAGTAAGGACGACGAGATCCGGCTCCGACCTCCCCGGCCCAAGCGGGCTAAGTCGTCGAACGAGCCGCGGATTTGGTCGAGCGCGTTCAAGCGGATCATCCACATCGTTCGGATGTCGCGTAGGCGCAAGCAGAGGCGATCGCCTCGTGGACGCACCGGGACGCCCAGACCATTCCGACAACGCTGCGCGGTTCGGCTAACCTACTCGCCAAACAAGAGCCGCGGCCAATGGCAAGCGCACGGCCGCTACATCGCGCGAGAGACTGCGACCCGCGAGGTGTCGAAGGAAGCAGCGGGGTTCGGCCCTTCTGGGGAGGTGGCGGATGTGCCCAGGACCCTCGCCCGATGGCAGGCTGCGGGCGACCCGCGGTTGTTCAAGATCATCGTCTCGCCCGAATTCGGCGAGCGCATCGATATGGTTACGCTCGTCCGTTCACTGATGGCTCGAATGGCGCGCGATGTGGAGACCCCGCTGGAATGGGTGGCGGCGGTGCACACGAACACCGAACACCCACACGCTCACGTCGCCCTCCGAGGGGTTCGCGGCGACGGGCAGGAACTCCGCCTGCCCAGCGCCTATGTCAAGGAGCAGGTCCGCGCGCATGCGGAGGACCTGTGCACGTGCCAGCTCGGCTACCGAACCCAGCTCGACGCGGCGGACGCAGTCGCGCGGGAGGTCACCCAATACCGCTACACGTCCCTGGACCGCATCTTGACGCGGGCGAGCCGCGACCGCCCACCGGATTCTGACCGGGCGGTGTACTTCGTCTTCGGGCTCGCCAACGCAGGCCGGGGTGGTTCGTCGGCCGGTACACATGGCACATACCTCGCAAAGCGACTGAGGTTTCTTGCGACTCTTGGACTCGCGGAGCCGGCATCCAATGGCCAGTGGCAAATCCGCCAGGATTTCGCCGGCGCTCTCAAAGCGTTTCAGGAGTCCAACGACCGCCAGCGGACCCTCGCCGCGCACGGTGTCCTGATTTCCGACCCGAGCCTTCCGTTCAAGGTCACCGACCTCCGTGATGTCCACGAGCTTTATGGCCGCGTCCTGGTCCACGGGGAGGAGGAAATGACTGGCCGAGGGTATATGCTCCTGGAGGGAACTGACGCGAGCGTCCACTACATCCTGCACGACGCACAACTGCAAGCCGCCAGGCACCAGGGCGAGTTGCGGCCGGGTTCGTTCATCTGCTTGCGGCGCCACGGTGCCCGATCTAGGTTGGCGATCCAAGACCTCGGTGATGCCGAGGCTCTCGCCTCGAATAAGCCGAAACTGGATGCTGTTGCACGCTCGCACCCGGACATGGGCGGATCCGCTGCCTGGGGAGGCTGGCTCGGCAGGTTCCAGGCGGCTATCGCCGCCGCCCAGCGAAACCTGACCGACTCATCTCGGCGCGAACGGACGGGTCAGGTCCGCGGAGCACTGTAACCCAGGCCAGCGTCCTCATCGGCGCGGTCTTCAGAGCGAGTGATGCCAGCGGCAGAGGAGTTCCCAGTAGGCCTGCGCGGCGCGTGCCAGCGCCGGGTCTTTGGAGTCCACCAGCTTCAATACGACGTCGTCAGGCACCATGTCTCCGCTGAGGCGCAGCAGGGCGAGCAAAGTCCTCTGGGCGACCCGGTCCTCTCCCGCCAGAATCTCGAGTTCTCGTTCGGCGCTCCCTAGTAGAGCCGCCGCCACCGCAGACGGTGCTCCCTTTCCCTCGGCCAGCGCGCTCAACGCCGCCGTTTCCGTTTTGCACAACCATGCGCGGCGCCGAATCGCGTCACGGACTGCGGGCGCCCTTGCTCGACCGTCACGGATCGCCGCGATCAGTTGGGCGTCTCGCTCTGTGTTGGGCAAGATGGCGAGGATTGCGTCGAGCGAGTCCGCCACTTCCGTGTCGCGGGCTCGAAGCTGGCGGCTGCGCTCGCGCACGGCCTCGATCAGATTCGTCGATGCGCCTTGCGTCGAGATCACCCCGAGCCCAAGAATGACTTCTCCCCCGATTCCCTTGACTTCATCGTCCAGCTCCATCTGGTACAACTGCTCCCTGCCGGCGCGGGTTGCCACCTGGCGAGCGAGGGCGGTCACAGCACGGACCTTCTCCTCCTGCGAGACGTCTCCGGACGCCAGCAGCGCCTTGGCCACGGCCAGCCGCTCATGCTTGGCGATGTCATGCGGTAAGAGTGCGCGCAAGACAGGAATGGCGCGCGGATCGTGGTACTGCGAGATCGCGTCGGCTGCGTACTCGATCTCGAAGGTGTCGTCCTCTTCGGGATGCTGAAGGACGTGAAGCAGCGCCGGAACTCCGGGGCCTTCACGAGCGAGAGGCTGTAAATCAGATTGTGGCGCGTCCAGCTTGAACTCTCCGCCTCCACCCACTTCGGATCGAATAGCCAGGGAAGCAGCGGTACCGCGGCGTCGGGCCACGATTCCTCCTGCTGAAAGCTGACGAGGATGCGAACCGCGTTCTGGCGGACACGGGAATTCGAGCTTCCCACCAACGGCGCAATTCTGGGAATCCAGACCGAGGGCTGGTCGTGCGCCGGCTCTTCGAGGGTCGAATACGAGGTGTTTCCATCGGAGGATGTGACGAAGCTGCCGTCCGCCAGCAGAGATAGGTACCAATCATCACGTCCCGGCCACTGTGTCGCCATCAGCCCCTCGACCGCCAGATCGCGGGCCTTGGCTGGCGAGGAGGAATCCGTGGCGATGGCTGTCAACCGCCGGCGAAGGTCGTCCGCTTTGGGATTGGCGGACACCGCGGCATGCTGGTACTGCAAGGCGAGGGACAGCGCACTCAGGCGGGGCTTGTCTGGCTGCGCCAAGTCCGTCAGCAGAGGTTCGGCTTGATTCCAATCCAGCCGCGCCAGAGCCCGAACGTCCGATTCGTTCTCCATGAAGCCCGGACCCTCGTGTGCTTCCTTTACGTGGGCGATCAACTGCGGGCGAAACAGGTCGCTGGTTTGGCTGAGGTGCCGAATGATCTGTTGGCGTGCGCTAGGGTCTCCTTGATCGGGCACTCGATCGAGCAGCGCCAGAAGCCTCTTGGTGGCCTCGGGTGTTCGCGGCACCAGATGCGCCAGGTCCGCCGCGTAGCGTGGGTAGGCTTCGCAGGCGTCCAGGAGCCGCGCGCGCAACGCGGGGGCAAGACGATCCGGGTCCTGCGCGAGCTGAAGGTGCCAGTACTCGGCCAAGGTGTACAGGGAAGCGTCCGCCTGGGGGCGCCGCTGGGGGTTCACGTTCCGGCTGAATGAAATACCGGACGTTGTTCCAGAACTCGTGGTCTCCCTCGAGTTCCACTGGAAGCTTGAGGAGTTCGGTCGCGAGGTCGGGAGAGCCGGCGCGTTTCGATACTCCTATCATTTCGATCACAACGCGCTGAAGGATTGCCTCCGCATCGGCGACATTTTGATAGCCCTCACGGACTCCGGCAACCTGCTTCGCTTCGACGCCGCAACCCTGAAGATGACAGGCCAGCAAGTCGTCCACGGGCGCGGCACTGCTGTCGCGGTCGGAGCCAACGGGAGTCTTCTTGTGGGGACGCTGGCGGGGCGGGTTTGGAAGGTAGATCCAGCAACGCTGGCTGCGGAGCCGCTGTTTGAGACGCCGGGCGAAGTGGTGTGGCTGGGCAGCAGGCCGGGAATGATCGTTGCGGCGGTGCATGGGGACGTTGAGCCGTGGCCGTGGCCTGGAGAGACAGACAAGCACTTCATGGCGCGATGGCGCCAGCTGGAAATCGAGCGGGGGAAGGGGCTCTCGGTAGTCGTCAGTCAGAAGGGGCGGCAGCGTGTCCTTCCGTTAGAGCGGACGGAGATCTTCACGCCGGGGTCCTTTCTGCTCGACGGCCAGACCCGTCTGTGGATGGGAACGGACAAGGGCGAGTGGGGCGGTGAATACACCGAGCTCGATCTCCGGAACGGCAAGACGAAAACAGTCAAGACCGACCTGGGGGTGTTGGGTTTCCTGCGCGCGGCTGATGGCCGGGTCTTGGCGTATGGTGGGATGTCGCATATGTGGTCGGACAACGGGTTCATTGGCCGTGTCGACAGAGGCCACCTGGAAAACCTGCGGCAGTTCGCGAAGCGGCCGGAGTGGGCGGCGGCGCCCCCGGCAGTCGCAAAGATTCTGCGGAATCGGTCGGCCGGGGAGCCAGACGGGCCGATCGATTTCGTACTCGAAGATGGCGATGCCGCGTTTTGGGTTCTTTCTGCGCATGCGCTCTATCACGTGAACGGCGATTTCTCGCAATGGACCAAGCTCGGCGATCTGCGTGCGCGGTGGGCTGGCGGAAGGGCGTATTCGGTCGGGAGTACCCCGACCGTACGTTCCCTCGTGACCGGTGTGCGCGCCGCCGAGTTGGTCGCCGTGATGGGACTCGACGGGCTGGCTCGCATCGGTAACGACAAGGTCGAGCCGTTCGCGTTCGAGGGCGAGATCGAGGCTCCCATCATCGAGGTGTGGGACAGCCCGATTGGCACGGTGCTCGTGATGTCCGATTCGCTGCACGGCGCGTGGCGCCTGACGGGCGGCCGCTGGCAAAGGCTGGGGTTTTGTGCGGCGCATGACGGCATGGGCTGGTATGACGCCGGGCCGCTGGCGGCGGATTCGAGTGGCATCATCGGTCTCTGCGCGGAGGGCAGCGCTCCTGGGATGCGAGACCTGACTCGGGTGCGGGCCGATGGCACTACCGAGGTGCTACGCACTTGGAAAGAGCAGCGCGGTTATCTCGACCACTGGTTTCTGGAAAAGCCAGGAGGGCGGCTGTTCAGGTCGCTCGGGGGCGAGTTGGAGGAGTGGGACGGCAAGGGCTGGCAGCGAGCCGGGCACCTTGTAGAGCCCTCGCCGGCTGACACCAAGAGCGTTTTCTACGGCCGCCGGTCCGAGGGGCGTCGAGTTGGCACCGCTGGCCAGGACGGCCGCGCATGGGTTGAAGAACATCTTCGACCTGGCCCCGGATCGCGACGGATGGGTGCTGGTGGCGGCGGTGAAGGGACTGTTTCGGTTTCGACCGGACGGTGGCGATATCGAGCGCATCCCGGGCCCCAAGACCAGCGAAGAGATCAAGAGCTTGTGCCGCGACGCGCAGGGCCGGTTGTGGGCGGCGGGCGACGGCCTCTACGTTTCAACGGACGAAGGACAGCGTTGGGAGGCAGCCGACCTGCCGATGCTCGGGCTCACGTACACATCGCATCCCTCTTCGATGAGCACCGAGCCATGCATGCAGTCCGTGAAAATGCGTTGCGCGGACCCGGATGCGCTTGCAGAGGAACTCGTCGGGATGCTGCACTACGCGGCACACGCTCGTCTCGATAGGCTCAGAGGGCGCCGCCTGTTGCGGGACGGTCGGACAAGGAATGTCGTGAGGGCCGTGGTCTGCGAACAACTCGGACGGTTGCGGCGGTCGGATGACCTTGCGCGGCAGGCTCAGCGTGGCAGGGGTCCAGAAGCGAACTGAAGCAGCAGCGCCAATCGCCAGGAGAGCGACCGAAAGAGCAGCCGGGCCGACCAGCTTGTTCCGAGTGAGCCTCACAGTTCCTTTAGACCCGAACCATGCCACCCTTGTTCCCAAGCTACGGGAGGAACCTGGGGCGCGTAGCTGCTCTCCTGCGCAGTTTCCATGACATCCCCACGATATCCGGCGCCGGTAGTGCTGGAACTGGCTGACATCGCGCAGGCCAGAAACACGTCGAATCAAACACTTAGCGCGGGATGTCACTGGCCGGAATGCCGCTCTTCACTTTCGATTTCCCGAGACGTGGCGAGGCCGCGACAGCTTATTATCCACCGGCTTGGCAGGCGCGAGCTGAGGTGTAGTGTCAATATAGTTCCACTATGGAACTATATTGACATACCCTGATGTTGCGGTCGCGATCCCGACCATGCCAAAATGGGTCTGTGCCCCGCACACGTTTCGACGAACTCGTCGCGCTCGCTGAGGAGAACGACGGCCTCGTAACTGCGAAACAGGCTCGAGAGGCCGGATTCACAGGCTCGGTGCTGGCGAGGCTGGCGCAGCGTGAGCGGATCGAGAGAACTGCACGAGGCGTCTTTCGTATCCCGCACTTCCCCCCTGGCCGGTTCTCGCAATACCGGGAAGCCGTCCTGTGGGCGAGGGCGAACCGCGGGCCGCACGACGTCGCTCTGTCGCGTGCAACGGCTCTTGTCGTCTACGGAATCTCCGATGCAAACCCGAGCGCCATTCACCTTACGGTTCCCAAGTCCGCACGGCTGCGGCGACAGAAGCCGAAGGGCGTAGTGGTGCATCGCGAGGACCTCACATCGGAGGACGTGGCCATCCAAGAAGGAATCCCGGTCACGACGATCAGCAGGACCGTCACCGACCTGCTTCGTTCAGGAGGGAGAATTGGCCTGGTGCGCCAGGCTATCTCCGACGCGCGACGCGAGGGATTCATCAGCGACACTGAGGCGAGGCGACTCCGGCGACGGGTCGAGGCGCACATCAAGTCGCTGAGCGCCGCCCGTGGCCGGACGGAGCCGGCGGCCCGATGAGCTCCAGACCGCGGCCGCCCGAGCGGCTGGAAAAGAGGCTGGCTCGTGTCGCGCGGGAGTTGGGTCTCGATCAGGAGCGGTTGCGGCGGTGGATCTCTTTTCTGGCGCTGTGCGGGGTCCTCGAGAGAGCGCTTGAAGAGGGCGTCCTGGGCACCTACTGTCTCAAAGGCGGTGTCGCGATGGAACTGCGCTTCGCGCAGCGCGCCCGCGCTACCAAGGATCTGGACTTGGGGATGGAAGGCACTCGCGCGAGCCGCCTCCAAGCGCTGGCGGAGGCTCTGCGCCTGAGCTTCGACGATTTCACGTTTCGCGTCAAGGCCCAGACTCGGGACATGGAACAGGCGGACACCGTCCGCGTCCAAGTGGCCATCCAATATCGAACGCGTGCCTGGCAGACGATTGAGGTCGATCTTGGGGCCGCCAAGGCGGGCCACGTTGACCTCGTCGAGCCAAGAGTCCAGGGTCTGCTGGAATTGGGGATATCTGTGATTTCGCACGTCCGATGTTTGGGGCTTGCCGACCAAGTAGCCCAGAAGCTGCACGCATGCACTGGCCCAGCGTCTGGGGGGCGGGCACGGGACGTGCTGGATATCCTGCTAATCGACATGCTTGGGGAACTCGACTATCGGGAGACCGCTTATGCGGCGCGCCGCGTGTTCGAGCAACGCGCAACTCACGCATTCCCTCCCGAGTTCGTCATGCCAGAGGAGTGGCGTCCTGAGTTAGAAGGGTTGGCAGACGAACTCGGCTTTCCTCTGCGGACCTCCGCCGCGATCGAGCAGCGGTTTCTGGAGGTCATTCAGATGTTGGAACGCGCCGCGAGGGCCGATGGGTGACGAACTAACTCGTCTTCGCAGCGAGAATCGGCGCCTCCGGCAGCTGCTTGAAGAGCTTGGCATTGAGGTTCCGTCCGACACGGGTACGGCCGCAGAGCCTGCCGTGACCAAGAACGCTCCGGCACTGGCGCCCGATGAGAAGGTCAAGCTGTTTCGAGAGCTCTTTCGCGGTCGCGAAGATGTGTACGCAGTCCGCTGGGAAAGCCCGGACGGCCGAAATGGGTACAGCCCCAAGTCGGAACGGGACTGGAAGGCATACTATGCGGCGAAGCAGGAGGACCGGCAGCGAGTCGACAGAGACACTCGGAAGCTCCTCCCGCTCACCGACCACGTGATTCGAGCGCACCTCACGGGCAAGATTACCGTTGGAGTGTACCCGTTGTTGCTCGATGAAACGTGTTGGTTCCTTGCGGCGGATTTCGACAAGAAGACTTGGCAAGAGGACGCCGCAGCGTTTCTCGCCACCTGCCTGGATTGGGATGTCCAGGCCGCTCTGGAGAGATCGAGATCCGGAGACGGCGGTCACCTCTGGATCTTCTTCGATCGCGCCATTTCAGCGGTTGTGGCAAGGAAACTCGGCTGCGCGCTGCTCACACGCACAATGGAGCGACGCCATCAGATCGGCCTCGATTCTTACGATCGGTTCTTCCCCAACCAGGACACCATGCCAAAGGGCGGCTTCGGCAACCTGATCGCACTTCCGTTGCAAAAGTCGCCACGCGATGCCGGCAACAGCGTGTTTGTAGATGACAGGATCGTGCCGTACCCCGATCAGTGGGCGTTTCTCTCCTCGGTCCGTCGCATGAGCTCCGCGGCGGCCGAATCGCTGGTCAGTGAGGTTCAGCGAAGGGGCGATCTCATCGGAGTGCGTATCAGCGCGACCGAGGACGACGATGTCCCTGACCCTTGGACGCTTCCGCCATCGCGCAGGCGCGCGGATCGTCCTATCGAAGGCCCACTGCCTGCATCGGTGAATATCGTCCGCGCCAACCTTCTCTTCATCGAAAAGGAGGGGATGCCGCCGGCGATGCTGAACCGGTTGCTCCGGATCGCCGCTTTCCAGAATCCGGAGTTCTACAAAGCGCAATCCCTGCGCCTTTCCACCTATGACAAGCCCCGGGTCATCGGGTGCGGCGAGGATCTGCCCAAACATCTGGCGCTGCCGCGCGGTTGCCTGGCCGACGCGACCGCACTGCTCGAGAGTCATCGAGTGAAGCCCCTCGTTCGGGACGAGCGACTCTCCGGAGCGCCGATCAATGTCCAATTCCGAGGCAGCCTGCGCATTCATCAAGAGGAGGCGGTCAAAGCTGTCATCCAGCACGACGATGGCGTCGTGTGCGCGCCGACTGCCTTCGGCAAGACGGCCGTGGCGGCGTGGTTGATCGCCCATCGAAACGTGAGCGCGCTGGTGCTGGTGCACCGGCAACAATTGCTCGATCAGTGGCGCGAGAGGCTGGCGATGTTCTTGGATCTGCCGGTCGATGAGATAGGGCAGATCGGAGGCGGGAAGACGACCCGTACTGGGCGGATCGATGTCGCGGTTCTTCAGAGCCTACACCAAAAGCAGGAGGTCAAGGACTTCGTTGCTGAGTACGGCCACATAGTCGTTGACGAGTGCCATCATCTGTCAGCGGTCACCTTCGAAAAGGTGATGCGCGAGGCCAAGGCGCGTTACGTGGTCGGCCTCACGGCGACACCGACCCGAAAGGACGGCCATCATCCGATCATCTACATGCAGTGTGGCCCGATTCGCTACCGCATGAGCGCTCGGACAATGACAGAGGCCAGTCCCTTTGACCACGTAGTCATCCCTCGGCACACCGATTTCCAGATGCCTTCGGAAGCCGGGGAGGTCAGCATCCAAGACATCTATGCCGATCTTGTTGGCGACGAGGCGCGCAACGAGATGATTGCGGGAGACCTGGTTCGCGCGGTTCAGGCGGGCCGGTCCCCACTATTGCTCACCGGCCGAACCGAGCACCTGAATGTCTTTGCGAGCAAGGTGAGCGGGCTGGTGAAGAACGTTTTCGTTCTGAGAGGCGGACTGGGCCGAAAGCAGCGCAGAGCAATTGCGGAGCAGCTCGCCGCAGTTCCAGAAACCGAGCAGCGCGTGATTCTTGCCACAGGGAGCTACATCGGCGAAGGGTTTGACGATGCCCGGCTCGACACGCTGTTCTTGGCGATGCCGATCTCCTGGAAGGGGACCTTGCAGCAGTACGCAGGCCGGCTTCACCGGCTGTACGACAGCAAGCGTGTCGTCGAAGTTTACGACTACATCGATAAGAACGTGCGAATGCTGGCGCGCATGTACGACCGACGATTGAAGGGCTATAGCGATATGGGCTACAAGATCCTCGAGGGCGTGCCCAAGCAGCAGGCTTTCTCGTTATGACCTTTTGTTCGATTTTCCTTGCGCAAAGCCTGGGTTGAGATCGCAACACCCGGAAAACCCTGGCCATCGCCCGGCTGACGCGCAACCTTGATGAACTGGAGGCCAGCGAAGCAGCCGGAATAGTCGACGACGGGAAATGTAAATCGCAACGAACCGGGCAGGCCGAAGAATCACAGTATACTCGTTTCGATGCTTCTCACGATCACGAATCAGAGCCCGCCGGCAACGGACCTCGGCTATCTTTTGCACAAGCATCCTGCCAAGGTTCAGTCTTTCGAGTTGTCGTTCGGCAAGACGCACGTCTTCTACCCGGAGGCTGGGGATGAGCGCTGCACGGCCGCGCTTCTGCTGGACGTCGACCCGGTTGGACTGGTGCGAAAA
>Ga0208937_1001163_pt1 | contig 12287 bp, 8 predicted proteins | sample June2015DPH_11_5_FD_184705 | JGI IMG/M metagenome (GOLD analysis project Ga0208937, IMG submission 184705) | Peatland microbial communities from SPRUCE experiment site at the Marcell Experimental Forest, Minnesota, USA - June2015DPH_11_40... | ecosystem: Environmental > Terrestrial > Soil >...
TGAGGAGTGGGGCGCGGCTGGAAAAGGCTCGCCGTCTATCCAATTGGCCTAATTTCTGCACGGGTAGCGGGAGCGTTAGTACGGATGGGAAGCGCCTCGCTTTCCTGGGATGGTCGGGGTTCGGGACATCATACATTGCCGACCTTGAGGGCGGTGGGTCCCAAATACGTAATCCAAAGCATTTCACATTGGAAGAAGATGATGATTTCGTCAGCGCATGGACGAAAGACAGCAGGCAGGCAATATTCGGAATAAACCGAGGTTACCAGTATGGCGTCTACAAACAGGCTTTGGACTCCGAAACACCAGAAGCATTAGCAACAAACGTCCCAGGAGGACTGCTGGCAAATTTGGTCATGAGCCCTGATGGGCAATGGATCATTGCATTGGTTTGGCCCTTATCCCCGGGAGAATCCCCCGTTCTGTCGACACATTCAACGATGCCTCTCATGCGAATCCCGGTCTCGGGAGGGCAGCCAGAGTTGATATTCCCAGTTCGTCTAGGCAGTCCCATTTCCTGCGCACAGCGTTCTTTACAGCTATGTGTCGTAGCCGAGAGATCCGATGATCGCAAGCAGATGATCGTGACTGCCTTCGATCCTGTCAAAGGACGGGGTCCTGAGATTGCGCGATTCGATGTGGACCAGGCTCTTGATGTGAACGTCGAAAACCTAATCTGCGCGTTATCCCCGGATGGCACACGATTGGCCACTGCGTCGGGCTCCAATTCTCCAATCAAGATCTATTCGCTCCGAGGTCATAGTGTCACGACTATCCCCGCCAAGGGGTTGGATAGATTGTGGAATGTGACATGGGCGGCCGATGAAAAAGGATTGTACGTGGGCAGGCATGTCGCGGATGGGACAGAACTGCTCTATCTCGACTTCAAAGGAAGAAGTTCGCATTTGTGGAAGAGTCTGGGACAGAAGTGCTTTGGAGTCCCCTCTCCTGACGGCCGCCATTTGGCGATCTATGATTGGAAACGCAGCGCGAACATGTGGATGATCGAGAACTTTTGAATCATGCCGGAGCGTTAGAATGTGCTGACGCATCAACGCGATCAAAAGCGCAGCTGTACCTTCAACTGAATCATCCGTGGAGCTGCATCCCCTCCGAGACCAGAACCCAGGATACTGGTCGGCGATTGTTGTAGATAAAAAATCTGCCCGAAGGCCGGATCCGAACTCCAGTTATCAGGAAAACCAAAATTGGGATGATTGAAAAGGTTGAAAAGCTGAAAACCAATTCCGAGCGAAGCATTCTCCCAATCAGGAATTTTCGTGTTTTTCATAATGCCAAGATCGGTATTGAAATAGTCTGGTCCGCGAAACTGGTTCCTTCGTTGAGCGAATTTCACTTCGGGCCCGCCACAGGGCCCCGACGGACCCGGCAGATTGCCAGCGTTGAATCCCGTCTCACAGCCCGCTTGCACGAAGAGAGCCTTTGGATTGGGCTCAGGCGACCCATCAGCTGACGCGAAGAACTGCGGCGGCAAACAAGGATTCGTGTCCAGAACAAAAGCAGCGGCTCTGCCGCATGACGTGGCGTTGGGAAGCGGGCCTACGGGAACCGCATAGATTGCGCCGAAATAATTGTTCTGCTGAAGGCTGCTGGACTCGGCATGATCGAATACAGTGTAGGGCAAGCCGGTGCGAGCGAAAATCGTTCCAGAAACCTGCCATCCCTTGAGCAGATAATCGGAGCCGTGGACCCCCAATGCCTTCCTCACCGGAAGTTCCCATACATAGTTCGCGTTCAAAGAATGGCGCACGTCGTATTCAGCAGGTCCGTAAGCGCCACGGAGATTATTCGGGTCCTGCGGATACAAAGAACTGCCGGATGTGAAACTGAAGAACCCTGCGTTCGAGACTTCGTCGAAGGCGTGGCTGTAAGTGTAGTTGACCTGAACCAACCCGTTACCCCAGTGAGTGAACTGGTGCCGAAATGACAAAACAAGTCCGTTGAAGTTAGAAACGGCCTCCGTGCCGAATTGCGTAACCTGGCCAAAACGGGGATCGCTGCACGGCGGAACGGGTGGGCTGCTACATGGGCGCGGCGGCAACGAGCCAAAGCCAAAAGCGTTTGCGCTCGGATTCCCAACCCCTTCGTGAATACCGTGGTGTCCGTAATAGCCAATCGTTGCCGATGTGTTGTTCCCTAGTGCTTGCTGCCATTCGAGGCTCCATCTCTGATATTCCGGCAGATGCAATGTCCCCGCTACGGAGCTAAGGGAAGGCGGAGAAAAACTAGGGTCACTCTGCTGAAGTTGCGCGAGAGTCTCGCCTGCCGAAAAGCCGTCTGTAAATAGTTTGTTTGATAAATATGTGGTACTGAACAGGCTGTTTCTTTCACCCGGGGTGAGTGTGCCCGAGAATGCAGTATAGACATTGTAGATAGGCGCGTTGATGTAAAAAGCTTCCGAGATCGCATCTCGCAAAGGATCGTAGAAGATGCCCAGTCCGCCCCGCAAAACACTGCTGTGAGAAACGCCGAACGGCTGCCAGGCAAAACTGAATCGCGGTGACCAGGCAATGTTATCCAAATTGAAGAGGGGATGTGATTGTCCCGTGAGAATCGCTTTGTTGTAGGGCTGAGCGGGGTCGTGATTCATCGAATCGAACGGAGCCGCAGTCGTAGCGAAGCACCGCGTCGGGCAGAGAGGGTTGGAATAGTGTTCCGCGCGGAGAGCGAACGTCAACGTTAAGTCGGGCTTTGCATGCCACTCGTCTTGGCTGTAGGCTCCAAAGTTTAAAAAGGAAATAGAGAGCGGGGACTGGGAAGTGAACGATTGCGTTAGCGACGTGTAGTCGTTCAATGGTGTTGCCGAATCGATGCCCCCTTGGTAAAAAGCGTCAAGCGTTTGTGGCGACAGTTGTCCAATGGCGTTTTGCGTAATGGGTGCTACATGCCAACGGACCCGTGCAAGGCTCACGCCGAATCCCAACTTGTGGCCTCGCCGTATCATCGCAACATCTTCGGACAACTCGTACAGTCTATGGTTGTGATGATAAGAGCCAATCCCATCGTCACCGCCTAGACCGTTAAATGTACCGGGCACGCTAAAGTTGAGGATCGTGGGAAATGCCGCCAAAGCTTGCGCAGTGTCCTTAGGCGCCCACACGAAATCGTACTCCGAGCCGCCCGCCACAAACTGGCTCGCCGCACCCGAACCAAACGAGTGCGTTTCTACAAGTTGACCTTGCCACAACCAGACGTTGTAATCAGCATCGAATGAGGAACTGATTGGATCTGTATAAAATGCGCCGAGTCCGTGTTCTCCCTGTATCCGGAAGAAGGCGCGATCGCTCTTGGCTATGTTCCAGTCCAGACGACCGGAAGTGAGGGCATCTTGGCTGGGGCGACCACGCGTTTTGAAAAAATACTCTGAGCAAGGCACGTTCGTGCCAAGGTGTGTGAACCCAGTGCAACCGAGCGGGTCTGTTGAGCTGGGGCCCCCATGAATAACCTTGTTGATTCCGGGTGCGGCGTTGTAAAGATTGAACATCTGTTTGTAAAACGCATCCGAAGCAGAAGTTAACCCAAACCTGGAATCGATATTAGCAATAGTCGCAGACTCGAATTGAGAGCTTGGGACTGTCACCAGAAACACCTGGGGGATGAGAAGCCTCAGGCCCTCGGTGTCGAAGAAGAAGAACAGCTTGTCCTTCTTGATCGGGCCGCCGAATGAACCCGCCCACTGATTGGCGATAGAGAACGGACGCGGGGTGGCGAGAGCATTATTGAACCAGTCATTTGCGTTTAAAATGCGGCCATTCCAATAGTACTGCGCGTTCCCGTGAAAATTGTTAACTCCCGACTTGGTGATGTAGTTGACGTTGCCGCCTGCAGCTTGCCCGAACTGGCCGGAGTAACCGGTGGTGACGACGGTTGCTTCCTGAATTTGGTTTTGCCCCAGGGTAAGGCCGAGCGAACCACCCACTATGAAGTTTTGCCCGTTATCTGTAATGCTCATGCCGTCGAGCGTGAAATGGTAAGAAGAGCCAGGCATTCCCAGAATCGAGAAGTTGGGAGCGCCATTTTGAATCCCACCGGTGCTCTGGCTGTCGGTGTTCATCACCACGCCGGGCACGGTTTGTACGATGTAGGTGAGGTCATTCCCGGGATTGGGAACTTCGGAGATCTGCTTCTGGCTCATTGTCGCCGAGACGTCGCCATTCTCTGCCTGCAGGAGCGGCGCTTCGCCAGTGACCGTAACCTCGCTGCTCGTCTTCGCGATTTCCAGCGCGATGTTCAACGTTCCTGGAGGCCCGAGCAATACATTCACTGCTCGGCTGTCTTTGCGAAAACCCTCGTGCGAAACAGTCAGCGTGTAGACAGCAGGAGCTAGAAAGAAGAATCGGTACACACCTTCCCGATCAGTTTTCGTTGATTCGACGTTACCCTTGTGGATGTCCTTGATTTCGACGTCTGCATTCGTGATGACCGCGTTGCTCTGATCTGTGACAACGCCCGTCAATCCACCAGAGGTCGTGGTCTGAGCTCGGATCTGATGCAAGAGACACACCGCCGCCAGCATGGCAACCAACGTCAAGCGCCGCGGACGAAGTCGCACCGAATCACCCCATTGATTCGAAGAGCTACGAAGCACAGCGAGAACATCATGATACTGCCAAACCTCGTAAGCTGTGTTCGGGTGATCAGGTATGCAGCGAACCTTCTCCTCCGTAGAGTTTGAACAACACACGCACTCAGACTGGACCTGATTGCCGATTGGGACCGCAGGAGGAGAGAAAACTCGGTACAACGTCGGTACAACCCCAGGCGAAGAAAAAACTGGCTTTCTGGCTCCTAAGCGACGTCGGATGAAGCGCTTAGATTTTGACCTGCTCTTGGTTCGGGACGAGGAGCTTTTACGTGTTTACTGCGCTGCCGTACTTTCATGTTCGTATGGTCGGCAAACAGGAAACTGTCTTTTTGGTCGCAAGATCACTTCACGCCAATACCCAAGTCGCTTGAGTCTATGAATGCCGGGCGGCCCAGACAGCTGGAGTGAGATCTGCGAGGCACCGGATCGGGAGATCGCCAAACCCCCTTGTGAACTACTTCTGACGGGGGCCCTTCGTTTGTCCTGTTTGTCCAAGAAGGGTCATATCGTAGGTCTAGTGGCTTCACAGCGGAGTGTCGTGAGTCGCTTTTGCCCTTTCAGCCGCGTGCTGTGCTACACAGCGTATAATGCAGCCCCAGACAGCGGAGTGTGTAGTCCACGTATTCACAGGCGGCGAATCCCTCCCTCTCCGCCAGAACTTTAGTTATCTAGCACTTACGGGTCGGTGATACCTACACTTGATACGGTTTCAAGGAAGGGTCACCGATGCACCGCGAAGTCAATCTCACCAAAAGGGTCCGAACCAGCACAGGGCTGCGCTACTGCCCGGTGCTGCTGTCCGCGAACGGGCGAGTCAAGCCTGACGCGGTGCTGGTCAACGGCAAGCCCGAGCGCCACCCCGAAGGCGCGTACTACATCGAATGGCACGACAACGGCAAGCGCATCCGCCTGTCGGTCGGCAAGGACGCAGCGGACGCCAGTTCCATGCGCCTGCGTAAAGAGACGGAGCTAAACAACGGGGATGCCACGGTGCCGGAGAATGGCGCGAACGGCCACAGGTCGGTTGCGGCATCGGTCGCAGACTACCTCGAAGAAACGGCGCTCACGAAGAAGCCTAAGACTCTGGCGGCCTACAGCACGGCCTTGAACTACTTCACTGCATCCTGCCACAAACTCAACATCGAAGACATTGACCGCAAGGACTTGCTGAAGTTCTGCGCGTTCCTGCGGGATGAGAAAGAGCAGGCACCACGCAGCGTGTACAACAAGTTTGAAAACCTCATGGCCTTCCTCAAGGCGCAAGGGATTCGCGGGCTGGTGGGCAAGAACGATTGGCCCCGCTATACGGAAGAGGAGCCGGAAATCTACGAGCAGGAAGAACTGGGGAAGCTATTCGCAGAGTGTGATGCAGAGGAGCGGTTGTGGTACGAGTTCTTCTTGATGACAGGTGAGCGTGAGCAAGAAGTGATGTTCACGCACTGGTCGGACGTGAACTTTGCCGCGTCCACCGTCCGGGTCAGCCACAAGCCGGATGCGGGATGGACACCGAAGGCGTACAAGGAACGCGAGATTCCGATCCCTGCGAAGCTCGCAAAGAGCCTGAAGGCATGGAAGGCGAAGTCTGACAAGACGTGCGCCCTTGTGTTCCCCACTGCCGGATGCAAACCGAAGCTGGATTTTCTCGACTGCCTCAAGGCCGTTGCCGAGCGTGCGAAGCTCGACCCGGAGAACTTTTGGCTACACAAATTCCGCGCCACGTTCGCAACCCGGTGCCTCTGGGCTGGCGTCGATCTGCGCACGGTACAGCAGTGGCTCGGTCACTCCGATATGGAGTCAACAATGCGATACTTGAAGCCATCGCGCAGTCAGCAAGTGCGGGAGAAGGTCAACGAGATTTTCGCTTTGTAGTGACTGTGTCTAGCTTCAGGAAATCAGTAGATCATGGACATTCTGTAGGATCGAAAATTTGCGCAGTTTTCCCTTCCAGAGCCCACCAGCTTACCCAGTTTTGATGGTCAGCGCCAGAGCCGTCGCTGTTGCTTTCCCAGTGAGTGAGGGTATATAGCGCCTCCTTTGCAGCTCTGTGGATACCGGCGTCGGCATGGCCAAGCAACTCAATCAGAATTGGAACGGCGGTTCGACTGCCAGTATTTCCAAGTGCGTAAGCGATTTCGTAGGCTGGAAACGTACTCGGCTTTCGCGATAAAAGAGAGACCAACTGCGGAATGGCCTTCTCGCCGCAAAGCAATCCAGCGCCCTTAGCGGCGATTTCGGAGGTATAGCCCTGCCGCAAATTCATGAGCTGCAACATGAGCTCACAATAGGTGCTGTCCCCCAGTTCCGCTAGGGCTGTTGTGGCGGGTTGCCGGACGTATTCTTCGTACCCAGACGCAGTGAGCTCTGCCAATCTCTGTTTGGCCCGAACAGTTCCAAGCTTTTTAAGTCCTGTGATACTAGCAACCATCGTTTGAGGGTCTCGCGAGAGCCTGAGGATGACAGGCTCCAAGAACTCTTGTGGATGCTGCGTGATTGCGCTTGCCGCTAATGCGCGCTGCAGGGGGTCACGCGATTGCAAGTGCGCGACCAGTGGAGCGTAATCGGCTTCTAGCTGAGTGTGGTTGGCCTGAACTGCATGGATGGTGAAAGTCCCCCTCACCTCCTGTCGGTCCACGACCTTGTGGGAGCCGTCCCTCGCGTAGAATGTGATCTCCCTTTCTACCGTGTAGTCAAAATCTCCCGCCGCGTCGGGCTCCAGCCCGTCCGGCAGCAGATAGCGGCGTGACAACTTCTCTCCCGGCTTTAGCTCGACGAAGCTGCCAAGACACGAGCCACCCGTTCCTTCTCCCGCGCAGCCGTAGAGCTTGTCCGTGCTTCGTTGCTTAATTGGAACAACAGGACTGAACCTCTGCGCACACGGTCCATCGTCAAACTGCACAGTGCGAGAGCTGATGTTGGCCAATTCGACCACTACAAAAACTGCTTCGCCAAGAGGATTGATCGCTTTTTCGGCATGGTACCGGGCCGCGAGTTCCTGCGCGTCAGCGAGAGTGCTGGAGCCAGCCATCAACACGATCACTGCGATGATTCGATCTAAATCCATCACTTGTTATTAGACACCACCGGAAGAGTAAACCGCTTTGCTCGCAAGCTCCTCAGACAGATTATTGTCGTAACCTCGCCATTACACTCAGAATCGGAGTTCTACTGCTTCCTGAGCCAATCTGCGGTTGTCTTCGGGTCAAACCGTACACAGGTGCCGATGCGGAACGAAGGAATGCGTCCTGCCTTGGCCTGTTTGAAAATCGTTACGTGCGAGACAGCCAAGATTTTGGAAAGTTCGTTGGCCGTGAGAGCGTGACCAGTCATTGCGATCTGGTCAGCTAGAGATGAGTTTGATTTCATAAGATCGGGCGAGTGGGGGAACTCGCCGCTGTGCTACGTGTGGGGACCTTCGACTTCTTCGCGGGCTATCTATTCCTTCTCAGCCTGTACTGCGCTGTCGCCGTACTCGGCTTCAAACTGTGCGCGGATCGCATCATCTTCCGGTGAGTCGGCTACGGCCTTCTTGTATTCTTTGTCTTCGGCGCGCTCCATGTCGTGAAGCTGCTTGTTGTTCACAGGCATGGTCTGGACTGATCCGCCTTTGCTCACGTGGGCCTTGAATATGTATTCGGTCGTGGTCTGACTGGCGACATTCTTCGGCAGTACACCCATCTTCGTGATCTGCTCGACGTAGTCGATTTCGAGTTGCTGCAACGCTTTCAGATAGGCGAGGCGCGAGTTGGTGCCGGGGCCGCACTCTTTCGACTTCAGTGCATCGAGGATGTCCTTCTTGACGTAGCGGTGGGTGACTTCGAGTTGCGTGATTGCCTTCTCTGCGTCGGTCTTCGAGAGGCGTTGCTTGTATTCTCTTTTGGGCTTTGGCTCTGGTGCAGGGGTTGATTCGTTTACTGTAGTTTCCATGATCTCCTCAAGATGAATAGAGGCGCGTATTGCGTACCGCGCCTCTTGGTTTGTGATTTCAACTCGCCTAGCGATTCTTGATTTCTTCTTTGGCGAGTTGCTGCTTCACGAATTGGACCAATTGTGAGGGCTTTAGGTGTCCGCCGTACTTCTGGTTCAATCTTTCCGTGGCGTGGATGGCACGAGCAACTTTCATGTACCCGGCGATCCCCAGCCAAGTACTCATCGCGTCCATCGTCGGCGTGCAGCCGGGGATCACTCTGATCCACAGATTGCGCAGGGCCTCGGCCTCGGCGTGCGTCTGCTTTCCGAGATCAAACAGTTCGGCTTGTGCGGCTTCCATTCCTTGCCTGCTCCCTTTCCGCACGCCTCTCGGCTTGTCGCCTGATGATGCCGCGAAAGTAGCCGACGAGTTGGCTGGTATTCAGATACCCGTTGAGTTGGCAGTATTTTTTCATCGTCATCACCACGGCGTGCCGCACTTCGGGGAAGTCGGTGAGCGCGAGAGCTTGGTGGAATATGAAGTCGCTCGGTGATGCTTGGCGTGTCGTGCCCTCCCATATCTCCTGTAGTTCTGTGAACTGTCGTTGTCGTAGGCGGTAGGCGCTTTTGGCGTCGAGGGGTTGCGATCGGGGCATCGCAATACGGTCATCACCGAGAGACACTATCTCAAGTGGGTCCCCGAGCTCCAAGAACAGCTAGCCGAGCACATTTCCCGGACGTGGAAGTTGGGGATTTCGAGTTCCCCTATTTCCCAGCCCTCCCTTTGACACTTGCGGGACTTGTGGTATATTTGAATTGCCTCTAATTGATTCCCAAGAATACGTACTCGGTTTTTTCGCCTGCTTCCCTGATCGCTCTCACGGACCGTATCAACGCCGCAGTTCAAGCATTCAATACCGAGAGAAGAAGAGCAGATGCACTGATGCACTAGAGTTCAGAGAGCCGTCGACAATATTTCTGGGGGGATTTCATCTCTTCCTGCGAATCTCACGTGAGTATCGGAGTATTAGATAACTACACATTCCTAACGCCAGAACTCACGACGCGAAGATCCAATGTTTATGCAGTTGCGAAGGACCAGATTTCGAAAAGGGTTTTCTAACACTCCAAGAACAATCGAATTCTAACCGAAGGATCAGAGTGGGACACCGCCCGGTGCTAGAATCTCTGCACAAATGAAAAGTGAGACCCGCCGCCTCAGCAAGCTCAAGGACACGAGCCGTAATCTCGCCAAGCGGTACAAGCTCCCCGAGGCGGCGCTCAGGATTATTGAGAAAGCTGGGAAGATTCACGGACAGCAAAGCCGTGCAATTCAGGTAGCGGTTGAGCTTTTATGGGAGAAAGTCGGATGGGCGGTGGAGGACAGCGCAATGTCCGCTATCCTTGATTCCCCACTCACGGGCAAAACCTACAAGCTCCCGCCTCGAACCGTCTCGCTCATTGAGGCGCTCTCGCATGAGTACGGCACGCAAGGTAAGGTCCTAGCCGCCATTGCCTACATGCTGTCCAAGCCGGACCCGCGTGAGGGACTCACTCCCGCTCCTGGTCCGTTACCTCATGAAATCGTTTACGCTAAGGGTGAAACAGCGAAGACCCTCCGCGCCAAGAACGAGCAAGAGCTAAAGGCGCGGAAGGCAAAACGTCGCAAGCGCTAGCAGTTTTGAACGCTGATGGAGATGTACTGACTCGCTGAAGGGGGGACGCATGGCCAGCAATTCGGGAAACTGGAGCCTGCTCAATGGGCTGAAGCCTCGCCATAGTGCTCATCGACCGGGTTTTGAGCGTAATCGCCTGTTTACAGCAACTATCGAAAAATAAGCCGGAGCGGATAGTTGAGTTACACTCCGCACGAGACGGCCATCATCGACTGCGACGTGCCCTTCTAGAAGGCTTGCGTGGGGACGCGATCCAGCGTCTGATCTGTTTATACACGGCGGGCTGACTCAGCAGTTCCCAATGGTTCACGCCATAGCCGACCCACTGCCGAGATGGGGCGAAAGCCAATGTCAGTGCAGGATCTTCGTGGCGACCCAGAGCGCTGTTTACGGGCACCATCCCATCCCCGAAAAGATCGCCGGCCTTCTTCCCGACGTTGGCAGCAACGGCATAACAACATACTCCTTTCGGCAGGGGCACCGGATGCCGGAGGTCTCCCGCATGCTCGAAGCGGTCAAATCCTTGCCAATCTTCGTCGAGCAGATTGCCATAGCGCAGGTCGGTGATGCCAGCACTGCGAAGTTTACCCAAACGAGCAAATGGGGCCGTGTACGGGCTTAGACCCAGGCAGACGTTCACCCAATTGCCCCCACGCTCCAGCAGCGCACCATGGTGCGGTGTGCCCAGGAAAACGAGCTTGCGCAAATGTTGCGGCCAGGCTTGGCCTGCCGCCAGGCCGTAGTAGTATGCACTACGGGACACCAGCCCTCCCATGCTGTGGGCGAGGATCCCGAACTCTTTCAACGGCTCCGGCCATTGCTGGAGAAGGGTCTCAATCAAAGCGGCAAACGAGCGCCCGTTGGTGGAGGTATGCAAACCGCTGTTGTAGTGCAGGTGGACCGGTGTGTACCCCAGGTCACGGGCCAGTGCCGCCCCAAAATCGCTGCCCTTCCGCGTCCATTGCAGATCGTTCATGCACAGGCCATGCACTAACACGAGCAGCTTGTCGCGTGGCCGAGGAACCGTGGCGGACAGGGCATTCCTTTCGAGTGTCAAAGGTTGGCCGTTGCGGCGCAGTCGCATGGAAATCGCGAGAGGGTTGCTGGTTGCCGCCAGGTAGTCACCCATCATCCCGTTTAGCGCCGCCAGCACGGCTTCCCGTTCCTCCGAACTCCTTTCGTCCAGGATGGGCCCGAGTTGTTGCGCGAGAATGACATCGGTCGTGCCACCCACCAACCTGGTCACTTCGCGAACGCTCTCATAGACCAGACCCGCAATGGTGCTCGTGCGTTCTTGCATGGGCGTGCCGCGAAGGCCAGGGGAACCAGCGATGTTGTTGTGCAGCGCCTCCGCCAGATCAGTCAGTTCCGCAGTGACGTCAGTCGCCAGCCGGTTGAGTCCGACAAGATCGGAGAGATGGACGTGGGTCTTTCTGATCATGGCAGCTCCATGCGGTGGGGCAATCACATTCCGACCGCTTCATAAGCGATAGCCCAGTTAATCGTAACCCGGCTTTCGATCCACAGGGCACTTCCAACCGCGATTTATTTCTACAGCGAGCTAGTCTGCCTCACCTTGGCGACGCCTTCGGCGCATCGCCGCACTCGAAGCGAGGGACACGCCCACACCTGCTCTAACCAGGTTCAGTAATGTGAGAATTTCGCTTGCTTCTTGAACCATGTGAGGGGCGAATCCCACCGGCAGACCTTAACTGTTGCAAAATCCCGATTTCACTCAATGACTCGAATCGGGGGGTATGAGTGCTAACGCGGGTTATCGAAAGGCATGCCGATCATCGACCGACGTTGAACCAGGAACATTGAACCAGCAAACAGGTATTCGGACGCCTAGTCCCAGAAAATGCGCCAGAAACTTGCCCATCGCGACGCGTAAGTTGCGATCAGCACGGAGTAGATGACTTTGCCGGATGAATCCGGACCGAGAGAGCAAACGCCGACGCCGAAGCGGGCTACGACCTGGTAGCCAACGGACGAAGTCGCCAGTCGCCGTGCCGCCTCGGGGAGATGGGCAGGATCGACGGTTTCGTACCGCACATCGGTAATGAGTCCTGAGGGCATCCGATGATCGTGCTTACACA
>Ga0208937_1001166_pt1 | contig 12248 bp, 11 predicted proteins | sample June2015DPH_11_5_FD_184705 | JGI IMG/M metagenome (GOLD analysis project Ga0208937, IMG submission 184705) | Peatland microbial communities from SPRUCE experiment site at the Marcell Experimental Forest, Minnesota, USA - June2015DPH_11_40... | ecosystem: Environmental > Terrestrial > Soil >...
GAAAGCAATGACATCTTGCAGCGGAATGAGCCAGTAATTTTGCCGCGGCAATCCGAAGCGCCATTCGACGCAACGGCAAAGCATCACGCGCGAGACCAGCACGGCAAGCGTGACCAGCACCGCGGCCGGGCGTCCCGACAATAGCGAGATTAGGGCAAGCGGCCAGGGATGGGTCACGATGGTACCGGCATAGGCGATCGGATCGATGCTCCTGATCGTGCGGGCGACCCGCATCTGATGCAGGAGCAGTTGACGGAAACTGCGTTCGAAGCAGCGGTGGCCGACCAGGAACGGCGCCGTCACGACATCGTAACCGGCGGAGCGCACCGCAAGCCCGATCGCGTGATCGTCGGCGAGCACATCGGCAAGGGCGCCGAAGCCGCCGATGCGGTCGAGTGTCGACCGGCGCAAGGCGATGGTGGCGCCGCAACATGGTTTCGCCAGCCCGAGACTGACCGCGGTGACCGCCTGCGGCAGGAATTGCGAGTTGATGGCGAGAGCGGACAGCCGCGTCCATAGTCCTTTGCCGCTGATGCCATGATAGAGGCAGGTCACGGCGCCGACGCGCGGCGACCCCAAGAGCGCGGTAAGCGCCCGCAGATAGCCCGGCCCGACGACGATGTCGCTGTCGGACAGCACCAGCGTATCATGGCGGGCGCGCGGCATCAGATTGATCAGATTCGAGACCTTGCGGTTGACGCCATGACCGCGCTGGTCGACGGCAAGCTCGATCGCCGTGTCGGGGAAGTCGGCCTTCAGGCCTCGCACCGCCGCAACGGCCGGCGAAGCGTAGTCTTGCGCACCGCATAAAACCTGCACCGGAGCGCCGTACTCCTGCCGGCAGAACGCGGCGAGACGAGCCGGCAGGCCGGGCTCTGCGCCGCATAAGGGCTTCAGCACCGTCACCGGCGGCAGCGTTGCGGGCGCGGCCGTCTCCTGCTCGGGAAAACCCAGTACGCAAGCCGACGCCACCAGCATGAATACGCATCCCACGAATGCGACGAGGAGGCAGGCGTCGCCCAGCGACCGGATCAATGAAATCGCCTCGGCAATATTCATGACTACTCACACGGTAGACGCCGCTCACCCAAAGCGTCGAATTTTTGTTCCAGGACGTGGCGCGAAAGATAAATCGGTACCCGCACGCGCTTGAGCGTATCGCCGCGAAGCGCGGCGGCATTGCTCGCGAAGACGATCAGGGAAATCAGGATATTTTCGCCAAAGCGGTGCACGCGTTCGGCGATCGGCAAAGGCTCCGGTTCAGCGACTGTCTCGAATCCGTAGCGCGCCATAATTCGTGCCAGTTGCTGGCTCTGCGCCCGGGTACCGGAAGGCACGTCGCCGCAGACCGCGGCGATGTCGCGCAAATCGGGCCGCGACGCGAGAAAGCGCGCAAGTTCGACGAGCGAGATCGCGATGGCCTGCTGCATCCGGCGCGCCCAGGCAATCGTCGCCCCGCTCGCCGGCAGCGGCGGGACCTGCTCGTTCCAGAAATGGAGCCGTGCGATCCGCTGCCCGGGATGTACGCGCGTGCCGTCGCGCAGCGCCAGCGCTCGGGGCGAACGGCCGATATCGAGCCGAAAGACGCAGCGCGCATCGCGGCTATATTCGAACACCGCCTGCCGGCGGCGCAGCCGCGCATCGAGCGCGAACAGAAGCTCGGCCAGCCAGGGATGGCTGTGCCGCGACCACATCCTTTGCTCTGCAGAATCCCACACCGCCATGAGCGGGTCTCCCGCGATTTCTGATCCGACCGGCAACTCTCCGGCGTCGAAAAAGTTGCTCGCAGGCTGTGCATTATAGCCAGAAATTCGCAGCAAGTGGGGCCAAAAACAGCCTCGCGGCCAACGTCCTGCCTATTCGGCTTCATCACCGTAGAGCGTCGCCAGCGTGCTCTTGACGACCAAGGCGACCGGGACAGCGAGGATCACGCCGGGAATGCCGAGCACGATGCCGCCGGCCAGGAAGCAAAAAATGATCAACACCGGGTGCACATGCGCCGCGCGGCCCAGCACGATTGGACCGACGAGCTGGTCGATCGACAGGCGCAAGAGCGTCGCGTAGAGCGCATATTCCGCGATGTTGATGATTCCGGTCGCCGTCCGCAGCGAAACCAGTCCGGCGAGAACCGCTGCCGAGGTGGGGCCGATCACCGGCACGGTCTCGAGAATCCCGGTCAAGCACGCCAAGAGCACGGCGTGCTGGATACCGAGAATAACGCCGAGTCCGACGTAAGCCGCAACGGTCGCATAGACCACGACGCCGAGCACACCGATGAAGTAACGCATCAGCACCGGATCCAATCGGTGCCAGATCCGCGCGACCAGCGGGCGGCGATGCGGCGGGACGATCCAGAACAACCCGCGCGCCACTCGCTTGCCGCTCACCAAAAAATAGAACAACAGCACGACCGTCAGAAACGCGCCCATGACGGCGGCAAGGCTATAGCCGGTGAGGACGGCGATCTGATCGGTCTGACCGAACCAATCGCGCACCCGATCAAGTACGGCCTCGGCGATCTGATGCGCGTCCATCACCGAGCCGAACAGGTGAACCGGCCGGCCGCCGGTCGCCTGGCTGGTGAAGTTCTCCAGCATGCTCCCCAAATCGGCCGCCGTCGCGCGGACCTCGTCCAGGAGGCGCTGCGCGACAAAGGTCATGACGACCGCGGCAACGCCGAACAGCGCCAGGAACAGGGCGACCGCGAACAGCAGGCGCGGCCATCGCGTCCGCGCGGCCGCCCAGTCCAAAGCCGGTGTGCAGATATAGGCGATGATGCCCGCCAGCACGAAGGGCAGCAAAATCAGCTTGATGAAATAAAGAAAGACGGCGAGGACGACGGCGCCGATCATGATCGCGCGCGCTTCCCCGGAGTCGAGAGGCCCGGCGGCGCGGACTTGCTCGCCGAGGCTCGCTTCGTCGTTTTTCCGGTTGGCAGCTTTCATGAATAAATCCGGCCTTTCCAACTGACCTGCCCGCTGAGGCGGCGGCGGACACTGTCGAGAGCCATCAGCGCGCCCGCCGTATAGCCGAACGGAAAAAGGAAACCGTACCAGAAAGGAATACGGAAATAGAGCGTGGCGGCAGTATGCAAGCCGACGGCGGCGCCCGAGGCCGCGAGCGCCAACACGAGCGCCGTGGCGGCGCCATCGGTGCCGCGCAGGAAGCTTACCAGATCGATCAGCGGGATAGCGAACGCCGCCCACGCCAAGGTCACGGCCGCCCCGGCCACCGCCAATGACGCGACCGGACCGCCCAAGGTGTCGACGAGATTCTTGGCAAGCCCGGGCCAGAGCGTCCGCCACCCGGTATACATGCGCGTCGATAAAAGCTGCTCGCCGCCCATGAGCAGGACCGATCGGCCCGATTGCTTCAGCCGCCGCGCGAATTCCAGGTCCTCGCAGATCGCGCTGCACACGGCGGCGTGGCCCCCCACCGCGTCGTAGGCGTCGCGCCTGACCAGCATGAACTGCCCGGTCGCCGTGACCGCGGAGCCGGAGCGCGCTTGCGCCTGCCGCAGATCCTGGAGGAAAGACAGGAGAATGAGGCCGCACGGCATGATGAGACGCTCGGCGAAACTCTGCAGCTCCTGACGCGGGGCCAGCGACAAAAGGTCGAGGCGTTGCGCCAAAGCCGCATGCATGGCGCTCGACAGAACGCCGGGCTCCGCCCTCACATCGGCATCGATGAAGCACAGCCACTCCGTCTCGGGCGCTACGGTGCGGACGCCGATCCACAAGGCATGCGATTTGCCGACCCAGCGCGGCGGCAATGGCGGGCTCTGGATCAAGGCGATCCGCCGGTGGCGCGCCGCAAGCGCGCGGACGATGGCGGCGGTCGCGTCCGCAGAGTGGTCATCGACCACCAATACGCTCACGCGGTTTGCCGGATAATCCTGGGCGAGCAGCGATTGCAGACAGAGCCCGATGTTGGCTTCCTCGTCGCGCGCCGGGACGATCACGGTCAGATGCGGCGCCGGCTCGCCGCATGGCGGCGGCGCGGCCACAAGCCGCGGCAGCAGCCCGCGTTGCCTCACCGCGCGCAAGATCAGCCACGCCACGATCGCGAGCCACACCGAAGAGATCGCCAGCTCCATGGCCTTACACCGATCGCTCGCGGCGGCGGACTGCGCTCAGCGCCGCCGCGTTCCGCCGTCGAGCCCCGCCCGCCGGCGCGCGACCAGCGCCACTGCCGACCAGTCCTTATCGGCGTCGCCATGGCCGATGGCGTCGACGAGATTGTCGCGGACGATGCTGGCGAACGGCAGCGGCACGCCAGCCGTCTCGCCGGCGGCGAGCGCCAGCCGCACGTCCTTGAGGCCCAGCGTCAGCTTGAAATTCGCCGGCATGAATTCGCCCTTGAGGATCAACCCGCCATAGGTCGCATAGACCGGCGCCGAAAACAGCGTGCCGGTGATCAACGCCATCAGCTTGTCGGGCTCGACCTCGTAGCGCTCCGCCAGCGTCACCGCCTCGGCCATGGCCTCGATCGCCGCGCCGATCATGAAGTTCATCGCCAGCTTGGCGACATTGGCTTTGTGCGGCTCGGCGCCGAGCGCCCAGGTTTTCTGGCCAATGACGTCAAGCAGCGGCTTCACCCGTTCAATCGCATCCGCAGCGCCGGCGGCGATGACGTTCAGCTTGCCGGCTGCCGCGACATCGGGCCGGCCCAACACCGGCGCGGCGACCAAGGCAAGACCGGTCGCGGCATGGGCCCGCTCGAGCTCGCGGGCAAAGGCGACCGATATCGTGCTCATGACGACGTGGACGAGCTTTTTGTTGGGCGCCCGTTGCAGGGCATCGTTGGCGAGGACTACCGTGCGAACGGCATCGTCGTCGGCCAGCATCGTGAGCACCGCGTCGCCGGAAAAGGCGTCTGCCGGATTATCCAAACGACGGGCGCCGCGCTGCGCCAGCTGCTCTGCGGGGCCGGGCGAGCGGTTCCAAACGGAAAGCTCGTGTCCGGCATCGATCAGCCGGGCCGCCATGGCGCTGCCCATCGAGCCAAGCCCGATAAATCCTACTCTCATGGTGTCCTCTTCCGGTTCATATTGGCCGACGGAGCCGCACGGCACCGTGATCGTCCGCCCGATGCTGCTCCGCCAACTGTCGGCATGTCGCAGAGTTCCGCTGCGGAGTTTTTGGCCGCGCAGCGGATGCCTCACTTCGTCGGCACAACCAGCGAATAACGCTCGTCCGCGGCCAAGCATTCGGCCTGCGGAAAACCCAACTCTTTGCGTACCATATTAGTGCCGAGCACCAGCGACACCATCTTGTAATAGGCGTGGCGGCGGCTCATGCCCTCGCGCCCCATTCCGCAATCGGATGAGATCACCAGCCGCTCGGGCGGGATATATCTGAGCGCGGCGCGGATTTGCGCCGCCACCGCATCCGGACTTTCCACCTGCAACGTGTGATGGTCGATGACGCCGATGGCGATCTTCTTTTCGGTGATGCTTGTGCCGATCGCCTCCAGATCGATACCGCCCGAACTCGCGTTTTCAAAAGTAATGACGTCGGCGTCCACCTTGCTATAGGTTTGCAGTGCCGGCTTGTAGGTCTGAATATCCGCGAACATTCGCTGTTGCGAAGGATTGCCCCAGCAAGAATGCGCCCACACTTCGGTCTTGGCGCGCAGTCCCTTCACGGTGCGACTGAAGACCTCCACCATCAATTCCGGCGTGATCACCTTGTCCTGGATCTTACGTACTGCGATCAGATGGATCTGCGGTTCTTCGATCTGGATCACCGGGCAGCCGGCATCGGCAAGCTCGTGATATTCCTCGTTGAAGGCATCGGCGATCGCGAACATGCGATCGGGCACGCTCTTGTAATGCCGATCCTGCGAAGCGAAAGCGACGATCTCCGCCGATACTGCGCCGAATTTCACCGGCCGCGTGGTGAGCCGCTGCGCGGTCTTCCATAGCGCGGTGTACTGCAAGTCGCCGCGCCCGACCGGACCGACGATGGTCGGCATGACGCGCGATTCCAGATAATCATGCAGAATGTGGCCGCGCGGGAACCAGATGCCGCCGCGCCCGGCTGGCGTCGGGCGCGGATTGTCGCGCTCAAAGCCGCTCATATGATGCGGCGGATAGCTGGTCCAGCTCTGCCCGCCGACATCGTCGTCGAAACGGCAGTCGCCGTCGGTGCAGATATCAAGCCCGGCGAGTTCCTGATCGCGCAAATAGCACGACAGCGTGTCGACATATTGCTCGCGGTAGCGACGATTGACCATCGCGTCGAGGAAAATACGAGTGCCAAGATTCTCGGTATACCAGCTCGGCCGCGGCAACGAGCCGGTGATCGTGGTCGGCAATATGATGTCCTTGGTTGCCCGATACATCTTGAACGCCTCCCACGATTGAAACAGCCGCCACGGCGTGCCGTCTCAGTTTACACACCCCGTCCGCAACAGACAGCAAAAAGCCGTGGCTGCAATTGGCAACGCTCGTGTTTACGCACATGACCATCCAGCCTTGCGCGTTGATCCAGGTCAAGGCGGCGATCGCGATTTCAAGGAATCTTGAGTTGTCATCCGCGGATGTCCATTACCCAAGCATCAGAGACAGCAAATGCAATACGCGCTGGAGCATAGCCATTCGCAACAAGCGATCAGGGCGCGCTTGGCGCGCGGGCCGCGGAGCAATTACCTCCGCGACTGGATTTATGGCGGCATCGACGGCGCGGTGACGACATTCGCCATCGTGGCGGGCGTTGCCGGCGCCGACCTTTCGGCGGCGGTGGTATTGGTGCTCGGCTTCGCCAATCTCCTGGCCGACGGCTTAGCCATGGCGGCCAGCAACTACATCGGCACCAAAGCCGAGCGCGACGATTACGATCGCGTCCTCGGCATCGAGAGCAAGCACATCGCGCTGGAGCCGGATGGCGAACGCGAGGAGATCAGGCAGATTTTCGCCGCCAAGGGTTTTTCCGGCGACGATCTCGAACGCATCGTCACCGTCATCACCTCCGATCGAAAGCTTTGGGCGGAGACAATGGCGGTGGAGGAATACGGTCTTTCGCCGACGCCGCGATCACCCGTTCTTGCCGCGCTCAGCACCTTTGCCGCCTTCATCGCCTGCGGCCTGGTGCCGCTCGTGACTTACCTTTCGGCGGGCGGGCTTGCCTCGTGCGTGGCCGCGGCCGGCGCCACCTTCTTCGGCGTCGGCGCCATCAAGAGTCGATGGTCGCCATTGGCGTGGTGGCGGTCCGGGCTGGAGACTCTGCTCATCGGCATGAGCGCGGCGGCCGTAGCCTTTGCGGTCGGTTACGGCCTGACGACGGTGTTCAATCTTCCCGCCCGCTGATCGCGGCGCCGGGTACGCTGCGCCGCGGGCGGACGGTCATGATTGCTCTCCACGTCTTCCCACACTACCGGCGACGCGAACGCCGTGCCAGGGTGTATGGCCATGGGCAAGGTGTCGAAGCAAGTATGGCTCGCAGGCGTAGACGGCTGTCCTGGCGGGTGGATCGCGGCGTTCGTCCGTCCGTCGGGGAAGGAATGTGAGCCGCGTATCTTTGCACAATTTGCGGACATCCTTGCTGCACCTGAGAAGCCGTCGATCATTGCCGTCGATGTGCCGATTGGATTACCTGAGTGCGGCGGCCGTGCTGCGGAGAACTTAGTGCGACCTCTTCTGGGACAGCTGTATCGATCAGTTTTTCCAATGCCCTCCCGTCGCGCGGTATTTGCTGAGGTAGGGCCCTTTGCGGATCAGCAGCAGCTACACGCAGCGCACCAGCGCGCATGTGCTATTGCAGCAGCCACCTCCAATCCACCCAGGCGCATCACCATTCAAGCATTTGGAATTTTCCCAAAAATTCAAGAAGTGGATGCCGTGGTACGAAGCGATGCCGCCTCGAGAGATCGCGTATACGAGACACACCTCGAGTTGGCGTTCCGGCAGATCAATGGCGAGCAGGCACTTGACGAGCCGAAAAAGGTGAAGGGCCGCCCTTACGCACCGGGGCTTGCGTTGCGTCGCCAGCTACTCACACGTGCTGGATTTCCGGCCGCGATAATCGAAGCTCCTCCGCCTCACGGCGCCAGCCCGGACGACCTCCTCGATGCACTCGCCTGCGCATTCGTCGCACGACGTATCTCCTCTGGCCACGCCCGGCCATTCCCCCAACCGCCAGAACGCGACCAGTTCGGGTTACCGATGGCGATGTGGGTTTAACAAGGTCAAGCAGCAGCGACGCCACATCTTGGAGCGAGTAGCGGGTGTGAATGGGTATTCGGCAATTTGGATGGCGTAAGCAGAGCGGGAGCCGATCTTGTGATCGGGGTATCAGCACATCGACGTCCCCGCCGACGCGCTGGCCCAATCCGGATCTCGGCTCCCCGCCTTATCCAAAAACGTGGACCAGTAAGAGTGACTTCCCACCGGCTTGGGTTCGAAGGAGCATTCCCGTCTCCGGTACTAGCTTGCCCTTATTGGCCCAATTTGGCGTTTGCTCAATGTCCCCTATGATCCGAATTTCGCCGTAGTCACCCAGCGCACAAGTTCGGGTTAACCAAAAGTTTGGTCATTGCTTCCTCCTTTCGAAAGAAGTTCGACCAACGATTCGGAGTCTAGAACGGAGCGCGAACGTGTCAAGCCGCCTTTTGCTTGGCGGTGATCAGCTTGCGGTTGATCAGGCATTCGGCGATCTGGATGGCGTTGAGCGCCGCGCCCTTGCGCAGATTGTCGGAGACGACCCACATGGCCAGCCCGTTCTCGACCGTCGCATCCTCGCGGATGCGGCTGATATAGGTGGCGTCTTCGCCGACCGCCTCGTACGGGGTCACGTAGCCGCCCGGCTCGTGCTTATCGATGACGATGCAGCCCGGCGCGTTGCGCAGCACGTCGCGCGCCTCGTCGACCGTAATCGGGTTCTCGAACTCGATATTGACCGCTTCCGAATGGCTGATGAAGACCGGCACGCGCACGCAGGTGGCGGTGAGCTTGATCTTGGGGTCGAGGATTTTCTTGGTCTCGACCACCATCTTCCATTCTTCTCTGGTGTAGCCGTCCTCCATGAACGTGTCGATCTGCGGAATGAGGTTGAAGGCGATGCGCCTGGGAAACTTCTTCGGCACGATCTCGTCGATCTGAAACACCGCCTTGGTCTGGCTGAACAGTTCGTCCATTGCCTCTTTGCCGGCGCCGGAAACCGACTGATAGGTGGCGACAACCACGCGCTTGATCTTGGCGCGGTCGTGCAGCGGCTTGAGCGCGACCACAAGCTGCGCGGTCGAGCAGTTGGGATTGGCGATGATACCGCGCTTGCGAAAGCCGGTGATGGCGTCGGCATTGACCTCGGGCACGATCAGCGGAACGTCGGAATCGTAGCGCCAGCACGACGAATTATCGATCACCACGGCGCCGGCGGCAGCGATCTTCGGCGACCATTCCTTGGACACGGCAGAGCCCGCCGACATCAGGCAGATATCGACGCCGGAGAAGTCGAAATGTTCGAGCGCTTTGACCTTCAGCGTCCGCTCGCCAAAAGAGATTTCGACGCCGGTGCTGCGGCGCGAGGCAAGCGCGACCACCTCGTCGGCGGGGAACGATCGCTCGGCGAGAATGTCGAGCATCTCGCGCCCCACATTCCCGGTCGCCCCGACCACGGCGACATTGTAACCCATCGTCAACTCTCCATCGAAACTTCGCCCCGTCGCGCGGCAAGGCGCCAGGGCGGAAGCGCTTCTAAGCGAAAAACACCGCAAACACAATGTCGGGGGAGCAGCGGCCGCCTCAGGAGTCGTAATTCTTCGCCAGATAGTCGACAATCGCTTTGGCGTCGGCATCGTCGATGGGCGCGCCGAAAGCCTTGATCATCTTGGTCACCTCGGCGTTCCATCCCGCGGCATTGAGAAACGGCGAATTGATCTGGATGTAGTCGAGGCTGTGGCAGGCGCCGCAGTGGCCTTCCACCTTGTCGAGGCCGGGGCCCGGCTTGAGCTCGACCGGCCTTTCCTCGGCGCCCGCGGCGGTGGCGCCGGCGAATGCAGCAATCATCGCAACGACGACCACGCGCACCGCATGCTCCCTAGGCCGCATGCAACGTCACGCTCTGCATGACGTTGTTGTGGTAGCCGGCCGGGTTGAACAGCAACGCGGCCGTCTGGGTCTGGCCGATCTTGTTGGTGGCGTTCACCATCACGGTGTTTTCCCCGAGCTTCGCCGGCAGCACGAAGCTCCACGGCCGAAAGGCATAACGGCCGAGATCGTCGCCGAGCATCGCCGCCGTCCAGCTTTGCCCGCCGTCGGTCGAAGCCTCGACGGTGCGGATGCCGTAGCCGCCATCCCAGGCCAAGCCCCTGACCATGACCTCGCCGACCGGCACCTGGGCTCCGTCGACATGGCTGGTGATCAGCGCGTTGACCACCATCTCCGTGATTGGTGTGGTGGTTGCGGACTCCTGGCTGACGAAGCGCGCCACGATCGGGAATTCGCCGAGCGGGATGCGGTAGGCCGGGTTCATCCAGAACCCGCCCTGCGGTCTGGTCAACGCATTGACGGCGACGAGATGCTTCATCCAATAGGTGCCGGTCCAGCCGGGCACGATCAGGCGCGCCGGATAGCCGTTGAAATGCGGCAACGGCTCGCCGTTCATCTCGTAGGCAACGAGCGTCGACTCGTCGATCGCCTTCCACACCGGCAAGCTCTTGATGAAGTCCGGCGTCTTGTCGAACGCCGGCCCATCGGCGCCGTTGAATGCAATCTCGATCGCCTCTTTTTTCAGGCCGACCCGGTCGAGCAAATCCTTGAGCCGGGCACCCTTCCAGCGCGCGCAACCCATCGCGCCATAGCCCCATTGCACGCCGGGGACATGCGGCTTTGACAGGCCGCGCCGGTTTCCCGAGCATTGGTTGACGGCGACGACCTCGTAGGCCGGAAATTTCTTGAGCTCATCAAATGTGATCTCGGCCTGTCCGTTGGCGCCATCCCCGCCCACCGCGATCTTGTAGGTCTTGGCGTCGATGCTCGGGATATCCGACAGGTGATAGCGGACATAAAACCGGTCATTCGGCGTGATCGGGGTGTCGAAATAGTCCAATGGCGATTCATAGTTCGGTGGCCGGTAGGAAAGCTTGATCAGCGGTTTCTTGCCCGGCAGCGTCTCCATGGCGGCCGCGCCATCGAGGCCGGCGGGCACTCCCGGCGACAGCGCCACGCTGGCTGCATGTGCCGCGACCGGCGGCTGGCCGAGCGCACCGCCGGCGAAGGCTATTCCGGCGCCCTCCAGCAGTCTTCGTCGGGTCATCATGGCGATGCCTCGCTGCTGCTGTCCAATACCAGACCTGGCCTGCTCCGGCAGGTTATTCTACGAGAGTATATCTTAAGCCCAGCCTGATATTTGGCGATGAGTCCCGACGCTCGGCGCGTGCAGTCGCGAAAGTCCCCTGGAACCCCGGACAGGACGGGCCGTTGCAAAGATGCTATGATGGTTCGCGCAATCCGGCTACATTGGGCTGAGTGAAAGCGAGGAGCCATGCGTGCGTTTATGGTCTTAGTCGCCGGCAGCGTTGCTTTGGCCGTCGCAGGCTCCGCCAACGCGGCAACGAAGACGAAGAAGCATCAGCCTGTGGTGCTTCGATCGGCGAGCGGCACGGTCATCCAGCCCACCCGTACGATCATCCATAATGCCAACGGCAGCACCACGATCATCGTCGTTCCGCGGCGTTCCTATCTCGATCCCGGGACCGACGTGCCGGTAGGTTACGGCAGCCACATGGACTACGCGTTTCCGCCGAATGGCGATCCCGGTGAGCCCTATTCGTTTTACGGGCCCGACCTGAACGGCATCGGCGGCCTCTCCCTGGTGCGGCCATTCTGGCTGCCGGGCTTTAATCAGTATAACCCGTACTGATACCGGTCCCCGTCGATCGGCGCCGCCACGGCTTATGCCGTCAGCCGCTCCAGCTCGCCGACGATCGCTTCACCCATCTCGGTGGTACTGACGACCGTCGTGCCCTCCGACTTGATATCGGTGGTGCGCAGGCCAGGTAACTTGTTCCGCCGGCATTGCACTCGCCCTTTATATTTAGATAAACTATGGGTTGTGCCAGCGGAAAAACGGGAAGTTGAGCACCAAGCAAATCTTTTCGCCGGGTACGCGAACCATCTCCGAGAGGTGGTCCCACTTGGTGAGACAGCCGGCTAAGGTGGATTCGCCGATGCAGAGGATGATCCACCATGAGGACGCGGAGACGGTTTTCGGCTGAGTTCAAAGCCAAGGTGGCGCTTGAGGCGATCA
>Ga0208937_1001167_pt1 | contig 12233 bp, 8 predicted proteins | sample June2015DPH_11_5_FD_184705 | JGI IMG/M metagenome (GOLD analysis project Ga0208937, IMG submission 184705) | Peatland microbial communities from SPRUCE experiment site at the Marcell Experimental Forest, Minnesota, USA - June2015DPH_11_40... | ecosystem: Environmental > Terrestrial > Soil >...
AAAAGGCGAATCCTTTGAATGGCTCTTGGAAGACAAAAACACCCTAATCCTTCAACGCCTCAAGCCGGCGGTCCCACGCCGCCTCAAAAAACTTAAACATTAATCCCTTAAGTTGACGCGTATGCGCAACGCGGGACCCAACATCCAATGAACTGCGCCCGTCCGGCTAAAGATTTTCGACGTTCAGTGTTCGATGTTGAATGTTTTCCCGCCGTTTCACACCGGGTCAGGCCCGTTCAAAAAACCGGAAGAAGAGAGCCTGCTTGGAAACCGGTTCGGCTTTTTGAGCGATGGCTGCCATTTGCGTCTCGCTGAGCGGCGTAAAGTCGCGGGCGAGTTGCACATTTTCCTCCAATTGCGCGACGGAATCGCAACCGATAATCACCGTGCTTACCGGCAGGGAAAGCGTGTAATACATGGCCTCGTGCATCTGGAGGGTTCCCGGTCCCTTGGCTTCCACCACGCCTTCCCACAGGTGCTTTTGTTGTTCCGGGGAGGGCGGCGTCCAACTGGCGAGAATTCGTCCGCGCGCGGGAACCTTCATGCCGATGATGCCCATTTGCTTCTCGACCGCCAGGGGCAACAACTGGTCCATGAAACTGAAATGGTGTTTGTCGGCCCCATTCAACGCCATCAGGATGCAATCCAAGGGATACCGATTGATGGCATCCATCAGCGAATCGGGACGGTGATGGCCGGTGACGCCGAGAAAGCGGACGAGTTTTTGATCGCGTGCCTGGATGAGCGCCTCCATTGCGCCGCCCTTGGCGAAAATGGCATCCACATCAGCCTTGGTGCCGACATCATGCAACTGCCAGAGATCGAGATGGTCGGTATGCAGCAGTTCGAGGGATTTTTCCAGCATCTTGAGCGAAGCGTCGCGGGTGCGTTCCTTGGTTTTGCTGGCGAGAAACGCCTCCGATCGGCGCTGTTTCATGACCTGGCCGACGTACTGCTCGCTCCAGCGTTCCGGGCCGCCATAAATGGATGAGGTATCGATGTAATTCACGCCCAGGTCCAGCGCCCGGTTGATAATGGGCACGGCCACGGCTTCATTGTGGGAACGTTCCAGCGCACCCTGGCCGCCCAGACCGAAGATGCCGACCCGATAACCGGTCCGGCCCAGGTTCCGGGTCGGCATGGCATTGGCCGTGGCCGGGTTCGAGAGGGTTTCGGAAGCGGCGCGCGCAGTGGTTGGCAGGGCGGCCTGTCCAATGGCGGCCACGGCGGCCAGGCCACCGAGCTTGAGAAATTCACGGCGATTCGGCTTAAACGTTTGGGCGGATTCGATTTTTTTGCGGATAATAACTCCTGGTTGATTTGCCGGAACCTAAACCGCCTTGCGTTGGTCCGCAAGTGTGAAACCGGCGTGGCGCGAAGCAGCGGGAAAACACGCCGAATCGGAGTTCGGCGCTCCAATCTGGCGAAATGGAAATGAAATCAAGCGCAGCCGCGGCAGAACAATTCGATGTTCGGTGTTGGATGTTGGTTGTTCGATGTTCAGTTCTGCTTTGATTGTGCCGCGGTCTTCAACGGCTCGATGTGCACCAGCACGTCGCTGACGGCAGGGATGGCGTCGCGGATTTTGTCCTTCACGTCGTGGGCGATTTTATGCGAGAGCAGGACGGTCATCTGCGGGTCCACTTCCACATGCATGTCCACGAAATACTGGTAGCCGACCTTGCGAACGATGCATTTTTCCACGCTGCCCACGCCGGGTGTGTCCTTTGCAATCTGGCGGATCTGGTCAATCACTTCCGGCCCGGGCGCGGTGTCCATGAGTTCGTTGAGCGCCGGACGGAGCAGATGCCAGCCGTTCCAGGCGATGATCCCTGCCGCCGCAATTGCCGCCACGTCGTCGGCGGCCTCAAAACCCTTGCCGCCGATGAGCGCCACGCTGATGCCGATGCCGGCGGCCACGGATGTGATGGCGTCGCTGCGATGATGCCAGGCGTCCGTGCGCACGGCGGAACTGTCCACCGCCTTGCCTTCGCGCGAAACAAACCGGAACAAAATTTCTTTTACCACCACCACCACGACCAGCACGATGAGTGTGAACGGCGCCGGCGCCGGGTGCGGTTCCATGATTTCGCCGAACGCCTTGAGCGCAATCCACAGCGCCGCCCCCAACAACATCGCGGCGACGATGGCGGAGGCAATGGGTTCGGCCTTGCCGTGGCCATAGGGATGGTCCTCATCCGCCGGCACCGCGGCCACGACCAGTCCGCGCCACACGATAAGTGAACTGAAAATGTCGGCGAAGGATTCGACGGCGTCCGCGACGAGGGCGTGCGAATGGCCGACAATGCCCGCGGCGAGTTTAGTGCCCGACAACACGACATTGACGGCCATTCCCGCAAAGGTGGCGCGCAAGCCGCGTTGGAGGCGATTCAGTGGCACGGGCGGAGTTAAGCACGGACCGGGCCGGTTCGCCAAGCTCGGAGCAATGGGGCAAAACGTGCTGCCAGCGTCCCGCTGGCAGATCAAATTGAAATCAGTTCTGCCGGCAAGATGCCGGCAGCACGTCAAATCAGGTGGCACAACATTCCGTTGCGGCGCGCAACCTGCAGGTTGCGACTACAGGTTGCGGCTCAATTCTGCGCCCGTTTCCGGGCGCGTGTGCAATATCCGGAACAATCGCAGCGTTGCCGTGCGATTACTGCAATTCTGCCGGGCGCACAAGCGACTGGCTATGGCATCAGCATGAGGCGATAGAAGTTTTGCGCTCCGCCAATGGGCGTCTGGACGATCGTGTCCGCCCCCACCGCCATGACCGGGCTGCCCACATTCCCCCACGAAGCTGCTCCGCCCAAGGCCGCACTGGATTGCAGTTGATACATCTGTCCATCAACCGACGAGAAGTCCATCGTGACATTCCCGCCCGAAATGCCGATGGACTGGATGGCCGGCAACAGCGCCGTGTTCAGCGGCAGGAGGACGAAGTCCGTCGCTCCGGGCGCTCCAGCCGCACTGTCCAGAACAATGATGATCATTGCGTACTGGGCGCCTTGTGGACTGGTTGGAAGAGCCATCGTCGCTGCGCCGCCCATCTGGACAGGCCCGGGACTGATGAGCGGGAAAGTGGCGAGCGGACTCCTCGTGCCGCCGTTGATCATCTGGTCCAGCGGCGGTGGGGTGGCGTAGTATTCCACACTCGCGGTCCCGGGGATTACCGTCCCGGGATAGAAGTCGTTAAGCTCAACCGCGGTGGGGTCGCCCAACAGATGATAATTGATCTGGACGGGCGTGCCGATGATGGTGGTTCCGTTCAGCCAGTTCATCCCCCAGATCGGTGGCGGGCCTTTGCCGGGCATTTCGAACCCGACATGGCTGATTCCTCCGGGCGGGACGGTCGCGCCGCCCGACCACTGAAGAACGGTATCGCCGGCGGCGTCGAAGGAGGTGCTGAAGTTGGCCCACGGCGGCGCGGAAAAGTACCAGGTGATCAAGTGCGCGCCTTTCAGGATGATTTGGATGCCGGTGGCGGTGGTTGGAGTATTGTTGACGACGTCTTTGTTGATGCCCGTGACTGAAAACTTCCAGACCACTTTGGCCAGATCCAGTTGCGTGCCGCTGCGCGGATCATAGAGCGGCGTCCAAGTGCTCCCGTTGGTTCCAAACACAGCCGCGTCCTGGAAATGTGTGGTAGAGGTTTTCCATCCGAAGAAGTCGGCGGTGGCGTTGCCCGGGCTCGGGAGATAGCTGACCGTCACCCAGTAAGTCTTGCCGTTGGCGAAGGGACCGCCCTCCTGCTCAAAGCAGGACGGCACGAAGGGGAAAAAGTCGTAGCGCCAGATTTGGGTGTCATTGCCAATCAACCCGGCGGTTCCGGGCGGGTTTGGATAGTAGAAATTTTCCTGGAGATTGGTTCGAAAGAGGCTGGACTGGTAACGCAGCGCGTCGCCCGGGGTTTGAGGCGGAGAGAACACACTGCTGCACACAAGCGAGCCGGGATGGCTGTAAGGACCTGCGGCAGGCGATGCCGGCACATCCGTCCAAAGGTTTACCTGGAAAAGCGCGTTGGTGTCCACCTGGTCGTTGAGCCAGGAACCCCAAATCGAGAACCCGCTGATGTAGCCGCGGACATGACAAAGGAAATCGTCGCCGACCATCGCGGGCGTCAAGGCCCAAACGTCCAGGCCGTTGGTGGACGTGTCCGGCGGCTGGATGACTCCACCCAGGGCAGGATCGCAATCGGGACTGGGCGGGCCGCTGTTGATACGGAAGGCGAAGTCAACCGGAGCGGGAACAGCCGCCGTCACGAGCGGGTTGAACAGAGGCTGCCAGGGAACCAACAGGTTCGCCGAATTCGGGTCCACTTTCCCCCACACCCCGGTGTCGCCCCAGTGATTGGTGGAGGTCTTCCAGCCCCATTGCCAGTAGGCGGCCGGTGGCGACAGGGAGGCGACCGAAACCCAGTAAACCGTGCCCTGGCCTTGCTGGCAGAAGGTATTCGTGGGAAACACATCGAAGCTATAAAGCCAGACAACACTTTCAGATGATGGTGGTGTGGAGGTGGTGGGATCGTAGAAGTGCTCCGTTCCGGTGCCCGCAGGCATGGGTGGCAGGTAGTCACCCGGGTTGTACGTTTGTGACCATAACCGTATGAATGGCTGGCTGAAGCCGTTGGGTCCTTTCGGGGCATCGCTCCAAATGCTCACCACGAACGTGTTCGCTCCCGGAGGCATGTCGTTATTAAAAGATGCCCAGAATTGAATGTTGGTGATCGGCCCGACAACCGTGCATTTGAAATCGTCAGCCAGAGTCAGAAGCCCGTTGGCCACATTCGGTGAAGTGGCACTCACATCCAGCCCAAATCCACTCTGAAGATCAGGATACTGCACCCATTTATTCGTCGGTGTTGGCGATGGCGGAGGAGGTTGATTGGTCGTCGTCAAAGCGAAGGCCAAATCCAGACTTCTCGTTGGGGTCTGGGGACTGGATAACTCCTGCCAATCTCCCAGGGGAGTGGTTCCCGTAAGCGGATCCATGTGCCCGAACACCGCGTCGTCGTTGTAATGGACTGCGGCGGTCCTCCAGCCAAACGCCACGACATTTGTTCCCGCCGTCACGGACAGCCAGTAGTTCGTGGGTGCGGTAGCCGTTCCTTGCTGCACAAACAGGCCATTCGGCTGCGCCGGGTCCGGATAAAAATTGTACTGCCAATTAATATTGTCGTTGCCCATGATGCTGCCCGCAGGAAACGGGTCCGGATCCCAGAATTGTGAGGGCGCCCAACTCACTGGCACCTTCTTATAGTGTCCGGGAATTGCTCCGCCGGGCTGAAAGGTCTGGGTCCAAAGCAATATGCCGGGATGACTGGGAACGGTTTGGCCATCCACGTTGTTTGAGGCCGGGACATCCGACCAGAAACCCAGCGTGATCGGCATATCCGGGATGTTCGCGGTAGCCGTGTCTCCCAGCCACGAAGCCCAGATGTGGATGTCGGTGATGGGACCGGTCAGAGTGCAGGGGAAGTCGTCGGCCAAAATTAGCGGCAGGCCTGTGCCACTGCCAGCGGGTGGTTGGGCCGCCAGGACATTATAGCTGGCGGGGGTGAGGTCCGGTGGCTGATAATATTTGGTGGCGTTGGTATTGGGCCAATCGGCCCTTGCCGTCGTTGCTGCCAGGACCACCCATAACACGGCTGTGGCCGCAAATGACACCATGACTGTGATAAACGATTTTTTTGTGGTAAACGATCTGCTCATAACGCTCCTCTGCTCTGGTTGAAGGTTGCTTTTCCCCTGCCGGACCGGTGTTGATCGTGCTTCACAACACCTGATCCGTTCTGCGCCTCTCCAACGGTCAAACTTCGGCCGTGGGCCCAAGACGGACAACAAATGAGACATTTACTCTCCTTCTTTTAAGGATTCGTAATACTTAACACATAAGCCGTGAAGCTGTCAACTGCAAAAGAGAAAATTTATTCACACCGGCTCCACCCCCAACGGCGATGAACCGGGAACATGCTGCCCGGTGCAGGCCACTTCAAATCATGTGGCAGAACATCGCGTCGCGAAGCTTGGGCTCGAACCAGGTGCTCTTGGGGGGCATGATGCCGCCGGTGTCGGCGATGGCCATCAGGTCCTCGATGCCCGTGGGAAACATCGAGAACGCGCAGGCGTATTCGCCGCTATTCACCAGCTTTTCCAGTTCCGCCGGGCCGCGAATGCCGCCGACATAATTGATTCGCTGGCTCGTGCGCGGGTCGTCGATGCGGAAAATCGGCCCGAGCACCAGTTGTTGCAGCAGTGACACGTCGAGCGAATCAATCGGGTTGTCCGTCGTGATGAGTTTTTTGCGGAAGGCCAGCGTCCGCCATTTGCCCTGAAAATAAAAACCGAGTTCGTGTTTGTGTGCCGGCACCCCCGTGCCCTGCGGGTCGGCGACAAAAACCTTGCCGAGAATTTCCAACAATTGTTCCGACGGCCAGTCGTTCAAATCCTTCAGCACGCGGTTGTAAGGCAGAATCTGCATCTGGTTGTGCGGGAAAATCACGGCCAGAAATTGTCCGCTGTGGCCCGCGCCCTGGCGCGACTGAAACACGCGCGCCGCCGCCGCGCAGCGATGATGGCCATCGGCAATGTAGAGAAACGGGATGGCTGAGAATTGCGTCTTGATGAATTTGATCCCGTCCTCATCGGCGATCACCCAGGCCGTGTGCCGCACGCCATCCCTGGCGGTGAAATCCGCGTCCGACTTCTTGGAAATTTTCTTCGCAACAAATTTGTCGAGTTCAGCGCTGGCGCGGTACGTCAAAAAAACCGGGCCGGTTTGCGAGTTCAGGGCTTCGACGTGCCGGACGCGGTCGTCTTCCTTGTCCGGTCGCGTCAGCTCGTGCTTTTTGATGATGCCGCCGAGGTATTCCTCGCAACTCGCCGCGGCGACGAGGCCAACTTGCGAATGTTTGCCCATGACCTGCCGGTAAAGATAAAAACACGGTTGCGAATCCTGCTTCAGTGCGCCGTCTTGGATGAGCTTTTGAAAATTTTCCCCGCCCTTCGCATAGACTTCCGGCACGCAAGGATCCGTGCCCGGCGGCAAATCAATTTCCGGTTTGCTGACGTGCAAAAAACTGAGCGGGTTGCCGGCGGCGGTGGTGCGCGCCTCGTCCGACGACATCACGTCGTAGGGCAGTTCGCAGATTTGCGCGGCCAGTTCGGGTTTCGGTCGCAGCGCAGCAAAGGGTTTCAAGGTGGCCATAAAGCGGAGCGAAGATACGAACGGCTCATCCCAAAGGCACGCAGAAATTGAATCCGGCCTATCGTGAAACAAATGACGCTGACGGCGGTGTCCACCCTCGATGCGCTGTGGCGTGCCTGTCCAGCCGCGGCACCAGCCAGCGAAGGACACGGCCCGTCAAACCTGGCAACAGGCTTTTGCTGGCGTGACCATGCGGCAGCCGCCAGATGTCGGGTTGCCCCCACGCGTGCCAGAGTGCCTCCATGGATTTCCTGTCCACGAACAGATCGTGAATGGCTTCAATCAACAATATGTTCTCCCTGGGAAGGCGTGGCCGCATGGTGGTCAAGTTCAACGCCGTCCGATTCAACGCGTCACATGCCGGCTGCTGCCGCAGCAACTCCTCTCGAAGGCCGGGCCAGACGATCTGTTTTGCGGCCGAGAGAAAGACATTCATGTCCAAGCCGGGAGCGACCAGGACGACGGCAGACAGGCGCGCGTCATGGCAGGCCGTTAATCCCGCCAGCGCACCGCCATAGGAATTGCCCCAGAGTGCCACTGCGGGACAACCTTCCCCCAACAGCCAGCCGGTCAAGGCGCGAATTTCGGCAATTGCCTGCGCATGGGCGATCTCCGCCGTTAACAGGTAATCCGGCCAACTAAACCCCGCCAGTTGACGCGGACGTCGTTGAAACTGGAACGGTGCGATCAACATCGCTGCATTGAATCCCGCTCGATTGCACTGGCGGGCAATCAGTGGAAACTCAAAATGATAGTCCGGGTCGCCACCGGCGCCATGCAGCAGAATAATGACCGGTCGGTTCTGCCAGCTTTCCGTGCAGCGGTAGAGCCGGCCATAAACGACGTTGTTCTCCGCAAACTCGCCCGGTCGCGGTGCCGGGAAGCGGAAGTTTCGTGCACTAGTGAATTCAAGCTGCGCCGGCGGGCTTTCGAGGGGAATAAAGTCCGGGCTTTTCAGGAGTTTGAGTGCTTCCTCCAGCTTCGGATTGGGTGGATGGCCGTGCTGTTTCAGCAGGGACTTGACTCGCCTGCCCCACACCAACTGAATGGCCAGCCAGTCCAACAATTTGGCTAAAGGCGCGATCATTCGTTTTAAAGTTTCTTGCCTTCGACATTCGCCATACGACGCGGGCCGGACAGCGTGACGCTTTGTCCAATGGCCGGAATTTTAAAGGGTTGGCGCCCTGTTTGCCAGTCGAACTGGATCCAGTTGAAATCGGGCGAATCCAGCGAGGTGTCGAACCGAAAAGCAACCCGGGACGGCAAATCCGATGCATCCGATTCCAAGACTTCCACCGTGAGGCTGCCGAGATCATACCGGTCGCCTTTTTTGCATCTGGGGTCCCCTATGAAGTTGCCAAACCTACAGAGGTACGCCAAATGGACGGGGCCGACATCGTCGCAGGAGAATATGTTCGGCGCTTTGGATTGAATCACCAGCGTTTTGTCATCGGTTCGCTGGACGTCGAGGCTCGTGCAACCCGGCACCAGCGCCCGCAAGGTCTTTGGCAGTGGCCGGTGATAATATGCTTTGTAAGAAGGTACACAAACCGCCGCGAGCGGGCAGGGTGCGTTGACGACGATCACATTCTTGTTTTCCGCGTCCGGTGAATCGCCGAGAGTGGTGGCGCCTTTCAGCAAATTGAAAACGAAAGGGGTGGCTTTAACCATTGCGACTCTTCCGGCGATTGCTCCCGGAACATGCATCAAAATCAGCAGCACGCAGGCAACCCATGCCAGGATTCGGCAGGCCAACCATTCCGGCAACCGGCGAGTGATCAGGCCGGCAACGAAACAGGCGATCAGTCCATAAGCTCCGACGGCCACAAACCTAAGGTTTTTGGACATTGGCATTACGGTTGCCGCGGGGATGACCGCCAGCATCATGACGGCAAACCAAAAGGCAGCGATTTTGTTCCAGCGCAGGAATGGAAGAAACACGATCAACGCCGCAATAACCCAGACGCAATAAAAGGCGATGATCTTCGGCTGCAATAAAGGATTAACCGCGATCAAAAAATCCGGCGGCACGCCGGTAAGCTGGCCTCCGAGCAGGGCGATGGCTCGGGGGATCACTACCTGCGCAAACTGAAGCGGCTCGTTGGCAGGGTCAATGTAAATGCCCAAATGGAACACACCGAAGCCGGAGAGTGTATAGATGGTCCGCCACAGAACGATGACCAGGATCGAAGGCAAAACCGTCAGAGCCCGGTTGCGAAGAGAACCCGGCTCGAGCACCAGGGCATACGCGAGAATGAAGGCAAACGTGGAAGCTCCGCCTTCGTCTGCGAAAAGGGAAAGCGCGAGGAACAGGGCGGATAGCACGCATCCGGAACGGGACTTTGCGGAACGCCATTGATGATGTTCATAAAGACACAACAGACCGAAGAAAAGCGACATCATGAAACCGCGGTTGGCGATGAACGCCACCGGGAAGTAGGTGTTGCCATCGAGCAGGAACAACAGCGCCGCCAATCCGGCGACCCACCCCACCCCCATCAGCTTGCGGTAAACATTAGTGATGAGAAACACGATGGCCGCGAACCAGGCGATGTTGTGGGCGTGCATCAGCACCGGTGAGTCTGGAAAAAGCCGGTAATCGAGCCAGTGAGTGAACGCGGTGACTGGCCGCCAAAGACCCACTCTAAAATTGTCCGGCGTCCACCACGGCAGAGTGCCGTAGTTTTTCGCCAGCACCATGCATTGTGGATCCCGGTTGGAGAAACCGGGGAAAAGGTCGCAGAGCACGGTACCGAGACTGCCGGAATCCGGAGGCAGCATGCCCGTCTCGTGCATTCGCGACGGCAACTGGCTGGGTTTGAGTTCGACAACCCGCTGAAGCAGGTCGTCCCCCCCAAAGCCGGTCTTCAAGGCCGGCAACATCACCAGTATCGCCCCGATCGCAAGGATTGCGGGAAGATAACGATGCTCAAGATATCGCTTCGAGAAATCCAACACCCGGGTTCCTGTTCCATTTGTTTTCATTGTTTCCATCCGATTTGGTCAATAATCGCTACTGACCTTCATGAAGGGACAAGGGAAATCAGCAAACCTCACGCTTCACATCGCGTGCGATTCACCAAACGAGTCTGCTGACGAGCCGCCGCTGCTTTGCTTTCGCGCGCTAAAGCCGGCTCGCGAGTACGCTCGCCCCACCCGGAATGCAAACCATTCCACCGTCTCATTTTTCAAATCCGGTTGATGACCCGAAGCCAGAAGACAGAAGCCAACACCGGAAATAGTGCTTGCCACGGCGGGTTTCAATGGTAAGCTTCACGGTTCATTATTGAATTTTTATGGCACGCATTTGTGAATTGACCGGCAAACGCCCGATGAAAGGCAGCATCATCTGGCGGAGTGGCAAGCCCAAGAAACAGGGCGGCATTGGCACGCACATCACCGCCATCACCAAGCGCCGGTTCTTCCCGAACTTGCAGCGCGTAAAAGCCCTCCTGCCCAGTGGCGAGGTGCGTTACATTCGCGTCTCGACCAGTGCCATCAAAAAAGGCCTCATCACCAAGGCGCCAAAACGGAATTGGACAAAGCCGGAAGCGGTCAAAGTCTGATTTGCCCCGAAGAACGTTGCCTTTTTGAACCCGGCGGGAACTTGCCGTGCGCGCGGGACGTGAGTCAACGAAGACGTCATGTTATGCGGTTCCTTTCATCATTGAAACTGGTTCGTGCCGCACTGGCGGCGTTGCTGCTTGTCTCCCTTTCTATGAATGCTGACAGCGCGCTCTCCAAACAATTCCTCGTCTATTTCGGCACCTACACCGGAACCAAAAACAAGGGCATTTACGTTTCCCGCTTGGACACCGCGTCGGGAGAGTTGAGCGCGCCCACGCTGGCTGCCAAATGCATCAATCCTTCGTATATTGCTGTTGACCCCAATCACCGCTTTCTTTTTGCCGTAAACGAAACCGATCATTTTAATGGCCAGGCCAGCGGCTCGGTGACGGCATTCAGGCTGGACGCGCCCACGGGCAAACTGGAATTCCTGAACCAGCAGCCCTCCGGAGGCATGAGCCCCTGTCACATCGCCGCGGATTCCACCGGCAAATATGTGCTCGTGGCGAATTACAACAGCGGCAGCGTGGCGGTCTTCCCGGTGCAAACCAACGGTTTGATTGGCCCGCCGACGGCGGTGATTCAACATCATGGGTCCAGCGTCAACCAGCAACGGCAGGCCGTGCCCCACGCCCATTGCATCGCCCTGGACGCCGCAAATCATCGGGTGTTCGCCTGTGACCTCGGGTTGGACAAGGTGATGATTTACCGGCTCAACGAAACCAACGGCGCACTCACGGCGGACGTAAATCCGTGGGTCGAACTGAAGCCTGGTTCCGGACCGCGCCATATCGCCTTTAGCCCCGACGGACGGCATGCTTACGTCATCAATGAATTGGGTTCCACCCTGACGACTTTCACTTACGATCCGGAACCTGGCGCGCTACAAGAGGTTCAAACTGTTTCCACGCTGCCGGAAGATTTTCACGGAAAGAGCACGTGCGCCGAGGTGGCCGTTCACCCTTCCGGTAAATTTGTTTACGGCTCAAACCGGGGTGATGACAGCATCGCTCTGTTCACCGTGGATGAGCAAAGCGGCCGGCTTGACTTTGTCGAACGTCAATCAACCCGTGGCAAAATCCCGCGCTGTTTTGCCATTGATCCAACCGGCCAATACCTGATTGCCGCCAACCAGGACTCTGACAGCATCGTGGTCTTCCGCATCAACGCCCAAACCGGCCAATTGACCTGGACCGGGCAAACCGTCGAAGTCGGAAAGCCGGTGTGCGTCGCTTTTGTTCCGATGGAAACGGCAATGCCCTGACACCGGCGTTGGCGCAACTGCCGGTCGCCATCGAAAAATAGAAAATTGAAGGTGGAGGATGGCACGGAAGAGACTGTCTCAAAACTCCGGCAAATTTTTGAATGAATTGCGGCGGTTGGCGTCTGAGAGGCATGGCACAACCCATCGCTCCCGACTACGGCCAACAATTTCTTTTTCCACCCGCGCTCGAAGACTG
>Ga0208937_1001173_pt1 | contig 12175 bp, 11 predicted proteins | sample June2015DPH_11_5_FD_184705 | JGI IMG/M metagenome (GOLD analysis project Ga0208937, IMG submission 184705) | Peatland microbial communities from SPRUCE experiment site at the Marcell Experimental Forest, Minnesota, USA - June2015DPH_11_40... | ecosystem: Environmental > Terrestrial > Soil >...
CGAAGTAAAGGAAGGATGTCGTTCTCAAAGCTCCGGGTGTAATCAGAAAGCATATTGGATTTCAGATGAATCGATACATTGCGTGCAAACATGGCAACCTCCTAGGGTTGGGGTTGCTAAGAAAGAAAACTTCAGATGGGCTGACTTAGTTCAGAGAACCTGAAAGAGTAAGAAGAGGTAACTCGCTCACTTATAATGCTAGGCTTGTGCGTCATCGTTGTCAAACTGCCCAACCGCAAGTCGAGCAAGGATTGCGCCCCTCCCCCTGGCACTACACCGCCTTCTTCTTCCCCGCTTTTGCCTTCGCCCACCTTGCCCGCTGTGCCCCCGCGATCTTCCTACGGGCCGATGCTGACATGGTGCGCTTGGGTTTCTTCTTGCCCGCTTGCGCTCTCGTGGCTTTCCTTGCGCGGGGCAAGAGCGTGGTTGCGACCTTGTCAGCCACCGCGTTTGCCCAATGTGCTTTCTGCGCGAGGCTCATCCGCCTGCGAGCCGAGGCGTTTATCGTGTGAGCATTTCCGACCACAAGGTGGAGCAGATCGCCAGCTTGAAGGATTTCCGGCGGGTGGTGACACCTTGGCATACCTGGTTCGGCCTGACGCCAGAGGGCGCTCCACTGTTTACGCACGACGTTGGTTCCCAGGAAGTCTACGCGCTCGACTTCGAGGTACCCTGAGCTCGACCTCGTTCTGGATGGTTGACGAGCTAACCGGAACTTATGAAGATGGTGGGCGGCGCTCCTCACAATCAGTTCCCTTCCGACGATCTCGGGCTCTGGAAGCTCGGCTTTTAAACATCCGCAATTCGTTTGCACAACTTCCGCCACGTCTTTCCCAATCACTCTTCCGAGCCTGGGCGCCTGCGTGTTCACGATTTCGTACACCGCTCCATCAACTGGCTCCCCAACCGCCACACTTACCTTTACTGACAACGCGGCGCTGAGCAACCTTCCCAGCAACCCATCGACTCCCGGCCCTTATACACAAGCGATCACGCTGAGTGGTTCCGGCATCAGCAGTACTGCTCCGCCGCCCTCGGCAACTGTCCCGATCACAGACGACGAGACCATCACGGTGACGGACACGCCGACCTTTCCTCAGGCTGACAAGGAGCAAATCACGGTGATTGATCAGGTCAGTGTTACTGCGAAGGACACACCCACAATTACGTGGGCGACACCGGCGGCAATCACCTACGGGACACTTCTATCCGACAAGCAACTGGACGCGACGGCCGCTTACAACGGCAAATCCGTGGCTGGCACCTTCGCATATACGCCCCCCAAGAAGGCTGTTCTGGGCGCCGGCATCCACACCTTGTCGGTTACATTCACGCCAGCCAACACCACAAAGTACGCGACGGTGACCGACACCGTTACTCTGCTAGTGAACCAAGCCACACCAACAATTACGTGGGCCAAACCCGCAGCCATTACCTATGGGACCGCCCTCAGCAGTACACAGCTAGATGCGACCGCGTCGGTGACCGGTAGCTGGGTGTATACACCCGTCGCGGGCACGTTGCTGGATGCAGGAGCCCAGCCTCTCTCTGTCATGTTCACGCCGACCGACACGACCGACTATACGACGGCGACCCATACAGTCACGCTCACCGTTAATAAAGCCCACAGTAAGATCGTCATCACCTCGCACACGCCCAACCCGTCGTTGATCAATGCGCTGGTGACGGTAACCTTCGATGTGACGGGCGGCGGGGTTGGGCCGACAGGCAACGTCACCGTGACGGCCAGCACCGGCGAAACTTGCACCGGCGGCCTAATTGCAGCCGCGGGAAGTTGCTCAATGAGCTTTCTGAAGGCAGGAAATAGAACACTGAAAGCTGTATACAGCGGTGACAATAATTTCGATGGCAGTACGTCGCCTACGGTCGTCCAGAAAGTAGAACCTTGACACCGGGCTGGCCGAGGAAACGAGACCAGGGCCAAACTTCTGGCGTCGCCAAGTGCTGGGTTGATTGTTACCAGATCTGCGCGGTTTTCCTCGCAGAGCATGGGTTCCGTTGCTGTTGAAGCTCCGGCCAAGACATCTGCGGAAGGAGCAGCGATGGACAGGAATTACAGTCTATGGCAGACGATCCGACTGCCAATCTCCGACAAAACCACGACTTATAGATGTGCCGTTTCTTGAGCCTGAGAGGCACGGTGCGACGTGGGCGGCAGCATGAGCAACGGTGTTCTTCCTGCACGATGCTCGTGACGTTTACGCCGAGCGGTAAAGCAACTTTCTCTGACGCTTGGACGTCCAAGGGAGCAGCGTCGCGACTGGAGCGCCAACATACACTGCCCCTCGCGCGATGAGTGGCTCGCGATTCATTCGGCGAATAGGTGACCAAATAACCTCCTTTGCGGACCAGTGGCACGTACGGCGCGAAACTGCAGTGACTTTTACTGGGTCTGGCCCTTCTTGCCGGTCGAGGGCGAAGGTTTTGTTAGGCGCTCTTATCAGTCTGGGCGTACTCTTTTCCTCCGACCACGTCATTCTCCAACAAGTCAGTCAAGGCGACTTCGAGTGCCTTTGCTCGGAGCCCCATGCTCGACAACTTGAATGCGCGCCAGCAGAGATAGGCGTAGCGGTCTTCGAAGTAGATGTCGAAGCCTTCTGGCCGACTCTGTTTTCGCATCGCCGCCCGCTCGCTCGGTGTGTACCTCTTCTGCTCCGCTTCCTTCAGTGCCAGCTTCGCCGCCTTCTCTGCGTCCACGGCGTCCCAGTACTTGTCGATGTCCTTCACCAGCCAATCGACAAGCCACTTCGGAATCTCCGGCACGGGGCCGTCATCGACACAGGTGTAAACTTCACCAGTCTGTTTAACAGAGCCTGCTCCAACAACGAGTGAGCCGCCGCCAACGCCTTTCAGGTCGTATAGCGTTGGGTGATTGCCGTCGTCAAGCGTCGTCATGTCTTTGACGTTCGAGTTCACCGCCTCCCATCCACCAAATTTCTCAAACGAGTACGGCGTTTGCTTGAAATAAAAGTGCGTCTTGTACGGCTTTGACTTAGGGCTGGACTTCACTCGATAGCCCTTCGGCATCTCGTGCTTTGTCTCGCTCTCAATCCGCTCAACCACGCCCGGTGCATCGACATCAAGAAAGCAGTGACGATCGACGCCACGTTTGCCGACAACTCCGACGTTGTGATGCAGAAAATACTTGGCGTACTTCCGAACATCCTCGATGGTCGTTAACTGGAAGTTCTGCCAGTTCTTCATCACTCCCATCTTCGTCTCCGGATGGACAGGTGTGACACGAAACCCTCGCTCAACCAGAGGCGTTGCTATGGCAACGAAATCGATTGTCATTGCTTTCCTTTCGTCTTGCCCTTTCCATGACCGTTATCGTACTCGGGCGCAGACATTTTCTGCGGTACTGACGCCGTATGCCAACCACTCGTCATGCGCCTTCCTACATTGGTGGCGGGTTGGCGGTTTAGGGAGAGTCGCCGTGTTGTTGCCTGCAGCCGAGTTCCGCAATTGGAATCGGACGGTAGTGCTGAGCGCGAAACGAAGAAAGCAGTAGAAAGCGTTGATTTGTAAACGGGTGCTACTCGGCTTCTTTGGTCAAAGGCAGAAGCAGAATCTTTCCGCCCGTCATGTTGGATGCGTACTGTTCCAAGCCGCGAGTGGCCTCTTTGAGCGGAAGCCGAGCCTGAATCTCGGTCTTCAAATCACCCGCAAGCATTTGCTGGACGTGGCGTGTAACCAGGAGTTGGCTCAACAAGTTTCTTTGGCGCAGCCATGCGGTGAGCCAGAATCCCTCGACACGTTTTCCTTCGAAGATCAGCGATGCCGGGTCGATCTGGCTGGCCTCCAACGACAGTGCGCCATAGACGAGCAGACGACTCCCGCGGGGCTGCGCGCGTAGCACGCGTGCGGACATCTCCCCAGCCACTGCGTCGAATCCGATGCTGGCCCCGAGCCGGTGGCAGAGATCTGCAAGGCTGGCATCGAATGCGGGATCACTACTATTCAGGACGTGCTCGGCGCCCATCTTGCGTAGGAGATCGACCTGCTTAGCGCGACGCACAACGTTGATGGTCGGAATAGAAAACTTCTGACCGAGCCGCACCACCATGCGTCCGAGGGCGCTCGCTGCGGCCGTCTGAACGACTGCCCGATGCCGGCCGAGCCGGGCCGCTTGCATCAGGGCCCAAGCCGTGAGCGGGTTGACGAGCATCGTCGCGCCCTGTTCCATGTCCACATGCTTGCTCAGCGGTACGCACAATTGCGCGGAGGTGACGAACTCCCGAACGGAGAGTTTAGGGTGAATGAAGGAGTGCTTTCTCCCACAATGGAAAAGGCGCTTAGGGCGGCGGTAGGTGCGAAATAATGGCAGACATGATCACAACCGGACCCCCGACCCCCTCAAAATTTTCGCAGGAGGCGGTAATAGAACATGCCAAGACCGGCGGCTCAACGTTCGATCCGCGGACGGGGAAGAACCTCGCTGGCTCCCGCAATGTTGCGGTTGGCATAGCGCCGGAGCATTCGCATATTTCAGATCATCCACCGACAGCAGCGGAGCATGAAACTTTTACCGCCCAAGTGCACCATATTGTTTCCAAGCACGCAAATTCAGCAATCGGCTCCCATCACGATGAAGAAACCGGCCTACATCACCTCGAAGTTGTGGGGCTCACTCCGTCCAAGATGGCCGCCCTTCATATGGCCCAGCACCTCGGCGAAAATCACGCGTACAATTTGGCTACCGACGAGAAGATCCCCACAGGGAATTTCGGGCAGCCACAACCATCGCACCTAAATATCGATCAGCGGTTTGAACAGTTGCGCGCAGAATCGCCAAAGCGAGAGCCGTACGCAGGCACGCATTTTTCTGATAAGAAACTTGACAAGATCCAAGGCGCCCAAGGTATTCAGCCCACATGCCCCCGGCAACGGTCGGGTCTGCGGCAGTACAGGCCACTCGCCGTCCTTTGAGGAACCGCGGCATCATCCCGCTTCCGGCCTCGACGACCGTGCCGCTGCCTTCAAAACCGGGAGTCGCGGGAAGAGGTTTCTTGAAGCCATAAAGACCTCGAATGAACATCAGGTCCGATGGATTGATTGGCGAAGCGGCGACGCGTATTAGCACCTGTCCCGGTCCGGGACGAGGCATAGGTACTTCAACAACGGCGACACTCTCCGGGTTACCGTCATAGGCTCGAAGCTGCACGGCGCGCATGGTGGCGGGTATCGACGTCACAGGCTGAGATCTTACCATCCTCTGAGACTCCGCCTGGCGATGCCGACATTCACACGAAACCTAGCGGCCGTGGAATCCAGGATCGTCATCAGAAGGACTTTATAATCGTGCTATGACTGATCAAATTGTGTGCTCGTGCGCGACCTGTCGGATGTGGGATCTGGGTTGTCGTCGAGCGGGAAATCGCCCGCGCCGGCAGCAGTAATAATAATAAGGATAAAGTCAGAGCGAGGTGCCCTTTGCCAGAGTGCGCCAAAGAATTCGCGTTCGAAACGAACGCGACCCAGGTTTTCGAACTGCCTCCGTCTTTGTTCGAGCGTCGTCACTTCTACCGCTCAGAACTACAATGATCTTGGCTTGCGAATCCGTGGGCCAGCGCTCTTGCCAGAGACTGTTCATCTGTCAGGCCACCACGCCTAACTCGTTAAACCAAACTCAGTGACTTGGAACCCGCTCTTGGAGTAATGCTTTAGTGGTCCTGGATAGCGATTTTTCTTGCGGATATCACACTTCCCGAGCGCGCTTGCTGCACCATCTCGACCGGAACCTTTCTGGTTTTTGCCGGGTTGCTCGCTTCTTCAGGCCGATGGTCGCCCACCTTGACGGAAGGTTGATCTGCGCCAAGTGTGGTCACTTGGCAAATCCTTGTGGCAGAGATTTCCAGTGTTCTTGCCCGGAGTGCCCAACGTCGTAAGGGTGTGCCGAAAAGCCCCGTCAGGCGGAGCTGCTAACTAAGCCGCAGGTTCTACGGGGAGTCCTTGGACACCTGGATTGAGCCGAAACCACACGATTTCGGCGCAAACTCACGGAACGGACCGCAATCCTTAAAGAACAATACGCGCTTGGATTAACGATCCATCTCGCGACGGAGCTCTCGTAGCAATTCTTCTCGCCTTTCCGAGCCAAGTTTGCGCTCCAGTTCCTCCAGAGCCAATGCGACAACATGGTAGTGATGAAGTCCGGCATACTCTGGGTTAGAAGTAATCTCTAACCAGATCCCGTGTAGCAGTTCAACATCGCCGGGGCGCAGACGAGGCTCATGCGGCCCGAGCGGGTATTCATGCCGGACACTATCTGGGCTAATAACCTCCATCACGAGGTGTGGTTTAGGCTCCGGAAGTCGCTCCCATGCGTCTCCCGTGAATTTCGCCTGTTCATCCGCACTCAGCCTTGTAGACAAACCGGAGACCAATCTGGAAGAGTCTAGACGCTGGGCGGTCATGATAGTGGCATCGAAAAAATCGGTTCCAGGCGCCACCAATAAAGATACGTGTTTGCCTTCTTTCTCAGCCAGGGTCACAACTTTTGAGAACAGCCCTTGCTCGTAGGTGTTAAAAACGTCTTTGGCATCGTAAGTCGTACTGCCGCTGAAGGAATGGAGACGTGGGGAAAGTCTGACGCTGAGGACAATAATATCCTGAAGGGTGGTGTCCGTTCGGACCAAAACATCCCGCAAATGATAGAGTCGATTCGGATCTCGTACTGTCACAAGAATATTTCCGGGGCGGACACCGACTACGCCATAATCAAGCTCGGGATTGTCGAACACCCGAAACTGTTCCAGAGCTTCTGCCTCGCCGGCCTGCTCACGCTTGGCATAGCGTTCCGAGACTGTCAGGATTCCATAAAAAATGCCGCTGAAGCTAACTCCGGCAATGGTTGCGTCTTGCTTTGTCAGCAAGTTGGCAATGGCGATGAGGAAGAGAAGCATGGTGATCAGCCCCAAGCCGATCGGAATTTCGCGTCCGGCAATCTTGAAATTGCCAGGCACTTTCCACTCCCTGTCCTCCGGATGCGTGTAGCGCAATGCTACAACTGCTAGGCCGTTAAACGCGAAACTCCAGATAACTCCAAATGCATACAACGCAGCTAACAGATAAAAATTCCCGCGGCTAAGAACAATGGTTGCGATTTGCAGCAGGACGATGAGGTTGATAGTGCGATAACTCGTGCCGTATTTCGGGTGGGGGCGCTGAAACCAGGACGTGAGTACCCGGGTTTCGCTCAGGCGGTTTAGAACACCATTTGCGCCTAAAATCGCAGTATTGGCAGCGCCAGAAAGTATCAACACGCCTACCAGTACTACGAACGCGTGGAACACCAACTTCGCCAGGGTGGGGCCGACCAAATACATAGCCAGTCCCCCGATGAGGTTGGCGAAGAAATTTGGCCGCACCGCATCCGGTATGATCATCACGGCCAGAAACGAAACGAACGAGGTAAAAACCAGACTGTAAACGAAGGTCACCAAACCGGCACGCTTCAGGTTCAGAAGCTTTGGACTTTCGATCTCTCGGTTGACCTGCGCCAAAGTCTCCTCGCCGCTCATGGCAAGTACGGAATGCCCCATCCCTACTAGCAGCACTGCCCAGGTGAGTTGGCTTAACGAGCTGCCGGTAAGCCAGCCGAGAAACTCGTGATCCAGTTTCATGTTGTGGAGACTAGGAAAGGGCGGCGGATGAATGCCCACCTTGGCGAGCGTCGCCAAAGACCAGACAATGAGGATGACAACCATTACGGTCGTAATCTTCATGACCCACAGGGCCTTATCGCTGGACTCATGGATGCCCATGCCCTGCCGGTTCTTCCACCAGAAATAGAGAATCGCCAAAATCCCGAAAGCCGCTGCAAAGTAGTTTTCGTTAAAGTGAACCGGGTGCTTCAGATAGTGCGCCACCTCCTCGATGAATCCCGCCAGATACTCCCCTGCTGTTACGGCGCTGATTGGGCCGGTAAGAATGTAGTCGAACAAGAGCGCCGAAACCGACAGTTTGGCGAAGGTGCTCCCCATAGCCTGTTTCACGACGCGGTACACGCCGCCTCGCACGAACAGGCTGCTAGCCTCGATGTAGATCGCGCGAACGGCATAGCTGAAAAGCATGACAGCAAGAATGAACCAAGGCGCGCTCTTCCCAATTAGCTTTTCCGCATCTCCTCCCGCGTAGTAGGCAGACGATGCTAGGTCGGAAAGCACAATTGCCGCGGCACGCCAGAAGGAAATAAAGCTCAGCATCACCGTTGTGGCGATGAACACCGGCACTCGAGGTCGCATTGTCTGACGAGCAGACATCAAAACTCCGCATTAGTCGCGGTATCGTGCCATTTCTCTGGTTTTCGGCACAACTTGGGTGGACCTTCCGTAGTCCATCAGACCAAAACGGAAAGATCCCGAGGGTACGTCCGGCCCATTGCAGGCTGTCGCAATGGTACGTTCATTCCGACCCACGAACGGTCAGCACAGGACAGCTGGCTTTACAGACTATCTCGTAGGCCTTAGCCCAAGTCGTCTCGTCCCTGGAAGCCTCTTCAACGTGGCGCAGCCCCAGCACAATCAGGTTCGCTTTCCATCTGGCTGCGGTCTCCAAGATTTTCTCGGCCGCTGAACCGAATTCAACGAAAAGCACAGGTTCTGACGGCAGACGTACGTTCGAGGAAATCAAAGTGCGAAGCCGCGCTAGACGTTCCTCCCTCGTCGCGTCTTTTGCCTCACCGGATACCTGACTGGGATCTGTCACCACATGCAGGAGTGCAAGGCACGAATGCAGATCTTGCGCGAGCCTTAACGCATATCTCACCGCTAATAGGGAATGAGGAGCAAAGCCGGTTGCAGTGAGTACACGCTCAAAGCGCATTTCCGGGTCTTGGTCTGCAATACTCGGCCCAACTGTGAGCACAGGGCATGGGGCCCGACGGAATATGCTCTGCGCAACGGACCCTAAAATAAATTTCAGAACTCCGGTCCGGCCCCGGGTGCCAACGACGACGAGGTCGATTTCGTGTTCGGTGATCAAGTGCGACAGGACTGCCCAAATATCGCCGGATCTTACGAGTAATTCGTATTGGATACCGTCCAGGCGATTGGCGAGCAAATGATCCGTTATTTCGGCCTGCCCGACGCGCCACCCGTCCATGAGGGCTTTTTCGGACCGTGAGCTAACCACGTGGGTCACAAACAGCTTCGAGCGATGGCGGCGTGCAATTGAGGTCGCATATAGAACTGCCACCTTTGACGCAGCCGAGAAGTCGGTCGCGACTAGGACGTTGTCCAGCTTCAGTTGCAAAGTAGAATTGTACGCTGGCATGCGGAGAGGGCCAGTATAGCGCCAGCCCGACCGTTATCCCAAGATATCCAGCTGGTTGGTGGGCTGAGCAGTGACCGTGCGCACAATTGGACGGCGTGGAGATATGCTCCTTTTCATAATACGTTTATCGCCAAAGTGACCTTTGTCCCTGTTGTTTTCCTTTTAGGAACGATACCGGCCGGCTACGCCGTGGATGACATTCCTCCGCCTTTCGACGCGGACTACAGCTTTGCCATCGACGCGGACTACAGCTTTGCCAGTTATCACGCCAAGACAGTGGTGAATGGCAACGTCGTCGACTATAGCCGCACGTTTGAGGTAAGAGAGTTGAGCGTACCAGTCAAAGCCGCGGACCTCAGAAAGTTCTACCGCATCATCGCTGGCGATGAACGAAACACAGTGGTGCTCAAGCCTGCTCCTTAAACGCTGGTGTATTCACTTCGGTCGGGACGATTCGGGCCAACACCTCCGGGTAATGGGGATTAGAAAACTACACATTCCTAACGTTATGAGCGCAAATCAAGGAGCCCGGTCTTTACGGGGCTTTTCGCCCACGGAAACAGCGACAGGCACAGATCGATGGTGGTCGAATCCAGAGCATACAGACTTTGCTCCAGATCCTGGACCAAACGTCGTTATAGCCAGCAGACATAAAATCCAGATAGGTCGGGTCTTGTGGTAAGGGGAACGCCTGCGTGATGCCGAACGACCAGCAGATGCAGGCCCCTTGGCGGGGCGGGTCCAACATGGGGCTGGGTCGCGGATTCTGAGTAGTTGGGTCACGCGACGACGCTGAAGGTTGGATCTACGGTGATGCTCCATTCCTTAAGTAGCCATTCTGGGACATAGAGCCGATTCCTGTTTTGGAGGGGTACGCCAACGCAATAGACTGCGGAGAGTACAGTGGGAAGTGGCTCTGGAAGGTGTTGGACCGCTTCGGATCCGACATGGAAAGAATCGAAAAATCACGGCAAGCATCTTGAAAGGCTGGCCGATTTCACATTCCTGAGTTGAGCCTAGGCTACGGCAGTCTTTGCGTTCTTGGCCGTGTTCTCAGCCTCGGCGCGGAGCCAGTCGTCGAGGTCGTGACCGTCCTCCCTACCGCGTTCCTCATAGAGTTCATACGCCCGGCGGCGGATCTCTTCTTCAAGACTCTGGCTCGGCTCAGTTGCGAGCGTTTTCGCCGTCAAGATCGGTGAATGCCCATGCTGCGTCGCTTGATGCTTTTTCAGTTCTTCGGCAATCTGTTGTTCTTCGGCTGCTAGTTTCTCCGTGGCGGCGTCCGTAAGCTCTCCCCTGCGCCACAGATTTGAACGACGCTCACGCAACTCTTTCAGACCCTTTTCGTACCGTTCGCACTGTTTGCATCGCTCGGGCATGAGATTCCCCCCTTCTGCTTCCCTCAGGGAACCTGGCGAGATGGTTATCTGCGAAGTCTCCTTCGGTAGCGTCGCCACGTCAATGAAAAAATTCACCAATGCCTGGGCGTCGCCGCGCTCAAGCCCGCTGGGCCTATAGGGGTCGAGCGCTGCCTTTCGGTCGACTCCCCGCCTGATTTTCCTTTCAGCGCGGTTTGGGTGTGGATTTCGGTGATATGACCGGGAAGGGTGACCTTGCCTTCGACTGATGTGAAAGAGTCCGAGAGCTACTGGGCGCTTGAGTGCGTAGTTGGGTTGAGATTACCCAAATGGAATAGACCGCGGAGAGCACAGTAGGAAGTGGCTCTATCTGATGCTCCGCAAAATTCCCCAGGAGCTGCTCGTCAGACAATGAAGCCGATAGTCGTAGCGGAGAGCTGTTGCCGTCGGATACCTGGTCCGAGTTCTCACCAATGAATCCGAAAGCAGGGTCTTTGGAAACCTGGGAAAGAATACGCTTGCGACAGTGACCTCCGTTGTCGGCCACATTGTGGTTTTCGGTTGATTGTTTTGGATACCGCACGGTGCCTAACCGCCTTCGAAGGCTCGCGCGATCTCGTCTCGAACTGGGGGCGTGAGCGGCTCTACGGCCCCATTCGTCACGATCGTGATGCCCTCGCTCGACGGACGCACCTCACCAATCACCACAACCGGAACGCCTGTGGCCTCAATGGCCGTCAGGACCGAGTCCGCTCTGTCTGGCGCGACGGCGATCAGCAACGCGCCCGACGCAATCAGTTTCAGCGGATCGAGCGTGAGCACACTGCAAATCGTGTCGGTTTCGGGAAACACGGGAATGTGCTCGCGAATGACCCGAAGCCCGAGACCGGCGGGCGCCACGAGCTCGAAGAGCCCCATCGCGAGCCCGCCTTCCGTCGGATCGTGCATCGCGTGCACGACCTCGCCGACATTGGCAGCCGCGAGAGCCGCACTCACGACACTGATGCCGGGCTCAATCAGGAAACGAGCGGCCCGCGCCAGAAGATCGGCATCAACCCGTCCCCGCAGCCGTTCGGACTTCTCTCGTGCGAGGATCGCGGTGCCCTCGATGGCCACACCGCGTGTCAATAGGATCAGATCGCCGATGGCGATGCGAGTCTTCCGCACAAGGCGAGTCGGGGCGACCTCGCCGAGCATCTGGCCGACCAGAATCGGGCGGTCGAGGCCTTGGGTGATTTCCGTGTGCCCGCCGCCGAGCGTGACGCCCAGTTCCTCGCACGTGGTCCGCACCTCGGCCATGATCGTCTCGGCCAGTTCGGGCTTCGTGCGGCTCTCCGGAAGGAGCATGACGACGAAGAACCACAACGGGCGCGCGCCCAGGACGGCAATGTCGTTCGCGTTGACATGAACAGCGTAACGCCCGATGTGATTAGTGGCGAAGGTGATGGGATCTGTCGTGACGACGAGATAGCGATCGCCTGCGTCGATGACGGCCGCGTCCTCGCCAATCTGAGGTCCAA
>Ga0208937_1001174_pt1 | contig 12168 bp, 9 predicted proteins | sample June2015DPH_11_5_FD_184705 | JGI IMG/M metagenome (GOLD analysis project Ga0208937, IMG submission 184705) | Peatland microbial communities from SPRUCE experiment site at the Marcell Experimental Forest, Minnesota, USA - June2015DPH_11_40... | ecosystem: Environmental > Terrestrial > Soil >...
TTGCGCAGCGCCTGGGCTGCCGGACACCCGTACCGCACCCATTCCACTCGCATACCCACCGGGCCGACGCTACGTCGCAGGTGTGACACCCCGCTGGCTGTCGGAAGCGGGAAATGTCTTAGTCAGGGTCGACATATCGACAGCGGGGGGGTCACCACAGGTTAAGGGCCTGAGTCTCCACAAGCCCTGGTCAGAGTCCTGGATGGGATTCTCGGCACTCACACCATCCAAGCGTTGGCGACCGGCAGTCGTGCCGTCTTCGAACCCGTCTCAGTCGAAGATCACATCGATCGACAACGGGCCGTCGTAGTAGTTGCCGTCGAGTGCGTGGAAGGTCACCACCAGTTCTTGCTGTACTCCTGGTGAAACGTCGAAAGGGGCCATCGGATCAGTGCCGACAACCGAGATGGGACCACCCTCGCCCTGCAGCTCGACCTTCCCGACTGTATATGGCCCATCAGGAGCGAAGCTCCCGTCGGGGGTGGTGCACCCGGGGGTGAACTTCACCCAGGCGGTGAAGTCTCGGGTGGGATCCCCGCCTGGCGGACCAATCACCTGGCTGTTCCAAGTGGCGCTGGTGTTGAGCGGAAGACACTTCGCGTACTCGCCCTGGAAGATGGAGTCGGGCGCCGCGTAGAACCCCCACGACACGGTTGTGACGGTCACACAACCAAAACATGATCCACCCGATGTGCCGCCACCACCCTGCTTCCCCGTTTGATTGCCCGTCGATGTCGGATTGGTTGTCCCAGTTACCGGAGAGGTGGGTTCGGTCTGTCGGGATGGATTCCCCGTAACCGGAGGTGAAGCCAGAACACTGGTCCCCGTCACGCCATTTCCTGACGACACAAGCGGAAGGTCGAGGTCGCGACGCACGGCGTTGTCATTCGTCTTCACGGTTGTGACGTCACGAGTGAATGTCGCGCGCCAGTCTGCGACATCAGCCGCGCTCAAGCCGGTTAGAGCCTGCAAGTCATCCACCAATGGCGTGACGGAGGCGGCAAGCTTCGTGACGTCCCGGCTTGCTGCAGAAGGCCATGCCATGTGGAGAAGCTCCTGCCTGAAGGTCCGTAGTGCAGAGACAAGGGGCTGAGCCTCGCTCTCGGCCTGTGAGCCTGTGGTCTGGTTCCACTGTGCGGCTTCATTGGCGAATGCATCTGAGGCACTGTTAATCGGACTGATGAATCCGAGGTATGCCTGTGCAGCTGCTGGAATGCTGAGCTCGGTCCCGGTCGTGTGCGCTCGAGTCGGCTTCTCGCCGATCACGGCTCCCACGACGGCGAGAATCACGACACTGGCGATCCCGACCCAGCCGAGCACGATCCCGGCAACGGCCACTGCGCGCCCACCTTGTCGGCCGGCAGACCGGTCGATCCTGTGCTTCGCCACGTAGCCGAGCAACAGCGCGAACACAGAAGCCAGGCCGAAACCCCAGAGGATGCCCAGAACCAACGAGGCGATTGACAAGCCGCTGGTGCGTTCGCGCACTCGTCGGTCGTCCGGGTAGTACGGCGGAGGAAGAGGGGAAGGTGAAGGCGGAGGAGCGAACGGGGGACTGGGCGAAGGAGAGCACGGGGGACTGGGCAGAGATGGCGTGCTCGTGGCGTCCGAGACTCGCCGCAGCTTGATCCACGATCTACCCTTCGTGCACAAAGCAACGACCGTGTCGAACAAGGCAGTGATCGCCGAGCCCCCCGGCTCACATTCCAAGTGGGCCACCTCCCCGACCCCGACGTCGAGCGACAGGAGGTTGCTTCCCGCCCAATCGAGCTTGATCCTTACCTCGTGATGGCCCGCAGAGATACCGAAGTCTGTCGTCTCGCCGTTGCGTACCGTGCCGACTTCTGCGCCGTCGACGAGAACCTTGTAAGAGCGGTATCTGTCCCGCCAGGGCGCAGGATTCCGTGTTATGCGAAGAATCGCCTTCGCCGAGAGAGCTCCATCCTCGCCAACGGAGAGAGGCCACCGCCTCGATTGCTCTATGACATCGCTCATGGAGCGCCCCTCCTCCGTTCAGGAGATACGTGAGATATCGGCTGCCGGACGGATCTACCTGAGCGGCAGAAGCGCCCTTGCCTGGCCCGATAGACCCTTGCCTGGCCCGATAGAGCAGTACCTCTCGGCCGTCGTCTCGGGCGGTCTCGCCGAGGGATCCCTCTGGCGGTCCACTTGCAGTCGGGAACGACCTGCTCGCCGAGCTGGACTTCTTCGGCTAGACGCGTTCTCCGCCAAGCCGACACTTCCTACCGTGGACGCGCGCGTACCTGCATGTCTGCGTCGCCTTCGATCACCCATCTCTGCGAAGAGTCGGCGTCGAAGACGTCGAATCGTAGTGTCCGAAAACTCGCTTTGCCCCTCAAGCGGCGAGCTCGTACTCGTGGATCAGGCCTCCGAGCCGGTCGCGTCGACGGACGTGCAGCGGGTGGGAGTGCGAAGGCTGTGCAGGCGTCGCTGCCAACATAGGAGAGGGCAATGTTGGGGCCGGGATCTCTTGGAATAGCCCCTGGTGCGGGCGATGGACGTTGTAGTGCCTGGCATAGCTTCGAAGGATGCGCTCGAGATGTCGTGCATTGACGACGAGGAGATGATCCAAGCACTCCGACCTGACCGTCCTCACGAACCGCTCGGCGAAGGCGTTCGCGTTCGGTGCCCGGAATGGGGTTCGCAGGATCTGGGCGCCTTCGGACCGAAAGACCTCGTCAAAGCTCGCCACGTATTTCGCGTCGCGGTCGCGGACAAGGAACCTGAAGTCGATCCTCTCGTCGACGATGTCGCCAGCCACATTCCTCGCCTGCTGTGTGACCCAGGCCCCTTTGAGGTGAGCGGTGACGCCGGTGATCCAGATCCTTCTGCGGCCGAGCTCGATGAAGAAAAGGACGTAGAGGCGCCGAAGCAGCACCGTGTCCACGCTGAAGAAATCGGTGGCCACGATGTGCGACGCCTGGGCTCGCACGAACTCCCCCCACGTGGCGCCTGAGCGACGTGGCGCTGGCCCAAGGCCGTGGTCGTGGAGGACTCGGGCAATGGTGCTCGCTGCCAGGCGAACGCCGAGCTTCATGAGTTCGCCCTGGATGCGGCGATAGCCCCATCGTGGGTTCTCTTTGGCCAAACGGATCACGAGGGCGGAGAGGTAAGCGAAGGCCCACAGCTGATGTTGGGTCCGTGCACCTCGCATCGCGGGGAAGGTAGCCGAGAAGGATCCGGACCAGAAAGTCCCTGCTCACCGACGCGATCCAATATTCGGGCAGTACGAGGTCCACTGGGAGCGGGGGAGCAGTCGGCTGAGTGCAGCGAGGATCGCACGGTCTGCCGGAGCGAAGGATTGACGCTTGACTTGGCGCCGCAAGATGGCCACCTCGTGGCGAAGGGCGAGCAACTCGGTCTCCTTGGCACCATCGGAGCGGGCGAAGAGGACGACGAGCTCGAGCAGGTAGCGCACCGTGAGGTAAACGAAAGCCCAGAGTTGCCCTCGTGCTCGGTGCCGACGCATCGTCGGGGGAAGGTAGCCGAGAGGAAGCAGGACCGGGGAAGCCCCTGCTCAACCCAGCTATCGAATATTCGGGCAGTACGGGGTCTTCAGAGCGCCGGCTCGCTTGCTAGGCAGTGCGGCACGGCAGTAAAGGCGGAAAGGCCAGCGAAGTGGTACAGCTGCACCCGAAAATGTGTAAAGAGACCTTTTCAGCTGAGGTTTTGTCGTCGGGTCTCGGTCAATTGTGTCGAGAGCCCAGTGTGGGCGAGGCGGGACTTGAACCCGCACATCCTTTCGGACACAGGAACCTGAATCCTGCGCGTCTACCAATTCCGCCACTCGCCCGTAAGACCAGGGGAAGACTACTCGGCGGTATTACGCCCCAGACGCCCACAGTGCGTGCCTGCCGCTGTGGCGCTCGGGGATTGACGCGCGAGTCACCATGGCGCCACTGTGAGGCGTCGTTCCAGGTGAAGGCAGGTTTCGTTGAACAACGGAGCTAGGACTTTTTCGCGGTGTACACCCGTGCGGGCACAGGGCACCAGTAGGCTGAGCGACCGCAATGGGACTCCAGCAGTTCGAGCAGCGCCTCGAGCGCCTGGTGGAGGGTGCCCTCTCGAAAGCCTTGCGCGGCGGGCTCCAGCCGGTGGAGATAGGCCGCCGCCTGGCGCGGGAAATGGACCTGCTCCGTCGGGTCGGCATGAGGGGTCTGATCGCGCCCAACTCTTTCGTAGTCTCGCTCTCTGCCCCCGACGCGGCACGCTTCGAGAGCTTTGCCGACGCGTTGGCGCGCGAGCTGGCCGACATTGCCAGGGACCATGCGCGAGATGAGGGGTATGTGTTCGTGGGCCCGGTGGACGTCGAGATCCATCGTGACCCGAGCCTTCGAGAGGGACGTTTTGTCATCGTGGCCGAGGTGGCAGAAGGCCCCGAAGGGTTGCCGGCAGGGTCCCTGGTGCTTCCCGACGGGTCCCGCGTGGTGCTCGGGACCGAGCCGGTCGTGATCGGCCGGCTTCCCGAGTGCACGGTGGTTCTGAGCGATCCGAACGTTTCCCGGCGCCACGCCGAGGTGCGCCGCCAGGGGAACGAAGTGGTGGTGGCCGATCTCAGGTCCACCAACGGCACCCGGGTGAACGGGATTCCGGTGCACGAGAAGGCGCTGGCGGACGGGGACGAGATCTCGGTCGGCACCACCGCGCTTCGGTTCGAGACCTCTTGAACCTTCACCATGTTCCTGCTCACCTCCCTCGACGACCAGAACCTTCTGCGGGCCCTCGAGATCATCGTGGTCGTGCTCATCTGGCTGTTCTTCTTGCGAGTCATCCGGGCGGTGTGGGTGGAGGTGCGCCCCCCGAAGTCGAAGCGCCGTGGTGCCGAAGCGGCCGAGGTCCCCGCGGGCCCGGCTCCGGAGGGACGGCGCAGGCGCGGCCGCAACGCGCACCTGAAGGTGGTCGAGCCCGAACCGCAACGAGGCTGGACGTACGAACTGGCCGACGAGGTCACCCTCGGGAGGGCGGCCGGCTGTGGGGTGCGGGTGGAGGACGCCTACACCTCTTCGATCCACGCCCGCCTGTACCGCCGAGACGGCGCCTTGTGGGTGGAGGACCTGGGCTCCACCAACGGGACGTGGGTCAATACCGAGCGGATCGGCTTACCAACCAGGCTGGACAAGGGTGACCTGTTGCAGGTCGGCGGGACGGTTTTCGAGGTGAGCCGTTGATGGTCTGCGCGGAGAACCGGTGACGGTCCTCAGGTCGGGCTCGGCCACGCATGTCGGGCGAGTGCGATCTGTCAACGAGGACCTCGCGTTGGAGGGCCGTACGCTGTTCGCGGTTGCCGACGGCATGGGAGGTCACGCTGGTGGGGAGGTGGCCGCCCGCACGGCGATCGACGCTCTCTACAGGGGTTTCGCCCACGAACCGTCGGCGGACGGGCTGGTCGAGGCGGTGCACGAGGCGAACCAGGCGGTGTGGGAGCGCGGCCGCACCGATCCGTCCCTGCGTGGCATGGGGACCACTCTCATCGTTGCCGCTCTGGTCACCACCGACGACGGCGAACGTCTGGTGTTGGCCAACGTGGGCGACTCGCGCGCCTACAGGCTGCATCGCGGCGAGCTCGGCCAGCTGACCGTCGACCACTCCGTCGCCGAGGAGCTCGTGGCGCGCGGCAAGCTCTCGGAGTCCGAGGCCGCGGTTCACCCGCATCGCCACATCCTCACCCGTGCCCTGGGCGTCGATCCCGACGTCGAAGTGGACGTCTTCGAGCTCGTACCCGAGCAAGGCGACCGTTACCTGCTCTGCTCGGACGGCCTCTCGAACGAGGTGCCGCCCCACGAGATGAGCCGGTTGCTCACAGACACCCGTGATCCCAAGGAAGCCGCCGAAGCCCTCGTGCGCATGGCCAACGAGTCTGGCGGCAACGACAACATCACCGCCGTCGTGCTCGACGTGCTTGTCGGTGAGACGTCCGCAGAGGAAGGCTCTTGGGGGGCCGAGCAACCCGCGGTGCTCCCCTCCGGGGAAGAGGTCCCTTTGGCCGGGAACGGCACCGCTCTCATGGGATCCTCGGAGGAGCAGGCGCCAGAAGATGCCGGAGTCCTGCCGGCCGTTCACGAGATCCCGTCGCCGAGGCGCAAAGCGCCTCGTCTTGTCACGGTACGTGTGGTGCTGTTCGTCCTCGTGCTCGGCGGGCTCGGGTATGGCACGTGGGCCGTGGTTCGCTGGTACGTCGACAACTCCTACTTCGTCGGGCTGAACCACGGACAGGTCGTCATCTACGAAGGTCGCAGAGGTGGGTTCCTCGGCATCGACCCCAAGGTGGTTGCCCGAACCGGGATCACCCTGTCTGCGGTTCGTGCCACCGTCGTGGGACGGACCGAGGTGGCGCCCAAGCTGCAGGTGGGTGTGGAAGAGTCGTCGCGACTAAAGGCGGTCAACTACGTGTGCAACCTGCCCGAGCTTGCTCCTGGGACTCCCCCGCCGCAGAGGGTGCAGTGCCCGCCGGCGGTCGCGCCGACGACCCCGACGACCGCTACAGCGGCTACCACTGCGACGGCTTCCTTGGCGCTATCTGCGATACCTCCGCGTTGTCATGATCAGAAGGTCTCTACCAGGTGCGCTGCGGCGCTGAAAGTGGCGGCCTGAGATGTCACGGAGGATCCGGTGGCTCGCGTTGGCGATGGTGGCCTGCTTCGTGTTGCTGTTCCTTCAGCTGAACAACCTCCAGGTCGTGAAGGCTCACCAGTACGCGAACGCCCTGAACAACCCTCAGATGAGCGCAGCCAGGTTCGACAAGACCCGTGGTCTGATACTGAGCGCCGACGGGATCGTGCTCGCCGAGTCGGTTCCCGCTTCGAAGGGCAGCATCTACAAGTACCAGCGCGTGTACCCGACGCACGCGCTCTTCGGTCAGATCACGGGCGTCTTCTCGTACCGCTACGGGTCCTATGGGGTCGAGGCCTATTACAACTCCTACCTTCTCTCTCACGATCGCCCGGTCAAGACGCTCGGGGACCTGCTCTCCACGCAGACCGTGACCGACACCGTGACGCTCACCTTGTCCGACAAGCTCCAGACCGACGCCATGAACGCGCTCGCCGGCCGCGACGGTGCGATCGTTGTGTTCGATCCTTCCACTGGCGCGATCGAGGCGATGTACTCCAACCCCTCTTTCGACCCCGGCCCCCTGACGTCTGAGACTTGTGCGGTGTTCAAGATGGTGGCAGGTAAGCGCGAGTGCGCCCAGACGGTGTCACAGCAGGCTCGGACGGCTTATACGACCCCCGACTTCGAGGGGTTCCAACCCTTCACATCACTCGCCTACCAGGACGCGACCCAGTTCCCTCCAGGATCGACGTTCAAGATCGTGACCGCCTCGGCCGCCTACGAGCACGCCCCTCAACTTGTCAACACGCCCATGCCTTCCTACACGTGCATTCCCGGTGGCACCCTCGGTGGGCAGGCGCCCACGAAGCCGTTGTGCAACGACAGCGGCACGGGATGTGGCGGCACGATCGCCGAGATGCTCCCTCCTTCGTGCGACACGGGTTTCGCGATTCTTGGCACGAAGGTCGGAGCCGCTTCGATGACCGCCGAGGCCGACTCGTACGGGTTCAACCAGCAGCCGCCGATCGACCTGCCCCACAGCCCTTATGAGGTGTCGGACTTCCTCCAGCCCAGCTGCTTCACGAACAGCGCTGAGATCTTCCTAGCCCAATCGTCGATCGGGCAGAAATGCACCGCGGCGAGCCCACTTCAGATGGCGATGGTCGCGGCGGGGATCGCGAACGGCGGAGTGGTGATGACCCCGCACGTGATGTCCGAGATCCGCGACTCTCAGGGCAACCTGGTGCAGACCTATAAGCCCAAGCCGTGGCTGCGGGCAACATCACCGCAGACGGCTGCCACCATCAACAAGCTCATGACCGAGGTCGTGACGAGAGGTACGGCTGCTGTGGTGGGTTTCCCGGCAAGCGAGGAGGTGGCCGCCAAGACCGGCACGGCCCAGGTCGGCATCGGCAACACTGCCACGACGGACTGGATGATCGCCTTCGCGCCTGCGAGTGCTCCCAAGGTTGCAGTGGCGGTGATGATCCCGAACCAGGCCTTGTATGAATACGGCGCCACTGTTGCCGGCCCGGTGATGAAGACGATGATCGCCGACGCGCTGGGGGGACAGTGATTTCTCTTTTTCGCTCGCTTCGAGCGGACCGAGGGTCGTTGGTGACCGGGCATAGGCTCTCACGAGATGGTTGAGCCCGCCGAGACCCCGCGTGTGCTCTCGGGACGCTACGAGTTGTCCCAGTTGGTGGCGCGCGGCGGGATGGCCGAGGTGCATAGGGCCCGTGACCACTTGCTCGATCGGCCGGTCGCGGTGAAGATCCTCTTTCCCGAGCTGTCGGTCGACCGGTCCTTCGTGGAACGGTTCCGCCGCGAGGCTCAAGCGGCAGCCAACCTCTCGCATCCGAACATCGTCCCGGTGTTCGACTGGGGCGAGGACGGCGGAACCTACTTCATAGTGATGGAGCTCGTGGACGGCCGCGCCCTTTCGTCGATCCTGCGAGGAGCCGGGCCGCTTCATCCCGACCGGGCCGCGGAGATCGCCTCTGACGTGGCGAGCGCGTTGGCGTACGCGCACCGCCACGGCGTGATCCATCGCGACGTGAAGCCAGGCAACGTCCTCATCACCGACGAAGGTGTGGTGAAGGTCACCGACTTCGGGATCGCGCGCGCGCTCAACACCGAGGAGAGCCTCACCCAGACAGGAGCCGTCATGGGAACGGCCACCTACTTCTCCCCCGAGCAAGCGGAAGGCATGGGTGTGGACGCGCGAAGCGACATCTACTCGCTCGGCGTCGTGCTCTTCGAGATGGTGACGGGTCGTCCGCCGTTCCTCGGGGACACGCCGGTGGCAGTCGCGTCGAAGCACGTGCGTGAACACCCTCCGACGCCACGCGAGATCAACCCGGCGGTTCCGTCCGACCTCGAGGCAGTCATCTTGAAGTGCATGGCCAAGTCGCCCGAGCACCGCTATCCGACCGGCGAGGACCTGCGAGTGGACTTGGCGCGCTTTCGCGAAGGGCGCGCCGTGGCCGCCACCATCCCGCCTGTCACCCTCGGGGAGACCCAGGCGATGGGGGCCACCCAGGCGATGGGGGCCACAGGACGTACCGCGACGCTTCCTCAGGTAGGGGCCGAACTACCGGAGGAGCCCGAACGTCCTCCCAGCCGTACGGGCATCTACGCGGCGGTGCTGCTCCTGCTATTGGTAGCGCTCGCCGTGGTCGTGATCTTCCTGGGCCAGTCCCTTGGCTGGTGGCACCTCGGGTCGGCGTCCACGACGCCTTCGACGTTCAAGCTTCCGGACGTATCGGGCCAGAGCGTGGCTCAGGCCGAAGGCACGCTCGCAGATCGCGGACTTAAGACCAAGGTCAAGAAGGACTCCTCGAGCAGCGCGCCGGCCACCCAGGTCATCCGCACCCAGCCTCGCAAAGCCTCGACCGTGCGCAGGGGAGAGACCATCACGCTCGTCACCGGGGGCAAGACCGCGCCCTCGCAGCTGACCGTTCCCACAGACCTCGACGGGCAGTCGATCACGTCGGCCCAGAAAGAGCTTCAACAGATGGGGCTCACCGCGCAGGTCCAATACATCAGCACCTGCACGCAGCAGAACATCGTCTGTGACACCTCACCGAAAGGCGGCCAGGTCGTCCAGCAAGGGGGCACGGTCACCCTCTATGCCGCTCAGACCACTCCTACCACCTCTCCCAACGTCACCGTCCCCGACGTGTCGGGCGACACCCCGACCGTGGCCTGCAGCATCTTGGGGAACGACGGGCTCGTCTGCAGCGGGCAGCAGACCACGCAGTACAGCCAGAACATCACGGAGGGCGACGTGGCCGGCACCCAGCCGGCGGCAGGGACCTCGGTCTCTCGGCAGACTCCCATTACTCTCGTCATCTCGGGTGGCGCCGCGCCGCTGGTGTCGGACCTGAGCGGCGACACTTTCGGGCAGGCGAAGAGCCAGCTCGAGAGCCGGGGACTCACCGGGATCTCCGACGGGACGTGCACCAGCAACGGGGCCATGGTGACCAGCGAGTCTCCCTCGGCCGGATCGGCTGCTCCCCCGAGCGGGCAAGTGACGCTGTCGTGCTCAAGCTCCAGTACTTCCAGCGTTCCCACCACTACGGCGAGCACGCTCTTCAGGGACCGCAACAATGACGGTGACCGAGCTGGGTTGCTCACCCGCCGGGAGCTCTGAGCTGACGTGTGCATCGCCGGTCGGGCAACGGGACCTCGGCTTCATCGCGGAGCCGGTCTGAAGGAACGGTAGGAAGGCGGAGGGAAACGGCTGGCCTCAGCGACGAAGGGACCTCGCCTGTTCCACCCGATGTGAGCCGCTTCAGCCGGGCGTAGCAACGCTTGCAGCTCGCCGGTGTGCCACGGGTTGTAGAGCACCCAGGTGCTGTGGTCGCCGGCCACGAAGACCGTCTCCTCGCCCGGCCCCGACCCCTGGGCGTTGGACGAGATGAGCGGGCCGGCCAAGGTGTCACGGCAGCCACCGAGGGGCCCTGCGCACTTCGCCGCTCCGATGGCGTAGCTGGGGGTGAAGAAGCCTCCTCCGCCGGAGAAGAACAACCAGTCGGTGCCGTTGGGAGCCTCGGCCATCTGCGGCGCCTCGAGCACCGGTTCCTCCCACGCCTGGTCGGGTTGGAAGATCGCGACGGCGTTGCCGGCCAGAGCGAGCCCGTCGTTCGAAAGCGGGGCTGCCCAGATCGTGGTCGGGCCCGAGCCGGTGAGGTTGTTGTTGTCCGACTTCCACACCAAATAATTGGGGTGGGCTGCGCCGCGCGGACCATGGGGGTCGTAGAACAGCTGGGCGTCGATGTCACCGCCCAGCTGTGTCTGGCAGACAAGCGGAGGCCCGCCGACCGGCACGAAAGGCCCTGCCGGTGAACCGGAGACCGCCATCCCGATGCAGTGCGTGGCGGGGGGGCGGGAGCTCAGCTGGGGGGCGAAGTACATGACGTAGGTGTGTCCCAGCCGCACGACGTACGGGTCCCAGGTGGCGCCGCCGGCAGAGGCGGAAAGGGCCCAAGTCGGGACCTTCGGCAGCGCTTCTGACACGTGGCCCCAGTGTCCCGCCTTGCGAACGATGACAGGGACGTTCTTGTGGGTGGAGTCGGCGAAGGCGGTCGATACGTAGAGGTAGTACCTCCTGCCTGCCGCCAATAGGAACGGGTCTGGCAGGTCGAGCTGGCGCGAGGAGACGAGGGTGATGCCCGGAGCCCGCGGCGTTGTCGTGGGGCGCGGCCGCATCATCGCCGCCGCCCGGATCCCCCAACCGCCGCCGCCGCCGCCCACGAACACCAGCGCCAAGGTCGCCGCGACGACGAGCACCCCCCTGGAACGGCCCGCCAATTCTCTCCCCTCAGGATCAGCAGTAGTCAGCCTCTAGGAACCGCGAACAGACCGAGCGGGTATCGCACACGCGCGGCCGAAAGCACATTCGCAGGCGGCCCTGGTCGCGCGCCGCTCGGCCCGCCGTGCGCTTACCTCGACATTCTTATTCGTCTCAGAGGGGGCGCGCACTTCCGACTGCACTAGCGCGGGCCAGGAAGTTGGCCAGCAGGCCGGGCCCTGCGGGGGTGAGGATCGACTCAGGATGGAACTGCACTCCTTCAACGGGGAGCTCTTGGTGACGCAGTCCCATGACCACGCCGTCGGCGGTCTCTGCGGTTATCTCCAAGGAATCGGGGAGCGATTCACGCTCAACCACGAGCGAATGGTAACGCGTGGCCTCGAAAGGGTTCGAAAGACCGGCGAACACCCCCGTACCGGTATGGAACACGGCCGAGGTCTTGCCGTGCATGAGCGTCGGGGCGCACACCACTCGTCCCCCGTAGGCCTGTCCGATGCACTGGTGTCCAAGGCAGACGCCCAAGATGGGCAGCTCACCGGCAAGCTCGCTCACGACCTGGAGACTGATCCCCGCGTCCTCGGGTCTTCCCGGACCCGGGGAGATGACCAGCGCGTCGGGGCTCGCGTGCCTGATGCCATCCACGTCGATGGCATCGTTGCGGTGTACCACCGGCTCCGCCCCGAGCTTGCCCAGCTCCTGGACGAGGTTGTAGGTGAAGGAGTCGTAGTTGTCTATGAGCAGGACACGTACGGCCACCGAGCCACGATGGTAGTGCCAAC
>Ga0208937_1001175_pt1 | contig 12163 bp, 11 predicted proteins | sample June2015DPH_11_5_FD_184705 | JGI IMG/M metagenome (GOLD analysis project Ga0208937, IMG submission 184705) | Peatland microbial communities from SPRUCE experiment site at the Marcell Experimental Forest, Minnesota, USA - June2015DPH_11_40... | ecosystem: Environmental > Terrestrial > Soil >...
TGCTGGAAATGCTCGGCACCTTCAACGAAGATTTATCGCAGCTCACCCGCGCCATCCGCCGCGGCGACGGCGAGGCGTTGTTTGCGCATTTCACCCGCACCCGCGCCATCCGCCGCGGCATCGTGCAAATCGGACAGGATTCGCCGGCGCCCGATTTCGGCCGGCCGCACCCCGACCTGCCGGTCGAGCCGCTGCCGCGGCCTTATGCCGCCTCGGATGAAGGCTGAGCATGATCCGGGAAAGTGGAAGCCAGTTTTCCGAAAAGATCATGCTCCACTAAGATATGAGAGCGCCAATCGATTCAATCTGAAGCGATTGCGCTCTAGCGTTAGTGCCGCGTCTTGACCGCCAGCGCTTCATTGACCGTATCGCGCAGCACCGCGACGGAGAACGGCTTGGTCAGCACATCGTCAATGATGGCGTCTAGGCCTTGGGCGCGTTCGCGCTGATCGGCGTAGCCGGTCATCAATAGAATGGTCAGATCGGGATAATCGCGCGCCGCTGCCAGCGCCAGCGCAATGCCGTCCATGACCGGCATGCGGATGTCGGTGAGCAGAAGGTCGAAGCGGCCCTCTTCGCGACTAAGCAGATCAAGCGCCTCACGGCCGTCGCCCGCGGTCTTGACTTCATGACCGTCGGTCGCGAGCGCCCGTGCCGACAGCGCGCATAACGATTCCTCGTCTTCGGCTATGAGAATGCGCGCCATGGCCGGTCAGCGTGCCGCCGCGACAATGTCGCGGCGATCGACGAAGCGAAGGACCACGTCGTGCGCGTCGGGCGGCGGCGAGGCGACCCGGGTGCGGAAGGACACCGCCTCGCCCGGCGGCAGCGGCGTGCGCGATGCAACGGCGGTCCAGGAATAGATTTCCTGCCGCGCGGCATTGCGCACGACGAACTTGAGCCGCGGCACGTCGACAAACCTGCGGGCGCTGTTGACGATATTTCCCTCGACCATGAGAACCGGCACGCCCTCGTGCCGTTCCGTGGCCGTGGTGATGCCGTCGAAGGCGAGGCCGCGCAGGTTTACCGGCAGGCCTACCAGTTTGTAGAACGAATCGGTTTGCGGGAAGGCGCGCACGACGTTGCCGCGCCAGCCAACGAGAATGCAATCGACAATCAGCAGCGCCAGGATGCCGGTGTGCAGGCGCGACAGCGGCCAACGCGGCGGCGACCAACTTCTGACGCGGGGCAGCGGCGGCCAGCCGGCAAAGCTTCGGATCGCGTCCAGCGGCGCGGCCGCATAAGCGCGAGACTGTTCGTCGATCTCGATCGGCAGCCGGCCTTGATCGAGATCGACCGGCGCGATCGGCGGCGCTTCCACTTCCGCGGACTCGTCCGGCTCGTCGGCGAAAGCCTCGTCCTCGGCTGCGGGCTCGTGTTCATCGGCCACCGGCAAGAACGATCCGTCCTCGGCGGCCTCGGCATCGTCACCCGCCAAGAAGACCGATCCATCCTCCGTCGGCTGCACATCGTCGGCGGCCGCTGCGAAGGATTCGCCCTCCACCCGCGGCTCGTCGTCGCGCATGCCGCCTTCCTCTCCATCGAACCCCGCGATGTCGGCCTCCGCTTCAGCGGCAGGTTCCGGCTGCGCAGCCTCGGCCGGGGCCGCCAGCGCCCTGTCAACGAGAATCAGCTCGGGGCAAAGCGCCGCCGCGGCGGCGAGGAGCTTGTCCGCATGGCTGGGCACCGCGTGCCAAACCATATGGCAGCGCCGGCAGCGCACGTAGCGCCCCTCGGGGAGCAGGCTCGCCAGCTCCACGTCGTAGGAAGTAGCGCAGGACGGGCAAACGATCAGCATCGGCGAATCAACGGCGCGTCACCTTCCCGGCAAGCCTAGCCTCCGATTTGTTAACGAATTGGAAACCATGGCGGCCCGCAAGCATAGGGGCGGCATGGTATGAGGCTGGCAAGAAGGCCGCGAATCAGCCGCGGGCCGCCGCTAAAGGTCCCGGGGGCTTTTCGGAGGACGGCGTGATCCGGTTCGAAAATGTCGGCTTGCGCTATGGGCTCGGTCCCGAGGTGCTGCGCGACCTCGACTTCGAGATCGACGGGCACTCCTTCCAGTTCCTCACCGGCCCCTCTGGCGCCGGCAAGACCTCGCTGTTGCGCCTGATGCTGCTGTCGCTGCGGCCGACGCGCGGCTTGATCAGCATGTTCGACCATGACACGGCGACCTTGAGCAAGGATGGCCGGGCGAGCCTGCGGCGAAGGATCGGCATCGTCTTCCAGGATTTCCGGCTGCTGGACCACATGACCACCTACGAGAACGTGGCGCTGCCGTTGCGCGTTCTCGGCCAGGAGGAAGCCGACTACCGGTCGGAGGTCGTCGAGCTGTTGCAATGGGTCGGACTGGGCGAGCGCATGGGGGCGTTGCCGCCGGTTCTCTCCGGCGGCGAGAAGCAGCGCGCGGCCATCGCCCGCGCCGTCATCGCGCGCCCGCAGCTCTTGCTGGCCGATGAGCCGACCGGCAACGTCGATCCCAGTCTCGGCCAGCGATTGCTGCGGCTGTTCGTCGAGCTCAACAAATCCGGCACCGCCGTCGTCATCGCCACCCACGACATCGCGCTGATGGACGAATACGACGCGCGCCGGCTGGTCCTGCATGAGGGACGCCTGCATGTCTATGACTGAACCGGTCGAGACCATGGCGGAACCGTGGGACCATCTTGACCAAGCGGCGGCGCTGGTCCGCGCGCCGCCCGTCTTGACGCCGCTCGTTCCCCGCAGCTCGATCGCCGGGCGTTCGCTGGCCGTGGTGGTCGCCATCATGACCTTCCTCGCCTCGTTGACGACGGGCGCCGTGACGCTGGTGGTGAGCGCTGCAAGCAACTGGCAATCGGAGGTCGGGCGCGAGGTCACCATCCAGGTGCGGCCCGCACCCGGCCGCGACATCGAGGCGGATGTGCGCAATGCCATCGAGATCGCGCGCGCGGGTCCCGGCATCGCCGAGGTTCGCGCCTATACCAAGCAAGAATCTCAGCAGTTGATCGAGCCCTGGCTCGGCGCCGGCATCGCGCTCAACGACCTGCCGATCCCGCGCCTGATCGTGGTCAAGCTGGCGTCCGGCGGCAGGCCGGATTTCTCGTCATTGCGGCAGGCGCTCACAGTCCGGGTTCCCACCGCCAGCCTCGACGATCATCGCCGCTGGATCGAGCGCATGCGCACCATGGGGGCGGCGGCGGTTGCCGCCGGCGTTGTCGTCTTTGCCTTGGTGCTGGCCGTGACCGTGCTCTCGGTCACTTTCGCCACCCGCGGCGCAATGGCGACCAACCGTCCGATCGTCGAAGTGCTGCATTACGTGGGGGCGACCGACGGCTTCATCGCCGGGCAATTCCAGCGCCATTTCCTCCTGCTCGGCTTCAAGGGCGGCGCGCTCGGCGGCGGCGCGGCGATCTTGCTGTTCGGCGTTTCCGAAGCGGTGAACGCTTGGCTCGCGCGGAGTGCGGCGGGCGACGAGATCGCGGCGCTGTTCGGGAATTTCTCCATCGGGGTTACCGGTTACCTGGCGATCCTCGGGCAGATCGGTTTGATGGCCATGGTCACGGCGCTGGCTTCGCGCCGCACAGTCAATCGCACCCTGGAGACCATCGACTGAACGACTTAAAACAGGATCAACTTGCCACCGGAATTGCCGCTATGATGCCGATGTCGGCTGTCGGAACAAAAATGGGCGTTTGGGACGCGCGCGGCGATGCTCAGCCTTAAGGCCGCCGTCAAAACCCGGCGGATCAGATCTTTCGCCGTCAAATTTGCCGTCCTCGGCGGCAGCGCCATCGTCCTCGGCTTCATGGGCTTCCTTTGGCTGCTGCCGAGCCAGGAGGTGGTGCTCGATCGCAGCGCCGACGGCATCGTGGTTTTGACCGGCGGCACCTCCCGCGTCATTGACGGGCTCGAACTCTTGGCGGCCGGTCGCGGCAAGCGCCTGCTCATCACCGGCGTCAACCCCGGAACGACCACCGCCGATATCGCGCGGCAGGTCACCGGCTACGACCGCGCGCTGGCCTGCTGCGTCGACCTCGACTATTCGGCGATCAACACGCTGGGCAACGCCGTGGGTACACGCCGCTGGGCCATGGATCGCGGTTTTCATTCGCTCATCATCGTCACCTCCGCCTATCACATGCCGCGGGCGCGCGCCGAGATCGCGCACCAGCTTCCCGATGTCGCGCTGATCCCGTTCCCGGTCGTCTCCGACCGCTTGCGCATCGATCCGTGGTGGTCGAACGGCGCGACCACCCGGCTGGTGCTGTCGGAATATTTCAAATATCTTTTCGCCCAACTGCGCATGCGCTTGGTCTCGTTGGCTGCCGACGCCGGCAACAATCGCGTTTCCGATGCGCGCTCACCCCGCTGATTTCACCAACTCGGACCATCTTTTGTCTCGTTCCTTCGCTCTTCTCGCCCGCTCCATTCTGTTCAACGCGCTGTTTTATGTGAACATCATCGTTCGCATGCTGGTCGCGCTGCCGACCCTCGTGCTGTCGCATCGGTTCATACTCGCGGTGTTGCGCGCCTACGCGCGGTCTAGTCTCTGGCTGCTGCGCGTCGTCTGCGGCATCACCGTCGAATGGCGCGGGCGCGAAAAGATCCCAAAGGGAGCATGCATCGTCGCCTGCAAGCACCAATCGTTTTGGGAGACCTTTGCGCTGTTCGCGCTCCTTGACGACCCGACCTACGTGCTCAAGCGTGAGTTGATGTGGATTCCGCTGTTCGGTTGGCTGGCGCGCAAGGCGCGCATGATTCCGATCGACCGCGGCAGCCGGGTAGCGGCGATGGCGCGCATGACCGCACTGGCACGCCAGGAGACCGCGCGCGGCCGCCAGATCGTGATCTTTCCGGAGGGCACGCGGCGGGCGCCGGGCGCTGTGCCGCGCTACCTGCCGGGCATCGCCTACCTCTATGCCGAGATCGGGCTTCCCTGCGTACCGGTAGCGCTTAATTCCGGCCTGTTCTGGCCGCGCCGCTCGCTGCGGCGCTATCCCGGGACCGTGCTTGCCGAAGTCCTCGATCCTATTCCGTCCGGCCTCGATAAGCGGGCGTTTCTCCGCCGTCTGCAAGGCGTGATCGAGGAAGCGACGGCGCGGCTGGTAGCCGAGGGAAGACAGGAATTACGATGAGGGCGTTACGATCTCCGCCTGGTGCACACCCTTGAGGCGCTCGGCGATCAGATGCAGATCGGTCTCGCGATAGCCCAGCGCTTCCAGGGCCTGCACCGTCTCCAGCACATAGTCGCGATTGGGACCGGAGCGGCCGTGCCCCTGCCGGACATGATGCACGCATTCGGCGAGCGCGAGCCGCCCGGCATATTGCGCGTGGCTGCGGTCGACGACGAAGCAGAGCGCGCGCACCTGCCGCCGCGCTTCCTCTTCCAGCTCGATCCGCCGCATCGTCTCCAGATAAACGGTGGTGACCTGTTCGCGGGCGCGGAGATAGGCAATCGTTTTGGCGGGTGCGGCGGCGGCCACGCGAAAGGCGATGCCGCGGCACATGCCGCCGCGATCGAGGCCGAGCACAAGACCCGGCCGCTCCGGCGTGCCGCGGTGAACGAACGAATAGACGCAAAGCGCCCGATGCAAGCCGATGAGCCGCGCCGGCACGCGCTCGAGAAAGTCGAAACCGGGACGCCACATCAGCGAACCGTAGCCGAACACCCAAAGGTCGGCATTTTCGTGCGTGTCTATGAGATCGGCCACCCGCGTTGACTCCTGACCGGACTTCCGCTCGGCTAACAGGCCGATCATGGCCGTGCCATGGCGCGCGATCCAGGGCGATGTATGGAAGTTCCTACACTCGTCTTTGAAACGCCGCAGTCGGCGGGCGAAGAAGACCAATGCCAGGCGAATCCCCCCTCAGCATGATGCGGCCGGCGGCCCGGCAGGCGCGCAAGCCCGGCGCCGGGCCCGCCCGCCGCCCATGGCGGCGGCTGCTCGCGCTCGTGGCGATCGTCATTGTGCTCGCGCTCGGGTGGGTATGGCTCTGGTACAATGCCGCCGCGGTCGCCGACCGCACGCTGGCCGGCTGGATGGACCGGGAGGCTGCCGAGGGCCGAGTCTATTCCTGCGGCTCGCGGTCCATCGGCGGTTTTCCGTTCGGCATTGCCGCGCGCTGCGCCGATGCCGCAGCCGAGATTAGAAGCAATCAGCCGCCCTACGCCGTCAAGGCGAAGGGCGCGGTCTTTGCGGCGGCGCTCTATCATCCAACCGGCTTGACCGGCGACATCGCCGGTCCGCTCACGCTGGCGGAGCTGGGACAGGCGCCGAGTTTCGCCGCCGACTGGGCGCGCGCGCGCCTGAGCGTCAGCGGGCGGCCGCCCAATCCCGAACGCGTATCCGTTTCACTCGAAGCGCCGCACCTCGGCCGCGTCGGCGCCGCTGCCGGCGGTAACGGCGAAATGCTGTTCGCGGCCAAGCAGGCGGACCTCGAAGGCCGCATGGCCGCAGGCGCGCCAAACGATCATCCGGTGATCGAGGCGACGCTCAAGCTTACCGGTGCCACGGCGCCGACGTTGCATCCGTTGACCGCCGCCCCGATCGACGTTGACTTCGATGCCGTGCTGCGCGGCTTCAAGGATCTCGCGCCAAAATCGTGGGTCGATCGCTTCCGCGAGATGCAGGCGGCCGGCGGCGGCGTCGAGATCAAATCGCTGCGCTTCACGCGAGGCGACGCCATCGTCGTCGGCGCCGGCACGCTCAGCGTCAACGCTCACGGCAAGCTTGACGGCGTCATTCGTGTCGCCATCGTCGGCCTCGAGCAAATCGTTCCGCTGCTCGGCATCGACCGTTTGATCGGCCAAGGCCTTGACCGGCTGGCGGGTGCGGACCTCTCCGCTGGGCAAGGTTTGGGGGCCCTCGACCGGCTGATGCCGGGGCTCGGCGCGGCCGTTCGCGAAACCGCGAACGCCAGCCTGATCGAAAACATCAAGAAAATGGGCCAGCCGGCCACCGTCGACAATAAGTCCGCCATTATGCTGCCGCTGCGCTTCGCCGATGGTTCGATCTATCTCGGCATGTTGCGGGTCGGCGAAGCCCCGCCGCTGTTTTGACGCCGAGCCGAGTTCACCGCTTCCGCCCGGCGTGCCAGCCGACTGCGGCGTCGGGCACCGAGTCGGTCGAGGCGAAATAGGGTTTCAGATCGAGGAGCGGTGTGCCGTCCACGCAATCGAGGCCGACGACCGAGAGCGTGTTGCCCTCGATGCCGACGAGCCGCGCCACGGATACGGCGATCGGATTGGGCCGCACCGGCGAGCGCAGCGCGAACGTGCCGCGAAGCTCGGCATAATGATGCGGCGCCTGCAGCACGAGGTCGCGCCGCGCCCGGTCCATCCAGTAAAGCACGACCACGTGGCTTACGGTCTCGAGCCCCTGCAGGCCGTCGACCCAGCGCGGGTCGACCACCACGGTGCACACCGCGTCCGTTTCGCGCGGGTTTTTCGGACAATCCTCGCGCCGCTTCCACGGGGTGTGGATGCGGCCGATGTAATAGAGCGAGGCATCGAACCCGGACGGCAGTTCGACGGCGACTTCGCCCTCGCGCAGATCGTTTGCTTCGTCGGCGGCTTTTGCTTCGATCATGAGCGCAAATTGGCATGCAGCCGCCGCGGCCACCAGTGTTCGGTGGGCCGGCCGCGGAAAATCGCGCTCTTGTGGGCTTTCGCCCAACGGCACTTGCCAATTTAAGCGCATAAAGATATCTTTATATCCGAAGCAATGTTTGAAGCCACGGCCGGTTCGATGGATTCTGCCCAACTGTCATTTTCGGCCCTCACCGCGACGCTCAAGGCCGCGGGCGAGGCGACGCGGCTGCGGCTTTTGCTGCTCATCGCCGAAGCCGAACTGACCGTCTCCGATCTCACCGCCATCCTGCGCCAGTCGCAGCCGCGCCTCTCCCGCCATTTGCGGCTTCTCGCCGAGGCCGGGCTGGTGCAGCGCTATCGCGAGGGATCCTGGGCGTTCTTCCGCCTCGGCGAGCGCGGCAGCGTCGCCGATATCGCCCGCGCCCTGATTGCAAGGCTCGATCCCGACGATCCGACCATCGCCCGCGACCGCGAGCGGCTGGCCGCCGTTCGCGCCGCCCGCGCCGCCGCGGCGCAGAATTACTTCCGCCGCCACGCCGCCGAGTGGGACCGCATCCGCCGGCTGCACGTCGCCGACGCCGCGGTCGAAGAGGCGATCCGCGCCGCGCTCGGCGACGCGCCGATCCGTTCGCTGCTCGATCTCGGCACCGGCACCGGTCGCATGCTCGAACTTTTCGCCGGCGACATCGAGAGCGGGCTCGGCCTCGACCTTTCGCACGACATGCTGGCGCTCGCCCGCGCCCGGCTCGATCGCGCCGGGCTCAGGCACTGCAGCGTGCGCCACGGCGACATCTACGACCTCGCTCTGCCGCGCGACTCGTTCGACGTCGTCATCGTCCATCAGGTGCTGCACTTCCTCGACGACAGCGCGCGGGCGTTGCGCGAGGCGGCGCGCGTGCTGCGGCCGGGCGGGCGGCTGCTGGTCGTCGATTTTGCCCCGCACGATCTGGAATTCCTGCGCGAAGAGCACGCCCATCGCCGGCTCGGCTTCGCCGCCGAGACCGTGCAGCAGTGGATGCAAGCCGCCGGGCTCGACGTCGTGCGGCAGCAGACGCTGCCGCCCGGGCCGGAAGGAAAGATCGCGGTTTCGCTGTGGCTCGGGCGCGACCCGCGCATCGCGCTCGCGGCGCCGGCCAAGCGCGAGGTGGCCTGATGAGCGGCGCTCGCGCCAGCCGCTTCGTGGGCGCCGCCGCGACGCGCGGCATCGGCGTCTCGTTCGAGTTCTTTCCGCCCAAGACCGCGGACATGGAACGGTCGTTGTGGGACTCGATCGGACGGCTGGCGCCGCTGCAGCCGAATTTCGTCTCCGTCACCTATGGCGCCGGCGGCTCGACCCGCGAGCGCACGCACGCCACCGTCAAGCGCATTCTCGCCGAGACCTTGCTGACGCCGGCGGCGCACCTCACCTGCGTCGCGGCCACGCGCGCCGAGGTGGACGCGGTGATCGCCGCCTATGCGCAGGCGGGCGTGCGCCACATCGTGGCGCTGCGCGGCGATCCGCCCGGCGGCCTCGGCGAGCGCTACGCCCCGCATCCCGGCGGCTACGTCAACGCCGCCGACCTTGTCGCCGGCATCAAGCGCATCGCCGACCTCGAAGTCTCGGTGTCCTCCTATCCGGAAAAACATCCGGACAGCGCAACCGTCGCCGCCGATATCGACATGCTCAAGGCCAAGGTCGATGCCGGCGCGAGCCGCGCGATCACCCAGTTCTTTTTCGAGAATAGTCTTTACTTCCGCTATCTCGACCGCGTGCGCGCGGCGGGCATCGACATTCCGATCGTGCCCGGAATCCTGCCGGTGCAGAATTTCGCGCAGACCAAGAATTTCGCGGCGCGCGCCGGCGCTTCGGTGCCCGACTGGCTCGCTGCCCGCTTCGCCGGCCTGGAGGACGACCCGGCAACGCGCAAGTTGATCGCCGCCGCCGTCGCCGCCGAGCAGGTGCTCGATCTGGTCGATCACGGCGTCACCGATTTCCACTTCTACACCATGAACCGCGCCGACCTCGTCTACGCGATCTGCCATTTGCTGGGACTGCGGCCCGGCAAAGAGCGTGGCGCCGGCGCGCGACCTCACGCCGAGACCGAGCGAGCGTAGCCCGATGGCTGGATCCGTGATCGAGTCGGTCAGAGAAGCGACGCTGCGCGGTCTCGCGGCCGAGCGCATTCTCGTGCTCGACGGCGCCATGGGAACCATGATCCAGGCGCTGAGCCTCGACGAGGAAGGCTATCGCGGCGCGCGCTTCGACGCCTGGAACCGCGAGGTCCGCGGCAACAACGACCTCCTCAACCTGACGCGGCCGGACGCCATTCGTGCCATCCATCTCGCCTATTTCCGCGCCGGCGCCGATATCGTCTCGACCAACACGTTCTCCTCGACCCGCGTCGCGCAGTCCGATTACGCCATGGCGGAGATCGCCTATGAGCTGAACCTCGAAGGCGCCCGTTTGGCGCGCCAGGCCGCGGATTTCGCGCAGGCCGAGGACGACCGCGCGCGATTCGTTGCCGGCGCCATCGGCCCGACCAACCGCACCGCCTCGATCTCGCCCGACGTCGCCAATCCCGGTTTCCGGTCCATCACTTTCGACGAGCTGCGCATCGCTTATGCCGAGCAGATCCGCGGCCTGATCGACGGCGGCGTCGATGCGCTGCTCATCGAGACGATCTTCGACACGCTCAACGCCAAGGCCGCGATCTTCGCCGGCGCCGAAGTCATGGAAGCGTGCGGCATCCGCGTGCCGGTGATGATCTCGGGCACCATCACCGACCGCTCCGGGCGGCTTCTTTCCGGGCAGACACCCGAGGCATTCTGGAATTCTGTCGCCCACGCCGCGCCGCTGTCGATCGGGCTCAATTGCGCGCTGGGCGCGCGCGAGATGCGCGCCCACGTCGCCGAGCTCGGCCGCGTCGCCGACACGCTGATCTGCGCCTATCCCAATGCCGGCCTACCCAACGAATTCGGCCATTACGACGAAGGCCCGCAGGCTATGGCGGCGCTGATCGGCGAATTTGCCGCTGCAGGTCTTGTCAACATTGTCGGCGGTTGCTGCGGCACCACGCCCGATCACATCCGCGCCATCGCCGAAGCTGTCGCCGGCAAGAAGCCGCGCCCGATACCGAACGTCGCGCCGCTATTGCGGCTGTCCGGGCTCGAGCCCTTCACGCTGACGCCGGAGATTCCGTTCGTGAATGTCGGCGAACGCACCAACGTCACCGGCTCGGCGCGCTTCCGCAAGCTCATCACCGCCGGCGATTACCCGGCCGCGCTCGCCGTCGCCCGCGATCAGGTCGAGAACGGCGCGCAAATCCTCGACGTCAATATGGACGAGGGCCTGCTCGATTCCGCAAACGCGATGACCACGTTCCTCAATCTCATCGCCGCGGAGCCGGACATCGCCCGTGTGCCGCTGATGATCGATTCCTCGAAGTTCTCGGTGATCGAGGCCGGTCTCAAATGCGTGCAGGGCAAGGCGGTGGTGAATTCGATCTCGCTCAAGGAAGGCGAGGACGCCTTCATCCATCACACTCGGCTGGTGCGCCGCTACGGCGCCGCCGTCGTGGTCATGGCGTTCGACGAAGCGGGCCAGGCCGACACCTTCGAGCGCAAGACCAAGATCGCCGCGCGCGCCTACGACATCCTGGTCAATCGCGTCGGTTTTCCGCCGCAGGACATCATCTTCGATCCGAACATCTTTGCCGTCGCCACCGGCATGGAGGAGCACAGCGGCTACGGCGTCGCCTTCATCGAAGCCGCGCGCTGGATCAGGCAGAACCTGCCGCATGCCCACGTCTCCGGCGGCGTCTCCAACCTGTCCTTCTCGTTCCGCGGCAATGAGCGGCTGCGCGAGGCGATGCATTCGGTGTTTCTCTATCACGCCATCGCCGCCGGCATGGACATGGGCATCGTCAATGCCGGCCAGATCGCGGTCTACGACGATCTCGATCCCGAACTGCGCGAGGCGTGCGAGGACGTCGTGCTCAACCGCCGGACCGATGCCGGCGAGCGGCTGCTGGCGCTCGCCGAACGCCATCGCGGCCACGGCAAGGAGAAGAAAGAGGCCGATCTGTCCTGGCGCGAATGGCCGGTGGAGAAGCGGCTGTCGCACGCGCTGGTGCACGGCATCACCGATTTCATCGAGATCGATGTCGACGAAGCGCGGCGCCGGGCGGCACGCCCGCTCGCCGTGATCGAAGGCCCGCTGATGGACGGCATGAACGTGGTCGGCGATCTGTTCGGCTCGGGCCGCATGTTCCTGCCGCAGGTGGTGAAGTCGGCGCGGGTGATGAAGCAGGCCGTCGCCTTTCTCTTGCCCTACATGGAACAGGACAAGGACGGCAGCGGGCAGACGTCCGCCGCCGGCAAGATCGTGCTCGCTACGGTCAAGGGCGACGTCCACGACATCGGCAAGAACATCGTCGGCGTCGTCCTGCAATGCAACAATTACGCGGTCGTCGATCTCGGCGTGATGGTGCCGGCGGAGAAGATCCTGCAGGCCGCGATTGCGGAAAAGGCGGATATCGTCGGACTGTCCGGTCTCATTACCCCTTCGCTCGACGAGATGTGCCATGTCGCGGCCGAGATGGAGCGGCAGGG
>Ga0208937_1001182_pt1 | contig 12118 bp, 13 predicted proteins | sample June2015DPH_11_5_FD_184705 | JGI IMG/M metagenome (GOLD analysis project Ga0208937, IMG submission 184705) | Peatland microbial communities from SPRUCE experiment site at the Marcell Experimental Forest, Minnesota, USA - June2015DPH_11_40... | ecosystem: Environmental > Terrestrial > Soil >...
GTGCGCCCTGGCATCGACTGCGAGCAGCCGTCGAGCACGGCATCGAAATCGCGGTCGATGGCGACCGTAAAACGATTGGAACGCACCGTGCGTGCAAGGCGGTTCGGCACGTGGAACCGATCCAACGGAATGATGCCCCGCCGTTCTGGCTCGATCCAATAGAGGGCAGGGTCTTCCGCGCTTTCGGCCATAGGAAAGATGCCACAGGCATAGGCCTTCAGCAGCACCTCGGGCGTGATGTCGACGAGCGCGGATTCGCGGCTGGCCATGGGATTCGTTTAACCGGCTCCCGGCGCGTCGTTCAAGGGGCCGGCCCTGCGACTCCGCAGCGATGTGCGGGCCAACTGGGCGGTGTTGCCCGGCTTAACACTTCGCACACCAAAATTTCGGTAAGATTTTCGTCAGCTTGAACGTATTTGCTCCTAGCGCGTTACGCCGTCACTGATAAGCCGCTGAAATACAAAGGTTAGAGCCTGCCACGATGGAACCGCTTGTGAGCAACACCGAGCCGATCCGGGTGCTTCTGGTTGAGGATGAATATCTCATCAGCGAATGGGTCGCGGAATCGCTGGCGGAACAAGGCTTTGCAGTGTGCACGGCCACAAATGGGATGGACGCGTTGAAATATCTCGCCTCGGTTCCAGTCGACATCCTGTTCACGGATATCAACCTGGCAGGCAGCATGGACGGTACGATGCTGGCGCGTCGAGCGCGGGAATTGTTGCCTGACCTGCCGGTTGTCTACGCCTCCGGACGCGTGAACATACTCGAGCCGCAGGTGCGCGTGCCGGGCTCGACTTTCGTGCCAAAGCCCTACGTCCCCTCGCTAATCGGGCGCGTTCTCGCCAACGCCGTTAAATCCGCCGCCGAGCGCGTGCCGGTGTAACGGCTACTGCTCGAGCGCGCCGCGGGCGAGGAATTCCTCGAGCCAGTGGATGTGGTAATTGCCGTCGATGATCTCCGCCTCCCGCACCAAGGCGCGGAACAGAGGGAGCGTGGTCTCGATGCCGTCGACAACGAATTCGTCGAGTGCGCGCTTGAGCCGCATCAGGCATTCACTGCGCGTCTTGCCGTGGACGATGAGCTTCCCGACCAACGAATCGTAGAACGGCGGAATCGTATAGCCGTGGTAGACGGCGGAATCGATGCGCACGCCCAGCCCGCCGGGCGGATGGTAATGGACGATTTTGCCGGGCGAAGGACGGAACGACACCGGGTTCTCGGCATTGATACGGCACTCGATGGCGTGGCCGTGGAATTTTACGTCGCTCTGCGTCAGCGCAAGATCGCTGCCGGCGGCGACGCGAATCTGTTCGGCGACGAGATCGATATCGGTGATCATCTCGGTCACCGGATGCTCCACCTGAATGCGGGTGTTCATTTCGATGAAGTTGAACTTGCCGTCCTCGTAGAGGAACTCGACGGTGCCGGCGCTGAGATATTTGATATCGCGCATGGCTTTCGCGACGATCTCGCCGATCTGGTCGCGGGTGTCGGTATTGAGGGCAGGCGAGGGGCCTTCCTCCCACACTTTCTGGTGACGGCGCTGCAGCGAGCAGTCGCGCTCGCCGAGATGAATGGCGCGGCCTTTGCCGTCGCCGAGCACCTGGATTTCGATGTGGCGAGGCCGTTCGAGATACTTTTCGAGATAAAGCGTGTCGTCGCCGAAGGCCGCTTTTGCCTCGGCACGCGCCATGGCCAGCGCTGAAGCAAGCTCGCTTTCGGCGCGGACCACCTTCATGCCGCGACCGCCGCCGCCCGCGGCAGCCTTGAGCATCACCGGAAAGCCTGCTTCGCGCGCCAATTGGCTCGCTTCCGCGTCAGAGCCGATGCCGCCTTCGGACCCGGGGACGGTCGGGATGCCAAGCTCAATGGCGGCACGCTTGGCCGCGATCTTGTCGCCCATCAGCCGGATATGCTCGGGGCGCGGACCGATGAATTGCAGGTTGTGCTCGGCGAGTATTTCCGCGAAGCGGGCATTCTCGGCGAGAAAGCCGTAGCCCGGGTGAACTGCGTCGGCTCCGGTGATTTCGCAAGCGGCGAGCAGCGCCGGAACGTTGAGATAGCTGTCCTTGGCAGCCGGCGGGCCGATGCAGACGCTCTCGTCGGCGAGCCGCACATGCATGGCGTCCTCATCCGCCGTCGAATGCACCGCCACCGTGGGGATGCCGAGCTCCTTGCACGCTCGCAATACGCGCAGCGCAATCTCACCCCGGTTAGCGATCAGGATCTTGTCGAACATAGCGGCCGCTGCTTCGAGGCAAGTGCCGAATGACGAATAGGGAATAGCGATACGGGGTTCGGCCAAGACGTCACCGCTTGCCATTCATCATTAGGCATTCGCTACTCGCTATCCGTTGCACTCTCAATGATCATCAACGGCTCGCCGTACTCGACCGGCTGACCGTCCTCGATCAGGATCTGCGTCACGGTGCCGGAGCGTGGCGCAGGAATTTGATTCATCGTCTTCATCGCCTCGATGATGATCAGCGTCTCGCCGGCCTTCACCTGGCCGCCGATCTCGACGAAGGGTCGCGCGCCCGGCGCCGGGCCGAGATAGGCGACGCCCACCATCGGCGAAGCGACAAGACCGGGGTGCTGCGTCGGGTCTACCGGAACGTCGGCGGGCGCTGTGATCGCGGCAGGAAATGTGTCACTGGGCGGCTCCGAGGGTCGCGCGCGCGTCCCCGCCGCGTTCAAATCCCGCGCAACGCGAATCGACACGCCGTCGCGTTGGATCTCGATTTCGGACAGGCCGGTTTCATCGAGCAGCTTTGCCAGATCGCGGATCGCGTCATGATCGATCGCGGGCCTCTTTGCCATCGGCGGGTTTGCGGGCTTGCGCGCCACGATCAATCCTTGGCGTCAATCATGGCGGCCAGGCCGGTGATGGCCAGTGCATAGCCATCGACGCCAAACCCACATATGACGGCGCGTGCCGTTTGCGAGACATAAGAGCGCCGGCGGAATGGCTCGCGCGCATGGATGTTGCTGATGTGTACCTCAACGACCGGCGCGCCCATGGAGGCGAGCGCGTCAAGGATCGCTACGGAGGTGTGGGTGTATCCGGCCGGATTGATGATAAGCCCCGCCGCCTTCGCGGCGCGGGCCTCCTGGATCCAATCGATAATCTCGCCTTCGTGATTGGATTGGCGGAATTCCACCGCAAGCCCGTGCAGTTCCGCCGTCGCGCGGCAGAGTTTCTCGACGTCCCCCAGCGTGGCACGACCGTAGATATGCGGCTCGCGCGTGCCGAGCAGATTGAGATTGGGTCCGTTCAGGACATAGACGGTCTTTGGCATTTTCGCGGGCTGTCCCGGCTGTCATCGCGGCGGCGGGCGGCAGCCGCGGCGGCTCCGTTTATATGGAAGGCACCCGCAAAGGGGAAGCCGGAACGCGGCAAGGGTGGCGGTGAAGGCGGCAGCCGCTCATTTCTGCTGAGCCGCGAGTTTCTCTCTCAGCGCATCGATCCCAACCGCGCCCACCACAACTTCATCGCCGACCACATAACTCGGTGTGCCGGTGACGCCGAGCGCGTCGGCGAGTCGCATACTCTCATCGATCGTCTTTTTCACCTCGTCGCTGCCCATATCCTTCTCGATACGCGCCATATCGAATCCGACCTCTTTGGCGACCGCGAGCGCGTGCACCTTGTCGGCCGGACCGCGGCCGCCCAGCAGCTTCTGGTGAAACTCGATGTACTTCTTGCCGGTGACGTCCTGCATGCGTGCTGCCACCGCCACGTGCGCCGCTTCGACCGATCCCTCGCCGAGGACCGGGAATTCCTTGAGGACGAATTTAAGGTTGGGATTTGTCTTCAACAGATCGAGCATGTCGGACATAGCGCGTTTGCAGAATCCGCAGTTGTAGTCGAAGAACTCGACCATGGTGACGTTACCCTGCGGATTGCCGAGCACGACCTGGTGCGGCGAGCGGAACAGCGTAGCGTTATATTCTGCGACCGCGGCGCGATGCTTCTCGACTTCCGCGGCCTGCTGACGCTTGTCAAGCTCCGCCATGATGTCCTGCAGCAGCTCGGGGTGCTCGAGGAGATACCCCTTCACGATGCTTTCGATTTCGTGGCGCTGGTCGGAGGAAAAGGCTTGCGCTTGCGCCGGGGCGGTAGCTGGCGCTGCCAGGAAAATCGTGGCTGCGATCAAAATTGCCACGCGCGGATTGGATGTCATTCAGGTTGTCCTTTTGCGATTATGGACCATTTTTCAACGGGTTTTGCTTCACGTTCTTGTTGAAGGCGACGATGTCGTCCGCTCGCACCCAGCCCGGCGATCCGATCGGGAAACGCGTCTTGGCGCGCGCCGCAAGCTCACGCGCGGTCTTGTTGTCGCCGCGCGCGAAGGCGGCTTGCGCCGAGGCAAGGTCGGCATCGGCGAGATCGCCGTTGCGGCCGTAGGCCATGGCAAGCTGCTCATAGGCATCACCGGATTCGGGCTCTTTGATGATGGCAGCGCGCAGCAGCGGAACCGCTTCTGCCGCCATCTTGGGGTTATTGGTCGCGATCAGCGCCTGCGCCAGCAAGATCTGGATGAGGGCCGGATTGGGGGCGAGCTGGATGGCGTGCCGCAACGGCGCGATCGCCTCCGCGGCGTGCCCGTTTTCGAGGAGCGCCTGACCCTTGAGCTCGTAGAGGTAAGGGTAGTTCGGCAACGCCTCGATCAGACTGTCGATCTGGGCGAGAGCGGCGCGCAAGTCGCCGAAACGGTAGGCGGAAATGGCGCGCGCGTAGCGGGCCGGCAGGCTGGTGTCGGATGATGGATAGCGCCGCATCACCGCGTCGGACCGCTCGGTAAAACCGTAAAGCTTCGCGCGCATCATGTCGTGGCGGAATTGCAGTTCGGGCGGATCCTTCTTGTCCCAATACGGGGTCTTCACCAGTTCGGTGAGCGCGGCCATGCGCTCGGCGGGCATCGGGTGGTTCTGCACATACGGATCGATGTAGGCCGCCGAGAACATCATCTCGTCGGCGAAGCGCTTGAATGTGTCGTACATGCCCTTGGCCGACTGACCGGTCATGGTCAGGAAACGGACGCCGGCGCGGTCGGCCTGCTCCTCTTGGGCGCGCTGGTAGGCCAACAGCGTGTGCTGAAGATAGGACTGCGGGGCATTGACGACCGCCGCGCCGATATTGCCCATGTCCATACCGGTTGAGAGGTTGTTGGAACGCGCGCCGGCCACAACAGCGCCGAGGCCGAGCAGCATGGCGACGATCGCCGCGGTCTGTGCGTTGGCAAGCTCCTGGCGCATCTTCGACAGGTGACCGCCGACGATGTGTCCGGTCTCGTGCGCGAGGACGCCGATAATCTGATTTGGCGTGGTCGCTTGCTTCAGCGCGCCGGTGAAGATGAAGATACGATGCGCGTCCATGACGAAGGCGTTGAATACATTTTGGTTGATGATCACGACCTGCACGTTTTGCTGGCTAAGACCGGCCACGCGCAAAATCGGTTGGGTGTAATCGCGCAAAAGCTGCTCGATCTCTGCATCGCGAATCATCGGGATGCCGGCGGCCGAGCCGGTCTGCGCCTGCGCCGGGACGCTTCCGAGCGCGATTGCGGCGGCAGCGGTCAGCGCGACGGCGCGCGACGCTGGCCCCACCGGGCGCACCTTGCTAGGAGGTCTGGCAACGATCATGTGGGACAAATACGGGTCCCTCGGTCCGGGGACCCAGGCTATGGATGGAACCGGTTACGGTCAACACGGGGCCGCCGTCTTGCAAAGGCGAAGCCGGACGTCACGAAACCCGGCGAATACGGCAGCACCGGGGCGATGCGGGACCGACAAGCCGTCGAGGCGAATTGATGCTTGAGAGAGCCAAACAGCTCTTGCGGCCATCGGCGCGAAGCGCCGTGCCGCCGTTTATGGTGATGGACGTCATGGCTGCGGCAGCCCGGCTCGAGGCGCAAGGCCGCCGGATCATCCATATGGAAGTTGGCCAGCCGGCGGCGGGTGCGCCGGCTACGGCAATCGCCGCGGCGCGTACCGCGCTCTCGTCCGGTCACCTCGGCTATACCGAGGCCCTCGGTATTGCTTCGCTGCGCCGACGTATTGCCCGCGCCTATGCGGAATGGCATGGGCTCGATGTCGATCCGGCCCGCATCGTCGTCACCACCGGCTCGTCGGGCGGCTTCATTCTCGCATTCCTTGCCGCCTTCGAAGCGGGAGATCGTGTCGCCATGGCGCTGCCGGGCTACCCGCCCTATCGCCACATCCTCACCGCCCTCGGCTGCGAGCCGGTCGGGATCGAGACCGACGCGTCAACGCGCTGGTCGATGACCGGCGAAGCCCTGATCGCTCGCCGCCGCTTAAGCCTACTCAAGGGTGTGGTGGTGGGCTCTCCGGCCAATCCGAGCGGCACGATGATGACGGCATCGGCGCTCGCCGAGCTGATCCGCTGCGCCGAAGACGCCGGTATCATCGTCATCTCGGACGAAATCTATCACGGCCTCGATTACGCCTTCGCCGCAGAGTGCGCGGCGCGTATCTCGCCCGATGTCATCATCGTCAACTCGTTCTCCAAATATTTCTGCATGACCGGGTGGCGGGTCGGCTGGATGGTTGTGCCGCCGTCGCTGGTGCGGGCGGTCGAGCGGTTGCAGCAGAACCTCGCGATCTCGGTGCCGACGCTCTCGCAAATCGCCGCCGAGGCCGCCTTTGACGGGCGCGCCGAGCTGGAAGCCGTGCGGCAGGGCTATGAGGAGAACCGGCGCATTTTGCTCGAGGGATTGCCGCGCATGGGCCTCGATTCGTTTCTGCCGGCCGACGGCGCCTTCTATCTCTATGCCGATGTCTCGCGCTACTCGAACGACAGTTTCGAGTTTGCCACGCGTATGCTGGAGGAAGCGGGCGTGGCGACGACGCCCGGGATCGATTTTGATCCGTTGCGTGGCCGAAATTTCCTGCGCTTATGCTACGCCGGCGCGCGCGAGGAGATGCGCGAAGCGGTCGACCGCATCGGCGTCTGGCTGAAGGACCAGCAGCGGTGAGCCTGCTCGACAAGGCGCTCGTTTTGTTTTCGGGCGGGCAGGATTCGACCGTGTGCCTGGTCTGGGCGCTGCAGCGTTTCGCGCACGTCGAAACGATCGGGTTTGATTATGGGCAGCGCCACGCCGTCGAGCTCGAGGTGCGTGCCGGCATCCGGGCGCGTCTATCGGCGCTTTCCGCGGCCTGGCGGACCCGACTCGCTGACGACCATGTGGTGCAGATCGACGCACTGGCGGCGATCTCGGAAACCGCGCTCACGCGCGAGGTCGCGATCGAAGTCGCCGAAACGGGGCTGCCGACGACCTTCGTCCCAGGCCGCAATCTCGTATTCCTTGCCTTCGCCGGCGCGGTCGCCTATCGGCGCGGCATCAAGCACCTCGTCGCCGGCATGTGCGAGACCGACTACTCCGGCTATCCGGATTGCCGCGACGATACGATCAAAGCGATGCAGCTGGCGCTGACGCTCGGCATGGACCGCCGCTTCGTCATTCATACGCCACTGATGTGGATCGACAAGGCGGCGACGTTTGCGCTCGCACACGAGATCGGAGGCGATCCGCTGATCGAGTTGCTCCTCGACCAGACCCACACTTGCTACCTCGGCGACCGCCAGCACCGCCATGCGTGGGGTTTCGGCTGCGGCGAATGCCCCGCCTGCCGGCTGCGCGCCGACGGCTATGCCAAGTGGAAGGCCGCATCATGAGCGCGGCTCGCCGGCGACAAAATGGTTATCCGTGAGCGAGGCAAGCGATGAGCGAGGCTCTGTTTGACGTTCTGCGCAGGGTGACGACCGCGACGATCACTACCATGCTGTTGAAGAAGGGTATCCGGCGCTGCTGGATGAACGGTGCAAAACCGCTTGTTGCAGGGGGCGAGCGCGTCGTCGGGCGGGCATTCACATTGCGCTTCGTTCCGGTGCGGGAAGATCTTGCGACCCCGGAAAGCTGGGGCCATCCGATCTCGACGCGGGCGGCAATCGAGGAAATGCCGGAAGGCGCCATCGTCGTTGCCGACGCCATGGGGGTGACCAGCGCCGGCATATTCGGCGATATCCTTTGCGCGCGCATGAAAAAGCGGAACATCGCCGCGCTGGTCACCGACGGCGTCGTACGCGACCGCGCCGGCGTGCTGATGAGCGCACTGCCGGTGTGGTGCGCCGGCGTTGCAGCGCCGGCGTCCGTCAACGGTTTGACCTTCGTCGGGTGGCAGCAGCCGATCGGTTGCGGCGGCTGCGCGATACTTCCCGGCGATGTCATCGTGGCCGATGACGATGGTGCGGTCGTGATCCCGCAGGCGATGCTGGAATTCGTCGCGCGGGAAGGGGCCGAGCACGAACTCTACGAAAGCTGGGTATTCAGCGAGGTTGAGAATGGCGTGAAGCTTCCGGGCCTTTATCCGCCGGACGACGACGCCAAGGCGCGCTATGCGGCATGGCGGAAGTCACGCTCATGACTGCGTAGCCATGGCATTGCTGAGCAGTGCGGATGTTCTTCATCGTCTCCAAAATTTTCGGCTTTTTCGCCCTGCCGTCGAACCTCTTGATGGCGATCGGGCTGATCGGCCTCTTATTGCTGCTGACGCGCTTTAGGCGGCTTGCCAGTTGGCTCATCGTGACCAGCCTTGTGCTGATTGCCGTCGCCGGATGGTCGCCGCTCGGCAATGCCCTCATCCTGCCGTTGGAGCAACGCTTCCCGCCTTGGGACGCATCACGTGGACCGCCGGGCGGCATCGTCATCCTCGGCGGCGCGATCACGGAGGATGTATCGGCGGCACGCCGCGCGGTGGCGCTCAACGAGGCCGCTGAGCGCCTAACCGTCGGCGCCGAACTGGCGCGCCGCTATCCGGATGCGCGCATCGTTTTCTCCGGCGGCAACAATGCGCTGATCTTCGACGGTGTTCCCGAGGCCGCCTTCGCCGTCCAGGAACTGCAGGCGCTCGGTGTCGCGCATGAACGCATCACGGCGGACGAGCAATCGCGCAACACGATCGAGAATGCGGTGTTTTCCCGCCTTATCGCCAACCCGAGGCCGGGCGAGCGTTGGCTCTTGGTGACGTCGGCCTATCACATGCCGCGGGCGATAGCGGCCTTCAGGGCAGCGGGTTTCCGCATCGAGGCTTATCCAGTCGATTGGCGCACGCGCGGTACGATCGACGCGGTGCGGCCGTCCGCTTCACTTGGCGACGGCCTGCGCCGAACGGACACAGCTGTCCGCGAGTGGGTCGGCCTCGTGGCCTATCGGCTCGCCGGCAAGACCGCCGAATTGTTGCCTGGGCCCTGACCGCCTTGCCGATGCAGTCGCCTCCGGCCACGCTTTGCCTGCGTGAGAGCGGTATGCTCATTCTCGCCGATAATTTGCGGGCGGGCGTCTATGGGACTGCATCTGGTCATTGCCAATAAGAATTATTCCTCCTGGTCATTCCGGCCTTGGCTGGCGATGAAGGTCGCCGGGATCCCGTTCGAGGAAACGCTGATCTCGCTCGATGCTGCCGACTTCAAGTCGCGGCTGGCGTCATTGAGCGGCGCCGGCAAGGTGCCGGTGCTCATCGATGGTGCCACGCGCGTTTGGGAATCGCTGGCGATCCTCGAATACCTGGTGGAGAAAATGCCCGGCGCCGCCTTGTGGCCTAACGATCCTGCGGCGCGGGCGCATGCGCGCGCGATCGCATCGGAGATGCATGCCGGCTTCCTGCCGCTGCGGCGGCAATTGCCGATGAATGTCCAGCGGCCGGTCATGCCGCGCGCGCTCGACGCCGACGCTGCAGCCGATGTTGCGCGCATCGATGCGATCTGGAACGAGTGCCGCGCGCGTTTCGGGAGGGGCGGGCCGTATCTCTACGGTGCCTTCACCGCTGCCGATGCCATGTATGCCCCCGTCGTCTGGCGCTTTCACACCTACGCGGTCGCGCTCAGTGCGGCCGCCAGTGCCTACATGCGCGCGCTGATGGCCCTGCCGGCGTGGAACGAATGGCGCGAGGCGGCGAGGCAGGAGCCGTGGGTGCTGCCGCACGATGAAGTCGACTGGCCCGACGTGAAGCGGGAGTGATGCAGAAGCATGATCCCGAAAAGTGGAAGCCGGTTTTCGGAATAGATCATGCTCAAGAACTTCCGAGATGCTGTTCAAGCTCGCGCAGCAGCGGCCGCTGATAGGCAAGGATCTTGGTCATGGCGACCGGCAGCGCGAAGTAAGCGATGCGATCGATCTCCGGAAACCGCTGCCGGCGTCCCGACCTCGGCGGCCACTCGATCTCGAACGTGTTGCTCGAAAACGGCGTCAGGTCGAAATCGGCTTCGAATGCCCAGACATGGACCACTTTGCCGTTCCGCTGCCGGACCGGCGTTAGCGCCATGAAGCCACCCAGGGCGACGAGGTTCGTCTCCTCGGCGAATTCGCGCCGCGCCGTGTCGAGAAGGTCGGCACCGGGCTCGGCGAGGCCTTTCGGGATCGTCCACGCCCCATCGTCCTTCTTGGCCCAGAACGGGCCGCCGGGATGCGCGAGCAGGACCTCCAGTTCGCTCACCCGCCGGAATGCCAGGAGACCCGCACTGATTTCTGCCCTGCGACGCATCGGCGCAATGTAACCTTAAACTGCGGCTCTGCATCGCAGGCCTTCTAAACAAGTCTTGCCAAACGGGCCGGCGTCTGCATGATTTTGTCACGATTACGCCAACGATGCCGGTTTCCTCGCTCGTGCTCATTAACCGCGCGTGGATAGGTACGCCGAACCATTTCCTGCACCGGAGCCAACGCCAATGCGATATCGATTGATCGCCGCTGTTGCCGCTTTCGCGGCGCTGATTGCGCCCATTGCCAAGGCAGACGAGCCCGTCAAGGACGTCAAGGGCCTCTATCTGATGAGCGACTATCCGGCCGTCACGCTGCGGCCGGGTCAGACCTCCTCGATTAATCTGCGGCTGCACAATTACGACTTGGCGCCCGAGCGTCTGACTTTGTCGGTTTCCGGGGTGCCCACGGGATGGACGGCGACGCTGATGGGCGGCGGTCAGCCGGTCGCCGCGGCGATGCCGGCGACCAATGCCAGCGTTCCGCTCGAACTGCGGCTTGACGTGCCGAAGAATGCCCCCGAAGGCACACAAACGCTCACCGTCACCGCTACCGGAGCGTCGACGAACGTCGAGCTGCCGATCGCGGTGACGCTCGCCAAGGATCTGCCGGCCAAGTTGACGCTGACGCCGCAGCTTCCCGAACTGCGCGGCACGTCGAGATCGAGCTTCGAATATCAGCTCGGCATCAAAAACGACAGCGGCAAGAAGCTCACGGTCAGCCTCGCCACCCACGTGCCGCAGAACTTCGATGCCTCTTTCACCGAAGCATACGGCAGTCAGGAGCTCAACGCGGTGCCGGTCGACCCCGGCCAGACCAAAGATGTGAAGCTCAAGGTGCGCCCGCCGAGCACGGCCGCCGCCGGCAGCTATAAAATTGAAGCCCGGGTCGGAGCCGAAGATGCCGCGGCGACAGCGGAGCTTACGCTCGACATCACCGGGCAGCCGAAGCTCGAGGTCAGCGGCCGCGAAGGCCTCGTCTCGGCGCGCGCCGTGGCCGGCAAGGAGACCAGCGTACCGGTCGTCGTCACCAACACCGGCACCGCACCCGCCGACGAAATCGAGCTGAGCGCCTCGGCGCCGAGCGGCTGGAAAGTCACCTTCGATCCTAAGACCGTCGAGCGCATCGCACCGAACGAGAACAAGGAAGTGCAGGCGCTGATCACGCCGACCGACAAGGCGATCGCCGGCGACTATGTGACGACGATCCGCGCGTCGAGCCGCGGCGAGTCGGGATCCGCCAGCTTCCGCGTCACGGTGACGACCTCGACGATGTGGGGCATTGCCGGGGTCGGCATCATCGGCATCGCGCTGTTGGTCATGGTCGGTGCAGTGGCTAGGTTCGGCCGCCGATGAGCGAGGACATCGTCATCGAGGCGAGGGGCCTCACTAAGACCTACGGGCGGGTGGTCGCGGTCGATCACATCTCTTTCAGCGTCGGGCGCGGGGAGATCTTCGGCCTGCTCGGGCCCAATGGCGCCGGCAAGACCACCACCATCCTGATGCTGCTCGGACTTACCGATATTTCCGGCGGCGAGGTGCGCGTGCTCGGGTTCG
>Ga0208937_1001190_pt1 | contig 12028 bp, 12 predicted proteins | sample June2015DPH_11_5_FD_184705 | JGI IMG/M metagenome (GOLD analysis project Ga0208937, IMG submission 184705) | Peatland microbial communities from SPRUCE experiment site at the Marcell Experimental Forest, Minnesota, USA - June2015DPH_11_40... | ecosystem: Environmental > Terrestrial > Soil >...
TTCCACTTTTAATTTTACTAACCCGTCCAGGTCTTTGTTCCACGTTTCACCATCGACGATGGCGGCCACAGGCTTGGTGAGTTCCAGTTGATAGGCCAGTTCCGGTTTGGTCAGCCGGGTGTTGAGGACGACCGATATGGCACCGATTTTTGATATAGCGAGGAACGTCGTCGGAAAGGTAGCGTCATTACGGAGGAAAACAGCCACCCTATCCCCTTTCCTCACGCGACCGTCATTTTTCAGGAAAGAGGCCAATTCATCGACCCGGCGATCCAGGTCGGCATAGGCGAGACGGATATCATCATACTTGATGGCGTCACGAGCGGGATAGGTCTCTACCGTTTTATGAAACATCTCAAAAACAGTCTGCGGCCGATCGGCATAGACTTTGATCGTCGCCGAATCTACTTTTTTTTCTCCAAATCTGTATTTCGATTCCAGCATCATCCTTCTCGTGGGTAAATGCCCGTGATTGGTTTTCCGTTCTTTCAGCGCTGACTGAACCGCCGTCCCAGCATGGCCCCGGCGATGTTAACCCGCTGGATCTGCAACGTGCCGCCCGCAACAGGCCACCCCCGGCTGTCGCGCAGCATCCGCTCAACGGGATATTCCTTCGAGTAGCCATATCCGCCGAAGACTTGGAGGGCCATATCCGTCACTTCCTTACCGATTTCATTGGCAAAGCATTTGGCGACGGAGGACTCGAAGATAGATGGGTGCCCCAGTCCGGCGTTCACGGCGGCCCGATAGATAAGGAGCCGCGCAGCTTCCACCTTCATGCCCATATCGGCAAGCAGAAACTGGACGCCCTGGAATTCGCAGATGGGTTTCCCGAAGGCCTTTCGCTCCTGGGCGTATTTTTTGGCCGCCTCCAGTGCCCCCCACGCAATGCCGAGGGACATGGTGGCATTGCCGCAACGTTCCACGTCAAAGGCCTGCATCAAAAAGACAAATCCGCCTTCGGGGATGATCAGGTTTTCTTTGGGGACGATGCAGTCTTCAAAAATGAGATCACAGCTCGGCATACCGTGAAGGCCCATGAAAGCTTCCTGTTTGCCGAAGGTGAAACCGGGGGAATCCTTTTCAATGACGATGCCTCCGATTCCTTTGGCGCCCTTCTGTTCGCTGAGACGGACATACACCATGTAAGAATCCGAATGACCGCCCCCGGAAATAAAGCGCTTCTGTCCGTTGACTACATAATGATCCCCTTTAAGGACGGCGCGCGTCGTCAGGTCCGTTAACGCCGAACCGGCTTCGGGTTCCGTCATCGCCACGGACATCAGCTTTTCGCCCGTGCAGGCAGGTGGGATGAACCGTTTTTTCTGTTCTTCCGTACCGAATAGGTCAACCACGCGTACTGGCCCGACGCTGGTCTCAAAGACGGGTAAGGCAGCAATGGGGCTGACCCGGGCCAGTTCCTCGATAGCCAGAACGGCGTCAAAGGTGGTCAGACCGGCGCCGCCATATTTTTCCGGGAGCGTTATCCCCAAAAGCCCCATATCCAAGTATTGAGACAGGATCTTTCGATCCATGGCCTCGCCTTTTTCGTCCCAATGCTGTGCCAACGGGGCCAGGCGTTGATCGGCAAAATTATGCACCGACTGTTTAAACATCTTCTGCTCTTCGCTTAATTGAAAATCCATTGTTTATCCTCCATTATCAAGTCTTTCATTTCATAAGTCTTGTGTCATATTGCTACTGCAGATAAACCGCCGACCATTTGGCGTCCGCGCGATGACAATGCCGAATACCGCTTTACCTATTTAAACCCCATTTTTGTCTCATTAAATGAGGCTATAAAGAAGGGCGGCAACTGTCAAAGCAATAATAGGGGAGTAACCACATAATAAACTGACTATGTGGTTCACCTACAAACAAATGATTCTAAAAAGTGTTGATATTGAGCATTACGCAAAGAAAGAGTGCATAGTTGTTCCGACAAGCCTATTTCTTCGTAACGATCAGGTTGTCCAGACCCGTTTCACGCAGCGCAACCGGAAACATTTGAAAGGCTGGTTTTATCACCGGCAGCAGCTTAAGCATGGCCGTCACCTTGCCGCCCTGTTTGATGATGCCTTTTGCGATGCCGGCAATCGGGTTCTCGAGACCATGCCAGAAACGGTGTGAATAATCGGCCGGTTGTTTTGCCCACACATCCGCCTTAAGATCGCAAGGCCCCAGATAAAAAGTGCCGTAATAACCTTGCTTGCTTGGCGGGTTTTTAAGATCGATTGTTATTTCCGCATCCGGGTCTGTATAAATGAATTTTATAATGATGCCCGCCTTGCTCATCTTCATGCCGATTTTATCGTCTCGCAATACCCTGTCTAAAAAATAGCCGTATATTTTATACAGATCCTCGGCGTCCTTATAGTACTTGCTCATGTTCATCCTCCCTCGAAAAATTTATTTCTATCCTTTCCGCTGATCATAACGCCTGCCGAAGATCATGCCGATGATTCCTTTTTTAACATCTGAATGGTGCCACCAGCCACGCCCCACGCTTTCGCATCGCGGTACATGCGCTCCAAGGGAATTCGGTGCTGTATCCGTATCCTCCTAATACCTGCATACCCGCCGATAAACAGGAAGTTGCCGTTGTCGACAAACGTCTGTATGGCATCAGCAGTGGTCATCACCTTGCCCATACCCATCTCCCTTTGCTTATTATTATAATGTCTCCGGCATTACCCGGTTTGATCGCCTCGGTGACTCCGTTCATGGGCGCATTTCGAACTCGGTCCTGCTTATGATCTCGTCCTGGGCTATCTCGCTCAAACCGATGAATTCTGCCGAATAGCCGCTGACCCGAACAAACAGGTCACGGTGCTTCTCCGGATGTCGTTGCGCCTCCCTGAGGATTGCCGAATCCACCATGTTGAACTGCACTTGCGTGCCACCCCGATTGAAATAGGTAGTGATAAGAGTCATGAGGTTTGGCGTACTTATTTTCTTACCCTGAAAACGCATATTAAGATTAGCGCCGTTAAACACACGCTCCACAGGAAGCTTCACCACGGAATTCATTATCGCGGTCGGCCCTGATACTGCGTTTCCCGTCGTCGGCGTGATGCCGTTTCCGAGAACGTCTCCTGCGAAACGACCGTCGGGCGTCGCGCCGGTAAAAGCGCCCATCGTTATATGGAAGCCGACGGAGAATATACCCGGCCAGAATGCGCCTCCCCGGAAGTTGCGGTATTTTGATAGAACATCACAGTAGTGATCAATCACCCGCGAGGCCATCGCATCTATATCGTCATTGTCGTTCCCATATTTCGGAACTCGGTTCAGGAAATAGGCGCGTTTGTCCTCGGCATCCTGCCAGTCGTGCGACAGCCATTCGGTCAGATCGGCCATGGTAAACCGCTTATCTTCGAAAACTGTTTTTTTCACCGCGTACAGGCTGTCCACCACGTTGGCAAACCCCATGAGCTGCACGCCCGTGGAATTGTAGACTGCACCTCCCCTGGTTAGGTCCAGGCCTCGATCCAGGCAGCCGTCGACCATCGCCGATGCAAATGGAGAGGGGACGGCTTCAGCGATCACGCGGTCCAGCACATCCATCCCCTTAACCATCTGGTTGATAAAATGGCGCATTTGCTTATCGTAGGCGTTCCAGAGGTCTTCGAAATTTTTAAATCCCACAGGGTCTCCCGATTCAATGCCGCTCGGGTACCCGAAGATATTATCTATCCCGTTGAGCAGGGCCAGCTCGACACATTTGATGCCGCTGAACTGTACCGCGAAGGTGGACCCAAAAGTCTTCCCCTGTGCATTCGGCTCCAGGCAACCTACTACGCCGTAATCCCGTGCATCTTCAATCGTATGACCCGCCCGCACAAGAGACCGAATGATGGAGTCATCATTGAAAAAATGCATCAGTACCCCGTCGCGGTCATACTCGACAGCCCTCCGCATCAGCTCAGCCGGACAATCGGGAGAGATCCGGACGCCGAAATTGGGCTGCACAGTCCTCACGTCGGCGTAAGCATCCAGGGCGATATAGCTCATGTCGTTGGTTGCGTCCAGCCCGTCGGGTCCCACGCCGCCCACGGTGACATTCTGCGTCGTCTTGCCCTCGGTGCCCTCTCCGCCCGGGATGAAAGCCTCCTCAAGGACGTTCCAGATCTCGTTCGTCTTGATAAAAAGCATGGCCACAAGTTCCCGGGACTTCTCCGGTGATAGCCGTTTTGCTTCTACATCTTTCCGATAGTACGGGAATAATATCTGGTCGATTCGGCCCAGCGATATGGAGTTCCCGCCCGACTCAATTTGCGCAACCAGATGTATAAAATAGAGGCTCTGGATAGCTTCATGGAGTGTTTCGGCTGGGTATTCGGGGACACGGCTGCATACACGCGCAATCTCCCTGAGCTCTACCGCCCGCTCACGGTCGCGCTCTGCCGCGGCCATTGCAAGCGCGAGCTCGCTGTAGCGCCGTGCAAAGGAGATGACGGCTCGGCAGTTGCGTATTACCGCCTCGTAAAAGAGGCCTTTTTCACCGTTCTTCTGTTCCAGGGAGAGGCCAGTCAGTTTTTGTTCCGCATCGTCAATGACGCCGCGAAGTCCGCGGGCAAGCACCCGCGTGTGGTTCATGGTAAAATGGCCGATTCCATAAGTGATCTCGAGCATCATGGTAAAAATGTACTTGTCCATGTCGGTTTTCACGTCTTCCGGCATGAGCTTTTGCATGCGCTCTTCCACTGTCTTCCCTTTCCAGAAGGGAAGGATTTTCGCGGCAAGTTCATCCTTTTCTTCCTGCGTGATCATTGCCCTTTGCAGACCACGTGTATCGAAATTTTCAAGGTCTCCCTCAATCCACAACGACTTGTTTTCTGGAAATAGGGGAGCCCCCTTGAGCTTGGACGTGCGGCACCCGACGATGATCTCATCATCGCGTATAATGATGCTGATTCTGTTTAGGATATGCTCGAAGGCGAGGCTCATCCGCACAAGCGGAGGCTTGTCCCAGTGGAGCCTCATCGCTTCGGTTAGGTAGCGGGCTCGTTCTACGCAAATTTCCTGGGGCGCCTCGATGATCTTCCAGCGAAGCGTGTCGACGCGGGACCGCGTCGGGGGTTGACTGAGTGCATGCTGTGTGCTCATGGAGTACCTCCGTTACGTCATATTTTTATATGCATATGGTTGACCAGAATCGCGTCCCTCATCCATCGCGGGAGGAACTGGTTGAGCCACAGGAAGAAACTGCTCATGAAATCAATCTGGTTGAACAACGACGGTTTTTTCGCTTCAATAACCTTCATGATCTTTTTGGCCGCATAGGGCGGTGTCGGCGCCGTTTTGATGAGCTCGTTATCACGTTCGATAAACCGCCGAGCCCGGTCGCGGTATACCGACCCGTCCGGCGGTAGTACGTGGATTTTAGCCGCAAAAGTCGTGGAAACCTGCGCCGGTTCGATCAGTGCCACCTGTATGCCGAAGGGAGCCACCTCGTACTTGAGCGAGAGCACCATACCCGTGATGGCGAATTTACTCGCGGAATATATCGATTCAAATGGGAAAGGAATGCGCCCTACTAGCGACGACATGGCGATGAGCTTGCCTGATCGCCGTTTCCGCATCGACGGAATGAAAGCCTGAAAAATCGCGGCCGCCCCTATGACATTGATTTCGAGACACTTGAGTGCTTTCTCGAGATTAACTTCCTCAAACGGGCCGAAAAACCCGATCCCCACATTAGAAAGCACTGTGTCGACATGCCCGTACTGAGCCAGGACCTGATCACTGAATTTTCTGATCGCCGGACGGTCGGTGATATCGATCACTTCAAGCAGATGATTACCGCCGATTTCTTTCAGCTCCTTCACAAGGGATGTTATACCCTTGGAATCGACATCAAAACCCGCTACGGAATGGCCCGCAACTGCAAGCATTTTAGCAACGTGACGCCCCATTCCATCCGCACAACCGGTTATGACAACAACTTGTCCCATAGCAATTCCTCCTTCGATTTTTTTCACGCAGCTATGCCTTGTGAAGCCTGCGCGCGATACCATTCACCCATCTGTTTCATTGATTCTTCGAAATTCGGATAGATCATCCGGTATCCCATGGACTTCAATTTGCTGTTATCGACAATGTAATCATTATAGAGATATCGTACTGCGTCGAGTTCCAAATCCGGTATCCGCCCTTTGCGCGCTGAAACCGTGCCATCCACCCGCGCGACTGTCTTCACCAGCCAGAGCGGCAGGTGCAGTTTTGGCGGCTTAGTGCCGAAAGCAGTAGATGCCATGATTAGCGCTTCCCCGAGTACCGGATGGGAATCTTCCGCGAGATTGAACGCCTGCCCGACGGCAGCATCAAGAAACGAGAGGTAAAACACCGCCGCGGCAACATCTTCGGCCCTTATGTTCGAAAGTAACTGAGCGCCGCTTCCGGGGATGGCGCTGATGCTGGTTGGACGAGAAAAGGCTTTGCCCGCGCCGTCATTGCAACGCGGTCCGTACACGGTGCATGGCCTTGTTATAATTGCCGGGAGGCCTTCCTTGATGCGGCGCCACACCACGTCTTCACCGTCGCGCTTGCTCCTCCCATAGGAATCCTGTGGATCCCGGAGACTGTCCTCTTTGAACGGTGTTCCCAGATAATACCCGTATACACTTGTGGAACCGACATGGATATAGCGCTTGACCCCGTTTTTCAGCGCAAGGCCGGTGATCTGTTCGACGCCTTTAACGTTGGTTGGATAAAGAGATTCATATGGTGTGGAAAAATTACAGATGGCCCCCAGGTGGAAGACCCTGTCTACGTCGCCTTCGAACAGGCGGGGAATTGTTTCAGATTTCGTAAGGTCGGCGGCAACATATTCAACGCCTAGGCGCTCAAAAAACGATATGTCTTTTCTGGGCCGGGCTGTAGCCCTGACGCGAACCCCCTTCTGGACAAGAAATTCAACAAGGTGACTCCCCATGAATCCGGCCGCGCCGGTAACGAGGGTAATGCCATTAAATTCCATGATTCCCTCCCTTACGAAGATGATAATTATAAAGATGCTAGATTTTTTCTAGGAACTGCCCCCTTCAAGCTTTTTTCTATTTCAGCACGGGCATGGCAGAGCCACTCCAGGTACATCTCGTTCTGGGTTATGCCGAGTTCAGCAATGAGGCTGACATAAACGCCCTGTCGCTCCCATCTCCTGCGGTTTATCTGCCGTCGTTTCAATTGAGCTTTGAAAATTTCTATCTGCTCGTCTATAATTTCCAGTGCCCTTTCATCTTCCCCGAATCCGAAGAATGCAAACTTGAGCAAGAATGCATCCCTGATGAGCATCGTCGTCTGGGGTGATTCAGCAAGCCACCGTGAAAACTCATTTATCCCCTTTTCTGTTATCGAATACATTTTTTTATGCGGCCCGCCGTCTTCTGACGGCGCGACTTCAAGCATATTAATAAATCCCTCTTCTTCCAAGTCTTTTAGATTAGGATAAATCTGTCCGAAATTAATCGACCACATGTGGCCGAAATTTTTCTCGATATGCTCCTTGATCCGGTAGCCATGCATATCCGAATAATTAAGAAGTCCAAGAATTGCATATTTAATCGACATAAATTTTCCTTTTTGATCCTGTTTTTCACTGAAATCACTATATACTTTTTATATACTTGTCAAGAATTAATATACAAACTTCGTTTTTTCCCGATAAATTTGGATATTATAGTAGTGACCTGCCCCCCGAAAACCGATCCAGTATTTAAGTTAGGATTGGGGTATAATATGGGGTCATAGGGAGGTCAAGATGAGTAAAAGACGTTATACATCGGAACAGATTATTGGTTTACTTCGGGAGGTAGATGTTAAGGTTTCACAGGGCAAGAACGTGGGGCAGATTTGCCGGGAAATAGGGATAGCAGAACAAACCTATTACAGATGGCGTAAAGAATACGGCGGTATGAAAACTTTCCAGGTAAAGCGGCTTAAGGAGTTGGAAAGGGAGAACACACATCTTAAGAAAGCTGTAGCCGAACTGACCTTGGACAAGCTGATTTTGAAAGAAGCCTTGGAGGGAAACTATTAAGTCCCGACAGACGCAAGCGTTGCGTGGAGTATGTGAGGCAGAAGCTTTATATGTCCGAGCGGCGAGTCTGTCGGGTGATCAGTCAGCCCCGGTCAACCCAGAGACATACCTCTGTTGCCAGGGATGATCGGAAGCGTTTGAGGGCAGAGATTATTCAATTAGCCCTTAAGTATGGTCGTTACGGATACAGACGGATAACAGCTCTTTTACAACAGAATGGATGGCAGGTTAATCATAAACGTGTGGAAAGGATCTGGCGGGAGGAAGGTTTGAAGGTTCCGCAGAAACAGCCGAAGCGCGGTCGTTTGTGGTTGAATGATGGCTCTTGTGTTCGTCTTCGGCCAACGCATCGGAACCATGTTTGGTCGTATGACTTTGTGGCGGATCGCACCCACGACGAGCGATCGATCAAGATGCTTACGGTCATTGATGAATACAGCCGTGAATGTTTGGCTATTGTTACGGAAAGAAGTCTAAAAGCAGATGATGTTCTGGACTGTCTGACAGAGATGTTCATCCGTCACGGAGCGCCGGAGTATATTCGCTCAGACAATGGATCGGAATTTACGGCAAAAGTAGTTCGCCGATGGTTGTCATACATTGGTGTTCAGACCCTTTTTATTGAACCGGGCAGCCCTTGGGAAAACGGCTATATTGAAAGTTTCAACGGCAAGCTCAGAGATGAACTACTCAACAGAGAAATCTTCTATACCTTGCAAGAAGCGAAAATATTAATTGAAAAATGGCGCATGGAATACAACACATTAAGGCCGCACAGCTCATTAAATTACCGTCCTCCAGCGCCAGAAGCATATTTGCATTGAGATATAAAAATAGCAGAATTCTAACTTAACATGTGGTACATGTTTCGGGGGCAGGTCAGTAGCATTATCAAATTTTTATAACAAGGTAGTTACGAAGTTGGAAATGTCTATTGGTAAACTGCTTCCTGAAATCTATGTTTTACATGTTTTTCCGTAAGGTGTGGCTTTTAAACCGTATTAGACAGTAATAGCTCTAGAACAATTGATATTGACAAAGAAACTGTTCGGTTTTTTCACATTAGGCGTCTACTATTTTTGTAGTCGAAATATAAAACGAAATGGAGGTAGTAGTATGAAAAAGAGTTATGTTCCAATTATGATGTGTGCAGCAATCGTCGCGTTGTCATTCTTTCTCATTACATGTACCACTACGAAGGCACAGCCCACGATGGCGGGCGAAAAAGCGGCTCATCCCCGGCTGGTCAAAGCCATTGATGCCCTTGAGGATGCCATAGCTTACCTGAGAGCGGCACCTCACGATTTTGGTGGTCACAAGGCAGCAGCCATCGCAGACTGTGAGAGAGCCATCAAACAGCTCAGAGAAGCTCTCAGATATAGAGAAATGCGAGATAGAGAGAAAATGAGATAGCAACAGAAATAGGAAGACCTTATCATCTAAAGGCGGAATAAAATCCGCCTTTTTTTGTTACGTATTACTTCCTGTAACAAAGCATACGCCAATTTTGACTGGAATACATTCTTTCAATTAGTAATCAATATTTATTTGACATACAAAACCGAAATTATTATAGCTCACCCATGAACAAGCAAGGTCTTATCAAAATTGAACGTAAAAGGAGGAATAATAAAAATGCGTTGGAATCATTACCTTTCTTACTTTTTCGGCGGTGCCTTTCTCGCTAATGCTATCCCGCATTTTGTAAGCGGCGTTATGGGGCACCCATTCCAAAGCCCATTTGCCTCCCCGCCGGGCCAAGGGCTGTCTTCCGCAACGGTGAACGTATTGTGGGGCGCCTTCAACCTCATTATAGGCTACTTACTCGTGTGCCGCGTCGGAACCTTCGAGCTACGCCGGACGAAGCATGTAATTGTTGCGGGATTGGGTGCATTGCTAATGGCAGTGATGTTGTCCCGTGCGTTTGGGCGGTTCTACGGGGGTATCTAAGAGAATCTTTTCGATTAAAAAGCTTTAGCTATACTTGCAATATTTTCCAGTTGAATTTTTTTAAGTCTTCCTATTTTGCGACAGGGCATTCTTTGAGAATAATTATGATAATAATTGGTAATGGGTATCTTTCAATTTAAATCCTGTTTTAATACCATAATATTTCTATTGCCCTGCCCTGTAAAAGTGCTATATAGAAAAGACGAAGTTGAGAAATGGAGGTGAACCCAATGTTTGAAGGTCTCTTACGGCCGATGCACCTTTTGGTGATACTGGTTATCGTTCTGATTATTTTTGGTCCGGGTAAGCTCCCTGAATTAGGAAGCTCTATCGGCAAGGCTATAAGGGGTTTCAAAAAGGCTATAACTGAACCGGACGAGAAATCAGAAAATATCTCAGAAGTAAAAAAGATCGAAGAAAAGAAAGAATAAAAAAACACCAGAATTTACAAATCAAAATATTTTACTCGCAATATCTGCAGGCTTATAGGTGGCAACGATAGCACCTGCACTTCTTCCTGTAGCACGCAGTTGCTAACTTTTGACAAAGATAGCACATATTACGATCAGTAATAATTACAAATCGCCACAGGCGATAAACATAAGCACCATATTGAAGTAAAACCACAAAAGAGAGAATGAAAAAAGACAAGATACCCTTTTAGTCGAGGTGGGGATGTTCTCCCTGTGACCTTCAATCAATTGTAACACACAAAGGAGGTAATATTATGACAGACGAAAAGGTTAAAAGTCAAAGCATAACACCAATCAGTCGTCGTTCTGTTCTAAAAGGAGCCGTCGCCTTGGGAGCAGTGGCCGTGAGCGGGGGATTAGCACTCAATTTGGCTTCCCCGGGATCGGCGGAAGCTGCCCTGAAAAAAATGCCCCGTAAATGGGACGAGACCCTAGATGTGGTCATCATCGGTTCCGGTTTTACAGGGCTGTCCGCGGCGGCGGAGTCTGCTGGAGCCGGGATTGAAACGGTTATTCTGGAAAAAATGCCGGTTTACGGCGGGAATTCGATTATCAACGGCGGCGAATACAATTCCTGGGATGATGAATTCCACTTACGCCAGAAATTGAATCTGGGAGACGATAGTGTCGATCTGCACGAAAAAGATACTTTAAAGGGTGGTGATTTCTACGGTTTTCCGGAACTTGTTGATATATTTGTCAAGGGGGCAACCCCTTCTCTTAACTGGATGATCGACAACGGAGGATTGAAATTAAGGGAAGTCCTGAACCGAACCGGCGGCCATTCCGCCTATCGAACCCACACCTGTGTCGAGGGGGTAGGTCGGTGCTATACGGAAGCCCTGAAAAAGATCGCCGAAGGCCGTGGTGCAAAAATTCGTCTCAACACAGAAGTTACCTGGATCTGGAGAAAGGATGCCGACCTGAAGAGTCCTGTTGAGGGCGTGGAGATAATGACTGGCGGGAAAACAAAAAACATTAAGATCCGTAAGGCACTGATCCTGGCTTCCGGCGGATTCAGCCGAAACAAAGAGATGCGGCAGTCTTTCAACCCGAGTATTGTACCGGAATTTAATTGCACTAACCATCCTGGCGCAACGGGAGAAATGATTCGTTATGCCCAGGCTGTCGGCGCGGACGCCCTGCAGCTTGCATTTATTCAGCTTTACCCCTATGCGGAACCCGAAAAAGGACTCTTGGATACGCCGGCTGTCTATCCCTTCCGGGGACCGGGTTTTGGCATCGTATACGTGAACAAACTTGGCAAACGTTTTGTCAATGAAATGGAGCGTCGCGATGTCGTTTCTACGGCCCAGATCAAGACCGGGCTAAAACCGACGTATTCCATCTTCAATGAGGCCATGATTCCCAAAATGGGGACAAAAGAGGAAGTGGAAAGAGGGATGGCCAGAGGTCGCTTCATCAAGGCCGATACGATTGCGGAACTGGCCGGGAAATTGAGCATTCCCGCGAACACACTTGAGGAAACCATCAAAAACCACAACACTTATATGAAGGAAGGCAAGGATCCTGATTTTGGCCGCCAGTTTACGAAGGTCATGAT
>Ga0208937_1001194_pt1 | contig 12007 bp, 7 predicted proteins | sample June2015DPH_11_5_FD_184705 | JGI IMG/M metagenome (GOLD analysis project Ga0208937, IMG submission 184705) | Peatland microbial communities from SPRUCE experiment site at the Marcell Experimental Forest, Minnesota, USA - June2015DPH_11_40... | ecosystem: Environmental > Terrestrial > Soil >...
GCCGCAGCAGAAAGAATCTGCACCACAGCAAACTGCGGCGAGCTCGGCTGCTGCGGCTGCATCCGATCTGGCCGCGCCGTCTGTTCCATCCAGGAGTGCGCCGGCCATCACGGCAAACAAGCAAGCAGCGTCCGAAGCTGAAACTGTGATTGAGAACGACCTCTACAAAATCACTTTCACGAATCGCGGCGCGCAGGTGAAATCCTGGATTCTGAAAAAGTTCGATAATGACGCGCAGAACGGGCCGCTGGATCTGGTAAATGCTGCCGCGGCGCAGAAGTGTGGCTATCCGCTTTCGCTGTGGACCTACCCTTCCTCATCCGGTGATGAGACGCTGCGCAACAAGCTGAACTCGGTGCTCTACGTGGCTTCGAATGAGGGCCAGCTCTCCGCGCCAGCCGTGATTACCTTCGAGTACGCCGATCAGGATGTGGTGGTTCGGAAGACTTTCCGTTTCGACCACACGTACGTCTTGAACGCCGAAACTTCAGTCGTCTATAAGGGTGCTGAAATCTTTGCCGCGCCTGCGTGGCCCGCGGGGTTCGGCGACCAGGCGACGCCGGCTTCCTATGCCGCCGCCCGCATCGACTATCACAACGATGCTTCCGTCGACCGCACCGCATTGGTCTTTCCAAATTTCGTCTTGCGTCTGGCGGGCAAGAGCATTAGCGGCGGCAATACGATTCGAGGGCCTTTCGAGTGGGCTGGCGCGGGCGATCAATACTTCACTGCCATCTTTATCCCCGACGATCCGAACACCGCGGCCATGGTCACGCTGCGCAACTGGCTGCAAGTGCCGCGCGATCCGCAGAAGGCAGACTCCAAAGAAATCATCAATGTTGATGTGGTGGGTACGGCCGTGGGGGACGTTCGCGGCGCAACCAGCGAGCGTGTGTATGTAGGGCCGAAAGAATTGTCCTCGCTCGAAGCCGTGAGCGTGCCAACCATCAAGAATGGCGAACCCGATCTGCGCGGCACGGTGGACTTCGGTTGGTGGGGCCTGATCTCGCGCCCGCTTTTCCTGTGGCTGAAGTGGACTTACAAACATGTCTATCCCAACTGGGGATGGGCTATCGTCATTCAGACTCTTATCATCACAGTTGCGCTGCTGCCGCTGCGGATCACGCAGATGAAGTCGATGCTGAAAATGCAGCGCATCGCGCCGCAGATCAAATCGATCCAGGAAAAATACAAGAAGTACAGCCTGCGCGACCCGCGCAAGGCGGCGATGAATGAAGAGATCAGCGCGCTGTACAAGAAGGAAGGGGTGAACCCCGCGGGCGGCTGCCTGCCACTGCTCATTCAGTTTCCGTTCCTGATCGCGTACTACCGGATGTTGGGGATCGCTCTGGATCTCCGCCATGCGCACTGGCTCTGGATCAGCGATCTTTCGGCGCGGGATCCTTACTTTATTCTGCCGATCATCATGGTAGTCAGCATGTTCGCCATGCAGCGCATGACTCCGCAAGCGGGAATGGATCCAGCACAGCAAAGAATGATGACGGTGATGATGCCCTTGATGATGGGCTTCATTTTTTTCAATCTGGCTGCGGGTTTGAACTTGTATTACACCGAGAGCAACTTGATCTCGATTGCACAGCAGGCCATTATGAATCGCACCAAGGTGGGCCGCGAGATGCGCGAGATGATGGAAAAGCGGGCGAGGAAGAAGGAGAAGTAGCTGTCAGCCGTCAGCCGTCAGCTTTCAGCTGGCGCGTGCATCCGGCAAACTGAGAGCTGACGGCTGATAGCTGAGAGCTGATCTTATGGATAAAGTTGCTGCTGCTAATAGAATCAACGAATTTCTGCAAGCTGTCGTTACTCACGGCGGCCTTCATCTTAAATACCGCATTGTTGTGGACCCTCCAGCGCTGAGCGACTGGGAGAAACCTGAGATCTTCGTTGACTTCTCGGGGCCCGATTCGACGCTGCTGTTGGATCGCGGCGGCGAGCTTCTCCGCGCCCTGGAACTGCTGGCGTTCGAGATTTTGCGGCTGCCTTCGGGAGAGCACGAGAAGGTGGCCTTCGACTGCAAGAATCAGCGATCTCTGCGGTTGCAGGAACTGCGCATGGCCGCGAGCGTCGCCGCCGAGAAGGTTCGGCAGACGGGTATGCCCTTCCATTTCGCTCCCATGTCGTCGCGCGAGCGACGCATGGTGCACCTGGCGCTGCGCGATGAAGCCGGTCTTCGCACCGAGAGCGACGGCGAAGGCCGGGACCGCTGCGTGGTGCTCTATCCCGCGGACTACAAAAGTACCGGTGGGAAGCCCGCGCGGCGAACGCTGCCGTAACGCCTTGCCGAGCCCTCCAGCCGCAACGCGCTCCTGTAACATTGGAGAGATGGATTCCCGCCTTAACTTCGTCCTTCTCGTTGCAACGGTTGTGATGCTTCTGCTGGTTCCGGCAGGCGGGGCCCAGCAGGCGGCGCAGGGGCAATCGACTTCTTCCAGTAGCTCATCTTCCGCACAGCATGCCCGGAAACCCGCGTCCGCGGCCGGTTTGGACGCAGGATCGGCGAGTAACGGGGTTTACAGAAACCAGAGTTTCGGCTTTGCGTGCAAGATACCGGCGGGATGGGTGTTGCGGACGGTGGAGATGAATGCGCGGGAAGATGGCCAGGCAAAATCAGATGGAGACAAATCAGCGGCGGACGCGGGCAAAGCGGGAGGCGTGCTGCTCGCGGCATTTTCGCGGCCGCCGCAGGCGCGGGGCGAGGATGTGAACTCGTCGATCCTGATTGCGGCGGAGAGTGCGGAGGCGTATCCGGGGCTGAAAGAGGCGGCGCAGTATCTTGGGCCGGTGACCGAGGTCGCGCAGGCGCAGGGTCTCGAGGTGGTAAACGAGCCCTATGAATTTGTGCTGGGAACGAAGACGGTGGTGCGCGGGGATTTTCAGAAAGATGTCGGGAAGCGAGTGATGCGGCAGTCCACGCTGGTGGTGCTGGCTCGCGGGTATGTGGTGTCGTTTACGTTCATCGGTGGAACCGAGGCTGAGGTGGAGGAGTTGATTGGCGGGCTGGGCTTTGGGGCGAGCAGAACTCCAGGGCGATGAGAGTGATGCGGCGTTCCTCTCACGGCGATGACTCCCACTCACGGCCCTACCGGCACGGGATGCGTGATTTCGACCACCCTGCTCGGCGGATGCAGAAGCGTGTTGTGAATCAAGCAATGATGCACGGCGTTCTCGACTCCGGCCCGATACGAACGTCCACGAGCAGGGTGGGAGTGGATGGGCAACTTCTTACTTGAGAAACCCTTAACGGTGGGGCTCAAGATTCCTCCTACATAAGGGAAGAGCGGGAGTTTAAGGAAAAGGATTCAGGGCGCCGGCTAGGAAAAATAGATTCCTCGACTAGCCGTCGCGTTTACTCCGGGCTGCGCTCGGAGTGACAAGTCTTTGTGAATCAGTCCAAGGGTTCGGGTTCGAGCGCTATGTTGGTTTCGCCGGCGGCTTTTTTGGCGGCGTATTTTTTCATCCAGGCTTCCCAGCTCTTGCCGGCGGCGGTGTCACGTCCGGTGAAGGCGAGGGCGGCGATATCGGCGTAGGAGATCGAGATTTTTTCGTGGGCGGTTTTCGGGAAGAGGCGAACGACGGAATCTTGCAGCGTGGCGGCGGTGCGGCGGTCGAAAAGATAGCCTTCGATTTTGGCGCCGTCTTTGCGGGTGATGGTGACGTCGCCGCGATAGTCGAAGGCTTTCTCGAGAGCAGCGCGGATTTCTTCGTCGCTGGCCAGTTGAGGAATCCAGCCTTCGAGATGTTCGTGGGCGGTGCCGGGTGCGACTTCGAGAGCGTCCGGATTTGCGGCCGCGTGGGGCACGGCTTGCGCGGCTTCGTGATCGATGTGACCGGATTCTTTGCCTGTCATAACTTACGCGCGGGTTTCCTGCAGAGATTCGTTCGCGGTTGTGATCTGCACGAGCGGATGAACCGGAGCTTGCGGTTCGTCCAGCAAGCGGAGCGCTTCTTCGTCGCGATAGCGCGTGAACAAGGTAGCTTTTACCGTGGCTAGGAATCCGCCGAGTGAGCTGAATGTGGCGTTTACCGCGGAGGCTTCGTAGCCGCTGTGGACCATGCAATTGGCGCAGGCGGGGTTGCCGGACTCGGTACCGTAGTTGCTCCACTCGGTAGTCGCCAGAAGCTCGGCAAAGGTTTCGGCGTAGCCATCCTGAAGCAGATAGCAGGGCTTCTGCCACCCGAAAACGTTGTAAGTGGGCATGCCCCAGGGGGTGCAAGGGTAAGTGCGCTTGCCCATCAGAAATTCTAAAAACAGCGGCGACAGATTGAAGCGCCAGTTCTTCTTGCGGTTGGAAAGGATTGCGCGGAACATGCGGCGGGTGCGGGCGCGGCCGAGGAAGTGTTTCTGGTCAGGAGCCTTGTCGTAGGAGTAGCCGGGCGAGAGCATCATGCCTTCGAGGCCGAGTTCCATCATGTCATCGAAGAAGGCGCGGACAGACTTGGGATCGGCTCCATCGAACAGCGTGGTATTCGTTGTGACGCGGAAGCCATGGCTTAGGGCCTCGCGGATTGCGTCGATCGCGATGTCGTAGCCGCCTTCGCGGCAGACTGCGAGATCGTGCTCTTCGCGCTGGCCATCGAGGTGAACGCTGAAGGTCAGGTACTTGCTCGGCTTGAACAGATGAATCTTTTCTTTTAGCAGCAGAGCATTAGTGCACAGATAGATATATTTCTTGCGCGCGACCAGACCTTCAACGATCTCGCCGATCTGCGGGTGCATGAGCGGCTCGCCGCCGGGGATGGAGACCATGGGTGCGCCACATTCGTCGACGGCGCGGAAACATTCTTCAGGAGTGAGATCCTTTTTCAGAATGTGGGCGGGATATTGGATCTTGCCGCATCCGGCGCAGGCGAGGTTGCAGCGGAACAATGGCTCAAGCATGAGCACGAGCGGATATTGCTTGCGGCCGGCGAGCTTCTGGCGAAGAACATAGCTCGATACGGTCCACATCTGGGATACGGGGACAGCCATTATAGGTCGGTAACTCCTGTGGGTTTATCTTATCAGGGTCAGCTGGTTAGATGGTGGCGAAGCGATGAGAGGTGCCGGAAATGAAACCGTGCCAGCAAGAGATTCTCGGCTTTCTTCGCGATATCGGAATCCGGCTGAAATCAGCGGCAGAATTCGTTGCAAACGCAGCATTTACCGAGGGGATGCGGGGTGCACGGAGGGTCGATGCAGGGCCGATTCCGTGGTATAATTTGATAGTCGTTAAACGAACCTAAGTACACGAAATTTCAATCACTTGAGGTCGGTTTCGCAGGTTCAGATTGGGCCTGCGGCAACGCGATCCTCGCGAGTCAGTTTGGTCTCGCTCAACTGAAGTTTTGCGTGACAAATCGGCATGCTCGACGGAGCTGAATGGCTACCAAAGAGATCAATACTCCCATCGTAGAAAGCAAAACAAAAAACGGAATTGTTACTCCGATCGTTGCCAACAATGGCGGAGGCAAGAGCGACTACACTGCCGACTCGATCAAAGTGCTGGGCGGTATGGAAGCGGTGCGCAAGCGCCCAGCGATGTACATCGGATCGACCGGCGACCTGGGGCTGCATCACCTCGTATATGAGGTGGTGGACAACTCGGTGGACGAAGCGCTGGCGGGTTTCGCGACCAAGATTGAAGTCACGATTCACATCGACAACTCGATCACGGTGATCGACGACGGGCGCGGCATTCCCGTGGACGATATGGACATCGACGGCGAAAAAGTTTCCGCGGCGCAGGTGGTGATGACGACGCTGCACGCCGGAGGAAAGTTCGATTCGTCCACGTACAAAGTGTCGGGAGGATTGCACGGGGTGGGTGTGTCGTGCGTGAACGCGCTGAGCGAGGAGCTCGAACTGGAAATCTGGCGCGATGGCGCGACCTGGGAACAGACTTACTCCAAGGGTGAGCCCACCAGCAAGATGAAGAAAGTGGGCGCAGCCAAGCGGCGCGGGACGAAAGTTCACTTCCTGCCGGACCGAAGTATTTTCACGGGGACGGTGGAATATAACTACGACACGCTGGCGCAGCGGCTGCGCGAACTGGCTTTTTTGAATAAGGGATTGTTAATCACGCTGACCGATGAGCGCTCGACCGATGCGAAAACGGGCGAAGCCAAGCACGCGGACTTCAAGTACAACGGCGGAATTGCTGAATTCATCAAGCATTTGAACCGCGGCAAGCAGGTGCTGCACGAGAAGCCGATCTACATGGAAGCGGAGCGCAGTGGCGTGGCCATGGAGATTGGGCTGCAGTACAACGACGGGTATTCGGAGTCGGTGTTCAGCTTCGCAAACAACATCAATACGGTGGACGGAGGTACACATCTTTCGGGCTTCCGCATGGCGCTGACCCGTACGATTAATTATGCTGGCCAGCAGATGGGTTTGTTCAAAGACGTCAAAGAAAATCTGACTGGCGACGATGTGCGCGAAGGCTTGGTTGCCGTGATCAGCGTGAAGCTCTCACAGCCACAGTTCGAAGGGCAGACTAAGGGCAAGCTGAATTCTGATATTGCCGGCATCGTGCAGGCGTTCATCAACGAGCGGCTGGGAGCATTCTTCGAACAGAATGCGCCGGTGGCGCGGAAGATTATCAACAAGGCAGTGGACGCGGCGCGGGCGCGCGAGGCGGCTCGGAAAGCCCGCGATTTAACGCGGCGCAAGGGCGCGCTGGATTCCGGAGGTTTGCCGGGCAAGCTGGCGGATTGCTCGGAGCGCGATCCGAACCGGTGCGAATTGTTTTTGGTGGAAGGCGAATCGGCAGGTGGGACAGCCAAGCAGGGGCGCGACCGGCGCTTTCAGGCGATTCTGCCGCTGAAGGGCAAGATTCTCAACGTGGAAAAAGCCCGCTACGACAAGATGCTGGCGCACGAAGAAATTCGCGCCATGATTACGGCGCTGGGCACCGGCATTGCCAAGGACGATTTCGATCCGACAAAAGTTCGGTACGGAAAAATTATTCTGATGACCGACGCAGATGTGGACGGGTCGCATATCCGCACGCTGCTGCTGACGTTCTTCTTCCGGCACATGCAGGAGCTGATCAAGCGGAACAACATCTATATTGCGCAGCCGCCGCTGTATTCGATCAAGAAGGGCAAGTCGATGCAGTACATCAAAGACGACGATGCCTTCGACAAAGTGATGCTGAAACGCGCGGCGGATGGGCTTATTGTGCGTTACGGCGAGGGTGCGGCCAAGCTGGAAGGCGCGAACCTGACGCGCTTTATGAGCGTGCTGAAGGAATATCTCAACTTCTTCGACAAGGTGAACAAGCGTCTGCGGGATGAGAGCGTCACCGAACTGCTGCCCAGGATGGACTTCTCGAAGCACGCGGATTTCGAGGGCGACAAGAAAACGCAGCCGAAGAAAATCGAGAAGCTGGAAAAAGAACTAAAGCGGTTGCAGAAGGAACGGAAGTTCAAGACTGTGGAGTCGGTCTTTGACGAAGAGCACAATTTGTGGGAAGTGCGGTTCGTGAACTCGCAGGGGTCGGAACACGTGATCAGCTGGGAACTGGCGTCCAGCGCGGAGTGCCGACAGTTGATCTCGAAGTTCAAACAGATTGAACCGTATCTGGAGCCGCCATTCGTAGTGGAGGCGGTGACGAAAACCGGCGCAGCCGCCAAGGAAGACGATGCTGCGGAGGATGAAGCGGCGGATGATTCGGCTGAGTCGGATGGAAAGTCCGGAAAGAAAACCGCCAAGCCTGCACCCAAGCACAAGGCCGTAATCGAGCCGGTGGAGAAGGCGACGGCGCGCGAGCTGTTCGAATATGTGAAGAAAGAAGGCAGCCGCGGCTACGATGTGCAGCGCTACAAAGGTTTGGGTGAGATGACGGCTCCGCAATTGTGGGAAACAACCATGGATCCGGAGCGGCGGACTCTGCTCTCGGTGAAGCTGGAAGACATTGCCGAGTGCGAGACCATCTTTACCACGCTGATGGGCGAAGACGTGGAAGCACGGCGGAAGTTTATTGAAGAGAACGCGCTGGATGTGAAGAATTTGGATATCTAGCAGGGTTGTCAGCTGAGGTACTTCAGGGGCTGAAGCCCTCATCACTTAGGGCTTGCTTTATCGTAGCGCTGAAGCGCTGCGCCACCCAAAAAGGATCAAGGGAAATATCGAGGGCGGCCTTCCCGGCCGCCCTTTTTTATTTGAGCCCTTCGACCAGGTACAGATCGGCCAGCATGCGGTGGTAGCCGAAGATGCAGGTTTGGGCGTCGGGGGTCATGAGGATGGGGCCGATGGTTTCAACGCCGGCGGGATCGGAGGGGATTAACTGCTTCCACAGGGTGCGCTTCCCGGTTTGCAAATCCAGGCGGTCAACCCTAGCGGGCAACTCACCGGGTTGGTAAAGGTACAGCGAACGGCTGTCAGTGCTGAACGTGATGGGCTGTTCACCGGAGTTGAAGCCCGGAATGGCGCGCGGTTCGCCCCCGGCGGCGGGATACAAATATCCTTTCTGATCAGGACCGATTCCAGCCACCCACTGCGAGTCGGGAGAAATGACGAACGAAGTGCCATTCACGCCTTCAACGGAGATCGGCTGACTCTTGCCGGAAGTGACATCAAACACATAGAGCCTCACGCCCTTGCCGGGTTCATTCCCCGAGAATATCAGACGCTTGCCATCAGGGAACCAATGGGCCCAGGAATGGTTGATATTGTCGTTGGTCAGTGCCTTCGGCTCACCGGCGCCGGTGGTCAGTAGTCTAAGCTGCGAGGGCGAAGCCTGGGTTTGGGCCACCACCCACTTCCCGTCGGGAGACAGAGAGACGGCACCGCCTTCGCCCAGCAGGACCGCGGGTGAGCCGTCGGTCTTGCGAATGTAGACCGCATAGGACAAGCCGCCGGACTTCGAGTAATCCAGAGATCCGCCGCCGCCCTCTTCATCGAACAGCAAAGTCTTGCCATCCGCCGATATATCCGCCGGATAGGTATAGTCCAGCCAGGAGAGGTCGTGCTGCTTGGCATCGTCGGCGGTCATGCCGACAAGCTCGCGCCGCCAACTGGCGCGCATCAGCAAAACTCTTCCGTCCTTGAAGATGTCAAAGATCATGACCGCGCCGGGCAACCGCAATACCATGCGCTCCTTGCCGTCGAGCGTGATGGCATAGAGGGTCCGGTCGACACCGGACTTGCTGGCTGTAAACCAGATCTCCTGTCCATCGGGGGACCACGCCACCCCTTGAATGGTGAACCATTCCCCGGACAACGTCTTCTTGTTTCCCGCCAGATCGATCACGGCGAGGGAACCGCTGTCATCGCCCTGCACCGGGTGGTCGATGAACGCGATGAGATTTCCCTTGGGAGAAAAACGGGGATGGCCGATCCATCCGCCGGTCTCGTAGAGCGGTTTGCCAACGGGATATTCCAGTCGGTTGCGCCCGCCGAAATCACGCACGACAACGAGATTGCTGCCGTCTGCGGACCAGTCGGCCCATTGCACGTGTTCGAGGACTTCCCGCGGTGCGCCGCCGACCAGGGGCGCCCGCGCCAACGTGCCCATGTTCACCCACGTACCGATGGCTTTGCTATTCAGCAGCACAGCCATCTCCGACGCGGAAGACACGGATACGAGCTGGGTCCGGCTCAGGCCCATCGACCGTGCCTCAGGCGCTTCCGGGCGTGCGGTAAATACATCCACCGGACTGCCCTGCCACGCAGCGCTGTAGAGAATGGTTTGTCCATCCGGAGCGAAGCGTGCCGAGCGAATGCTGCCGCGGCGAAACGTAAGCTGACGGTAGGTTGGAGGCGGCAGAGGCGCCGACGAGAACAACTGTTTGCCGGCATACACGCCCGCTGCCAGGGCAAGCAGCACGCAAACGGCGAGTAGCAGCCAGACCGAGCTTCTGCGTGTCAGGACCGGTGGCGCGGCCTTTGTGCTCGAAGTCGCGACCGGAGCTGACTCCTCGATGATCGCTCCAGTGCGCGAGGAATCGATGGAACGCTTGAGGCGTTTTAGATCGGCGCGCAGCTCGGCCGCCGTCTGGCAGCGCATGTCGCGGTCTTTTTCGAGAGCCTTGCTGATGATCTCTTCGAGCTTGGCAGGAAGTTGTGGGACAAGGCGGACCGCGGATGTGGGATGGCGATTAAGAATGGCCTCGGTGATTACTGCGGAAGTTTCTCCGCGGAAGGGCAGGATGCCGGTGGCCATCTCGTAGAGCACGACGCCGAAGGAGAAGAGATCGGTGCGTCCGTCGAGTTCCTTGCCGCGCAACTGCTCCGGCGACATGTAGGCCACGGTGCCGACGGCGGTGCCGGGACTGGTGAGCTCCAGGCTGGCATCTGCCAGGGTTTGCGAATCACCGCTGGTGGGGCGGGCGGCGCGCGAGATTTTCGCCAGCCCGAAATCGAGAATCTTGGCGTGGCCGCGATCCGTGACGAAGATGTTGGCAGGCTTGATGTCGCGGTGGACGATTCCCTTGCTGTGGGCAGCATCGAGCGCGTCAGCTACTTCGATCGCCAGGGTGAGCAGGCGTTCGAACTCCATCGGCTTTCCATTAATCAGATGTTTCAGGGTTTGACCGCTGAGACACTCCATCACGATGAACAGATGTCCGTCGTGCTGGCCGATTTCGTGGATGGTGCAGATGTTGGGATGATTCAGCGAAGACGCGGCTCGCGCCTCGCGGCGGAAGCGTTCAAGAGCCTGTGGATCCTGCGAAGAATCGTCGGGAAGAAATTTCAAAGCGACGAAGCGGCCGAGCTGAGTGTCTTCCGCTTTGTAGACAACACCCATCCCTCCACCGCCAAGAAGTTCGAGGATGCGGTAATGAGAGACAGTTTGGCCGATCATGCACGAGTGAACGCCGGGCTAGGGTCACGGTCGAGCCGGAATCCGAGATATCTTAGGCGAATCGCGGGGGTTCGTCAACGCGAGGTCAGGGCACGCGAGGTCAGGGCAAGCCCGGGCAGAGATGAAGGCGAAGTCTGGGTCAAGAATTAGACGGGGCTGATGACCTGCAAAATAGCGAGGCGACCGCGGTTCCTAACGCCAGCAAGGTGATGAGCGAGATGTCGCCGAGGGAGATGACGCAGTAGATGCACCACACCCCAAGAACATGCGCCTCGATGAGGGCCAGGTAGAGAGAGAAGGCCAATCCAACGAGGGCTGCTGCCAGCAGCCAGCGGTAGGCGCGGCGCGCGGCCAGCGCTCCCATGAGGAGATATCCGGCGATGCCGAGGACTGCAACGGGAATTCCAGCCAGCATCGCGTAAGGGCTGTGATTGACGATACCGCAGTCCCAGCGCTCGTTGATGCTGCATGGGGAAGTATCGGTGCGGTAATGTTCACGCAGTGCCAGCGCCGAGACGACAATCCCCAGAGCCGCCAACAGAATCAGAACGTACCTCATGTTCTTTTTCCCTTTCTTGTCTCCGAGACTTTTTCCGGCAAGTCAACTGGCGGAGTGCGCGGCGGCGATGTCTTGCAGCAAATCGGAGGCCTGCCAGTCGGCTCCGTGATACCACTTGAAAATCTTTCCATCGGGAGAAATGACCGCGGTGCTGAGGGAGTGGGTGATCAATCCACCTTCTTCTTTGTAGGTCAGTGAGAAATAGTCGGCGAACTCGGTTAACTCGGCTTGAGGAATCGCAGAGAACTCCCAATGCGCGAAGAGCGCGGGGTCTTTGCTTCCCGCGCAAGAAAAACCATAAGCGCGCAGAACCTTGGGCGTGTCGTGTGCGGGATCGAAGCTGATGCTGAGCAAGTGCGTTTTGCCGTAGCGGGCTGGATCAGCACGGATCTCGTGGTCGATCGCTGAGAACTGATGGCTGACGCGCGGGCAGAAGTCGGGAAACGGACAGCGCGTGTAGATGAGCGTGAGAAGCAGAGTCTGGCCGCGATATTGGTGCAGGGAGATAGACTTTCCATTTTGATTCACCAGCTTGAAGTCCGGCACCTGATCCCCGGGAGCGGGAATGTGCACGGTCGCGGCGGGCTTGTCGGCGGCCGGTTTCGAGTGCCCCGTGACCTTAACGTTCTCCAGCCAGTAC
>Ga0208937_1001199_pt1 | contig 11976 bp, 9 predicted proteins | sample June2015DPH_11_5_FD_184705 | JGI IMG/M metagenome (GOLD analysis project Ga0208937, IMG submission 184705) | Peatland microbial communities from SPRUCE experiment site at the Marcell Experimental Forest, Minnesota, USA - June2015DPH_11_40... | ecosystem: Environmental > Terrestrial > Soil >...
TACAGTCGATGTCGTGCTAACTATCTTCATGGCGTTGCTTTCCTTTCGTGGAATCAGCACCCCAAGCCTAACGGCTTAAGGCGAGCAACGCTGCTCCTCCTATTTCAACATTCCCCGGGGCGATCCCAACTGAAATGACGTCGCTCGCTTACTGTCGGGCAAGAAGCTCGCCTCTCACAGTCTTGGAAGCGTGCAGCGATCGCTTTCGCGGTCACTCCGTATATAATTAACCCCGCGTTTTGGCGCGGGCATTCTTTCGGTATCGTGCCGACCATGAAACAATCGTCCGAGAATCAGCCACAGGAGGTTCTTGCCGGCCTCGTCGAGCGGGTCACGTACCATAATGCCGAGAATGGTTTTTGCGTTCTACGGGCCAAGGCGCGTGGGCATCGGGATGTCGTGACTGTTGTCGGCCATGCCGCAGCCATTGCAGCCGGCGAGTGGATCACGGCGTCAGGCGAATGGGTCAACGATCGGACACACGGGCAGCAGTTCAAGGCGCGGTTCCTGCGCACTTCGCCCCCGACCTCGGCCGACGGCATCGAGAAGTACCTCTCGTCCGGCATGATCCGGGGCATCGGCCCGGCCTACGCCAGGAAGCTCCTGCGCGCCTTTGGCGAGAAGGTGTTCGACGTGATCGAGGCCACGCCGGACCGGCTGCGCGAGGTCGATGGCATCGGGCCGGTTCGCGCTGCCAGCATTCTCGCCGCATGGGCCGAGCAGAAGGCGGTGCGGGAAATCATGGTCTTCCTGCACAGCCACGGCGTCGGCACGGCGCGGGCGGTGCGCATCTACAAGACCTACGGTCCGGACGCCATCCAGGTCATGACCGAGAACCCGTATCGCCTGGCAAGCGACATCCGCGGCATCGGCTTCAAGACCGCCGACGCCATAGCCATGAAGCTCGGCATCGAGAAGACCGCCATGGTGCGGGTCCGCGCCGGCATTTCTCATGCGCTGACCGAGGCGATGGATGAGGGACACTGCGGCTTGCCGACGGAAGAGCTGATACCGCTTGCCGAAAAGCTGCTCGAGGTCCCGCAGGAGCTTATTCGAACCGCCCTCGATCTCGAGCTGCAGGAGGGCACAGTGATCGCCGATCGGGTTAGCGAAACACCCTGCGTATTTCTGGCCGGCTTGTATCGGGCGGAGCGCACCATCGCCGAGCGGCTGATCCGCCTTGCGAACGGCAAGCTGCCTTGGCCCTGGATCGATGCGGACAAGGCCTTGCCGTGGGTCGAGCAGCGTATCGGTCTTGCTCTTGCTGAAAGCCAGGTCGCCGCGATTCGGCTCGCCCTGATGTCCAAGGTGCTGGTCATGACCGGCGGCCCCGGCGTCGGCAAAACGACCATCGTCAAGGCCATTTTGCGCATCCTCGCGGCCAAGGGCACCAGCCTTCTGCTGTGCGCCCCGACCGGCCGCGCTGCGAAACGTATGACCGAGGCGACCGGCTTCGAGGCCAAGACCATCCACCGGCTGCTGGAGGTCGACCCTAAGGGCGGCGGCTTTAAGCGCGGCGACGACAACCCGCTCGACTGTGACCTGTTGGTTGTCGACGAGACCTCTATGGTCGATGTCATGCTGATGCAGGCGCTCATGAAGGCAGTACCGGACAAGGCCGCTCTCTTGATCGTCGGCGACATCGACCAGCTTCCCTCGGTCGGTCCGGGCCAAGTGCTGGCCGATGTCATCTCGTCCGGCGCGGTGCCGGTGGTGCGCCTCACCGAAGTATTCCGGCAGGCGGCCCAAAGCCATATCATCGTGAATGCGCACCGCATCAACCAAGGTGTCATGCTCGATCTTCGCAAACCCGAGGGCGAGAGCGACTTCTATTTTGTCGAGGCTGATAATCCCGAGGCCGCGGTTCCGCGCATCATCGAGCTGGTCAAAACCCGCATCCCGCGCCGCTTCGGTCTCGATCCAATCCGCGATGTCCAGGTTCTCTGTCCGATGAACCGCGGCGGCGTCGGAGCCCGCTCCCTCAACATTGAACTTCAGGCCGCACTGAATCCGGCTGGCGAGCGCAAGGTCGAGAGATTTGGCTGGACCTTTGCGCCCGGCGACAAGGTCATGCAAATCGAGAATGACTATGACAAGGAGGTGTACAACGGCGACATTGGGTTTGTGTCGGACGTCGAGCCTGAGGAAGGCAAACTCACCGCCAGCTTTGACGGTCGTTCGGTCAGCTATGGCTTTGGAGAGCTTGACGCCCTGGTACCGGCATATGCTGCGAGCATCCACAAGAGCCAAGGCTCGGAATACCCAGCCGTGGTGATTCCGGTCATGACGCAACACTACGCCATGCTGCAGCGGAACCTTCTCTACACGGGCGTCACCCGCGGCAAACGATTGGTCGTATTGGTCGGTCAGAAGAAGGCCGTTGCCATCGCGGTGCGCAACGTCTCCGGCCGACGGCGCTGGTCGAAGCTGCGTGAATGGCTGATCCCGGATCTCTCGAAGCGTTATGTGAGTGCTTGATGTCAAGCATCACGCCGCTAGAGTCGCGGTTTTATTAGGCGAAAAAATAGTCATCTTGCAGACGTCGGGCGCCACCCCAGCGTGTGACGCTATACCTCCAACTGCAGACGTTCGGTTGCAGCGCAATATCTGTCGATATGGGCCAATAAGCGACATCCCCGGTCGCTCGAAACACCGCGAATTAGGTGGCAGAACTCGGTATTGAGGCGTGATATTCTTCGCCACATTTCGGAGGGCAAAACTGGCTTTTGTCCCACGGATAGCGGCGGAAGTCATGAGCGAGACCCGGAAACTCGTGGCGATACTGGCGGCCGATATTGCCGGCTATAGCCGGCTAGTCGGGGCCGACGAGGATCGCACGCTGGCGCGGCTTCGAGGGCTGCGCAGCGATCTGATTGACCCGGCGATTTCAGTGAATCACGGCCGCGTTGTGAAACGCACTGGCGACGGCATTCTCATTGAATTCCGCAGTGTTATTGACGCCGTGCGCTGCGCCATCGAGGTACAGAACGGCATGGTCGAGCGCAACGCCGGCCTGCCGCCCGAGCGTCGCATCGAGTTCCGCGTCGGCATCCATCTGGGCGATGTGGTCGAGGAGAGCGACGGCGATCTCATGGGCGACGGCGTCAATATCGCGGCCCGACTTGAAGGCATCGCCGATCGTGGCGGCATCTGCATTTCGCGCCAAGTGCTGGATCAGGTCGAGGGCAAGCTTGATCTGACCTATCGCGAACTCGGCCGGCAGAATCTCAAGAATATCGTCAAACCTGTTGAGGTCCATGCGATCCTTTTCGATACCGCAGTGGCGCCGGGCTCCCAGTTTCTTGCCACCGCAAACCTCAAGCAGGAGATTCGCTACTGCAAGGCACCCGACGGCGTCCGGCTGGCCTACGCGACGGTCGGTACGGGACCGCCCATGCTGAGGTCGGCGCATTGGCTTGGTCATCTCGAATATGATTGGGAACTGCCGATTGCTCGGCATTTCCTCCTTGGACTCGCCAATAACCACACTTTGATCAGATACGACGCGCGCGGCAACGGTCTGTCGGATTGGGATGTCAAAGAGATTTCCCTCGATGCCTGGGTGAGTGATATGGAAACCGTCGCTGACGCCGCCGGGCTCACCCGCTTTCCACTGCTCGGATTTTCACAGGGCTGCGCCGTGTCGATTGCCTATGCTGTCCGGCATCCGGAACGGGTATCGCATTTGATTTTGTACGGCGGGTTCGCGGCAGGGACTAACAAGCGGCCGGACGTGACGGCAGCGGACCGCGAACGCTTTGCTGCAATGAAGACGCTCGTCAAACAGGGTTGGGGGGCTGACAACCCAGCGTTCCGCCAGATTTTTACTTCAATGATGATGCCCACCGCCACCAAAGACCAGGAGGACGCCTTCAATGAGCTTCAACGGCTGAGCGGGTCGCCCGAATGCGCCACGCGCTATCTGGAGACGGTGGCCAATCTCGACTACGCGAACTCTTGTCCCAGGTAAAGGCGCCGACGCTCGTGATGCATGTTCGCGACGACCCCAGAGTTCTGAGCAAACTGGGCCGCGAACTGGCGGCGGGAATACCGGGTGCCCGGTTCGTTGCACTGCCGGGCAAGAACCATGTCCTCTTGGAGCAGGACCCCGGCCTGCCCCGCTTCTTCGAGGAGCTGAAAGACTTTTTGACGGACGTATCTTAGCTGCACGGAGGCTTGCAGGTGCCTTGATTGGCGGAATGAAATTTTCTTACGCGATGTCTATTCTGAGTTCGTTCTTCCCCCAATTTCAGAGATGATGTTGCGGTGCCGCGAATGACACGATGTGCCACAGCATCACAAGCGGACATACCTATGGATGGAGAGCCCTTTTCAAGTTATCTTGGATGTACGGAGCGAGCGGCTCGAAGGACACCCCTCCGAACCATAAGGCGGACTAAAAAGAAATGAAACCAATCGAAAAAATCAGCGTCGTAGGCTTGGGTACCTTAGGAACGCAGATTGCGATCCAGGCGGCGGCATATGGCTACGCCGTATGTGGTTTCGATCCGGAACCTTCTGTGTTCGCAAAGATGCAGACCAAGGTGCGCGGTGCAATGCAGATGACCGGCAAAGGGCCTACGTTTCCCATCGCCCAATGGGAAGAGCACGCGCGCAAGGTGCAGATTTATGATGACCTCGCCCGCGCGATTAGTGCGGCGGACCTAGTCATCGAAGTAGTGCCAGAAGAGCTAGAGACCAAACGCAAGGTCTTCGCCGAGTTGGATCGGCTCGCCCCCCGCCATGCGCTCCTCGCGACCAACAGCTCCTCAATACCCATTTCCCGAATCGAAAGCGCGACGCAACGTCCGGAGAAGTGCCTCAACATCCACTTCTATCAGCCAGCGGTCGGCATGAACATGGCCGACATCATGGGCGGAACTCGCACCTCTCCAGAGTCACTATCGGCAGCGCGCGCCTTCGTCCGCTCCGTCGCCTGCGTACCATTGCCGGTTCAGAAGGAAATCCTTGGATTTTGCTTCAATAGCGTGTGGCGTGCCGTTAAACGGCAGAGTCTCTACATGTGGGCGGGCGGTTTTGTGGACTTCCGCGACATCGACCGGGCTTGGATGGTGTTCACCGGAATGACGTACGGCCCTTTTTTCCTCATGGATCTCGTGGGCCTCGACGTCATATTTGCTATTGAAAAGGTCTATTTTTTAGAATCGGGCGATCCGCGCGACGAGCCGCCGCTTGCGCTTAAGGAAAAAATCGGACGCGGAGAATTGGGCCTTAAGACCGGAAAGGGCTTCTATACGTATCCCGACCCCGAGTGCGCAAGAGACGGATTTCTGCAGGGAAAATGACGCGGTGCCCGCCCGCATTACATAGAAGATGCCATTGATGATCTCGCGCATCGGCCACTCCCGCGGCCGGCCCGTCGCGCAGGGCTTTGGCAGGTGCGGCGCGATCACGCGCCACTCTGCGTCGGTCAGATCGGTCTGGTATCGGGTGATGGGGCGGCTATGCTGCTGTCGAGTAGTTGGCGTCCACATGGCGAATCCAAGGTTGATTCGAGAAGCGCCTTGGAATCACGGCGCGCGCCATGACTCAACCCTTTTTAAAGACTGCAGCTGACAAGAGCCGCGGGGACTGAACTTGGACATCGACGGTTGGCTCCGAAGGATCGGTCTCGCCCAGTATGCCGAGATGTTCCGCGCCAACGACATCGACGGCGAGATGCTGGGCAGGCTGACCAACGACGATCTCAAGGACATCGGCGTCGCGTCGTTCGGCCATCGCAAGAAGCTGCTGGAAGCGATCGCCGAGCTTGCCGGTAACGCTCCAGCGTTGCCGCAGCCTGCGTTGATTGAACCGAAGACTCCAGACACTGCTGAGCGCCGCCAGGTCACGGTGATGTTCTCGGACCTGGTCGGTTCTACGGCTCTTTCTGCCCGCATGGACCCAGAGGACCTGCGCGAGGTCATTTTGGCTTATCAGAAATGCGTCGCGGGCACCGTGCAGCGCTTCGGCGGGTTCGTGGCGAAGTATATGGGCGACGGCGTGCTGGTGTATTTGGGCTATCCGCAGGCCCACGAGGACGACGCTGAGCGTGCCGTACGGGCGGGACTGGAGCTGATTGGCGCCGTCCGTGCGCTCAAATCCAACGCTCCGCTGCAAACCCGTGTCGGCATAGCGACCGGGCTGGTCGTCGTCGGCGATCTGATTGGATCAGGCGAGGCACAGGAGCGCGGCATCGTCGGCGAGACGCCGAACCTCGCGGCGCGCCTGCAAGGGATCGCGGAGCCCAACACCGTCGTCATTGCCGAGGCCACGCGCAAACTTCTCGGCAATCTGTTCGAACTGCGGGACCTCGGACCAAAGGACCTCAAGGGCATCACCGGGCCTGCGCGGGCCTGGGCGGCGCTGCGGGCGAGTTCAGTGGAAGGCCGGTTCGAGGCGCTGCACGGAAGCGGCCTGACTGCCCTTGTCGGGCGGGAAGAAGAACTCGAATTGCTGCTGCGCCGCTGGGCGAAAGCAAAGGCCGGTGAAGGCCAGGTTGTGCTGCTATCCAGCGAGGCCGGCATCGGCAAATCGCGGCTTACAGCCGCGCTTTTCGAACGCCTCGCCACCGAGCCGCACACGCGCTTGCGTTACTTCTGTTCCCCGCAGCACACCGACAGCGCGTTTTATCCGATCATCGGCCAGATGGAACGCGCCGCTGGACTGACGCACGACGACACGCCGCCAGCGAAGCTCGACAAGCTCGATCTTCTGCTGGCGCCGACTTCGACCTCCAAACAGGAAGCCGCACTCTTTGCCGAGATGCTGTCGCTGCCGAACGACGGCCGCTATCCCGCGCTCGATCTGCCGCCGCCGCAGCGCCGGCAAAGAACACTGGAAGCGCTGATTGCGCAGATCGAGGCGCTGACACGCTCCGCTCCGGTGCTGATGATCTTCGAGGATGCGCATTGGACCGACCCCACCAGCCTGGAAGTATTCGGTCGGACGGTGGACCGGATTCGGACCCTTCGCGTGTTGTTGATCGTGACGTACCGGCCGGGATTCGAACCGCCTTGGATTGGACGGCCGCACGTGACCGCGCTGACCATCAATCGGTGGGCGGAGCGCGACATCGACGCCATGATCGACGGCGTGGTCGGCAACAAACATCTGCCGGCGAGCGTCCGGCAAGACATCATCGAGCGCAGCGACGGCATTCCACTGTTCGTGGAAGAGATGACCAAGGCGGTATTGGAAGCAGCCAACGAGGGAACGGCGGAACGCGTGGTTGCAGTTATCCCATCGCCGTCGGTTGCGGTTCCTGCGAGCCTCCACGCCTCGCTGATGGCACGCCTCGACCGGCTCGGCCCGGCCAAGGAGTTGGCGCAGATCGGGGCTGCAATCGGCCGGGAGTTCTCTCACGGCCTAATGGCTGCGGTGGCAGGCAAACCGGAGGCGGAAGTCCAGCCGGCGCTCGACCGCCTTGTTGCCGCCGGCCTGTTGTTCCGACAGGGATCGCCGCCACATGCGACCTACCTGTTCAAACATGCGCTGGTGCAGGACGCTGCCTATGGCACGTTGCTGCGCGGCCCGCGTCAGGAACTGCACGCGCGGATCGCAGCTGCCACCGAAACAGGGATGCCGGAGCGCGTTGAGCGCGAGCCGGAGTTGCTAGCCTATCACTATGCGGAGGCCGGGCAGCCGGATACGGCGGCCGGCTATTGGCTTGCCGCCGGTCGGCTCGCCGCCCGGCGTTCGGCGAACAGCGAAGCGGTTGCCCATCTGAGGCGCGGAATCGCCGCGGTGCGCGGGCTGCCGGAGACCGTGGAACGTAACCGCCAGGAGCTGGCATTGTTGCTGGCGCTTGGCCCGGCGCTGCTATCAAGCCGCGGGTTCGGCGACGCCGATGCGTCGACCGGCTATGAGCGCGCCGCCGAACTGGCTCGGCGGCTCGGCGACGATCGCGACCGGTTTGCCGCAACCTGGGGGCTGTGGATCACGATCGAATCCCGGGCGAAGAGCGCGAGCGACCACATACGCCTACGGCTCCAGTATTTGGGCGAAATGATCGAGGCCGCCGAGCGGACCGGCGACGCCGAGCTGCTGCTGCAAGCCCATCATTCCTCTTGGTCGACACGCATCTGGAATGGAGAATTCGCCAGCGCCATCGAACACGTGCGTGCCGGGCTTGCGCTCTACGACCCGGAAAGGCATCGCCACCATGCGCTGATGTACGGCGGTCACGATCCGGGGGTTTGCGGCAAGGGACAGGGTGCAGTCGCGCTGTGGGCACTGGGCTGGCCCGATCAGGCCGTGCAGAGCGTGCGCGAAAGCATCGCGTTGGGTGAGGCCTTGGATCATTTGCCGAGCCTCGTTCACTCGCTGTGGTTCGCGGCCAGCGTCTATTTTCTGCGGCGGCAAGCGGCTGACGTACTCGCGTTCAGTGCGCGGCTGCTGGCGCTAAGCAGCGAACATGGCCTCAAATTGTACGAGGCGATCGGCGGCGTCTATCATGGGTGGGCGCTCATTCAACAGCTTGACGCGCAAGCCGGTCTGGCCGAACTGCGCACGGCTGTCGCCACCTATGCCACCACTGCGCATGTGAACTTGGACCTATACCGCGCCATCTTGGCCGAAGCCGAACTGCGGGCCGGCAATCTTGAGGAGGGCGCGGCGGTGCTGATCCAGGGTGAACGAAGTACCGACGAGTGGTGGCGGGCGGGGTATCTCCGCGTGCACGGCGACTTGCTGCTATGCGGCCCAAACGACGACCGAGCGGCAGCTGAGCGGGCGTATCGCCAAGCAATCAGCGTTGCGGCGGGGCAGCAGGCCAAGTCCCTTGAACTGCGCGCAGCGACAAGCCTAGCGATGCTCTTGGGCGAACAGCGGAGGCGCAGCGAGGGTTATGCCGTGCTGGCTCCGGTCTACAACTGGTTCACCGAAGGCTTCGACACGCTCGATCTGAAAGAGGCTAAGGCGTTGCTCGGTGAGCTGCACGCCTGACACCAATTTCGAAACGGCCTCTCAGTGAATTTCGAGTCTAGGGCGTTCCTGACACCTTCAGTATTTCGATCAGCTTACGGTTACGCCAGCGTTGCAGATCGCCGATGCTGCGCGAGCCGGCCTCCGCCGCAACGCCATCGATGATCAATTTGCGCACGGGCTCTGTGAGCCGCGTTGTGCCGAGATCGTCCATCATGCTCTGATATGCGCCACCGATATGCGCCATGAAATGAGTCATGCCGCCTTCGCCTCCGCCGAGATGAAACGTCAGGTGCGGCCCCATCAGCGCCCAGCGCAGGCCGGGGCCGAAGGCGATCGCAGCGTCGGCATCAGCGACTGAGACCACGCCTTCGGCCACCAGGTGGATGGCTTCGCGCCATAACGCCGCCTGCAATCGGTTGGCGACATGGCCGCGCACTTCCTTCTTGATATGGATAGGGTGCTTACCGAGCGCACGGTAGAAATCCATCGTCGCGGCGATCGCCTCAGCTGATGTCTTTTCACCGCCGACGACCTCAACCAGTGGAATCAGATGAGGCGGATTGAATGGGTGGCCGATCACGCAGCGCTGCGGGTGCGTGCATTTTGTGGTCACGCGGCTGATCAGCAGGCTCGACGAGCTCGAGGCGATCACCGTGTCGTCCGGTAGCGCGGCATCAATCTCGGCGAACAACTCGATTTTCAAATCCTCGCGCTCCGGCCCGTTTTCCTGGACGAACTCTGCACCGTTGACGGCCGCGGCCACGCCGCGGTGGAAACTCATACGTTGGGCGCTTGCGCCGGGCACGACCAGCCCGAGCTCTTGCAGTGTCGGCCAGGCATTGTTGATGAAGTGGCGGGCAAAGTCTTCCGCACCGGCCGCCGGATCGGTGGCGGCCACCTCGAAACCGTGGGCGAGGAAGATGGCTGCCCAGCTGGCGCCGATGGTGCCAGCGCCGATTACCGCTACGCGACGTGTCATGGCAAACTCGCTGTTGGCGTAGTATAGGAAATCCGGATAACGAAGCGGGATGCTAGCATTTTTTCGGCTGCGACTAGAAGACTCGAGTCTCGTGATGGAGAGCGCCGCCGGACGCTACACATGTCCGAGATGGGTCATTCAGTACCGACCCAGTTGGCAGCCAAGCATCTTTATGACCGTAACCCTCTGAAAGCCGACATTGTTTCGCGAGCTTCGGGCTCGGGCGCATGTTCGTCATCCTGACCAACAGAGGAGCACGACCATGCCAGACAATGAAATTTGCGCACCGGTTAGCAAGCGCACGCCTTGGAACAAAGGCAAGATAATCGGAGCAAGACCTCCCTTGCGACCAAAGCACGTTTGGTCAATCAGAACTCGATTGTTGTTGGAGGGGCGAATACGCGACCTCGCCCTGTTTAACTTGGCCATCGACAGCAAGCTTCGCGGTTGCGATGTCGTGGCCGTCAAGGTCGAGGACGTTGCCCCAAACGGCTATACGATGGACCGTGCCACGGTGCGGCAGAAGAAGACGGGAAGGCCAGTCAAGTTCGAGCTGACGGATCAGACCCGTCAAGCCGTTGACGGCTACTTGAAGGCCGCTAGTAAGAAGCCGGGGGAATTTTTGTTCACGGGTCGGGGTAGCTCCGGCCAGTGCATGACCACACGGCAATACGCGCGGCTGCTTTCGGAATGGATCGCCAGCATCGGGCTCGACTCAAAGCTCTTTGGCACACATTCGTTGCGGCGAACAAAGGCAACCCTGATCTACCGTCGAACCGGAAATCTACGAGCCGTGCAACTCTTGCTCGGCCACACCAAAATCGAAAGCACCGTCAGATACCTCGGCATTGAGGTAGATGACGCCCTCGCCATAGCTGAACAGGTCGACGTCTGAAATAACCGGGCAGAGCAGACATGCCCTGCCCGACAAACATCGGCAGATTTGGGCCAGAAGCGGAAGTGTAATGGGGACGCTAGAGGCGCGGCCAAGCGCGCCATCCGGGCGAAATACGCCTTCTTTTGTGCTAAGATAAACGACACCGAACGCGACAGGCGGACAAGACACAGACCCTACACGTGTCGTGAAATTTGAACGCATTTGCTTCACTCGAAGGAGACGAGCATGGACCACAATCCCAGCGCATTCTTTCGAACCACCGCGCTTGCGTGCGTCGCCGTAGCGGCACTGGCCGTCTCATCCACCACGGTAATCGCTCAAAACAACCTCCCGGTTTGTCCGTTAATCGCCACGGGTGGGACAATTGCGATGAAAATTGATCCCATAAAGAAGGCGCCGGTGCCAGCCATCTCCGGCGAGGATCTGGTAGCCACAGTCCCGGACGTTTCCAAATATGCCAAGGTCGAGGTCAACAACGTTTCTAACGTACCGTACCGTCCGATTACATGGATCCGCCTCGGTGGGTCGCTTTGACCGGCGAAGTCAACCGTACGCTCGCCCGACCGGAAGTAGCTGGCGTCATCATTTCGCATGGTACCGACACGCTTGAGGAGACAGCGTATTGGCTGGACCTCACGACTAATTCAGAGAAACCTATTGTTCTGATCGGCGCGCAGCGCAATGCTTCCGAACCCGATTTTGATGGGCCGCGTAATCTGTTAAATGCGGTGCGCATCTGCGTTGATCCTCAATCAAAGGGCAAGGGCGCGATGCTTGCTATGAATAATCAAATCAACGCAGCCCGCGATGTGACCAAGACTCATACCTCTAGCGTCGAAACCTTCAAGTCGGGGGATTTCGGAGTCCTTGGCATTGTCGATTATGATCGCGTCGTCTTTTCGCGCGCGCCATTGCGGCGGCAATATGTGCCCATCAAAACTGACGTCATGCCATACGTGGAGATCGTTGCCATGTATGGCGGTGCCGATGGCCACCTCGTGAGAGCAGCAGTTGATCACGGTGCCAAAGGCATTGTGATCCAGGGCCTAGCACTACTTTGGCAGATTTTTAGCGGCACGGGATTCCCAAATCAGTTTTTCAATGATTCATGGGTGGTCGGCTTTTGGAGGGCCGACCATGGTAGGCACAACGTCGAATTGGGAAGACGAGC
>Ga0208937_1001205_pt1 | contig 11928 bp, 11 predicted proteins | sample June2015DPH_11_5_FD_184705 | JGI IMG/M metagenome (GOLD analysis project Ga0208937, IMG submission 184705) | Peatland microbial communities from SPRUCE experiment site at the Marcell Experimental Forest, Minnesota, USA - June2015DPH_11_40... | ecosystem: Environmental > Terrestrial > Soil >...
TGCTCCAGGCTCAGTTGCTCGGCTTCGTGCATGTTGATGGTCAATCCTCAGCATGCCATCCGCTCCAGGCTCATCTTGTGTTGGAATCCCACCTCCCCTTCAGGCTCATCTTGTATTGGACAAGACTTCCGCTTGACGAGAGTGTGCCGCGCACTTAAGATGGAGGGATCCCAGGGCGAGACCGTCTCCAAATGATCTACCAGAACATCTTGCGCTGCCGCATCGTCGAGAAACTGGGCGGCGGCGGCACTGGTGTGATGTACAAAGCGGAGGACACGCGACTGCACCGCTTCGTCGCGCTGACGTTCCTTCCTCAAGAAGTCTTCAAAGAACCGCTGGCGCGCTTTCAACGCGAAGCGCCGGCGACCTCGGCATTGCACTATCCGAACATGGGCCATCCGAACATGAATCTCGATAGAGGGGGCCGTGCATGGATTTAAGGGAGGGGAACGGCGGGAAGGGTGGGGAGCCGTTTCGGGGGGAAGCAGTTGCGCGCGCGGAATCCGAGCCAACGCGCACCCGAAAACCCTATCAGAAGCCGGCGTTCCGGTTCGAGCGCGTGTTTGAGACGATGGCGCTGACGTGCGGGAAGGTACAATCGACCCAGTTTCAGTGCCGGTTCGGCGGCCGGAAGAATTCCTAGCATAGCCGGTGTCGGCCCCTATGCGGGAACAGCGCGGGCGTAGTTCGGGAATGGGGCCGACGGCTGGATGTGGGGGTGTTACTTTGGGCATCTCAGATCCACGTTTTCTCTCTCTGGCCCCGATTAGGATCTTCTTACAATTGTATGTCTGGGGACTTGGCGCGCAGGTTGGGCAGCGCGTGCCGGAGAGGTCCGCTGCGGCGGCTTCGCGGATGAAAGTTTGAGGAGGAGATATGATGCGAGCGTGCGCATTCCGTTGGTTTTGTATGGCGGCTGGGTTGCTCCTGCTGGGCATTCCGCTTTCGGGGCAGGCAGGGAAGGAGATGGAGAAGGCCTCACCGCAGGGCGCCAGCGGCGTGCGGACGCACCTGGGGTATCCGCAGGACTGGAGTTCGCAGCACTTGTTGATGCCGGGCACGCGCGCCGAGGATGTACTGGCCGCGGGAGCGCGCGACCCGCGCCATGTTTACAACATGGTGATGCGGCAAGTCGCGCTGGAAAACGCGCGCAAAGCCGAGGAAGACGCACGCATCGGGATATGGGGGCCGCGGCCTCCGCGCCGATTTTTGCGCCGAACAGCAATGAAGATCGACTGGGCTGTTTCGCTGGAGAACGGGTACGTGCCGCAGAACCAGTTCCCGGCGAAATACCGGTTTGACATAGACACGGAGGATTGCAATTCCGATTACGTTGTGTTCGGGCTGACCGTGCCTTCGGGGACACAAGCCAACCTGGTCGGGGTCAATAACCTGTACACGGGGGCGACTCCCGCGTGCAATGGCGGATCGCCGTGGGTGGCATTCGCGTACAACACGGCGACGCAGACGGGCGGACAGATCGAGACTTCGCCGGTGCTGTCAGAAGATGGGACGAAGGTGGCGTTCGTCGAAAGCACCGGCACGGCTTCGTACTTCCACGTGCTGGTGCTGCCGAGTCCGATTCCGACGCCCGGCGCAATTCCGTCGCAAGTGGGGACGGTATTGAGTCCGCAGACGCCGGCTATATGCACCACGCCGACGGCGGCGGGATGTATGACGATGCTCCTCATCGAAACCGGCGCGACCAATTCGAATTCCTCGCCCTGGGTGGACTACAGCTCGGATACGGCGTACGTGGGCGCCGACAATGGCTTGCTGTACAAGATCACGCCGGTATTCGGCGGCGGCGCGCCGGCGCTGGTCAACGATCCGGACAACTGGCCGGTCACGGTCTCGTCCCCGATAGAGAGCAGCACGGTGTTGACCGCTCCGGTTGTCGATGACCATTCCGGCCTGATTTTTCTCGGAGACGGGTCTGGATTCCTGTACTCAGTCAGCCTGACCAACCCGGGTAACTCGTTCGCGGCGCGGCAAACGGTCGGGGCTGAAGCGGGCGGTGCAGGGACCGGGATTGTGGATCCGCCGATTGCTGTCAACGATCCCGCCAATCCCACAATTGACCAGGTGTTCGCGTTTACCGGATGCAGCAATACGAAGGCTTTCGGCGGGGCGGTCATCCAGATTCCGGCGAACTTCACGTCACTCACTACCCCCGCATTCGTGAATCTGGGGTCGGCGGACGGCAACGGGACGTGCACAGGGAACAACGTACACTCGGGGACGTTTGATAACGCGTTCTGGCTGAACGGGTCGGCCACGGGGCACATGATCGCGTGCGGATTCATGTCGGGGACGAAGACCAGGCCGCTGATCCCGGCGCCCCCAGAGATGTATATGTTCCCCTTCACGAGCGGCCTCATCGCGAGCACGGCGACGTCCACCTTTGAGGTCGACACCACGAAGGGGGACGAGTGTTCGCCCCTGACCGAGTTTGACAACGGGACGGACATGATGTTCTTCGGAGTGGGCGACGCAACCGTCGGATACGTGAAGAGTTCGACGATTACAACTTCGTTGACGACGCCAACCACCTGCACGGCCGGCGCGCCGACATCCAGTTGTGTAACTGCCCCGAGCGCTCTCGGAGGGACCAGCGGGATCGTCATCGACAACGAAGTGCCGGACGGCGGGACGAACATCTACTTCTCGACCTTGGCAGTGGGCTCCGTGAATGGCGGGAAGTGTCCGTCAGGCTTGACAGGCGGATCTTTGAATCCCTATTGTGCGGTGAAGCTGACCCAGTCGGGGTTGGAATAAGGCGGCGGAGGGAGTTTGCGGGAATCGCAATCTCCTTCCTTGCGCACTTGCACCCGATACTGTGCAACACTTTGAAGCATTCCTCCAGGCGCAGCCCTCGAACGGCCGCGCCAGCCGGGGGAACACACCCGCGAAATAGATTTAGTTTCTTTAATTTGCAGTAATCTTCGAAACCGTCGCGCGAAATCTGGCATTGGCCCCATAGTTGCTCGCTCGTTGACGTTTGTCCCCTCGCTCCTTTTGAACACTTTGCTGGCGCGAGACGCACAAGCGGACGCGAACAGCGCCCGTGCAAATCTCCGAGCCAGCGCGCCGGGCTGCGATGTAACCGCATCTCAACCGGCGCTCACGAAACCGGGCCTGACCACCCGGTTTCATTTTTTTTGCCGGGATGCCGGAATGCGTGTGGGCAGAGCGAAACTCCGCACTCTCAGTCGCCAGCCGTTCCCAGCAGGAATCCGTTGGCTTCCTCTTCCTCGGCAACCAGTCCCTCCGGCAGCCTGCCCCGGTTGTACTCCGCCATGCGGTTTTTCCACTTGAGGAAGTCGGTGATGCTCTCGGGTTCAATGCGGATTTCCACTCGCCGCAAACTCGCCAGCAGAAGATTCATCTCGTTCTGGAACCCAATCTCGGAACGCAGGTTCTTCGCCGACGCCTTGACCCGCTCGATCTCGCGCCCGCACACCTCCAGCAGACCCCATCCCGCGGGAAGTTCCTCGGTTGGTATCAGGCCCCGCTGCGCCAGGTAATACCGCTCACAGCCGACGCCGATCTCGGGCTTCTGCCGGAAAGCTTTGTCGCGATCGGCCAGGAAATCCGAGCGCGACACCTTGCTCTCTATCAGCACCGAATGGCACGCCTTTTTCCAGCCAATGGCGTCCGGCATCTCGCCACTGACGCAGGCCTGCTCGCTGAGCACCACTCCGCAGCGATAGCGCCGCAGCCAATGCACCGCCATCGAAACCAGTTTTGCATGGGTCATATTTGCGTGGGACATACTTGCATGGGACACAAAGAAAGTTTGGAAGGGGAACGCCGTTCTGAGAAGTGTCAGAGTAGCTTCTGCGCTGTCGGCTGTTGGCTCTTAGCTCTTGGTTTCCACCGCGCGCCTCGCGAATTTGCCGCTTGCCGCCGAAGTACGCAATGCTCGCACCAGCACCGGCCGGCGCAGCACGGTTTCCAACAAATGTCGCGCCGCGGCGACGTCTTCCGCCGAACGGTCCAGCGCCGAGTATCCCGCTGTCCGCACCAGCACGAAACGATCCTGCAAACTAACCTCGAGCCGCGGAGTGCTTTCGTTCTCGGTTCCCTTCCCCCTGCGCTTGTCCAGCGCGTTGGCCAGACGCAAAACGCCTGCCAATTCCATGGCGACCGGCCGATCCGTTAGTTCCAGCCGTTGCATGATCTTTCCCCGCGGACGCGGCAATGCTCCGCGATGATAGCGCGCCACTACCGCCGTCAGTTCCAGTTCTCGCGCGCTCCAACCCAGAGGCCGCGCCAGCCCGCGGATCATTCGGTACGATTTTTTTTGGTGATTCTCCGCGCCCTTGGCTTTGCCGACGTCATGCATGAGCGCCGCCGCCTGCAGCACCGCTCGCGGGTCGGGGTCCAGATTCGACGGCGCAGCGTTCGTCGTCAGCAGCCCCGCATTCTTCAACCCGTCGTACAAAAGAAGCGCCAATTGGGTCACGCGCTGGGAGTGCGAAAAATCGGGATCCAGGTATCCCGCCCATACTCGAAGGCGGCTCATCGCCGCTCGGCGCAGTTGCAGACCCGACGGCAACTCTGCCCGCCAGACGCGCCACAGCGACTCGCGGCCCACCATCTTTTCGCGATAGCGCTCGATCCTCTTGGCCCGCTCCACGTTCAACTTTTCGCGCCAGCGGTTCCGGCTTTCCACATCTGGGAACGCGATAATCTCGACCGCAGTGGCCCACAGCACATCGAGATCGTGCACCTCGCCCAGAAGATCCTGAAGTTCTTTCAGATCGTTGCCCCATAGCGCGTGCTGGCGCGGCAAGAAATTCTCCACCGTGTAGCGGAAGCGTTTGATGCCGATGCGCAGCTGGTGCCAGCCAACCTGCGACCGCGTCCGCAGCGCGTGTTTGTGCAGATCGTAGGCGGCTGTCCACTTTTCGAGCGCGAGATGCAGATACACCACGCTCCCCGGACGCACTCGCGACGCGCGACGCGGCAGAGTTTTCGTCCACTCGCGCCATTGCTTGCGGTCAAACTGATGGAGATTCTTGAAGGCGCGCTGCTTGCATTCGGCTTCGCGCGCATGCACGTGACCAAGCAGTTTGACGGCCACCGGATCGCCCGAAATTGGATCGTCTGTGGGTGCCCCATCCTTGCGCGCTCTTTGCGCAAGGGTGGGTGCAACGCCCAGCTTCTCGATCCACTCCTGCATCACTTGCATGTCGCGCAGCTCACCGAGCGCCTGGAAAAGTTTCTTCCCCGCCTTCTTCATCTGCTTCCATGAAGGATCGGGATCGATCGCCATCAATCCATCGGCCAGCGAACGGCAGCGCCGCAGCGCGACACGAAGATCGTGCACCGCGTCGGCTTCGAAACCCGCGGCCGCCCGATCGCACTCCACCAGCACGCGCTCCATCCAGGCGCGCAGCCCGAGCTTCGGCTTGGAAACCTCAGCCGCCTTTGCGCCAAATGTTGTATTACCCTCTACCAAACAAGCGCTCCTACAACGGGTTTTATGATTCAGATCCAGGTAATCCGCTTCGAGACGACTCGAAATCCACGACGACCAGTGTACACAAAAAAATTGCCAGCCCATGTCGAGGCTGGCAAGTGGGAACTGAGAGTTGCCTTACGTGCTCAGCACCTTCTCTCGCTCCTCGGCGTCCTGGAGTTGCTCGCGCGGTGAACTCGGGAGCGCGAACTCCAGCACCTCGTCGATGGTCTTTACGTAGTGGGTAGTCAATCCCAGCAACTGCTCGGGCGTCAGGTCTTCCTCGACATTGGTCTGGTTGTCCGCCGGCAGGATCACGTCATGCACACCAGCGCGTTTGGCGGCCAGCACTTTTTCCTTGATGCCGCCCACCGGCAGTACGTTGCCGCTCAGCGTGATCTCACCGGTCATCGCGGTCAGCGGACGAACCTGCTTGCCCGTCAGCAACGACACCAGGGCGGTCACGATGGTGACGCCCGCCGAAGGACCGTCCTTTGGGATCGCTCCCGCGGGCACGTGAATGTGGATGTCATGGTTGGCGAAGAATTCTTCGTCAATGCCCAACTGCTTCGCGTTCGAACGCACCCAGCTTAACCCGGCCTGCATGGACTCGCGCATGACGTCTTGAATCTGACCGGTGATGGTCAGCCCACCTTTGCCCTTCATCTGGTTGGCTTCGACGAACAACACGTCGCCGCCCGAAGGCGTCCACGCCAGTCCTACGACCACGCCGGCGCGCTTGGTGCGCTCGGCAATTTCGCCCTCGCTGCGGACCTTGATGCCGCCCAGAAACTCCTGCACGATCTCCTTGGTAACCACCAGCTTTTCGGTCTTGCCTTCCGCGATCCGGCGCGCCTGCTTGCGGCAGATGGTGCCGATGGTGCGTTCCAGGCTCCGTACCCCCGCCTCGCGCGTGTAGTGACGAATCACGTAGCTGACCACCTCTTCCGGAAATTCGATCTGCTCTTTGGTGATTCCGTTTTCCTCGATCTGCCGGGGAATCAGGTACTGGAAGGCGATGTGAATTTTCTCTTCCTCGGTATACCCCTGCAGTTCGATAATCTCCATGCGATCGCGCAATGGCTCCGCGATCGGATCGAGCATGTTCGCGGTGGTAATGAACAACACCTTGGATAAATCGAACATCACATCGAGATAGTTGTCGCGAAAACTCGAGTTCTGCTCCGGATCGAGCGCTTCCAGCAGCGCCGACGCCGGATCGCCACGGAAGTCCCGCCCAACCTTGTCAATTTCATCGAGCATGAAGACCGGATCTTTCGTCTCCGCGCGCCGTATCCCCTGAATGATCTGCCCCGGCAACGCCCCGATGTAGGTGCGCCGGTGGCCGCGAATCTCCGCTTCGTCGTGCACCCCGCCCAGCGACAGACGCACGAACTTGCGTCCCAGCGCGCGCGCAATGGATTTACCCAATGAAGTTTTGCCCACGCCCGGAGGCCCAACGAAACACAGAATCGGCCCTTTCATGTTGGGCTTCAACCGCCGCACCGAAAGATAGTCCAGTATGCGGTCTTTCACTTTCTGCAAGTCGTAGTGGTCGGTATCGAGAATCTCTTTCGCCTTCGGGATTTCAATTTCCACACCCGAAGTCTTCGCCCAGGGCAGTATCGCCAGCCACTCAATGTAGTTCCGTGTGACCGAATAATCCGCCGCCATCGGCGACATGCGCGCCAGCCGTCCCAGTTCCTTCAGCGCTTCTTTCTTCACTTCGTCGGGCATGCCCGCGGATTCGATCTTTTGCTTCAGCTCGTCGGTGTCGCGCTGGCCCTCGTCCTGCTCGCCCAGTTCTTTTTGGATCGCCTTCATCTGCTCGCGCAAGTAGTATTCGCGCTGCGTCTGCTGCACCCGATCCTGCACTTCCGACTGGATCTTGTTCCGCAGTTGCTGCACTTCCAGTTCCTTGGCCAGGTGCTGATTGATTTTTCCCAGCCGCACCCGGACGTCGCTCGTCTCCAGCGTCTCCTGCTTGTCGGCCGTCGACAGCGAGGGCAGCGACGAGGCGATGAAATCCACCAGCCGCCCCGGTTCTTCAATGTTCATCGCCACCGTGGAGAGCTCGTCGGAGAGCGTTGGCGAACCGGCCACGATCTGCTGGAACAAGGTCAGCACGTTGCGCTGCAGCGCTTCCACCTCGGAATCCTTCGGCGGAATCGTCTCCGGAATCGTGGTTACCCGCGCCCGCATGAACGGCGTAAGCTGCGCGAAATCCGCCAGCCGCACCCGCTCCAGTCCTTCCGCGAAAACAAACAGGCTCTGGTTGGGCATTTTGACAACTTTGTGCACCACCGCCAGCGTTCCGATGGAGTACAGATCGGTCGGCTGCGGCGTGTCCACGCGCGCCTCGCGCTGGGCCACCACCACGATGGTCTTGTCTTCGCCGAGCGAGTTAATCAGCTGCACGGAACTTTCCCGCCCCACCGTCAGAGGAAGTACGGCATGGGGGAACAGGACCGTGTCGCGCACCGGCAGAATCGGCAGCGACCGCTCTGTCGTTTCGTAAGAAATTTGCTCGTTAGAACTAGAAATAAGATCGCTCATGGTTTTCCCTTGAGTGACTTGCACTCAACGTTGGATGAACTGAACTGCCAAAAAGATGCAAGCCTTCGTGCTAGGTTGTTGAATTGTAGACCTTTTTTCGCCTTTTACAAGACTCGGAAGGGATCTAGCCCCCGCGTCGGGGCTGGTCCTTCCGGGGACGTGCTTCCCCTCCTGCGCCCCCGTCCAATCAACCACTTTCTCGTGTTCCCCGCCTCCAACTAAAACACGTGTTTCGCGCGATCTCCTTTGAACACCAGCTCCTGCAGAACTCGCTCGTTCGCCGCATTCAAGACGTAAATCTTCTGATCCTTATCGGCCTTCGCGCTCAACGGAACCAGTGTGCACTTCGCGCGCACCTCAACCGGCTTCTTCGTCCCTAGCTCCCGGAACACCATGATGTGGTCCGAGCCCTCCATCACGTGACGAATCTCGTAGTTCCCCTTCGGCAACAGCGTGTCCGCCACCCGGACATTCTCTGAGAAGTTCACCCTATAGCTGTCTCTAATTTCCGACTGATTCTCAGCCGCCGAAAACGCGCCCAGTATAAAGACACACATCCAGATAAGAATCCCTGCAAACATCTGACGCATACAAGCCCTCCTTGTGGCCCTGGGCCAGAACGGCCCACCTTCAGGCTAGAACGAAGGCGTGGTTCCCGCAGTGCACCACCTCACAGCAGGTTGTGACGAAGAGACTGCGGTCGCCGACCTGCGGAGGCAGCATCGCCATGCCCGCTCGACGCCTTTTACCGGCGTTGCCCTCGGGGATCATGAATCAAAGTACTGGGGAAGGCACAGGCAATTTCTCATATTACACACGCAGAATCATTACCTCCGTGGCCTTGATGAGGGCGGCCGCAGTCTGCCCCGCCTTGAGCTGCATCTCCCGCGCCGAACTTGCCGTGATAATCGATGTGATTTGCTGGCCGCCGATCGAAATCTTTACTTCTGCCATCAGACCGCTAATGCGAACCGATTCGATGCGTCCCACTAGCTGATTGCGTCCACTGATCCGGCGGACAACCTGCTTTCGCTCTTTTTCCGTTTTACCTCGGGTTCTGAAGAGCAGCTTGTCCACTTCACTCTGCGGGATGCGGTGGTGTCCTCCGGCCGTCTGGATGCTGCGAATTTTCCTCTTGTAAATCCACTGCTTGATGGTGGGGAAGCTGATCCCTAGCTGTAAAGCTGCGTCACGCAGCTTCAGCAGCTGTTCAGCGCCCCGTCCGGATTTGCCGTTCCCCTGCATCGGAACGAAATCGTACAGTCAACGCAGGGTACGGTCAACACGTTGAACTGCTCCGCGAGCATAGACTCAGAAATCCTCTCTTAATGCTTATATCTGTGTATCATTGGATACTAGAATCGTATTTGATATACACTTCATTTTTCATCGGATACTCACACTGGAGGGTTTAATGCGGAATGTTGCACTGTTTTTCGCCGCGCTCGTTCTCTGTCTTTCGTCAACGTTGTCCTTTGCCCAGGACGGATTTTTTGCCGATTGGTTCAGCATGGTATCGGAAACGCAAGCCGAACAGCCTCACTGGATCACTCCCCTCGCCACGACCACTCCGCGGCTTGAGCAGGAGTTTCGGTACGACATCCAATGGCAGACCCACAATAGCGGCGTCACTACGGACAACTACGGCGTGAGCAAGGGCCTGGAAATCATCCCGGCAAAGAATTTCGAGGTCATCGTCGCGGTGCCTCCCTATGTCGTGAACAACCCGGATTCTCAAAATGGATTCGGTGACTGGCAGTACCTTGTGAAATATCGAATCGCCGCTGGAAACGAGGAGCACGGAAACTACATCTTGACGGCCTTCTTCCAGATGAGTCTTCCCACGGGGCAGTACGAGCAAGGCGCGTTGAATCCGGTAATCACACCCACGATTGCCTACGGAAAGGGCTTCAAAAAATTCGACGCCCAGGGAACATTGGGGATCAGCCTGCCCACCGGAAACGTGGCGGCCATCGGACGCAATCTGACGTGGAATAACACATTTCAGTACCGAATCTTCAAGAAGATTTGGCCGGAGACAGAAGTCAACTTCACCCACTATTACCAAGGTGAGCACAGCGGCCACACGTTGGTATACCTCACGCCGGGCGTCGTGCTCGGCAAGTTTCACCTGTGGGATCGTCTCGGTTTCACCGTCGGCGGCGGATTCGAAATCGCCGCGACATCATTCCATCCCACAAACCACATTCCCATTCTATCGGTACGCTTCCCGTTCTGAGATTGGACCGGGGCGGAAGACTGTCGGGGTAGGAACCGAGACCGGATCACGGCCGATTGAAAGGAGTTCTGCCTTAAGTTAGCGCTTATGGGCTACTGGCCACTGCCTCAAGCTTCCGGATAAATTCCCAGCACCTTCACCAGTTCCGCAACCTCGCTCAAATGCCGCAGGGCATTGCGCGAATCTTCATCGTCGCCGCGCAGCAGATCGACAAAAAACACATATTCCCACGGACGCCCGCGCATGGGCCGCGACTCGATCTTGCTCAAACTGATGTCGCGCAGCGCGAACACGCTGAGCGCCTTGAACAGCGCCCCCGGAACGTTCTTCAAGCTGAACGCGAGCGAAGTCTTATCCGCATGACGCGCCGCCCGCGGCTTGCCCCGCTTGATTAGAAAGAAGCGCGTAAAGTTTTTCTTGTCATCCTCAATTCCGGCCTTTAGAATCTTGCCCCCATACACTTCGGCGGCGCGCCGGCTGGCAATGCCCGCCATATCGCGCAAGCCCTCTGCCACCACATGCTTCACGCTTCCCGCCGTATCGTAAAACGGCACCGGCTCCAGTTTCGGATTCTTCGCAAACAGGTCGCGGCACTGATCGAGCGCCACGGGATGCGAGAACACGCGCCGGACATCTCGAAGCTTGGTGCCCGGCAACGCAATTAGGTTATGCATAATGCACAGGCGAAACTCGCGCACGATGTGCACATCGCGGCCAAGCAACAGATCGAAATGTTCGGCGACCGAACCCGCCAGCGAGTTCTCAATCGGAATCACCGCGCCGTCTACCGTTCCCCGCTTCACTCGATCGAAGACCTCGAGCGAACGCGCGCACGGCACCACCATCGCCCGAGGCAACATCGCTTCCGCCGCTTCGTGACTGAAAGAACCAAGTTCTCCCTGGATCGCAATCTTCATCAAGTCGTTCCCTCTTCGCACCGCGAATCGCAGCCGTCCAATCCGCAACTCATCCCACCACCGACGGCGCCAGCTCTTTCGTCATGACCAGAGCGTCCATCTGGTTGGAATAGTATCTGGCGACCGTCTTTTCCACGAAGTATCCTTTCTGCTTGTAGAAGCGAATTGCGGCTGCATTATTCGCCGGCGTCTCCAGCGCCACTGCGACCGCGCCCGCCCGCAGCAACCGATCTTCCGCAGCCCGCAGCAAAGCCGAGCCGACGCCCATCCGCCTCGCCTCCGCGACCACATCGATGGTAATGATGTGCCCACTCTTGCGGCGAATTTCCGCCATGATGAAACCTAGAATGCCGAAACCCACAATCCCTTCCGGCGCGCTGCCGTTGCCCGAATCCTGGCCGCCTTCGCCTTCCGCCACCAGAGTGAACGACCCGGGACGGCGCATATAGAAAGCCATCTCCGCCCGCGAGTACGCCAATTGCGGATCGAAGCACGCCTGGTCAACTCGCCACAGCGTTTCAAAATCGGCCTTCTCAAATTCTCGGATTCGAATCGGCACGCCGCCATTGTAGCGGGAACAAGTCCCCAACAGTCTGCCACCTTTTTCCCTTTTTCTCTCCCCAGTCTTTTCCAATCGAAGGATGAGCCTAAAGGGGAGCCTGGACGGTGGCGGAGGAAAGCTCCTTTCTGGATTGGATTCTGAGAAAGTCTAGCAGCCGCAGCCGGGGCGGTGGGAATGTGGAAAGCGC